>Ga0209296_1000484_pt1 | contig 34584 bp, 35 predicted proteins | sample S_130206_EF_Meta_FD_187319 | JGI IMG/M metagenome (GOLD analysis project Ga0209296, IMG submission 187319) | Freshwater microbial communities from Lake Simoncouche, Canada to study carbon cycling - S_130206_EF_MetaG (SPAdes) (version 2) | ecosystem: Environmental > Aquatic > Freshwater > Lake ... | reverse complement strand
CATTGTTATATGGGCTATTGTTTTTTTTAAAACAAATACAGTCGCATTCACCGATGAAATGTTTATATCGTTCATACTGTTTTCTTCCATTTGTTCTATGAATTCCGTATAATAGACAATACCTTTTTTTGTATTTTCTATTGCTTCATTTATGTCTAACTTTTCTCTCAGTGTTATTTTAAAAATATGTGTTAGAGTTGAAAAGCCGTGTTGTAATAAATACATAGAATCATTATCTTTTTTTTTAAACTTTTCACTAGATGTATAATGTAATAAATAATCGGTCATTGTATTCACATAGTCTCTATATATATTCCATGAAGATTCCATATAATTTATATACTATTAAAATATTAATAAAAAATATATATTTTAATATGTTAAAAAGTATTTAAAGATTTTAAAACCGTTAATATATATATGTCGGATAAACCTACTTTTACTTCACCAAGCAATCAATGCTTGCAACATATTGTGAAAATTGCGGTTGTTGATGATAAACCGATCATGTTTGATTACTGGGCACCCTCTCAACAGAATAAAGTGCTTATTGGTGTTCGTGAAAATGGAGAGAAGTTGCTTGTTAAGAGTGAAGATGAATATACGTCTCCGATTGAAAAAATTTACAAGGTGGAAGGTGAATACATTATTATGACTGAAAACTCGCTTTATGTGGTTAGCGCGTCTATTCAAACCAAACGAATTTCGTAAATATAGTTTCCTTATATTATATAATAGTTTCTTTGTATGAAAATTATTATATGATAAATATGTAATATGGTTATGAAATCTACGGTTAAGAATTCTACTGTATATAGTTTTAGTATTTTACTTTATTTTATAGTCGCATATATGCTTATTGATTCGGGTTCTGCGAAAGGGCGTTTACCTTCGTTATTGACCCGTGTTATCTTATATTGGATGGTATTTGAGATTTTTATTGGGTTGTTTGAGTTGGTTCTCTTTTTTAAACATCGTTACATTGTGTCATTGCCATTACTTGACAGTCGTAAAGAGAATTTCTGGTATAGAGAGATTCCTCTCCATAGCATAGTAGAATCAAAATTTTGGAGTAAGGGGTGGCGTGAATATGGTGATTTTTGCGATACACGTTACACCAAACCAACGAATATAGTGCATTATATTGAATTCATACATGCAATAAGTGGGTTTATTTACATCTATGTTCTCTACTATTTTTTTCGCTATCATACACTTCATACGTCGTTTATTGGAAAACTAATGGTTTCTATTTCAAGTATACATTTATTATTCACACTCGTTTATTTCATTACGTTTTACCTCCATTTAACTAAAAATCCAATTAAACAAGGCATGAAATTTTGGTCATATTTATTATTAAATGGGTTATGGATTATAATGCCTCTTCTTGTGTTGGTTAAAGGTATTATGATTTTACGTGATAAAAAAAATATAAATGATGATTCAAAATTATAATATAAACATTACGTGTGATAATAGTATAGTATCGTTGTTATAAATGATTTGTATTGTTCTTGCATCAATTATTGTGATTGGATTAGTATACTGTTATTATTATGATGAGCATGATGGTGATTATAATGCTTATAATTACGATGATGAACACAATTCGTAGACGTAGTCATATATATATTTAATCACGCATCGCATATTGCATTGTGCATTCGCGAGCATTGGCATCGTGTTTTGCCTTGTCTTTTATCAAGAGGTCGGCAATTTCATAAACAAGTGGATCATTGGGATTTGGATCATCTATTAAAGAACAAATACTCAATAATGCTTTACTAAGCGTAAGGGCTGGACTCCAATTGTCTTTTAAAATGTCCAAACAGATAGACCCATTTGAATTAATATTACAGTGATAAATTTTGGTAAGAAAGGTAATACGCGGCGACCGAAAGGGATAATCGTCTTGCAATACAATGCTTAATTTAAATACACCGCCTTCATAGGGACTGCCGATTGGACCCAGAATTGTCGCGTGCCAATGAAATAAATCATTTGGATTAATTAATCCCGCCGAACAATTTTCGGGGGGAGTCAATTCTAATTCTTTTAATTCTCTCTTCAAACGTTTTAGGGTTGCCATTTTATCTTCTTATTGATTAAACTATATAGCGTTATAACTTTATATATATTTTTTATCTTTATTTTTATAAAATACAGATAAAATTGAATTTAGATTATAAATAGGTAGATAGATTAAAAACACCCACACCGAACCAATCAATCAATATGATTTCTATTAGTTCCATTAAAAATTTTGCAATGATGAATTTGGTCATTAATGAAGCAAAGTTAAACCAATATGCACATCTCGCCAAAGTAAACGTCGCTGAATTGCCGCCAGAACATCAGTTGGCCTATTCGCTCGCTATACACAGTTTAACTTCAGGTCAATGCAATGAACCTTATGAACGCTTACTCTCGGACGTATTAGGTGTAGTGAACCTAGAACAAAAACACGGATGGGATGGTGTTGATTGTTTGGAAAACACGCAAGAAGTATACGAATATAAACCAAGTTCAAACACACTGGCGCCCTCCGCTACCATTAACGACGACAGCGTCGCAAAAATTGAAAAATGCGAACACTTAGCAGTTGAAGGGAAAAAGGGTTGGCTCATTCTGGCGGGCATTGATAAAGACAACTTCAACTTTAAGGTGATTTACAAATTTCCGCTGGACATTTATACGGCTGATAGAAAACACTATTTGCAGTCCACGATAGAAAAGAATAAAGAAAAAACCAAACAAACGCGTATCACGTATGGCATTAATGTAAAAAAATCTATAACCTTGTGCGAAACATTAGACGTGCCTTATTACGTGTGGCAAAATAAAATGTAAAAATTTTTAATAAAAAAATATAATAAAAAAAATATATAATAAAAAATAAGTGTTATTTTGATTGGTTATATGGAATAATGTTACACTGTTACACCGCTCTAAAACAAAATGTTTCTTCTTCCGATGCTCTTTTGGCGGATGTGGATGCTGCAGTGGCGCCCGGTCGTGCCGAACCCGTCATTGACACGATTTTCACCAATTCCCAGCCAGCGTCTTGATGGATTTGTTTGGTCACGTCCGCCAACGGGTATTTTTTATCTGACTTGAAATTTTTCACACTCCAACAACTAACCCCGCCGTCTTTTAAACGCGAAAGACATGTTACTATTACTGGTTTCAGCCAATGTTCGGTCCATTCTTCCCAGGTCGGGTAGACCTTCGTGGATTGGTCGCCGGACGTATACAGTTCCAGGTTAAAGTAGGGCGGACTGGTTAAAATCATATCAAATTTTTCCATTTTGGCCAATTCCGCCATTGTTGTAGCAGATTCAAACGGCTGTTCTATTATTTTGCCACGCGAACAAACACTGGCGGGTAAGGCGGCGGCATCGGCCAATATATTACGAAGTCCTTTTGCCGTGTTTGGGTCCGGTTCACAGCCCACATAATAACACTCCTCGCCGGCAGCCAAACAGCCCAACATTCGTCCGCCCCACCCAGTGCACGGGTCTAATACCCGCGTTGCTTTATAATATTGAATAATTGCTTTTGCCGTGACGGTTCTATATTTGGTGACACTGCCAAGTCCCGCCGTCATGGTAATCATGCGTCTAATTTCACTTTTATACGGCGTTGAATGCATTGATACATTTGTTATTAATGCTTTTTCTAAGGCTTTTTGGGTAAACATCCCTCGCACGGATTTCCCCTTATAATTCTTTACGTCATAAAAATGCGGCATATAATGGTCTAAGAGTTTATGCCCGGGTCGTGAACGTGCGTCAATTGGCAGTATCGTCGTGCCGTCGTTTGTCAGGACGTCTTTTTTTACCAGCGCTAACCAATCGCTTGCACGTTCACGCGCCGTATACGTATCCACCAAAATAGCATCGGGGTCTTTCATTAATTCGGCAGCAAGGGCCGAGAGTATCCCTCTGATATGCGGTTCCAGCTCCGGCGTTAACAAATCTTTATGAATGGATGTTTTTGTTTTGTGCAATTCCTTATTTAAGAGTAATTTGCGAAGCGCAAACTGTTGATTTAAAATAGCGGTTAATTCAACAGAGTTGGTCTTGCTCATTTTTTGTTAATGGTGTCTATCGTTCTTAATAATTATAGCACACTAAGTTTATATCATATCAATTTTATAATTAATATGGTATATGTGATTTTATATTTTATGTATCATTATATTTTATATAGGATAATCCATCCTACAACTTTAACTTATTTTTCTTCGTCTTCTTCATTTGCATGACCTTCTCTTCCTTTCGCTTTGTAATATTTTTATCGCTCATTGGTATCTTGCCATTATAAACCGTAAATTCCGTCCACGGCTGTGATGGGCGGTCAAGCAAATACGGTTCTTGTTCTTCCCAGACAATGTTTCGTTTAATAAACTCTTTCGTATCAAACGCCATCCCACACGCAGACCCCCAGCGTGCCATAAAACTCATTTTCTTTGCTAAATTCGTATCACAGACTTTGCCGTCTAATGCTCCGCGCGGTTGAAACGGTTTGGGGCGGGAGGGATCCGACATAAACGCCCGGTCATCTAACTCGTAGTGACTGCAGCACGTTCTAGACGAGGGATTGATTTTATTCAAATACACATCATGGTGATCCGCCATTATTTCTTCGGCGATTTTAATATCTATTTTGCCCTTATGTTGCTGCATTAATTGGGTCAAACGCACTTTACGGGCGCCTTGATGCCGCCGGATGTCAAAGTGCCCTACATTAGAACACTCTAAATTGCGGATGCGCGGGTCATACGAACCATTAAACCCGATAAAATACCCATCTTTCTTCTTTTCCACATTCACATATTTCAAGCCTAATTCAACGCGCATAATCGTATTGGTGTTTGTATCGCCAATCAACCACGCATTCGCATAATCGCCGCTGTTGTTGTGAACCAAGTATTCTTTGATTTCATCCAATGTTTTGCCATACTGCATGGCGGTGCGGATGCGGCAGCAAATCGGGTCTTTCAGCGCAAACTGATTAAATCCACCAATCGTCGTTTCTGTTGCCATAAAACCATTGCTGGTCACGTAGAAATCGGTTTCACTGGAAATATTCCCGGGGGCGGTTTGCATCAGAATACGGGCACCTTTGGTCGGTTTAATATCCAAAATGTATTTGAAATACTGTCCGGTCATAAAGTTGTCAAACGTATTGTGTCCACAGATAATTTTCCCATCTTTGGTATAACTGCCGACGGCCATAAAACCAGAACAGTGATCGCCGCCAATTCTTGACCTTGCCAATGCGCTTACACCTCCTCCTCCTCCTTCGCCGTGCCCTGCCGACCCCGACTCTTCATTAAAAAGATCCCCATATTTTTCATTTAATTGGTGATAGTCCTTTATTATTTTCGGCAAGATAATCAATAAAGAATCAACACTGACAAAGCAGTTCCACATGATCAGTTCATCTAAGGATATTTTGCAGCCGCCGGCATTTGCGCCCTTCGTGATTGCCACGATTTCTTCGTGCAATTCAGGGTAATTGGCTTGAATGATCGGTCCCCAAATCTGACCAACCACATCACTAAACACGTCCCGTTTCATTCCATAATCTTCATAAAAGTTGAATTCTAACATTTTAAAAATTTCTTTCAACTCTTTGGCGACCAGATAACCGTGCGCATACCCGCGTTCACTCGGCGAACCTTTGACCGAGAGATAGGTCCACCCATTGATTTCATAGCGTATTCCGTTCTTTACTTTAATCATATATACTTTCATTAGAATAAAATCTACATGATTTTGATATGATATACCTTTTTACTCTCTCTTAATTTTAATTTTAAATTTATCACCAATCATAATGTTATTCCTTTTACAATACCCAGCATTGACTTCTATTGCCATTGTATAGACTTGTGCTGACGTAATTTTGGTTAAAGATAATGGTGTTGTATTTTCTTTTATATCAACAATGGTATCCTCTTTGATAAACAGTATATCTAAGGGTATATACGTATTTTTCATCCAGAAATGAATTGTTGTATAATGAGGCATCACAAAAAGCATTCCTTTCCCTTGGTTTAACCGCTTTCTAAACATTAGTCCCTTTTCTATTTTTGCAGGGGTATATGCAATATCTACTTCTAGGAGTGTATTTGATTTATTAAATTTTATGGTTCCTTTCATACTATAGTGTGTGTATATATATTTTTATAGAGAGAATTAAATAAAAAGGGTATAAATGAAAAATGATAAAAAACATGTTTTTGGGTTTGGAAAAGTTTTTGGCGAAATGGACATTTATAAATGTCCATTTTCCAAAAGCGCTCATTAATATAGAGAAAAAACGTGAAAAAGTGAGTTGTGACTGAAATGCTCTCATTTTGATTTTCGGATGAAAAAGTTTGTGATGCTAATTTTTTTCGTAAAAATAATATTTTGCGAAAAGTATTTAGGCATTTTTTTATGTTAGAATATTATATAACAAATGTTAACAATAAATAATGCCAAAAGTGCCTCAAACTTCATATGTGATAAATGTGAGTTTAAATGCTGTAAGAAAAGTAATTATGAAAAACATTTGAATACGCTAAAACATAAATCTTTAACAAATTTAACCGAAAAGAAGCAAAAAATGCCACACTATAGTTGTAGTGGTTGTGATAAAGATTATAAATCAAGAGAAGGACTGTGGTATCATAAAAAAAAGTGTAATAATAACACTATTATATCGGAAAATGATGAAAATAAAATAATTAATTCGCCCGATGATGTAAAAATGCTGACGAGTTTGATTATGGAAGTGGTTAAAAGCAACAGTGACTTACAAAAGCAAACCCTGGAAATGCAGCAACAAATGCTGGAAGTGTGTAAAAACAATAATAATACAACCAATAATCTGAATAATTGCCATAATAAAACCTTTAATATGCAAGTGTTTCTCAATGAAAAATGTAAGGATGCGATGAATCTAACAGACTTTGTGAATTCTATGATGCTGCAGTTCTCGGATTTGGAAGAACTGGGCGAACTCGGTTATGTAGAAGGCATTTCGCGCCAGATGGTCAGAAAATTAAATGAGATGGATGTCTATAAACGTCCAATTCATTGTAGCGATTTAAAGCGGGAAACCATGTATGTCCGTGATAACGATGTCTGGGAAAAGGAAACGGAGATCTATGACAAACTCCGGAAGGCCATCAAATACATTACCAAGAAGAATGGTGATTTGATGATTCCTTGGCGCGATGCGCATCCGCAATGCATGAAACTGGAACATCCGTTAAACGACGTCTACCTCCGCATCATGAACCAAGCGATGGGCGGCAAAGGCGAATTTGCAGAAAGCGAAAGCAAGATTATTCGGAAGATATCCAAGTCGGTAACGATTAACAAAAATGATTTTTAATAAAATTATCACAAAATTTGTTTAAGTGCCTCTACCTGTTCGCTGGATAATTTGTCAGGGAAAGTAACTGTAAAATTTATAATTAGGTTACCAATGTGGTTATCACGCACCATCCCCATGCCTTTCAACACCTTGTTGTAGTTATTTGTAATAATATTACCATTTGTATTATTAATTTTAAATACACGTCCATCTAAATAGTTCATATCAAATACAAAACCACAGAGGGCTTCTTTTAATCCAATTGTTTTATTCAATACCAGATCAAGACCATTACGAATAAAATCCGTATCATTTTGTATTTTAATAAAAACCTTGATATCCCCTTTGTTGGTTTCAGATAACATGTTGCCTTTCTCTCTTAATATAATAATTTCATTGTTATCTACACCAGGTGGAATCGGGATATATATTGTTTCGGTTTCTTCACGTTTCATATCATTTTCAATAATCCAACGGGTTATTTCAATCGGCATATTATACCCAGTATAGGCCTTGCTTAAGGTAATGATTTCAGTTTTCACAATTGGCGTTGGTTTTGCTAATTTTTGTTTTAAATTATCCATACTGAACATCGTATTACCCATTTTAGCTCCATTTACACTTGGATTATTATTGAAAAAATTATTTGAAAAGAAATTTAAAATTTCAGATGGGTCAAAATCCGCATTTGTTGTATGAAAAAAAGTAGGTGATTGCTGCGAAAATAGATTGCTTTTTTTCTGCATATCATAATACCTACGTTTTTCTTCATTGCCGATAATCTCATAAGCTGCGCTGATTTTTTGAAATTTAATGGTTGATTCAGGTGAATTATTATTCCGATCCGGGTGATACATTAAAGATAACTTCCGATATGCCTTTTTGATTTCGTCTTGACTAGCATTCTCTTTAACGTCTAATGCTTCATATAGGTTATCCTTGTCCATTAATATAATAATGTATTATAAACACACGATATAAACTTAAATAGTTATTATAGAATATTAATAATTAAGGTATGGAAAAACCATTTTTATATAAATACCAACCAACTTTATTAAATGAGTATGAATTAAAAGATAATATTAAATCATTATTACAATCATTGCTTGATATAGATAATTTAAATATATTGTTTGTTGGTGAGTCAGGTAGTGGGAAATCGTCATTAATTAATACGCTAATTAATGAATATTATGGAAAAGTAAATACAGCAAATAATGAAAATATTTTATACATTAATAATTTGAAAGAACAAGGCATATGTTATTATAGAACTGAATTAAAAACATTTTGTCAAACACCATGTTCGGTTCCTCGTAAAAAAAAATTGCTTATAGTAGATGATATTGATTTTATAAATGAACAAAGCCAACAAGTTTTTAGAAACTATGTGGATAAATACAGTCATAATGTTCATTTTATCGGTTCATGTATAAATACACAAAAGGTAATTGATAATTTACAATCTAGGTTAATCATTATTACTATTCCAAATTTAAATGATATGCAATTAGTAAACATTATTAAAATGATATGTAGTAAAGAGCAAATAGATATTAGTGATGATGTGATTGAATTTATTATATCAATCAGTAATAAATCAATTCGGGTTATTATAAATTATTTGGAAAAATTCAAATTATTAAATCAACCAATCACAGTTGATATAGCCAATAATATGTGTACAAATATATCATTCAAAGAGTTCAATCAGTATACCGATTTGTGCAAAAATGAAAAAAAATTAAGAGAAGCGATTAATATAATGCATAATTTAATTAATCGCGGATATTCGGTAATGGATATATTAGATAATTACTTTATTTATATAAAAACGAGCACGATAGTAACAGAAGAAGAAAAGTATGAAATAATACCTTATATATGTAAATACATTAGTATTTTTAATAATATTCACGAGGATGAAATAGAACTATATCATTTTACAAATAATTTAATACATATGTTTACTAAAAAGGTATAAATTATAAGGTATAAATTATAAGGTATAAATTAGTTATAGCGGTTTATATTATTTGTTACAATAATATAAATGAAAAATCAAATATTTAAAACCCCCATAATGCCCGAACTATTATGGGGGTTTTTGAAAGAAAATGCCGAAGAATTAGAAACACATTTTAGATTTAATAAAACGCATTATAAAAAGACCGTTTATACTAATAAAATCGTGCCATTTATAATTTCAATAAAAGATCACTACCACGAATCAAAAAAACATTTTATATTAAGAAAAATGGATTACATTAAATTTATTACTGTATTAAGACAGATTGCAAAGAGTATAGATGTGCGTTATACAAATGAACTTAGTTATGACAAATCAAACTATGAGATAGTTTATTGTTTTTATAAATAATATGTTTTTATAAATAATGCTTATTCTCTATTGATTAACAAGTATTTCCCAATAACCGTATTAGAATGCAATGCTTGTTTTGCCGATTGGCGTGCAAACCATTGATATGCCGTGCGTTTCAGTATTTCATCGGCAGGTAGGTATAACCCTTGAACCTTATCACTCAGGTTAAGAAACGTATTGCTCATTAAACGGTCTATGGTGACCTGCTTACCATCAATATCACTTGCGCCAATTAATTGTGCAGGTATCACATTCATTTCACCCTTTTTTATTTTTTCGTGACACCAGCGACTTTCTGAACCGATAAAGTCGCTTTCTTTGGTAAAATCACTAGAAACAACAACTTCTAAATAACTAATAAAACTATTCATTGTTTCGCAATTCTTTTGGCAACCCATTATTTTGGTATCTGGAAAGAAATTTACTTTATCTGCTGTATCGTTTCGGGGTATCATCTCTCCAACAAACATTTTTCCATCACTGGTTAGTTTCTCATATAACGGCAATAGGTTTTGAAAGCAAATGAAGGAGCTAGGCAAGGTAAACCCACCATAATAATAGAGCACTCTGGCTAATGCCAATTGCCTAAGTTTACTTTTAATGGGGTCGGCAACAATTGATAAATCCACATTCCAGCCAGGTATAATATTTTGAAAGGTATCGTCGTCAATTAGACAAATGTTAAAATCCTCACCGCATTTATCAATAATAGATTTTAAGGTTAAATATTGATACGGTTGGTTGAGATCTTCGGTGGTTCTGGATGAAAAACTAGGCCACCAGCGCCCATTTTTTTCATATACAATATGAATCCATATGATTGGTTTGGAACTTTGAGCTAAAGAAGAATCGCTGAGTAAATATTGCTTGACAATGTTATAGTTATTCATGTTCTCATCATTATCCACCGACGATATATATTTTTTGTATACCATACTCATTATTATTGTTATAATTATTGGCAAAACATATTTTTTATACTTTTTCAAGGTTAATAAACTCATTTATATTATAAAAATATAAATTTTATTTATTCGTTCGTATTATTGTTTCACCCTTTATTTAATTCGTTAGTTGTTTAAATCCACTCATTAGGTTTAGATTTGTTTTTCTAGCAATTTCTTCTTGCCTTGCTAATTTGTATGCGCGTTGGACGTCATTTTTGGTTTGAAAGGATTGGCGCTGCTTAAAATACTCGGTGGATTGGGATAAAGAAATTGGCGTAGTGTCTTTATACTCTGCTTGTTGTTGATATTCCAAGACGTTTTTAAATTTGGGGCGTTTTAAATAATCATCGTGTGTAATTGGAATCACACTTTCTACGTGTGCCCTTTTTAAGTCATCGTATTGTAATTTTCCAAAGAGATCGGATGAATAATAGTCGGGTTTATCGCAGGTCAGATCATAGTGTCCAGCGGACTGACCAATATCTTCCACTTCACGTAGAGGTATAATCGCTTGTATTTCTTTCTTCTTGTTTTCAAAGGTTTCATTCATTTGATTCATGGTGGTTGTTCTGGTATCAATCCCTTCATTGGATTTCAACCAATCTCCATACCCATTTGCTTCGTTTTCGTTTGTTATGCGGTGTTTTTCAAATAATTCATTAAATATTTTATTAAAATTTGATTTGGACTTGATTTCTTTTAATAAGAGTTCTTTTTCTTCGTCCTTTTCTACAATGTATTCGGTAGATTGATTCTTTGAACTTTTATATCTAAAATCGTAAATTGAAAATATGATTTTATAGGCCGATGTAAAAAAAAGAAAATATTTTTTATCAAGTCCGGATTTGTCGGGGTGGGTTTGCATTACGGATTTTTTCACACGCTTTAAATCGTCTTCTTTAAAATCAAACTCTAATCTGAATAACTCCAATAAATCGTTCAAGTCGTAATTGTCTATATTCAAATCTAATCCTTCCATAATATTATACATATACAATCATTATTATCTAATTTAGATTAACTTAATATATGTATAATATATATTATTGATGGCGGAATGCAATAAACCCATGATGTGTAATTTAAATTTAAATACGAAAGATGACACCAAGCGATGGTTATTGAAAAATCATCCCGATAAAGGTGGTAATGTCAATATTGAATTATTTAAAAATGTAACCAATTGTTATAAAAATCGTGAGTATTGTGCGAATAGCGTAAAATTATCATCCACCAGTAATAAAGAAACTAGAAAACAATTAGAATACTATAAGCAACCGAGCATGAGAACAGAAAAGAGCAACCGAAAGATTGATAAGAAAAAACGCGATAAAATCTATAAATGTATGCGTCAAACTGAAAATTGGGGGAAAATATTACCTGAACATAAGATTGATAATAAAAAGTTTAATCCAACAATGGTAGAAGAAGCAATACACCATGCCTCGCCTAAATTAGAACAATTGTTTACGATTATAAAACAAGTTGACGAAAATGATATGAAAACACACGGTAAACTGTTTAAACATTTTATTTTTTCGGATGTGAAGGAAGAAGGGTATGGTGCGAAAATTGTTGCTTCGGCATTTGTGGCAAATGGGTATAAGAATTTAATCACTGCGCAAAAGGTGGGGACGCAAAAATCATTAAAATTAAAATTGTTAACTGCCGGAAAAGATGGGAAGAATAAATCGTTTGGCTTGCTCTCTTCCTCCGCGCTTTTTAATTCGGAATTTAATCAGAAATTCAAGAAGGAAGTGTTATCAATGTATAATAAACGTCCGGATAACATTCAAGGTGAAGAGATGCGATTTATTATTTTGGATAGCGGGTTCAAAGAAGGGATTGATTTGTTTGATGTGAAATACGTTCATATTTTTGAACCATCCATGACGGTTGCTGATTTAAAACAAACCATTGGTCGCGCTACACGGACGTGCGGGCAGAAAGGATTGAACTTTGAACCAAATGTGGGCTGGCCGCTTTTTGTTTATAATTATTATATTGCTGTTCCGGAAGAACTAAAGAATATTTATCAAGTGGCTAATACGGATTTATTGGTTAATCCAGAAGAAGATAAAATGCTGTTTAAAAATGCGAATAAATTAAAGGATGCGACTATTTTGTATAGTGGATTTGATAAAACATTGAGTAACTTATCTGAACAGTTGTATAAATTGGCACCAGTATTGTCGGTTGATTTTGAATTAACTGAAAAAATACACCGGATTGATGATTTGTCTTATTTATACGAACAACAAAATGCCGTTGGCGGAGGGCTCGGCGATAAAAATGAAATTAAATGCGAAGGTAAATGTGGATTGCGTTCTACGAATGATATTCCAGCCACGGTGGATTTTTTGTCTAAGGTCTATATTAAATATGGTCATCCGCGCAATGAAGTGCCAGCAAAACAACAACGTGGTTATTTCTGCACTTATATGAAAAATCAGCCGGACTATTGTGAACAGGTCAATAAAGAATGGGTAAATCGGGCAGCATTTGTGCCATACTTGTATGAGAAGACTGCAAAACAACGTAAGACTGCAAAACAACGTAAGAGTCCAAAACAACGTAAGAGTCCAAAACAAGGTAAGACGGCAAAACAAGGTAAGACTGCAAAACAAGGTAAGACAGCAAAACGAAAAGAAAGAGGAACCTATATTGACATAAAGGCAGATAGTGCAACACCTTATCTGGAAATTGGCCCAAGCACCAGCAAACGCAGTAGCAGTAGCAGTAGCATCCGCAGTAGCACCAGCCCATTAAAAATTGCGAATGATGTGATGCAACAACTTGAATTAGTGCCTTATGTGCCGCCTACAGCTGACATTGATTATGCTATTGTGGAATACAATGGAAAACCAGACCAGAAATTGAAACAAGATATACCCGGACCCCCACCTAAAAAAATGAATTTCCAAAAAATGCGGGATTTTATTAAAACAAATTACTTTAAAAAATTTACATGGGGTGATATTGTGATTGAAAACAAATGCGTGGATAAACCACAACAAGGTGGTTCGCGTATAATGACGTTAAACCCTACCCAAGATTTTGTCAGAACATTTTTTACACCCGAATCGCCGTATAAAGGGTTGCTTTTATTCCATTCCGTGGGCACTGGAAAAACATGTAGTGCCATCGCCACGGCAACGTCCTCCTTTGAACCGGAAGGATACACCATTTTATGGGTCACCCGTAATACCTTGAAAGGCGATGTCTATAAAAATATGTTTGACGATGTCTGTCACATTGTCTTGGCAGAGAAAATGCAGAAACAAGGATTAAACATACCGGACGACCTTAGTCGGCGAAAACGTCTGCTTAGTAAAAATTGGATAGAACCAATCAGTTATAAAACGTTCAGCAACCTATTAACGCCCGGTGCGCATAATGAATACATGGATAAGCTGATTCAACGTAATGGCAAGACCGATATTTTGCGTAAAACCTTAATTATTATTGATGAAGCACATAAACTCTATGGAGGCGACCTAAAAGCGGCCGAACGACCCAATATGAAGATAATGGAAGAATTACTGCAAAAGAGTTACAAGGTATCGGGTAAAGATTCCGCGCGTTTATTGATTATGACCGCCACCCCCTTTACCGACAGTCCAATGGAACTCTTTCAGCTCATCAACTTGTGTAAAGAAGACGCACGCGAGAAAATAACGACAGATATACGCGAATTTAAAAGAGATTACATGAGTTCGGATAATCTCTTAACCAATAATGGAATTAAAAAGTTGGCGGATCAATTAAGTGGCTACATTAGTTATTTAAATCGCGAACAAGACCCGACGCAATTTGCACAACCGATTATGATTGAAGTGCCGGCCATTATGTCGCATATAGACAACCCCGAATTGCGGAAACAACTGTTTTTACAAGGCGATAAAGATGATAAAAAAGCAAAGAAGGAGCGAAGCAAAGAGGCAGCGGACGCTAAAAAACAAGATGCACTTCACCTAAAAGAGTTGACTGAACGCTTACGTGAAACGCAGAAAAATAGTAAAGCTGTATTGAAGAACAAGCAAAGTAAATGTAAAACGATTAAAAAACGGGATGAAAAGGCAAAATGCATGAAAGACATCAAAGAAGGGTTTGAAAGAGAAACCGAAGAAACACTGCAATCTATTAAACGAGAGATTGCCGAATTGAAAAAGTTGGAAGAGAAAAATAAAGGTTTAAAAAGCCAAGAAAAACAAAGGGTTAAAGAGTTGAAGAAACAATTGGAGACCTTGCGAAATACATTAGTCCAAGAGGTAATGCTGGTAGAACGGTGTAAAAATATTAAATTGGTATAATATATACTACCATAGAATGGAAAAAAGAACGCGGAAGAAATGTAGGCGATCTGTTCTAAAAAAAACACATGGACGTAAAACACATGGACGTAAAACACATGGACGTAAAACACACGGACGTAAAACACACAGAACATTACGTAATCCTATTAAGAAGAATTCTTTCCGATTAAGGAAGAAAAGAAGAACGTATAAATTAAAGGGGGGAGGAGGGGGGGAATTTCCATGGCCCTGGCCGAAAGGTTTTTCATCAGATAATAATGATTATCATAATGATGTTTTTTATGATGCATATCACGATACGTATAATTATAATATTATATCATCTATTATACATAACTGGGTGAAAAAACAGTATAATGATGAGAAATCGAAGAAACTGCCAGACGAATTTATTCTAGAATGGTATAATGAAATATTTAAGTATCATAAAACTGAAAATACTGCATATGTGGCTTTTCTGGAAAAAGCGATATTTATACGGGGCAAGGAATTTTCGACGAATGAGCTAAGTAAGCATCAGCAAAAATGGGCTGACCATAAGGAGGAAAGCTGGGAAACAGAGCGATCTAGAAGGTATAAAAAATGGAATAAACAACCGAAGATACTTTTAAATATCCGCCTAAAAGTTTTAACCTATTTAAAACAAGCATGCAATAGAGCAGAGGAAGCGGGGAAAAACATATCCACTCTGTGCAATGAATCGCATAAGGAGGAGAATACGCAAATAGCAAGCTACATTAATGAAATCACTAAACTTAAGTCAAACCCGAGTGTAGATAATACGCCTTTAATTAATTTAATTGATACAAAAATCCTTGAGAAAATGGAAAACATTGGCTATATTATAAATACTTCCGACCCCCTTGAAGTTGAAAAAATGGCTGAAGAAATTGGTGACGAAATCATTGAAATATATAAAAAAAAATACGATAATGAGGAGCCCGCGGGATTTCTTCAGAAGGATGTAGAGGAGTTTACAGGATTTCCTACGGGAGAAGAGGAATACGGATTTCCTCCGGAGCATGGAGAGGAGTTTACAGGATTTGACGTGTCAGAAGCATAACCCCGCATAACACGTTTACCATTAGTAGAAGAGGTAATGCTGGTATACTATATGCTACACTGCATCATTAACTATAATACGTATAGGGCACTAGATAGATTGCCTTATCTTCGCAACGTTTAAAAAATTCGGCAACACTTTTCTCATCCGCACCGACAACCGAATCGTCGGGAATATACCATTTATCTCTCTTCACATCGCCATAAAATGCCAGAAAAATAGGAATACTTTGCACCATTTTATACTTTTTTAGTGCCATATACAGGTCAATATTATCGTCCACATTAATATCGGCGCATATAATGTTACTTGCCGATTTACTAATAAACGTTTTATAAGAAGGCGCAATTTTCTTACACGGTCCGCACCATTCGGCACCAAATTTAAGAATCAATACGGCATTTCCCATTCCTGCTTGTAACTTTTCCAACTGTGCAACATTTAGTTCGGTAATAATTTGTTTAGACATGTTATAATAATAGAGTAGATAATTCTGTTTAATATATTATTTGCGGCTTTTATATATTAAATTATTTAATTGTTAAATAACATATAAATCTATTTTATGTTATTTCCTTATTTTGTTAGAAAAATAAATTAATGTTTATAACTTTACTAAAAAATTGAAATTCTTTTTTTGTGAATAGTATTAACCAAGACATCTAACCAAGATCAACAACACAACAGAATGGTTAACATCAAAGGATTAAACAAAGAAGAACTCTTACGCCGGATGGTTTCCGGAACAGTTACCAACGTCAACCGTCCATTTTGGGGATTACAGCAAGGCGAGCGCATGCCTCCGAAAGTAATTGGAATGGTTTCATATCATAATGATGTAAAAATCGGAATTGATTTTAGCCAAGATAATGTGAATTCGTTTGCTTACAATCGCGACGCTGGTGACTCCAACAAAATGGAACGGATTGTGGCTCAAATGCGCAAGGAAGAAGAAGAATACCGCCAACAACAGCAAGAGCAACAGCAAGAGCAAGAGCAAGAGCAAGAGCAAGAGCAACAGCAAGAGCAACAGCAAGAGCAACAGCAAGAGCAACAAGCAACCGCATAAAGAATAATAATATAATAAAGGCATAGTCCCACTTCAAACAGGTAGAAGTATTTTTTTTAATTGTATATATATTTATTTAACTTTTCACTATTTTTTCCAAAACGTCAATATCAATCGGCGGCAAATCCACATGCGCTTCCCAGAAAAATTTACAAAAGGACCAGATAAAGACATAATTTCCAACATACCATTCCGGGCGTTCTTTTAAAAGCCGTTCACGCAACGCCGGCGGAAGCAACTCCATACTGCTGGGTGGCAGCACATAACTTAATTGCGTTAAAGGCGAAACGGGTTTTTTTGGTTGAGTCGTAATGAAGGATTGGTTAGAATAAGGAATGTATTTTACCAAATCAGTTAATAAGGGCGGGTAGTAATAATTATAACTCCAACGCCAATCCGCACAACCAGTAGAATAATATTTCATTGTCCATTCAAGTCCTTCCAAATAATTGGTGCTGATTTCTTTGCGACGTTCATCGTTGATTTTTGTTTTAAATAAGCCTTTGTAATAGCGCGTTTCCCATCCGGCATCAGAGGGATTAATGTATAATTCAACTGCCCTTTCTTTAATGGGAAGCAATAAATTCTCATCTTGTTTATTATCTTGCGAGGTGCTTTCATAGCGAGCGCGTTTACTCATTTTTCCCCGATAGACGTATTCTTCTTTAATAAAGTCATGTTCATTTGTGGCCAAATGATCCACGTATTTTCTTACATTTTTCCAATTAATTTCTCGGTCAACCGTTAGTGTTTCTTTTGTATCCTGAAAAACATGTTTATAGGCATTGATTAGATTGGCAATACCGTTGGTTCTAATATTTAACGCTGGAAAGTGGGGTAAAAAATCATTACCTAAGAAAAAACAAATGAAAATGTAATCAAAAATAATGTTGTTTTTCAAAGAAATCACATTTATATCTACACATTTGCTACCTTTGCTATCTTTGCTATCTTTGCTATCTTTGCTATCTTTGCTATCTTTGCTATCTTTGCTATCTTTGCTATCTTTGCTATTTCCCTCGTTAGACAATTCACTAATAATATGTTTAGCAAGTAACGGAATGTCCAATACATATTTTTCGTTTGGATTCAATGTCTTATCAATGCTTTTAATAAACTCGGGTGTTTCTCGGTAGAGGAATAAATTTTCAGAAATATGCAGATGGTTAATGGAGAGCATAATTAAGTCTGCATCAATTCCGTAAATAAGTGTATTGGTGCTTTTATGAAAATCGGCATTATTTCTGATATATTCGTAAAGTTTATGCTCGCCTTCGCCAGCTTCTTCGCTAGTGGATACAATAATTTTTTCAACACCATACTCTTTGGGGTTAGAAAAACGTTTTGTTAATTCAATACCTAGATTATGCATAAAGTTGGTGCCTGGCGTGATGGCAGAACGATTCCAATGATAGTTGTGATTTTTACTATCATTATCCTTTTTACTATCGGTAATGTCAACCGGTTTGATTTGTTCTTGAAAGGCGGTCATATACCTCCGATTACGCTGTTGATCCAACTTTGCCATCGGCGCAACACCATCAAAGGCAATAAAGATTCGCTTGTCAGGATTAATTTCTTTGATACATTTTGATAAGTTCACGATAACTTGTTTAATAATATCATTTTCAAATGCCGACTTATAATCGGGCGTTTTTCCTTTTATATGTTTAAAAACATTATTTTGGTTCGCATTTACAATTTGATGTGCTTCATAAATAAATGAATTACAATCTAAATATAAATTGTTCATTTTTTTACCGTCTAAGGTTGAAGCAGAAAGCTGTTTAATGATTTTTCTATGGTTTCTGACAATATGTGCAAAGTAACTAGGAATTCCCATTTTACGTATTGATGTAAAGAGTGTCTATATATATCATCAAACTATCTTTATATAATTATAAATGTATATAACTATGATTATATAACTATGATTTTATACATTTATTTCTTCATATAATATTCTATACAGTATAGATATAATATGGATGTTTCTTTTGAAACAATCATTCACACAAAAATCATAAAATTAAAAGAAATTATTAAAAATAGTATCAATTCAAATCAGCTTAATAAAAAATTAGATTTTATTGAATCAAACGATTTAAATTCGTGTATAGATTATGCGGAAGGAATATATGATAGTTTGAGTGACTTGTCAAATTACGTGAATACACTAAGTCAAGATGAAACAATAGATAAGTTACAGAGTATTATTAATAAAATATCAACATTGATTAGTTTATATGGATGTGACAATTTAGATGATTTAATATACATATGTATTAGTAGTCAGTATAAATTAGAATCTCGTTATAAAAAACGGTATAACACATTAAATATGTATATACACCCACTTCGTTATAAAATATTGGAGTGGAAATCAAAGGTAAAATCAAATGAAGAAACGATATTTAAAAATGCAGATAATTTGGAATGTTTTAAATTGGATAGTTCAAACATTAATTTTAAAAATGAACTATTTGGAATTAAGGTAGCACTACACGATATTGATAAACAACATACAATAATTGTCTATGGGTGGGTAGATGATATTGTTCTAAAATATATTGACGAAGATGAAGAATTGGTTTATAAGGTAAATGAATTAAAAGAAATTATACCTTCACACGAAATGTTCAATACAGTAACCTATTTGCGCTTTATTGAATGTATAACCTTACACGATTTATTAACATGCAGTAATAAATATTTAAAAGAGAGATATATCTCTTTTATTGAAGAATACAATAATTCAATTTTGAAAAAATCAGTATTAGATATTATTAATAATTTTAATAACAAGGATATTATTGATAAAAGAAGTATATTAATAATGCTATTAATACATTCAAATGAAAACGAATGTCATTATCTGGCATATCTACTATATGACTTATTGTCTAATGATATTAACGGAATTATAGATACTTACGAACAAACATTAATATATGATAGTTTTCCATATAATATAAAAAAATATTTTAAGGATGCAATGAAATTTACACTTAATTATCCGAAGAAAATTTCAAAATTAGAAAATACTCACTTGACCTTAGAGCAAAGAATATGTTTAATGAAGACCGATGATATTGTAAAAGAAAAGGCAATGGTTAAGCTGAAGGAGGTAAAAATGAAGTCAGAAGATACTGGTTCAAAAGCAATGCAGTATTTAGAAGGACTGTTAAAGATACCTTTCGGTATTTACAAAGAAGAACCAATTCTCTCATTGATGCCATCTAATATCACTATTTTTAAAACATTGGTAGAGAGATTAAACAAAGAGTTTTATAATAACTCAAAATGCAATCCCAAGTCATTTTTTCCATTTAAACATAATTATACTGGTCTAGAAATAAATAAATACTATCCTATTTTAAAAAATGAATACACAACGCATATTCATGATTATTTAAAAACACAATTTAAAAAATATATAGATTCTATTTCAAAAGCTAAAATTATTGATTTATATGCAGAATTAAATGAATTAATAAAGATACATACGGAACATATGAATAAAGGTAATACAGGTAATACAATTAAATATAGTTATACATTAACTAAACCATCTGGAAAATCATTACAACAATTGAGAGAATGTATTGTGAATGATGTAAATAAGATAATTACAAATAATGCGTATATGTTAAATGAAATGTATACATTTATAGAATCCTCAATTACACAACACGAAATTTTAATTCACAATGAATTAAACAAACAATTATCAATAATTGATACTAATAAAAATAAAATACAACAATTTATGAAAAATGTAACAGCTACCTTAGAAGAATCCGTTTATGGGCATTCAAATGCAAAGAAACAAATAGAGCGAATCATTGGTCAGTGGTTGAATGGCGATTTAACTGGTTATTCTATTGGTTTTGAAGGTCCACCTGGTGTTGGTAAAACATCGTTGGCAAAAAAAGGGATCGCAAACTGCTTAAAAGACGATAATGGCGTATCGCGACCCTTCTCATTTATAGCAATGGGTGGTTCTACCAATTCAAGCACATTTGATGGGCACAATTATACTTATGTTGGATCAACGTGGGGAAAAATTGTTGATATTTTAATGGATACCAAAATAATGAATCCTATTATATTTATTGACGAATTAGATAAGGTAAGTAAAACTGAACATGGGAAAGAAATTATTGGAATTTTGACGCATTTAATTGACCAGACCCAAAATGACACTTTTCAGGATAAATATTTTAATGGTATCAACTTGAATTTATCAAAAGCATTGTTTATATTTTCATATAATGATGTTGATATAATTGATCGGATTCTTCTTGACCGAATTCATCGGGTTAAATTTGATAATTTATCATTAGAAGACAAGTTGATTATAACACGTCAATTTATCCTACCAGAAATTTATACTAAAATGGGACTGAATGATATTATTGATATAAGTGATGAGGTGGTTAAGCATATTATACTAAATTATACGTGTGAACCTGGTGTTAGAAAATTAAAAGAATTGATTTTTGAAATTATGGGGGGAATTAATCTAGATATATTAAAAAATAACATTTCGGAAAATTTAATATTGCCTATTCAAATTACGATTGATAACATCAGTAATACTTATTTAAAGGAACATAGAGAATTAAAACCACCACTAATTCATAAAGAATCTACAATTGGTGTTATAAATGGATTATGGGCAAACTCATTGGGAAATGGAGGTGTTTTACCAATAGAAGTTACCTATTACCCCAGTAATACATTTTTGGATTTGAAATTAACCGGAATGCAAGGGGATGTTATGAAAGAGAGTATGTCTGTTGCAAAGAGTTTAGCATGGTCATTATTTTTAAGAGATACCGAAAAGGAAGCGGTAGAATTGCAGAAAAAATTGGAAGAAACAAAACATCAAGGAATTCATATACATGTTCCTGAAGGCGCAACACCTAAAGATGGTCCATCGGCTGGCACAGCAATTACTATTGTTTTGTATAGTTTATTTAGTAAACGTAAAATAAAAAATGATATCGCGATTACAGGTGAAATCTGTTTACAGGGAAGAGTTACGGCTATTGGTGGATTGGAATTGAAAATTTTAGGAGGAATTCGCGCAGGTGTAAAAACATTTATTTATCCAAGTGATAATAAACAGGACTATTTGAAATTTATGGAAAAATATAAACTAACTGACATAGTTAAAGGAATTCAGTTTATTGATGTTGAGAGAATAGAAGACGTTCTCTCATTGGTATTTGTGTAATCATTATTACAATTAAACCAAATTATAACCATAGTATATATTATTGTAATTATAAAATGATTATTTGAATAAAATTATATTATATGTTATTATATACCTAATATATAATATGGCATTATCATTAACATTATCAAATGTATTGCAATTTTTTTCATTTATATCACCAACCTTGTTGGTTTTCTTTATGTTTATGAGTTCATTATTTAATCAAAATTTGAAAGGGATTGTCTATATATCCGGATTACTTATATGTTCAATACTTAATATTATTTTTATGAATCTTGTTGGAAGTAATAGAGATGAAAATGAAGCATTTTCGTGTAGTTTATTTGATATACCCCTGGTTTCTCAATTTAATAGTCCTTATCCAAGCTGTATGATTATTGCGTTTACAATTGCGTATTTGGCACTTCCGATGAAATACAATAAACAAATGAACTATATTGTGTTGGCATTTTTAATGTCCTTATTGGTTGTGGATATACTAACTAAAGTTCAAAATAAATGCACAACGTATCCAGGTTCTGTAATGGGAGCATTAGTTGGGTTTATTTTTGGGACATTATGGTATATCATTTTTCATGGATTAGGGTTTGATTCTCTTTTATTTTTTGATGAATTAAGAAGTGATAATGTGATTTGTTCACGCCCAACTAAACAAACATTTAAATGCTCTGTATATAAAAATGGTGAATTAATCTCAAGCAATATTGCTTAATGATTTCTCTACATTACTATTGTTATTGTTACTATTGTTATTGTTACTATTGTTATTGCTAATAATACTTTGAGCCGTATCGTTTTCAGATTCTCTATTTCCATTAGTAATAGAACTTTTATTTTTTGAATTAAAATGAGTATCATACGACTTTATACAGAACATAATACCACTTACAGCAAATAGATGAACCAAGCAATAATAGTTTGCATATAAATATGGTTTAATAAAAATATATAAATAAATGCTTACGGTTATAAAACATAATAAATACGTTATAATTGAGTAAAAAGAAATTCCAATATTATAAATTGTAAAAAATACAAAATATGCAGCGATTGAATTAACACAAACGATATCTAATGGTCTAAATAATCTATGTTGAGAAGTATTATAATGATTTATTATACTAGTAAAAAAACATATAACACTACCAACCGAAATAAGAAACCATCTTATTATATAACCATATGTTGCAGGAAGAATAAATAACATACTTGATATGACATTTCGGTTTATACAGTCATTGATTATAAACCCACTTGGTATTGGTATTGATATACAATTATCCGCATTATTTGTATTTATAATATCGTCATCTGTAATTACCATTCATATTATAAAATAATAATATGAATTTTTGTAATATACTAATTGTATTTATGTATATTTCCATTTATATAGTTTATAAAATTATTAATATAGAGTGAACGATGAAATCCATACATCATTGTTTTTTCATTATTTGATGTTAATTTCATTATAGTAATAAAGTTATTAATTACTCTTTTTGTAATTGCATTTTCATATATGGATAATTTTTCTTTAGAATAATATTCACCTTTTGCTCGTTTATTTACATGATTATGAAATTCCCATAAAAAGTTAATTAAAGCATCTTTGGATGATGAAATGTGGGCTTTATTAACATTATTCATTACACTTGATGCATGTTGTTGACATTCGGGACATGGCAAATGATTACAAATGGATGAAATATGTGAAATCAAGATAGGTAATTCACTTATATATTCATTTTTTAATTTATGAGCTAAAGTATGAAACAATAACCATACCGCGTTTCCCCATTGTTTTTTTTTCATATTTAATATATATATAAAGATATAATTATAGATATAATTATACACTATAATTATATACTATAATTATGAACTATATTATTGAAGATAATTTTAATTTTTTCAATGAGTTGAATAAAGAAGAAGATATGGATCAATCCAGTGGAAACAAAAATGAACAAGTGTGCATGATATCGCATATGCCATTAACGTATAATTCAGTTAAATTACCTTGCAATCATACCTTTAATTATTTGCCACTATACAAAGAGCTGGTTTTGGTTAATACCCATACCCCTCATAAAACCATTAAATGCCCTTATTGTAGAACAATGTCAATCAAATTATTACCCTACATCCCCTTAGTTGGTGTAGAAAAAAGGTATGGTATCAACATACCAAAAACGTTATGCATGGATGGACCCAAATGTGTATATAGTATTAAGAGTGGGAAACACAAGGGTCTAGAATGCAGTAAAGATGGAATGGAAGGACCCGATGGAACATTTTGTAAAAAACATTTTGAACACATTCAGGTAGCAAGCGAAGAACAAAGTAAAATAAAGAAACCCAAACCAATCATTATTTGGACAAACGAAAAAGAAGATTTGTTTAAACGTAAAACGGTCGCTCAGTTGAAAGAAATGTTAAAAAAAAAGAGGATGAAAACAACTGGGTTAAAGAAGGAATTAGTAAATCGTGTTTTTATTTATAATGCAGCAAATAGTAGTAGTAATACTCCAACTGATCTTATTAGTTTGTTATAAAAATGGTTGCGGTGCTATAACCTCTCAAAACGACCCTCAAAATGAATAATAATAAATATTAATATTTATTAATATTATTTTTATAAAAATATAAATAACTCTTAATAACATATGTAGAAATGTCTTCAAACAAAGAAAAATTGTCACAAAATATTAAAGGTTGGTTGCACGTAGATAAAGAAATACAAGTCCTTCAAAAAGAGTTGAAAGAACGTAAGAAAAAGAAGGCATCGTATACTGAAAATCTGGTTGAAATAATGAAATCAAATGAAATTGATTGTTTTGATATAAATGATGGAAAAATTATTTATACACAATCCAATGTAAAAAAACCAATTAATAAGAATCATTTGATTGAATGTTTAACTAAATATTTTGAATCATCGCCAAATATTCCAACAGATGATGTTGTGAAATTTATTCTAGAAAATCGCGAAATAAATACGAAAGAAGGTATTCGTCATAAACCAAATAAAAACGTATAATTATATCTATAATAGAATAGTATTACAATGTTGAAACATAAAAAGGCATTATTACACAACACAAACAATACACCCAATACTATTTTCACAAAGTTAACTAATTTATTTGAAAATGTTAACACACACACTAACGATACTATTTCACACTTAGCTACTAATAACAATAACAATAACAATAACAATAACAATAACAATAACAATAACAATAACAATAACAAGAATAATTATAAAGTAAATGTTCCAAACCATGATATGAATTTAAAAATTAATCCGAGTAAACCAATTGAAGTATGTATATATCAAGTCTATTGGCATAATACTATACCGATTATGCTTTATTTATTAAATAAAAAAAATGCAGCTACTTTATCTTTTGTTGAATTTATAAATAATAGGAGTAATAATGCAGAAAAAATAAAACATAATATAATTAAATATATATCACAATTTTTTTCAGTTGTAAGTATAACTTATCATGGTTTTTATGAAACAGCCGAAAAAAATGTGATTATACTTAATTATGATGACCAATATAAGTATAATTCAACTATTACAACCGGGGAAAACAGTTATTTATGGAGCACTGCATATGAAGTTATAAATGTAAATAAGATATATAACTATATTTTGGATAGTAATATAACTGATTTTTTTATAAACAATCCTGAATTTCTTAGAATCTCTCAACAAAATGGGATTGTTTACGAAACACCAATCGTATGTTATTATAAAACTAAAAAAACCAACAGTATAGATGAAGTTGATATTTATAGAGAAGCGATCATTCCTGGATTGCCAAAATCATATTTTTTATATAGTTCTGGATGTATACCAAACTTGTTGGACGGGGGGGATATTACTATAATACGTATAGCGGTGTTTAAAGGTAAACTTGCATTTAAAAATATAGAATTATATAATACTGATACTAGTTATGATACATTATTCTGTATTTATAAAAATGTAAATAGATATTATGTTATGCGAAACTATAGTCAACATACTATATTATCTATTTTATAAACAAAAGAATGACTAATTATAAATTATAGGGTGTTTATTCATAAATAAAAAATTTTATATTTATGAATTTGTTTTTATGAATTTGTTTTTATGAATTTGTTTTTATGAATTTGTTTTTACATACGAATAAAATCTTGGAGAATCTTGGGACCATGTGCATCAAACCCAACCATATCCATCATAAAAGGGTCACTAGGATCGGCAATAGTGTAATCAGAACCTTGAGTTGCAACAACCACTAACTTTGTCGTAGGCATTTTCATCCCCGTCCGATACTGTTTCATTGCTTCGCTTGGCTTGATGCCACTATTCACATCATTGTCAGTGATTACGACAAAAGCATCATACTTACGCTTATACTTTAAAGCTTCTAGAATTCCCATTGAAATATCGGTTGATCCCCAATCAGAACGCTGGCACGCAGCGACGACATTCACAAATTCGGCTTTTGCGTCAATCACGTCAGACACATCGGTTAATCCAGTTTTGCTAGTATACCCACAACCACCACCACTCTTACTCGTGAATAGGTAAAACGAATGGTCGGGACTAGTTTCCTTAGTCGTTTCACTGCGCGCAAAAATCATAGCCAATAATGCAGCTGATTCGGCACACGTGACGCCTTCGCACAGCGACGGTGAACCCATAGACCCAGAGCAATCAATCAAGAAACAAATGCGCTTCCCGGTTGGTTCTATATTTTTAAAACTAAGATAAAACATTTCTTCTAAGGTTTTAATCATTCGTGTGTTTGGAGACCAAGAATTATGGCCATGATTTCCTTGTCCTTTACGATAGGTAAACCACGCAGTCAAAACACTCACTGGATGAATCTTTGAAAACTTAATTGTATCGGGATGCACCAAATGCTTCATAACCAAGCAAAGTGTTGTTTCATCGGCTAGAACACTGTGTGCAGACAAATTACCCAAATTCCTAAGCAGGGCCGTCAGAGGCATTGCTACTCGGGTTTTGGTTTTATTCACTAACAAGGCGGATAAAACATCGGTATTTGCTAACCCCCAGGTTGGAACTTGTTCACGTGTGAGTTTGTGTTCATAAATAAGGGCAATTAATTGTTCCTCTTCTTCACCTGACAATTTCATTGCGGTATGAACTGCTGTTAGGTATTTATAAACCTTAGTGGTAAGTAAGTTTGGTGTTGCAAGTTTAGTCATTTCGTCAAATCCATTGACTGCATAACGTAAGACTAAATCAAATTCAGTCGGGGGAGAGTTGTTCTTATTTGCCTTACTACTACTACGCTTACTCTTAAAACTACCTTCCTTTTCTTCAAATACCCGATTATCCCCTGTGCCGGTTTTCACATGTGTGCATTGGAGAATATTTTTGAAAGACCACCCTTCACGTGCCATATACTTGGTGATTTGATACGCGAGGTCTTCGGGCTTCCCACGATAGGAAAGAACCCAGTCATTAATTTGGCGCTTGACCGCACGGCCGAACCCCTTACTCTTTTGCCCTGTCACAGGGTTTTGAATTGCCGCATGCGATTTCTTCCACGAATACAAATGCGAAATGGTTTTAAACTGTTCTAATAACTGAAGACCCATACGGCGAATCGCACTATCTTCCGCACGGCAAAGCATTGCCATAACCATCATTGTAACATCTTGTTTGGGTGCGCGGTTGTCCTTATAAACATTTCGGACAATAGTGCAAATTTCTTCGCCGTGACCTTCTTTGATTTGCGTCTTAATATACTCAATGTCAGCTGGTGCCAAATTTTTCTTTCGTTGATCATACTTGTTTTCCCGTGAGCCTAGAATAAGCAATCGCAACATATAATCGTTTAATGAGAGTTTATACACGAAACTCTCATTAACACTATCAACGGTGTATTGTTGTTGTTCTTGATTTTGGCGAGTCATTGCAAATGCCATTCTTGAATTTGATGTGGTTATCTTGTTATTAATAGTAAAGTTTCTTTAATATATTTCAATTTAATGATTAAATAGATATAGTTTTTTATATACTAATATAAATAATATATACAATTAAACAACTTAAAGACATCCGTCTATATAGAGTGTGAAGGAAACTAGCACACAGAAAGGTCTGCCACTATTGGGTTATCACTTATACTTATTAAAGAACCCTCCCAATAGTATTTATTGACCTTTCACCTCTTCCGTTTATAGTAAATTGTTTATACTTACACGAACTGACTAATTTGGGTTATCCTTTTTTGATTCCCCCCAAATTAATTTTATTGTTCGTGTTTTAAGGTAGGAACTGCTTATAAATGGTTATTTAAAAAAACTACGTTTTGGTCTGCCAATACTGGGTTATCCCTATTAGATTTCCCCCCAATATTGTTAATTGACTTAAACAACCGTATTCCACCCCCGCTTATGACTTAATGTCTAAGTGGGACTTTAGAACAACTGATTGTCTTGTTCGTTAGCTCAGTCGGTAGAGCAACGTATATGGACTACACCGAATTGACCAAACAATTTTTGGTCTGATTGTAGTTCGTTATCCACTTTTAGGCGTAGGTCGCAAGTTCAATTCTTGCACGGGCACCAAAAAGACAATCGGAAGGTTCTGTCGTTGTATAATTTTTTATATATTTTTTAATATAAAAAATTCAAATACTTTTCATACTATCATAACTATTATGTTTTATGAGTTATATATCTTATTGTTCATAACCTATTTTTTATATATATAAACATTATATATGGAATACTTTACCTTTTTTTTATATACAATATTATTTATTACTATTACCGTTCCTGTAGCAATTGTGATCTTTAGTTTTTTTGACATTAAATTTGAAGTGTATGGAAATTATGTTTTTTGGATGATTGCTTTAGCTTTGTTTAATGCTTTATTGCCTTATAAATCAAAAAATATTTTTTACGATGATCCATCTGAAAATAAAAATAAAAAATAAGTATGGTTTATTAGAGTAATCATTTAAATCGTTTATTTATCATTTTATTAATAAATTGAAAAGATTTAAACTTATCTTATTTACATTATACAACAGTTTATCAACTATCATAATGGAGAATCAGATCAACAAAAAGTTAGAACAATTTCAAGTTAAATTCAAGGAAGGTATTAAGGAATGGATTACCTTACGCAAAATTGTTTTGGTAGATCCAATCACTTCTAATGATTGCACTAGTGACTTTTTAAAATTTGTATACGATTGTAATAGCATGAAACTGAATGGCGATGATTTGAAGAAACGAAAACGCATTAAGAATATTGTCCCCCAAAACGATTTATGTATTGCAAAGAGAGCAAATGGGGAACGATGCACTCGGCGTCGGAAAACCGAAGAAGAAAAAGAGGACGACGAACCAAGTCAGTTTTGTGGAACACATATTAAAGGCACCCCACATGGCGTAATTAGTATTGATATTAATACCTTGCAAAAAACAAATTCAAAGGTTGAAGTATGGGTAAAAGATATTAAGGGTATTAATTATTATATTGATGATAATTATAATGTATACAATCCGGAAGATATTTTGGCAAATAAAATAAATCCGTCTATTATTGCAAAATGGACGAAAAATGAAAACAATGTATACTCTATCCCTCAATTTGGAATTTAGATTTTAGATTTTATATTTTAGATTTTATTTAAACATAATACACCCAGATATCCAATATATTATCATAGGTTCAATTGTTAATTATATAATCATTTTTTATTTATATAATTAAATGGAACAAACGAATGAAAATGAAAAAACGAATGAAAATGAAAAAACGAATGAAAATGAAAAAACACAACGAATGATTGAAATATTAAATAAGGCAACGATTGTATGTCATTCTATTACCGAATTACACGCTATGCTTTTACCACGTGAACTATTCATGAACAGAGAGATTTATAAGGATTTAAAGTTAAATATACCTGATTTAAAATCACTTTTTTCATCCTCTTATTTAACTGCATTACAAGAACCTGCAGAAAAAAAACAAAAATGGCCTTTATTAAATTTAATTCGGCAAGTATTGCGTTCTTGTAATTATAAATTAACGCCAAAACGTATATCGGATGGTTATAGCATAGACGGTAAAAAAAAATACAAACGGATGTTTATTATTGAGAAGATGCGCGTTATTATATAATTTTTTACTTTATAATTGTTAATATAAAAAATATAGTTTTATATTAATAATGTCACATGTTCCAAAACGTTATGTGCCCAAATCACTTACTAAAAGGGATAAAATAAAGGCACGTAAAGAATTAAATCTCTCTCGTAAGTTATATAAGAAGGGTAACTATTATACCAGAAAGAAGGTCAACTCATTTAAATCAAAACCATCCGCTCATATTGTAAAGGCGCGCAAAATCTATGGAATAGAGAATATAAGACCTTCGCCTGAATTGGCAAACAAAACCGGTTGTTCTATCGCTGCTCTTGAAAAAATAGTGAATAAAGGCGAAGGTGCGTATTTTTCATCAGGTTCTAGACCAAACCAAACCGCACAATCTTGGGGGTATGCTCGGTTGGCGAGTTCTATCACCGGCGGGAAAGCATCCGCCGTTGATTTCTCTCTATTAGAAAACGGGTGCAAACGGAATAGCAAAGCATTAAAATTGGCAAAAGCCTCGCCGCATTTTAAACATGGAACTAGACGCGTGCCAAAAGTAAAGATTTTATAATATAACATATAATTATATAAATTATATTATAAGGTTTAGTAAAAAATTTTAATATAATTATATATTATAATGCCTACAAAATTACCCCCACCGCCATCATACTCTTCTAGAAATTCGCTATACCCTGACACACTTAAAAATAGGACTGGTGTTATGGCAGAATTAGTGTTGCCAAACTACACTAACCATAAGGTATACCACAATGTCTCACTTAAAAATAGGACTGGTGCTAAAAAAGAAATAAACCTAAATCATGGAGGTAATCGTCGCAAATCACGCAAATCACGCAAATCACGCAAATCACGTAAATCACGTAAATCACGTAAATCACGCAAATAGGTTAACTTAAATTTCCTTTACGGTTAAAAAGTATCTGCGATTGATTATACTATATTAGAAAACAGTTGTAAATAAAATAGTATAATCATTAAAAATTGGCAAAAAGCATCGCCGCATTTTAAACACGGCACTAGGCGCGTGCAAAAAAAGTAAAGATGTTATAATAAATAAATACGATATTAAATACGATAATAAATACTATATTAAATACTATATTAATAATTTACCTTTCGGTTTATATACAGAGCAATAATTGATAATGTTAATACAATTACTGAAATAATAGTGCACCCAACTAATTTATCATCAATATGTATGTTAATTGGATTATACCTACTCAGGTATGAACCAATACTATATCCGATCATATTATTTACAATATCACTCAATCTTGCTCTGGCACCAATAAAATATTCAAAAATTTCACAGGAAATAGATAATATAAATATGCATAGATAATTTGATGGGAAAAATAAACCGGCTATTAAGTAAATTATAATATGAACGAATGCCCATTTGTCAAATGAATACTCTTGAACTAATTTTCCATTACGGTTAATCATTGGCACATAAAATGGATAGTTAAATAGTGTTCCCCCTAGTAAATGTGGTGTATTCATATCAGCTGGACGAATAAAAAAATTATAAAAGGCCCATAAAAACGTGAAAAAGGTCATGAACATTATAATTCCAACTACATCCCTGTAACCTTTATTATTTTTTATACATGAATTATCTACGTTTATTGTTTCACTATTTGCATTACTAATATTTTCATTTATATCATTGCATGTAGTATTTTCCATATATAACTTATATATAATATTTTAAAATGTCATAAAGTTCGTTAAAACATACTGGGTTACGATGGTCTACGTGTGAACAATTGGTTTTATATTGGTGTAATCTCTCATTATCATTTAAAAATTTTAATCCTAATCTATCTTCTTTATATAATTCTGTTTCTTCAATTGGAATTATAGTCATCTCTTTATCTAGAAAACTAAACTTTCCGCTTTCAGGCGGATAAACAATTTCATCCTTTGGAGACCATACCATTACAAAATGAGAGAGATTTATTATATTATTACGGTATTTATCTCTCTGTTGATGTTCTTTTTCATTGTTAATATAAGGTAAATATACACTTTTTTCCAGATAGATTTCTAATACACTTGGATTGCGCCAATACCCAGCAAAAGAGATGTGTTTTTGTGAATAATCAGTATACATAAAGTTATTATCTTTACTATCTCTCATAAAAGCACCTCCGTGTGGAGTTACTAATGTAATTAAATTATGAACTGGATAGTCATTACATTGTTCTACATACCCTCTTGCAAGTAACCCGCCTTGAGAGATTCCAATAAAATCAAACCCATTTTCTAATTCTTTGTTTTTATATAGTGTATTACATAGTTCAGTTAATTGATCAGGTAAGGGTGTATATAAACTGGTTTTCGCCCCATTCCCAATTTCAATATTGAATACCTTTTTAGAAAAAGTGTCTTCTATCCATTCACACAAGGGAACCATCTTTTCGCTTGAACTTTCTAATCCGTGCAATACAACAATCGGAATAGCACCACTACAATAATTGATATAATTAATTAGTTGACAAATACCAAAAAGAAATATGGGTTTAAAGAATACCATTCTTGTCTTGGTTTATATATTATACTACTTAAAATATGTTTATGTATCTATTTTAAGTATAATACATAGTTAGAGGAAAAAGTTAATTACTATATGGCCATTTATTTCCATTAAATATTTTTGTCCTATTGGGTTCTCTATACCCGTTTGGTTGAATAGTGGGGTCTAAATATAAATTAATGACAGGACCAGGCACATTACTAGCACTACTCGGTTTATATATAATATTACTAGGGGAATTACATGCGATGATAGAACCACTTTGCGGTAAACCACTTATATTTGAGGACGTAAATGCATCACCTTGGGTTGCCCATACACGCTTTGCATACGGTCCATTACCCTTTGCTAAGAGAGATAAATACTGTTGTTTTGTTAATTTACCACTGTTTTGTTTATATTGAAGTATTTCTGCCTTACGCCGCATCTGGACGTCTGGATTTGTAATAAACTCTTCAGGCGAAGACGGCAAGGTCCCAAATACAGGAGGTGCCAAGAAGGTCTTAATGACATTTAAAATTAGAGTTGCATATGCATCTCCAATTGTGTCAGACACGGTGATCGTATATTTATAAGGTGTAGTTAAAATCGTAGGTGTGCCACTTATTTCACCTGTCTTACTATTAAAGGTTAAACCCGTAGGGAGTTTACAACTTATACTATATACTGAATTTGTATTACCACTTAATTGATTGGGTATTATACTTACCAGTTCGCCTTGAGTTAAGGTATAGATTGTATTGGGGTAAACAATCGTTGGTGGGATTTCCACACTAATTTCTATAACTGTATCATAAATAATATTATTATTATTGGCCCGAATTGTATAGGATATTTTGGGGGATTGTATCGTTGTTGTGCCGGTGATAATACCATTACCTTGATTTAAGGTTAAGCCAATGTTAGTTAAAGATGGCAACGATTCTAATGTATATATCGTTCCGGCTTTATTAAAAAATGTATAAGTCGGTTTTATTTGGGTAGTATTAATGTAAGGCTTATTTATTGTTAGCGTATAGGGTGTATTTGGATAAGAAAAAACAGGTAAAAAATCAATTAAAATAGAAAGTGTAGTGGTAGCCACCGTTGCTTGAGAAGTATTTAAGGCATTTACCGTATAAACTACAAGTGGGTTTATATCGGCAAATGTAGGTGTGCCTGATATATAACCTGTCGTTCCATTAAACGCAAGTGTTGTTGGGAGAACAGGTGTGATGGTGTAAGTAACGCCACCCACTGGTTCTACCCCAGTAGTATTTATAGAAATATCAACTAGTTTGTTTGTTTCTAAATAATATGGTGTATTAGGATAATTTATTTGAAAGGACATAATGTATATAAAAGAAGATGAAAAATAAAATAAGCAAAGAGGTAAAAGAGAAGTAAAAAAGAGTAAGTAAAAAAAAAGAATCGAAAAAGGCTAATAAGAAATAAAAAATTGAAAAGTATATAAAGAA
>Ga0209296_1000483_pt1 | contig 34594 bp, 32 predicted proteins | sample S_130206_EF_Meta_FD_187319 | JGI IMG/M metagenome (GOLD analysis project Ga0209296, IMG submission 187319) | Freshwater microbial communities from Lake Simoncouche, Canada to study carbon cycling - S_130206_EF_MetaG (SPAdes) (version 2) | ecosystem: Environmental > Aquatic > Freshwater > Lake ... | reverse complement strand
AGTAAGATTTTCTTTTTTTATAATTCTATGTATAAATCCAGATTTACTATAGTCTTTATGAATACATAAAATACCACCTTGTTCATCACATACAATAATTGGTTTTTTTTGAATGTTCATTTTATCTGTTTATCTTGTTATAATTTAAATTAAATCAATTTTATATTAAAATAATCGGCGTTTTAAATGTTAAAAGGTGTAAAAACTTAGTTTTAGTTAAGTTTTTTTAAAAACTTAGTGTAGTAATATATCAATCTAGATATGTATAACCAACATCACATAATTCATCATCATCAATATCTTCTTTTTTTTCTGTTTTGTATTTGGAAAAAGTCTTAACGAATAATGGTTTTTTAAATACCCATCGAGCCCCTTTTATTATAGGTAACACTTCATGATACATATCTATTGAAAAGATAACCATTACAAAACGATTTTGTCTTGTTTCTACTGCTGGGTCAAATTTAATGTCATAAAGTCCGTCAGGATGTTTGAAAATAAGTTCTCCTCCTTCCAATAGTTCGTTATTTTCAGAAAACGGACAAAATATTAGACAAGTATATAGATGATTTCCGTCTTCATAAGTACTCATATCTGTATCACGATGATTTAAGAAGAAATCTCCTGGTTCATATTTTAACATTGTAAAATTATCGTATTCATCATTCATATAGCCCCTCGATGGATATTTAAAAATATTATTTTGTTTCATAAATTCGTGTGCTTCGGTAGGAAATTCTAAACGAAATTTTAATTTATGAGTCCAACTTGAACGCTTTTCCAAATCTAAAATATTGTTTAAACCTATACCTGCAAATGTTCTTTCAAAATTTTCATGTTCAAGGATTTTATCGGTTTTTAAGTCATCAAAATTATGTTTTTTCTCATCTAGAATCTTTGGAATCAGAGAATATAATTTTAAACTAGAAGGTTCAAATTTAATAATTTTAAACATTTCTATTTTATTATAGTTATAGTATTTTTAAATCAATTTTTTATTTCAGAAAATTTACTATGAAAATCAGTACTTGTATCCATAATTATATTAGGAATTATTTCTTTTAATGTATTAAATTTATTTTCAGCATCATTAATACCATAACATACGCATCGTATTTTTATATTACACACCTTATTATTAATTTTTTTTTCATAAATTACATATTGAGTAAGAGTATCCATTTTAAATTTATATATAAATATGTAATTTATATATAAATCAATTTTTTATTTAATTATAAAATCGGCGTTTTAAATGTGCGAAGGTGTAAAGATTTGTCGGAATGTAATGATACATATTGTAAGAAAGAAAAGAAAGATAGAGCGAATGCTTATACGGCAAAATTTGACTATTTGCCGACACCAAGTTTTATGAAAAAAGGGGGAGGCACGAGGAAACGGGAACGGGAACGGGTCACAAGGAAACGGGGCATAAGGAAACGGGGCATAAGGAAACGGGGTACGAGGAAACTCTTTACACCTTTGGACATTTATCAGCGTAGAAAGTAAAACGCTGATTTTATAAATTAATTAATATTAAACGTCGTAATTGCTATTTTTTTCATTAATAAATTCTTTTTCATTCAACAATAATCTTATGGTAAATATAGTCGTTATTTCAGAATATATTATTCTAAGAATGGCTATATCAAATTGAGAAATAGTTATCAATACAAAAAGGGCACTTGTTAAACTATTTATTAACCACATTACATTTGCTAATAATTGTAATTCATTTTTTGTAAATTCTGTGATTACCTTTTTGTCTGGATTATATATATTAAAACCTAAAATTGGACTCGCAATTTCGTTTGTAAATACTCTACTAATTTCAACAAAACATAAAAATATTTGTAAATATATATATTTTTGTATTGTATTAATTTTTATACTTAATACATATAAATTATCATTTGGACCATACATCAAATAATAATTATTATCGTCTTTATACGTTATCATAACTAGTAAAATTATTAAAAACAATAGAAAATTTACAAAAACACAATATCTTAATCTATAATTATTTTTCATAATATAATATGTAAGCATTTATCGTTTAAATAATTATATATAATTAATAATTTTTACACATTTTGTTTATCACAAAAAATCGGCGTTTTACTTGCTACGCTGATAAATGTCCAAAGGTGCAAAGAAAATATAAAAATTGTTTAGAGACGCAACTTATTCTTCTTGGTTTTGCGCAGTTGCTGCACGCGTTCTTCCTTCTTTTTGGTCATGTTTTTTTCGCCAATCGCACCTTTGTGAATGGTGAACTCGGTCCACGGTTCCTGCGGCCGGTCATGCAGGTACGGTTCCTGGTCCGCCCAGATTATATTGCGTTTACAGAACTCGGTTTTATCGAAGGGCATCCCGCATGAGGTCCCCCAGCGAGCCATAAATCCCATTTTTTTACAGAGGGTTGTATCGCACACTTTGCCGTCGAGGGCTCCGCGCGGCTGATACGGCTTGGGCCGGCTCGGGTCCGACATAAACGCCCGGTCGTCGAGCTCGTAATGACTACACACCGTCCGAGAGCACGGATTGATTTTGTTCAAATAGACATCGTGATGGTCCGCCATAATTTCTTCGGCAATTTTTAAATCAATCTGCCCTTTGTGCTGTTCCATCAGCTCGGTCAAGCGGACATGACGCGCGCCCTGGTGCCGCCGTATATCAAAATGGCCCACATTGGCGCACTCGAGATTGCGGATGCGCGGGTCATACACCCCGTTAAACCCGATAAAACAGCCGTCCTTCTTTTTCTCGACATTCACATATTTCAAACCCAATTCGACGCGCATAATAGTGTTGCTTTTGGTATCCCCAATTAACCAGGCATTCGCGTAATCGCCGCTATTCTCACTGACCAAATAATCTTTAATGGCGTCGAGGGTTTTGCCGTATTGCATCGCCGCGCGGATGCGGCAACAAATCGGGTCTTTTAATTCAAATTTATTGAACCCACCAATCGTTGTCTCGGTACACATGAACCCATAACTGGTCACATAAAAATCCGTCTCGCTGGATATTTTACCGGGCGACCCTTGCATCAGGATGCGTGCACCTTTTATGGGCTGGAGGTCCAACATAATATTGTAATATTGACCAGTAATGAAATTGTCAAAGGTAATATGGCCACAGACAATCTTGCCATCTTTGGTATAACTGCCCACGGCCATGAACCCCGAGCAGCGGTCCGCGCTGCCGCCCGCTTTGTATTTCGTCACAATGGGTGGCACATCGCCCCCGCCCGCCCGCGACCGATTGAACGCTGCCGCTTTGGCAAAATTTATGTCCGTGGGAGCGCCGCCGCCACCTTCGCCATGGCCGGAGGCGGCACCATCGGCAAACAACTCGCCATATTTTTTGTCCAACTCGGGATAATCCTTAATGACCGAGGGCACCACGCTAAAGAACGCATCTACGCTGGCGAAACAATTCCACATTAGCATATCATCTAACGTGACTTTACAGCCGCCGGCATTCGCGCCTTTGGTGATACCCACCATTTCTTCGTAATATTCAGGATAATTTTTCTCAATAATCGGGCCCCAAATGCCCCCGACAATCTCGCTGAACATTTCGCGTTTATAGCCATAATCATTATAGATGATAAAATCTAACATTTTAAAAATCTCGGTGAGTTCTTTGGCTACCAAAGCGCCATGCGCGTAGCCGATGGCGCTCGGACTGCCTTTGATGGAGAGATAGGTCCAGCCATTCTTTTCATAGCGGATGCCGTTTTTTACTTTCATCTATATTATTTGAATAGATTATAAAAAACAACTTTTCCAGGTTTGAAGTTCAGAACCCTTTTTTGGACATTTCTAGAAATGTCCAAAAATCAGGAACGCCGATCCGGTCTGGGAAAACCCGAAAAAACGACTTGTGAGCATAATGCTCTCATTTTGGTTTTTTGCCGAAAATAGTTGTGATGCTAATTTTTCCGAGTTTATGCGGAAAGTTTAGGCGTTTTTATATTTAGCACATATATATGCTAAAATCGGCTAACAATCTCGCGCCCAAAAACATACCAAGTTTTCATTGCGAAAAATGTGACTTTCTATGCTGTAAAAATAGTGATTTTAACCGACATCTTTTGTCAGCAAAACATTCAAAAGCTAATAATGCTAATGATAGCGCCGCCAATCAGCATATATGTGCTATTTGTAAAAATATATTTAAACATGCGTCCAGTTTATCACGCCATAAAAAAAAATGTGCGATTTTAAATACGATTGATGTTAAAAAACCAAAGCTTTATGAGAAAGAGAACATAACATTAAACACGAGTGAGATGAATAGTGGTTATATAAAAGATAAAGATTCGGTCATTGACTTGTTAATTAATGAGAACAAAGATTTTAAAAACATTATTATGGAATTGGTGAAAAATAATGGCGACTTGCAAAAACAAATGCTGGAAGTGTGTAAAAAAACCAATACAACGATATTTAATAATTCACAAAACAATAGTCACAATAAAACGTTCAACCTCCAGTTCTTTTTAAATGAACAATGCAAGGATGCCATGAATTTGACCGATTTTGTGGACTCGATGACCTTGGAATTCTCGGACCTGGAGGATGTGGGCAAACTCGGTTACGTCGAGGGGATTAGCAAAATCATGATAAGGAAACTGAATGAATTAGATATTTATAAACGACCGATTCATTGTAGCGACGCGAAACGAGAGATTATGTATGTCAAGGAGCATAATGTCTGGGAAAAAGAGAAGAACAGCAACGAACACATCCGTAAAGCGATTAAAAGGGTGACGCATAAGAACGGCGGGTTGTTGGTGCCCTGGAGCTTGGAAAACCCGAATTGTATGAATCTGGACCATCATTTAAACGATGTCTATTTAAGGATGATGGGCCAGTCGATGGGCGGCAGCGGGGAGTTTGTAGACAACGAAAATAAAATAATGAAGAAAATCGCCAAGGCGGTCTTTATTGATAAGGCTTGTTAATATATAAGTTGTAATAATCCTGAAAAACAACTTTTCTGGGTTTGAAGTTCAGAACTCGATTTTGGACATTTCTAGAAATGTCCAAAAATCCAAAGGGCCGATCCGGTCTGTGAAAAACACGAAAAAACCACTTGTGACCATAATGCTCTCATTTCCATTTTTTTGCGAAAAATGTTGTGATGCTAATTTTTTCGAAATTTATAATATTTATTAAAAACTATTTAGGAAAAATAAAATACTTCCATATAGAAAGGAAATGGAACCCATTTTTTTCACAAATCTCACCGAAAATCTAACATGCGAAACGTGTAACGTTAAATGCTCTCGCCCTTCGGAATGGAAGCGCCATATATTAACACTGAAACATAAAAAAAGGCTGAATGGAAACAATGCGGAAGTAAATTTCACCACCAAGAAAGAATACAATTGCGATTGTGGCAAAGTATATAAAAATCACAGCGGGTTATGGAAGCATAAAAAAATATGCTCTCACAAAAAAACATTACCAGTCACGGAGAATCCCTTGGAAATGGCCTTCTTGACGAATCTCGTGATGGAAGTGGTGAAAAATAACAGCGAACTGCAGAAACAAAATCATGACCTACAGCAAAAAGTCTTGGATGCCTGTAGTAAAAATAATAATGGGACGTATATTTCGCAAAACAATAGCCATAATAAAACATTCAACCTCCATTTCTTCTTGAACGAACAATGCAAGGATGCGATGAATTTGACGGAATTTATCGATACAATGACCTTGGAATTCTCGGACTTGGAAGATGTCGGCAAACTCGGTTACGTGGAGGGTATTAGTAAAATCATGATAAGGAAACTGAATGAATTAGATATTTATAAACGCCCCATTCATTGTAGCGACGCAAAACGAGAGATTATGTACGTGAAGGAACATAATGTCTGGGAAAAAGAAAAGAACAGCAACGAACACATCCGTAAGGCGATTAAAAGGGTGACGCATAAAAACGGCGGGTTGTTGATACCGTGGAGCTTGGAAAATCCAAATTGCATGAACCTGGACCATCATTTAAACGATGTCTATTTAAGGATGATGGGCCAGTCGATGGGCGGAAGCGGGGAGTTTGTGGATAACGAAAATAAAATCATGAAGAAAATCGCAAAGGCGGTCGTGATTGATAAGTGAATAGCGGGGTCGTAGGGGCGGCAGCCCCTAACCTATAGTATCCGCTGCAACCCTTCAATTTGCTCCGCCGACAGTTGGTCGGGAAAAATCACATTAAAATTAATCACTAAATTGCCGACATGGTCTTCGCGTTTCATACCCATGCCTTGGATAACCTTATTATAATTATTTGTAATAATATTTCCCACATTATTATTGATTTTAAAAATACGCCCATCGAGGAAATGCATGTCAAAGGTAAACCCGCATAAGGCATCCTTCAAACTAATGGTTTTATTCAAGGTCAAATCTAAGCCATTGCGGTCGAACTCGGTGTCATTTATAATTTTAATAAAGACCTTGATGTCGCCTTTGTTATGCTCGGATAAAATATTGCCCTTATCGCGCAAAATAATGATTTCGTTGTTATCCACCCCGCGCGGGATAGGGATATAGATGGTTTCGGTTTCTTCGCGTTTCACGTCGCCTTCGACAATCCAGCGCGTGATTTCAATAGGCATATTATAGCCGGTATAAGCTTTGCCGAGGGTGATGGTTTCCGTTTTAATGATGGGGGTCGGTTTGGCTAAGCGCTGTTTAATATTATCCATGGTAAAGTTGCCGACGCGGATGCCATTGCCATCTATTTTAATGCCGCCGCCGCCCCCACCGAAAAAATTATTCGATACGAAATTCAAAATATCGGAAGGGTCAAAGTCGCCGTTCGTCGAGGTGGTGAAAAAAGTGGGCATACCGCCCCCACCCATATTGTGGGCAAACGGCATATGAAAAGGCATGCCGCCCCCACCTGGCCCAAACTGCATATTACCTTGCATTTTCGACTGCATATCGTGCTGGCGCCGTTTATCTTCATCGCCGAGCACATCGTAAGCCGCGCTGATGCTTTGAAATTTGAGGGTGGATTCGGGGGAATTGGCGTTGCGGTCCGGGTGATATTGGAGAGATAATTTGCGATAGGCTTTTTTAATATCCTCTTGGCTCGCCGTTTCTGGTACGCCCAATATTTCGTAAAAATTACTCATATTTATTAGTATAACGAAATATAAACTTAAATAGTTATTTACGAATATTAATTAGTAGAACCAAACATGGAAAAACCATTCCTGTATAAATATCAGCCGCTCTGGTTGAATGAATTTGACCTGGAAGAAGACCTGAATATATTATTGAAAACTTTATTGGATATGAATGTCTTAAATATTTTGTTTATCGGCGAATCGGGGAGTGGGAAGACTTCCTTAATCAATGCGATTATTCATGAATACTATGAAACGGTCAATATCACAGGCAATGATAATATTTTGTATATCAATAATTTGAAAGAACAGGGCATTTCTTATTATCGCGTGGACGTGAAGACCTTTTGTCAGACGCCTAGTGGGGTGTCGGGGAAGAAGAAAATCTTAGTGGTGGATGATATTGACTTTATTAATGAGCAAAGCCAGCAGGTCTTTCGCAATTACATTGATAAATATAGTCATAATGTCCATTTTATTGGGTCGTGTATCAATACCCAAAAAGTCATTGATAGCTTACAGTCGCGCTTGACGATAGTAAAAAAACGGAATTTGCCGGAAAACAAATTAATTAAAATTGTGGGGAAAATATGTAAATTGGAGAATATTGTTATTACGCCGGAGGTATCGGACTTTATTATATCTATTAGCAATAAATCCATCCGCATTATCGTGAATTACTTGGAAAAATTTAAACTCTTGAACCGCGAGATAACGATTGAACTGGCGAATCAGGTTTGTACGAATATATCCTTTTATGAATTCAATCATTTTACGACGATATGTAAGACCGAGAAGGATTTGCGCAAGGCCATCAACTTGATTTATACCTTATCGAATCGGGGGTATTCGGTGATGGATATCCTGGATAATTACTTTATTTATTTGAAGAATACGACCTTACTTACGGAAGAAGAAAAATATGCGATTATACCGTATATTTGTAAATATATCACCATTTTTAATAATGTACACGAAGATGAAATCGAATTGGCGCATTTTACGAATAATTTAATTCAAATATTTTCTAACGCAGTAGGGTCAGAGGCAAACGCAGTAGGAGCAAACGCAGTACAGGCACTAGCCATATAAGCATAAATCCTTGTATAAAATTTATACTTATACTATAAATGAAAAATCAAATATTTAAAACCATAATACACCCTGATGTATTATGGAATTTTATAAAAGAAAATGGGGAACAAATAGAAGACCAATATATTTTCAATAAAAGTTTGTATAAAAAAGCGGTCTTTAAGGAGACGATAACGCCCTTCATTCAATCACTCGATATCTACTACTATGAATCCAAAAAACATTATATTCGGCGAAAAATGGACTATATTAAATTTATTACCATCATCAGGCAGTTATGTAACAGTATTGACGTGAAGTATAGCACACAGCTGGTGTATAATAATTCAACGTATGAAATCGTTTACTCTATAGGATAGGGGGTTAGCACCCCCTACAACCCCCCTTAGCCGAGAGGTGGAGGGCGGACGCACTGGGTCTTTTTACATATATGCCGAATGCGTCCGCCCTGGGTCTTTTTACATATATGCCGAATGCGTCCGCCCTGTGTGTTTTTACATATATACCGAATGCGTCCGCCCTGTGTGTTTTTACATATATACCGAATGCGTCCGCCATGTGTGTTTTTACATATATGCCGAATGCGTCCGCCTTGTGTGTTTTTACATATATACCGAATGCGTCCGCCCTGTGTGTTTTTACATATATGCCGAATGCGTCCGCCCTGTGTGTTTTTACATTCCTCGCACCGCATCCGCCCTCCACCTCTCGGCTAAGGGGGTCGTAGGGGGGTTACCCCCTGTTGATGAGCAAATACTTCCCCACCGTCGTATCCGACTCCAAGGCTTGGCGGGCCGATAACCGCGCAAACCATTGGTAAGCATTGCGTTTAAGAATTTCGTCGGCCGGAATGTAGAGACCCTGTACTCGCTCGGAGAGATTAAGGAAAGAATTATTCATTAATATTTCCAAGGTGACCGGCTTACCGGCGGTATCTCTCGCACCCAACATATCTGCGGGAATCATATTGATTTCGCCTCGTCCGATTTTTTCAAAACACCAGCGCCCGTAGGCATCACGAAAATGGCTTTCAGCTGTAAAATCAGTGGATGCGTTGATTTCTAAATAACTAATATAACTGGCCATCGTCGGACAGCCGCTTTGGCAGCCCATGAATTTGGTCGAAGGGAAGAAACTTATCTGGTCAGCGACATCGGTGCGCGCCATGAGTTCGCCCACAAACATTTTGCCGCTTTGGGTCATGTTGGCGTACAAGGGCGCAAGATTCTGAAAACAGAGGAACGAACTCGGCAATAAAAAGCCGCCATAATTATAGAGTATCCGAGCCAAGGCGAGTTGCCGAATTTTTGATTTAATGGGGTCGGCGACGAGCGATAAATCCACCGTCCAGCCGGGCAGAATATTCGCGAAGGTTTCATCGTCAATCAAACAAACATTAAAATCGGCACCACATTTGTCGATGATGGATTTTAAGGTTAAAAATTGATAAGGTTGATTGAGATTATCGGTATTGCGGGAGGAAAAACTCGGCCACCAGCGGGCATTGGTTTCATAGACCATGTGAATCCAAATGATGGGTTTTTTGGTTTGAGCTAAAGAAGAATCGTTCAATAAATATTTTTTGACCAATCGATAATTTTTCATGTGCTCATCTTCGTCTTCGGACGATTTATATTTATTATAGATTAAACTCAATATGACGGTGACGGTTAATGGATAAATATAATGGGTATATTGACTGAATTTATGTAAAACCATTTATATATAATATATATATGATTTTTTATATTGAACTATTGTTATGTGTTATATATATAATTCCAATAATTATAATTGCGATTATCATAAAACCAACCCGGGTCATCGCATTCATCATTGGCATATACACGTTTATTACAACTAGTATGATTTATAACTATGGCAAATGTAAAAAATTTAAGACCTTAAAAAATTTCTTTATTATACTGTATTCGATTTTATGTATGGTTGCGTTTTATACAATACATCGGGTCTATTATTTTTATCCCCACTATAAACTATACTTGATTGCCTTACCTGTTGTCTATTTTGTTATAATAAAAATGTTTGAACAGGTATTCATGTGCGAAGATGGCTCTGTTGCTAATTTTGGAATACAATTCTCTTCAGTTATTTTACAAACTATAAAAAATATAAAAAATCGAATCACATAGACTAATTTATCCCGTAATTTGTTTGAACCCACTCATCCAGCCTTGATTAGCCTTATGCGAAATTTCATCTTGTTTCGCGAGTTTATAAGCCCGATGCACATCATTTTGCGCTTGAAACGATTCTTTCTGTTGGAGATAATCTTTAGCCTGCGAGAGCGAGAGCGGTTTGGTGTCGTTATATCGGGGGTCCGCTTGCATTTCCAAGACATTTTTGAATTTTGGTCGCGCCAAATAATCGTCGTGCGTCACAGGAATGACACTTTCCACGTGCGCCTTTTTCAAATCTTCGTACTGAAGCGAACTAAAGAGGGGCGAGGTATAGTAGTCAGGTTTGTCGCGCGTTAAATCAAACTGGCCGGAGGCGGACTGCCCCATCTCTTCGACTTCTTTAAAGGGTATGAGCTCTTTTACTTCTCTTTTCTTTTGCTCAAAGGTGGCATTCATTTGCCCCATGGTCGTGCTGCGGGTGTCCATATTTTCCTCGGATTTGAACCAGGTGCCGTACCCCGTTTCGTTTTCGTCATCTTTGATGCGGTGCTTCTCGAAGAGTTCATTGAAGATGTTGTTGAAATTGGGTTTTTTCTGTAAATCCTTTAAAAGCAGTTCTTTGGCTTCGTCTTTTTCGACCGTATATTCGGTGGATTGCGACTTCCCGCTTTTATGTCTAAATTCGTGGATGGAAAAGATAATTTTATAAGCCGAGGTGAAAAACAAGAAATATTTCTTATCTAAACCCGATTTATCGGGGTGGGTCTGCATGACGGTTTTCTTGACCCGCTTTAAGTCCTCGGCTTTAAATTCAAAATCGAGCTTAAAGAGCGCTAATAAATCCGTAAGGTCGTAGTTTTCGATGTTTAAATCAATGCCTTCTGCGCTTGCTCCTGCTTCTGCTCCGCTATGCATATTATACTACAAAAGCATTATAATATGAATAAAAATCCGCTTTAGGTGCGCCGCGCGACGGCCCGTGAATTGCGCACCGTCGAACCGATGCTGGCAGCCAAACTGTGGGGTTTATAATAAGCGAGAGAATTATTAGAATAGACTGAACAAAGCATCTTACAAAAGAAAGGAGGCATTATTATTATATATATATAGTATATATTTATATGGCGGTTTGTAATAAAACCCTCATGTGTGATTTAGATTTAAATACACAAGCCGAAACGAAAGCCTGGCTATTAGCAAATCACCCCGACAAGAATAAAAATACGCCGACCGACGTGGATACCTTTGCGGGAGTGGTGAATTGTTATAAAGAGCGCTCCTACTGTCGGGGGGGCACCCCCCCGGACCCCCCTCTTGCGATTCCATCTATTCGCGGTCCATCTCGGCCAAGCAGTAAGAAGCCGAGTACCTCCACCCTTCCCTCGGCTGAGGGGGTTGTGGGGGATGTGCCCCCAAGGGAGGTGCCCCTAGATAAAGCCAAGCGCGACAAAATCTACACCTGTATGCGCCAAACCGAGAACTGGAGCAAAATTCTGCCCCAGCATAAATTAGACAACCGGAATTTTAACCCGGACGAAGTCAAACTGGCCATTCATAATGCCTCCCCGAAACTCGAACAACTTTTCCGGATTATTGACCAAGTCGATGAAAATGACATGAGAACTCATGGACAATTTTTCAAACATTTTATTTTTTCGGATATCAAAGAGGAAGGCTACGGGGCGAAAATATTGGCCTCGGCTTTTATTGCCAACGGCTACAAGAATCTCATCACGGCGCGCAGCGTACCGGGCCAAAAAGCCTTAAAATTGACCTTACTGCCGACAGGCACCGATGGCCGAAATAAAGCCTTTGGCCTGCTCTCATCCTCGACCATCTTTAACTCGGAATTTAATCAGCGATTTAAGAAAGAAGTCCTGACCCTCTACAATAAGCGCCCGGAGAATATTCAAGGCGAAGAGATGCGGTTTATTATCTTAGATAGTGGGTTTAAAGAAGGGATTGATTTGTTTGACGTGAAGTATGTCCATATCTTTGAGCCGTCGATGACGGTGGCGGACTTGAAGCAGACCATTGGCCGCGCGACACGGACGTGCGGACAAAAAGGGTTGAATTTTGAGCCGAATGTCGGGTGGCCTTTGTTTGTTTATAATTATTATATTGCGATACCAGACGATATGAAGGACAGCTATGAAGTGACGGACCCGAGCTTATTACGCTATCCGGAGGAGGATACGATGCTGTTTCAGCGGGCGAATAAATTAAAAGATGCGACGATATTGTATAGCGGCTTTGATAAAACGTTGACGAATTTGGCGGAGCAATTGTATAAACTGGCGCCGATTTTTTCGGTGGACTTTGAATTGACGAAACATATTCATCGCATCGACGATATGACGTATTTATATGAACAGCAGCAGGCGTCGGTCGATACGGCATCGAATAGCGCATCGAGTGCGGTCGGCGGCGGCTTAAAAGATAAAACCAAAATGAATTGTAGTGGCAAATGCGGCCTGCGCTCGACCAATGATATACCGGCGACCGTGGGTTTCTTGTATAGGGTCTATGCCAAATACGGTCATAACCGGAAAGCGGTGCCGAGCAAGAATGTGCGTAGCTATTTATGTGCGTACATGAAAAGTCATCCCGAGTATTGTGACCAGGTGAATAAAGAATGGGGAGGGCGAGCAGCTTCAGTGCCTTATTTATTAGAGAAATCGTTAGAAACGAAAAATAAGCCTAGTGCCTCTTATATGACTCTAAAGCCTGTGACTCTAAAGCCTGCAAGTGCGACACCTTATCTAGATATTGGAACGGCCACTTCCCCAAAAACGGTTGCGCCGAATGCCTCCTACATGACGGTAAACCCTATGACCTTAAAGCCGATGACCGTAAAGCCTGCCACTGTAAAGCCTGCCACTGTAAAGCCTGCCAATGCGACAACTTACCTAGATATAATACCCGAGAAACCACCTTCTTATATGGAAGTAAAACCGAGTAGCGCAACACCTTATTTGGAGATAGGTAGTACCAAACGAAGTAGCACCAAACGAAGTACAAAAAGCACCAAACGAAGCACCAAACGAAGTACCAAAAGCACCAAACGAAGCTCAAAACGAAGCACCAAACGAAGTAGCCAGACAAAGAGCACTTTGAAACTCGCGAACGAAGTGATGCAGCAATTAGAATTAGTGCCTTACGTGGAACCGACGAACCAAATTGATTATTCGATTGTGGAGTATACGGGAAAAATAGATAGCCAAATCAAACAAAGTAAGGCTGGCCCTCCACCCAAAAAACTGAATTTTCAAAAAATGCGGGATTTTATTAAAACCAATTATGTGAAGAATTTTACGTGGGGAGAGATTGTAGTGGAAAATAAATGCGTCCAACCGGAGCAGGTCCAAGCGCAAGCGGCGCAGGTCCAAGCGGCGCAAACGCAAAGAGATAAGCTATCGGCAGAGCAAGGACAGACCCAGCAAGGACAGACTCAGCAAGGGCAGACTCAGCAAGGGCAGACCCAGCAAGTCGGCGGCGCTTCCCGCATTATGTCTTTAAATCCCACCCAAGATTTTGTGCGGACTTTTTTTACCCCGCAGTCGCCGTATAAAGGTTTGCTCTTATTCCATTCGGTAGGTACGGGCAAATGTCACGCCATAAATACGCCGATTGTCATGTATGATGGAACAATTAAAATGGTTCAGGATATTTTAGTAGGTGATAAATTAATGGGTGACGATTCTAAACCGAGATTAGTAAAATCCTTGGCTCGTGGTCAGGATACATTATACGACATTATTCCCACCAAAGGAGAGAAATACACCGTTAATTCCGAACATATTCTTTGTTTAAAATACTCGGGAACTGGTTCTATCACTGACCTAAAACATCGGCAACCCAATTTACCATACAAGGCTTGTCATATAGACAATAAAACAGTTACATTAAAATCAAAATCATTTGCGACTAAAGAAGAAGCTGAACATTATTTAAGTTTTTTTAAAGAAGAAGACAGAATTGTTGAAATAGAAGTAAAGGATTATTTAAAATTAGCTCCATCACTCCAACGCGAACTAAAAGGTTATCGCAAAGGGGTGGAATTTACATATAAACCAGTTGATTTTGACCCTTATATTATTGGGTTGTGGCTTGGCGATGGTTCAAAACGTGGACCTGTCATTACGTCACAAGACGCAAAAATATTAAAATATTTGATGAATGAATTGCCGAAATATGGATTGAAACTAGTATACCAATCTCAATATGATTATCGTATATCGAAAGATGGAAGCACAAAAACAAATGTGTTAATTGATGCTTTAAAAAAATATAATTTAATAGATAATAAACATATTCCGTATGAGTATAAATGTAATGACCGAAATATGCGTCTAAAATTATTGGCTGGTTTAATTGATACAGATGGTAGTTATTCAGTTAAAGATAAATGTTACGAAATAACGCAAAAATCTAATGCGATGGCCCAAGATATATTATTTTTGGCACGTTCGCTCGGGTTTGCTGCTTATAATAAAAAACGTAATAAATCTTGGACGTATAAAGGCGTAACCAATACAAATGAATATAATATAATGCTAATATCAGGCAATGGATTAGAAGAAATACCGGTGCAAATCACGCGGAAAATGGCTGATGTACGTTTACAAATAAAAGATGCGTCAATTACTGGAATTAAAGTGGAAAAAAATACAGATTGTGGTGATTATTATGGTTTTACTCTGGATGGTAACTGTCGTTATTTATTAGGCGATTTTACTGTTACGCATAATACATGCTCAGCCATCGCGACCGCCACCGCATCGTTCGAGCAAGAAGGATATACGATTTTATGGGTAACGCGCACCACCTTAAAAAGCGATGTTTACAAAAACATGTTTGACGACGTATGTCATCTTATCCTCGCCGAAAAAATGAAACAAGGGCTGGTCATGCCCGAAGATTTAACCCGCCGAAAAAAACTGCTGAGTAAGAATTGGATTGAGCCGATTAGTTATAAAACCTTCAGCAACTTATTGACACCAGGCGGGCATAATGAATATATGGATAGACTCATACAGCGGAATGGCACGACAGATATTTTAAAGAAAACCTTGATTATTATCGATGAAGCCCATAAACTCTATGGCGGCGATTTAAAGGCGGGGGAAAGACCGGATATGGCGGTGATGGAGCGCTTATTACAAAAGAGTTATGATGTCTCGGGCAAGGACTCGGCCAAGCTCCTTATTATGACAGCCACGCCTTTCACCAATAGCCCAATGGAACTGTTTCAATTGATTAATTTGTGTAAGGAAACTCCGAGCGAGCATATCGAGACCGACCTCAGGACTTTTCGACGCAACTATATGAACGCGGACTCGCTCTTGACTGATGCGGGGGTGAAAAAATTGGCCGATAAATTATGTGGGTATATTAGTTATTTGAACCGGGAGCAAGACCCGACACAGTTCGCGCAGCCGATTATGATAGAGGTGCCGGTCATCATGTCGCATATTGGGGATAACGTCTTGCGGAAAGAACTTTTTAATCAACAAGATAAACAAGTAAAGACCTTAAACAAACTCGAAGCCAAAGCTTTAACCAAACAAGAAGAGACCAATATCAAAGAGTTGAATAACCGGTTGCGCGGGACGCAAAAAACCTTGAAGGCCCTTTTGAAAGAGCGCCAAATGCGGTGTAAAACAATAAAAAATCGAGCAGATAAAGCTAGATGTATGCAAGAGATTGAAGAGGAAGTCGAAGCAGAAATGAATGATACGGTGGCAATCATCAAAGAAGAATTAGAAAGACTTAAACGGAGTCAATTGGAAAATAAAGGGTTGAAAGAAGCGGATAAAGAACGCGTTGCCGCCTTAAAAGAGAGATTGGAGACCTTGCGTAATGATTTATTACAGGAGGTCATGCTGGTCGAACGGTGTAAAAATATTAAATTGGTTTAAGAATAATACGTATAATTGCTCCCTAAAAGTCCCAAGGCTTTCGATGAACAGCGTTTAAAAAATTTGTCAATCTCCTTTTCGTCTGCCCCGATGACAGAATCATCCGGAATAAACCAATTCTCGCGCTTCACGTCCCCAAAAAACGCCAAAAACACGGGAATACCGGTAATCATCTTCTGTTTCTTCAATGCGATATACAAGTCCAAACTCGTATCGACATCAATATCGCAGAAAAGAATATTCATGGGATTAGACGAGATATACTTGGTGTAAAGGGGTGCGATTTTTTTACACGGTCCACACCATTCGGCACCGAATTTTATAATAATTATTCCGCCGGTCATGTTAAGTTGCAGAGCCTTTAATTGCGTCACATCTAATTCGGTAATGACCTGGTTTAATGCCATTTAAATATAGAGAACATTTATATTTAAGTCCCTTCGTTATAAAATCACTTTACTAACCTTTCCAAGAGAGCCATGTCAATATGCGGCAATTCGACGTGGGCTTCCCAGAAGAATTTACAAAAGGCCCACAGGAAGACATACTCCATTGGATACCAGTCTGGTTGTTCCCGCAAGAGTTTCTGATGTAAAGCAAAAGGGATTAACCCCATGCTCGTGGGCGGCAGCACATAAGACAATTGGACTAACGCTGAGACGGGCTGCTTGGGTTGCATAGGGACAAAGGTGTGGGCAAAACAAGGCACATAAGGCAATAAATCAACGAGCAAAGGCGGGTAGTGGTAATGATATAGCCACCGCCAATCAGCGCAACCCGTTGAATAATAGTTCATAGTCCATTCCAAGCCTTCTAAATAATTCGTACTAATTTCTTTGCGCCGGTCAGCGTCAATTCGGATATTGAAAAGCACTTTATAATAACGCGTTTCCCAGCCGGCTTCCTCAGGATTAATATAGAGTTCATGCGCCCGTTCTTTTAAGGGGAGGAGGAGAGTTTCGTCTTCTTTGTTATCGGTCTGCGTTTGCCTGCCTGCCTGTTGTATGAGCCGTTTACTCTGTCTGTCCCGCTGTACGTATTCTTCCTTGATATAATCTAACTCATTGATGGCCAAATGCGCAATAAACTTGCGCATATTTTTCCAGATAATTTCTCTCTGATGGGTCAAGGTATCCCCTGTATCAGCGAAGACAAACTTATAAGCATTGATGAGATTCTGGATGCCAGTGGTGCGAATATTCAATGCCGGAAAATGCGGCAAAAAATCATTGCCCAGAAAGAAGCACAGGAGAATATAATCAAAGAGTTTGTCATTCTTTAAAGATATATCGTTTATGGCCTTTTGTTCGCAGGATAATTCGTTAATTAAGGTTTTCGCAAAAAGCGGAATATCTAAGAGGTAATTTTCGTTCGGATTGAGGGTCTTGTCGATATGTTTAATGAATTCCGGCGTCTCGCGGTATAAATACATATTTTCCGAGATATGTAAATGATTTAAGGTGAGCATAATGAGGTCGGCGTCGAGTCCATAAATGATGGTTTGCGTGTCTTTGTGGTAAGCGGGGTGGGTGCGAATATAGTCGTATATTTTGTGTTCCCCTTCGCCTGCTTCCTCCGAGGTCGAAACAATAATCTGCTCTAAGGCAAATTCGCAGGGTCTTTGAAAGCGTTTGGTAATAGCCGCACCGAGTTTTTGCATAAAAACAGTGCCGGGAGTAATGGCGGCCGTATTCCATTCAGTGGAGGACGAATTTTGAAAAGCGGACATATAGCGGCGATTGCGCTGCTGATTTAATTTGGCCATGGGGGCGACACCGTCAAACGCAATGAGAACCCGCTTATTGGGTTTCAAGTGCTGAATCATTTTTATTAGGCTCTCGCAGACGTATTTGATAATATTTTCTTCATGTGAAGCGGGTCCATGTGAAGCGGGTCCATGCGAAGCGGGTCCATGCGAAGCGGGTCCATGTATAGCGGGTCCATGTATAGCGGGTCCATGCGAAGCCGAACCATGCGCCAGCTTATTGTCATTGCTGATACTGTGATGCGCTTCATAAATAAAAGAGTTACAGTCCAAATATAAATTATTAATTTTTGGACTGTCCGCATTAATTTTTTTAATGATGGCTCGGTGATTGCGCACAATATATGAAAAATAACTAGGAATACCCATAGTTGTGTATATAATATATATAAATAGTCTTTATGTAAAGATTACTTATGTTATTATGTAGCTATACTATAACCATGAATACTATAACCATGAATATAATACAACCAACCATTTTTATGAATAAAATTGTAAAATTACAATCCATTGTAGAGAATGTCATACGCTCCAATCAAATCTACAAAGCCTTGGGGTATATCGAGGCTAATGATTTAAATTCATGCGTGATTTATGCCGAAAGTATCTATTTGAAATTAAAGAGCGAACTTCTCTCCCTCGAAGAAAACAGTGTTCAGTCGGAGGATGCCCGAATAAACGCCTTACAAGCCATCATAACCGAGATATCTACCTTAATTAGTTTATATGGCTGCGATACCTTGGAAAATCTAATTCATATTTGTATTGGTCATAAATTTAGCATAGAGGAAAAATACATGCCTACCTATAAATTATTAAATACTTACGTGAAACCGGTGCGCTATAAGATATTAGACTGGCATACAAAAAAACCAACAGCAGACGAAACTATATGTAAAACCGCTGATATATTTGAATGTTTTGAGTTGGAAAACGAGACCATTGATATGAAGTATCGCATCGCTGGTATCAAAATTGCTATTCATAATTTTGATAAACAACACACCCTCATTGTTTATGGGTTAATTGAAGATATTTTACTGGATTTTATTGACACGCCGTGTATTAATGAGAAGATGAATGAATTGCATAAGGCCAATACTTATGAACCTAATACCTATGAACCCAATACTTATGAACCCAATACTTATGAGCCCAATACTTATGAACCCAATACCTATGAAAGATTTATCAAGTGTCTGACCTTAAAAGAAGTATTAGTTCATTCAGCGTCTTATTTACACCAAAAATATCTCTCCATCGTCCAAGAATTTACAGTCTTGAATAAAAAATCCTTGGCCCAGTTGATTAACGAATTTATTGAAAAGGACTTAAGCGAAAAAAGGAAAATGTTGATTGTCTTATTAATTAATTCCGCGGAAAATGAGTGTCATTATTTGGCCTATTTGTTATATGATTTGTTATCAAATGACATTAATGGTATCATCGATACGTATGAACAAACGCTCATCTATGATAGCTTACCCTACAACATTAAAAAATATTTTCGCGATGGCATGAAACAAATCGTGACGTATACCAATAAATTATCCAATGTCAATATGAATAAAATACCCTTAGAACAGCGTATCTGCTTGATGAAAACGAGCGACATTGTAAAGGAAAAAGCGATGGTAAAATTAAAGGAAGTAAAAATGAAAACGGAGGATACCGGCTCCAAAGCGGCGCAATTTTTAGACGGCTTGCTCAAAATACCGTTCGAAATTTATAAAGAAGAACCCGTACTGAAATTAATGAGCGAAAGTATTAAAATATTTGCCGCGCAAGTCGAAGAAATCGAGAAAGTGTATACATTTATAAACCAAATTACACTGCCTTTTCCCTATAAAAGCGAATATACCAGCTTGGAAATCCAAACCTATTTGCCGCTATTAAAGGGGAGCTACACAGAGCAGCTACAGGAGTATGTCCGCGCCCAAACGCAAAAAATCATAGCGACCTGTAATAAATCCAAGATGATTGAACTCTCGAGCAAACTAAAAAACCTCTTACACCAAACTAAAATAACACTGGTTATGAAAACAACGGGGAAAAGTATAAGTCAATTACGCGAAGATTTTCTAAATTGTCTAGAGGATTGCCTAAAAATAAAAGAAATAACACCGCTCATCTATGAATTTATGGAAACCATTGCCAGCGATGGTGCTATTTTGCCATCATTGAACGCAAATGTAAAGCACATCGAAGCGAACATAGGGACGGTGAATAAATTCATGACGAGTGTGACGGAAACCTTGGATAAATCGGTGTATGGACATCTGAACGCGAAACGCCACATTGAACGCATCATCGGCCAGTGGTTAAATGGCGATATTACCGGCTATTGTTTCGGCTTTGAGGGACCGCCTGGAGTCGGTAAGACGTCCTTGGCCAAAAAAGGTATCGCCCAGTGTTTATTAGATGCGGAGGGCATCGCCCGCCCCTTTGCCTTTATTGCGATGGGCGGCAGCACAAATTCGAGCACGTTAGATGGGCATAATTACACGTATGTCGGGTCGACGTGGGGGCGGATTGCCGATATTTTAATGGACACGAAAATAATGAATCCGATTATTTTTATCGATGAATTAGATAAAGTAAGTAAGACTGAACATGGTAAGGAAATCATCGGCATCTTGACGCATTTAATAGACCCAACTCAAAATGATACGTTTCAAGATAAGTATTTTAACGGTATTCCTTTAAATCTCTCGAAAGCTTTATTCATCTTCTCTTATAATGACGCGGATTTAATAGACCGTATTCTCTTGGACCGAATACACCGCGTCAAATTTGATACCATCTCGGTCGAAGACAAACTGATTATCACGCGCAACTTCATCTTACCTGAAATATATAAAAAAATGGGCATGAATGACATGATTGCCATCAGCGATAGCGTCATTGAACATATTATCAATGATTATACGTCAGAACCTGGTGTGCGAAAATTAAAAGAACTCATGTTTGAAATTATCGGAGAGATTAATCTTGATATATTAAAAAACAATATAGCGCTGGGCACAGACATACCTATCGTGGTAACGATTGAGGCGATTAAAACGAAATATTTGAAAGAACATACGGAAGTGCGGCCGATGAAAATACATGCGGAGCCACTTGTTGGCGTGATTAATGGCCTGTGGGCAAATTCGGTCGGGAAAGGCGGTGTCTTGCCCATCGAAGCATCTTATTTCCCTGCCGCGACTTTTCTCGATTTGAAATTAACCGGTATGCAGGGCGAGGTGATGAAAGAAAGTATGACGGTCGCCAAAAGTTTAGCATGGTCGTTGTTTTCAAAAGCGCAAACCTTAGAGGGAAAAATAGGCGAGGAGAAAAACCAAGGGTTGCATATCCATGTGCCGGAAGGGGCCACGCCGAAAGATGGGCCTTCGGCCGGCACGGCTATTACCATGGTCATGTATAGTCTTTTTAGTGGACAAAAAATAAAAAATGAGGTGGCCATCACGGGCGAAATCTGTTTACAGGGGCGCGTGACAGCTATTGGCGGTCTGGAACTGAAAATATTGGGCGGAATACGCGCGGGGGTTAAAACGTTTATCTTCCCGAAAGAGAATGAGAAGGATTTTATAAAATTTATGAAAAGTTACGGTGAAAAACCATTTATTCAAGGGATACAATTTATCATGGTGGAGAGAATAGAAGAGGTTATACCTTTAATCTTTCAGTAAAATGATGTACGATATTATAGGATACGATATTATATAACTAATATATAATATGGCCATTGCGTTAACCTTATCGAATATATTACAATTTTTTTCCTTTATAGCACCCACGCTTTTGATATTCTTTTTGTTCCTGTCATCCTTATTTAATCAAAATTTAAAAGGTTTAGTATACATTGCGGGTATTTTAGTTTCTTCAACACTCAATATTATTTTTATGAATATTGTAGGGAGCGAAGTAAGCGATGATGCGTCGTTTTCCTGTAACTTATTCGATATTCCGCATGTCTCCAAATACAATAGCCCCTACCCAAGTACTTTAATCATTGCTTTTACGATTGCTTATTTGGTCTTGCCGATGAAATACAATAAACAAATGAATTATGTGGTTTTAATCTTTTTGCTCTGCCTCTTGGGAGTAGACATTATGACCAAAGTTCAAAATAAATGTACGACTTATCCGGGGACCATCTTAGGTGCCTTGGTGGGATTTTTATTCGGCGCGGTTTGGTATATTTTATTTTATTCCATGGGTTATAGTTCATTACTGTATTTTGATGAATTGCGCAGTGACAATGTGCAATGTTCGATGCCCACCAAACAAACCTTTAAATGTTCGGTTTATAAAAATGGCCAGTTAATATCGAGTAATACCGTTTAAAGCTTTTTTATATTTATGCGTTATATTTGTACATATTTTTATTCACATAATCAATAAATTGTTTCATGTAAAGAGTGCGATGAAAGCCATGGAGCATTGTTTTTTCATTATTGGAGGTCGCACTCATGATTGTAATAAAATGTTTAACAACATTGAAGGTATTGGCCGATTTATATTTTTCCAAGGATTCTTTGGGATAATAAACCCCTTTATTGCGTTTATTTACATCATTGTGAAATCGCCACAAAAAATCAATTAAAGCCTCTTTGGAGGCGGCAATCTCGTTTTTATTCACATGTGCCATTGTGCGTGAGGCGTGTTGCTGACAATCGGGACACGGTAAATTATTACAAATCTGCGTAATATGGGAAACTACTACTGGTAGTTCATTGCGATATTCTTCTTTTATTTTTTCCGCTAAAGTGTGAAATAAAAGCCACACGGCATTTCCCCATACTTCTTTTTTCATTTTTAATATATATAAAGACATTATAATTATTTAGAATATGAACTATATCGTAGAGGATAATTTTGATTTTTATGGGGAATTGAATGCTTTGGAACCCTCGCCAGTTAGCTCCAATACGATTTGTATGATTTCCCATGAACCCTTAACCTACAATTCAATTACGTTACCATGTAAGCATGCTTTTAATTATGTACCGCTTTATACTGAATTATGTATGAATAATAATGCTCAATTTATTACTTGTCCTTATTGTCGGACGAAATCTGATAAATTAATACCTTTTATTCCCTTGCCAACGATTAAAAAAGTATATGGTGTAAATCACCCGGCAAAGATGTGCATGCCTATACCAAAATGTTCATTTATCCTTAGAAATGGCATGTATAAAGGGCAGAATTGTGACCAGAATGGCATAGAATGTGAGCATGGTGTATTTTGTCATAAACATTTGGAATATAATAATGTATGGACTGCCGAAAAAGAACAACTGTTTAAAATGAAAAGTGTGCTGGAACTTAAGGAAATGTTGAAAGAAAAAGGCTTAAAAGTTGGCGGGATTAAGAAAGACTTGGTAAACCGCCTTTTCGAAAAATAGAATTACATATAAAAAGAAATATAAATACCTATTCTTATATGTAATATAATGGCGTCTAGCAAAGAAAAATTGTCACAAAATGTTAAAAATTGGTTGCAAATAGATAAAGAAATAAAAATTCTACAAAAAGAATTGAAAGACCGAAAGAAGAAGAAAAATGATTATACGAATGCCTTGCTGGCGATTATGAAAACGAATGAGATTGATTGTTTTGATATTAGCGAAGGAAAAATTATATACACGCAGAGCAATGTGAAAAAACCGATTAATAAACAACATTTGGAAGAATGTCTAGCAAAATATTTTGAAAAGAACCCGACTATACCAACGGATGATGTGGTACAATATATTTTGGAAAACCGAGCGACGAATGTAAAAGAAAGTATTCGGCATAAACCAGTAAAAAATGTATCAGCCTAATCTAATGTTTAAAACAACTATGGCATCAAACCGAGCGACAAAAATGTTTGATGCTATAAATAAAATGGCGAGAGAAACAGAAGTAGCAAACGCATCAGAAGTAGCAAGAAACGCATCAGAAGTAGCAGCAGAACCAGTCTCTTCATTCGATTATATAGTTACTGTTCCCAATGAGAAACTACCGTTAAACATCGCACGCGAAAAACCCATTGTAGTATGTGTATATCAAATACGAACAGATGGCCTATATCCATTTATTCTCTTTTTCTGTCAGAAAGCAAGCGCGAAGAATGAAGTAGGTTTTATAACGTTACCTTCTATGACCTCCGGCGGCGCTAAGAAAATAAAATATGCCGCGCTTTCTTCTATGAAAACTCTTTTGCCGGAGGCAACGTTATCTTATGCTGGGTTTTCAGAGACCAAAGATAAAAATATTATCATTTTAAAGGCGAGTGACATGGACTCAAATGAAATAGGCTCAAATGTATATGAAACCAATAATATATGGGCTACCCCATTTGAAATCATAAATAAAAAAAAGGTAATGAATTATGGGGTCGAGCAAAGTATCTTGGATTTTTTTTACGCCCATCCAGCCTTTCTTATATTAAAGGGGCCGAGCGAAGCTGTTTATGAATCACCCATGGTTGGCTATTATAAATCACAACACCTAGACAGACCGAGAGAAGAAATGGATATTTACCGCGAAACTCTTATTCCAGCCCTCGGAAAATGTTATTATTTGCTTATGAATCATGTGAGTGGCGATAATATAATGCGGATTGCCTTTTTTGCGGGGGAAATGCTCATATTTAATGGCGATTCATATACTATTGAAGCAAATTCTATCCTGTGCCCCGAACATAAACGCTACATCATACAAAATTATAACCAGCATGTGGTACTATAACATGTGGTACTATAACATTCAAATACTTTTCAATAGATACCGCATATCCTCGATTTCCTTCTCTTGGTTAACTATAATTTTAACCGCGAAATTATTAACCGCTGGATTTTTTGTTTTCTCTAAAATTTGTTTACTTGTTAATAACGCCATGGAATGATGTTCAATCATCTCTCGTAAATAATTTTTATCATCGACACCAAACTGTATTTTATAGAGGTAGATAACGAGCAAAGTTAGACCAACAATGATGCTAACATGCTGGGCATTAAATTTTTCGCTCAGGATAGCATCTAAAAGGACCATGAATAAACCCATCAGGGTACACATGTAGAGTTTGCCGACACTATTGTTTATATGTTCGACTTGATTGGTCATAATGTAGCTGAAAACAAAATACTGAATCATAAACATGCCAATAAACATGTACAATCGCATATGATTATGGCCTAACATATATAATGACGTAACATTATATATTTTCATTTAATGATTCATCGAGTTGTTCACCGTCTATCATTTTGATATCTTTATACCATTTTTCTTCCCGTTTCACGTCCACCATTTCAAGCACTTTGTAATAGCTAATGAAAATGGAAGAAAACACCGAGACAACATTGGACACCATAAAAAGAAATTCCCGTAATTCAATCGAATAAGCCAGCCAGATACAATTTCCTATCACCCGCATAAATAAAAAGGTTGGACTAAAATCTTTGGTTGATTTGGTTTGATAGGTTTTGACTATTTGCGGTATATTATAAACCAAATTAATGATATTGCCGATAACTAAAAATACATTCATCGTTGTTGAGACTTTATCATCAAAGATAGAAAAATCCATTTTTTAAACGTTATCTAAATAAAGTGTCATCTATTTAAATGTTTTCTATTATTTAAGAGGGTAATGCGATTGTTTGAGAAAATAAAATATAGAGAATTTATATATGGAATACCTAACCTTTTTATTATACACTACCATATTTATTCTTATTACCGTTCCCGTAGCAATTATCATCTTTAATTTCTTCGATGTTAAATTTGAAGTGTATGGCAATTATTTATTATGGGTTATTGCTTTAGCTTTATTTAATGCCATACTACCGATGAAACAGAAAAACATTTTTGAATGCGGCACCTAATTATATAAAAAATTGAAATGGTTTAAAGCGAGAAAGAGGAGAGTAAATACCAGAAAAATGGAGAAGCATATCAACGCCAAATTAGAGCAATTTCAAATAAAATTCAAGACCGACATCAAAGAATGGTTTGCCTCGCGCAATGTAACAATTATGGGGAAAAATCAATCGACAAATTACAATAGCGAATTCATGCAATTCATATATGATTATAACAGCATTCATATGGACGAAACGGATTTCAAGAAACGCAAGCGTATTAAGAATATCGTTCCCCAATTTGAGCTGTGCGTGGCCAAACGCGCCAACGGGGAACAATGTACACGGCGCAAAAAGACTGATGGCAAATATAAAGAAAATCATACCAATTTATGCGGGACGCATGTGAAAGGCACCCCACACGGCAGTATTACGAATGATACCGCGGCCGCAAAACCAAACACGAAGGTCGAAGTCTGGGTGAAAGACATCAAAGGCATTAATTATTATATTGATGCGCTACAAAATGTCTATAACCCGGAAGACATTCTCGCCAATAAAGTCAATCCATCGGTTATTGCCAAGTGGGTTAAAGTCACCGACGATGTTTATTCAATTCCGCAATTTGGTATCTAATATATAAAATAAAAAATATATAAAATAAAAAATATATAAACCTTTTTTTTATATATTTCTATAACATGTTCAATGTCGTGATTTGCGGGGTGGTAAAAAATGCGGCCAAAAATTTACAAAAGAATTTAGAAGCGGCCATTGTCTTAGGCAAAGAATGCGATAAATACAAAATCCTTATTTATGAAAACAATTCAACCGATGCTACCAAATCCATCCTCCAGACTTACCAAACGCGGCCCGACTTTCATATTCTCTCCGAAGATATTCCGGCGGACGCGATAAAACGTGACAGCAAAATCTGGGCCTATACGCAGGTGACCGGCTCAGACCATCCTTGCCGCATCGAACAAATCGCCAATGCCCGCAATAAATTAATCTCCACCTTACAGCAAGAAGCCTATGATGATTATAATTATGTCGTTATGATTGATATGGATAGTAAAATTTTTCTAATCGATGGCATTCTCGAATCTTTGCAGCTAGTGAAAGAAAATCGGAAACGGGTCATCTATGCGAATTCCTTGAAATATTATGATTATTATGCCTTACGCTCCGCACACTCGGATTATAATTTGTTTGGGCCGGAACTCATGGGCGACCATTTTTGGCAAATGATGTCGATTCAGCCCTTGTGTCTCGACCATGCCTCCTCCACTCTCGTGCCGGTATACTCCGCATTCAATGGTATCGGGGTTTATCATAAAGATATTTTTACCTCGCATTTTTACGAGGTTTTGCCGACCCAGGCAGTTAAAACGGTTTATAAAAAAATAGCGGCAGAGCAGCCGATGGCTTACGCCAAATATAAAGCGATTATACAGGGCACTTGCTCCAAATTTAGCGGCGGGGAACGAGATGAACTTTTTTACTGGAAAAATAATAGCGGGTACGACAAACCGGTCATTTGTGAGCATGTAGCTTTTAACTTTGCTTTAATCAACGAGGGCTGTGAGATTTATATCAACCCGCGGATGCTTTATGCGTGGGATTGAAAATAGGTTTATACTATAAAAATAAAATACGTATTATTTTTATACTACAATATGGACGAGCCTAAAGTGGACCAGGCTCAAACCAAAGTGGACCAGCCTAAAGTGGACCAGCCTAAAGTGGACCAGCCTAAAGTGTGCCCTGAAAAAACCAAACTACTCCTCGAATTTTTAAATAAAGGGCAGATTGCCTGCGCGACCTTATCCGATTTAAACGGCCTTTTACTACCGCGCGAGCTATTTTTAAATGATATACTCTATAAACAACTTAAAGAACATATACCCGAATTAAAACAACTCTTTTCATCCTCCTACCTCACGGCCTTACAAGCACCGGCCGAAGAGTTGCAAAAATGGCCGCACTTGAATTTAATGCGGCAAGTTTTGCGTTCGTGTTATTTTAAATTAACACCAAAACGCGTATCGAATGGTTATACGGCGGATGGCAAGAAGAAATACAAACGGATGTTCATTATTGAACAAATGCGAGTAATATAATATCTTTATATACTATATGCCTCTCGTACCCCAACGCTATGTACCGAAAAAATTAACGCGTAAAGATAAATCAACCGCCAAAAGAGAACTGAACATCTCTCGTAAATTATATAAAACAAAACAGTATCATACCCGTAAAAAGGTCGCTTCATTTCATTCCAAACCATCGAAACATATTGTAAAGGCCCGAAAGGTATATGGTGTAGAGAAAATTATGCCGTCCCCCATACTCGCGAAAAAAACCGGCTGCGCCTTAGACGCTTTACAAAAGATTGTCAATAAAGGCGAAGGGGCCTATTTTTCGAGCGGTTCGCGACCGAATCAAACGGCGCAATCCTGGGGCTACGCGCGTTTAGCCAGTGCTATTACGGGCGGCAAAGCGTCCGCAGTGGATTATACTATACTTGAAAAGGGTTGTTCCAAGAATAGTAAGGCTTTACGCATGGCAAAAAAATCGATGTATTACAAAACGCATGGTAGTCATTCGGTGCCGAGGATTAAATTATAGATATACTATATAGAGAATGTTGACAAAGAAGACGCACAAATGGTCCTTAAAATATAAAAGGAGTATCAATTGCCGAAGACCAAAAGGGTTTTCCCAGCGACAGCATTGTAAATATGGCCGCAAAAATACAACAAAAAAACAGAAGAAAAGGTAATTTTATAAGAAGCGTTTTAGGATGTCATATATCTGTGAAAAACACTCGGGGTTACGATGGTTGACATGCGAACAATTAGTTTCAAATGTATGTAGACGTCCCAAATAATTCAAAAACTTTAGGCCCAGCGAATCGTTTTTATAGAGTTCTGTTTCTTGGAGGGGGACCACTTTTAAATCCTCGTCGAAAAAACTGAACTTACCGCTCTCGGGTGGCTCTAAAATGGTATCCATCGGAGACCAGACCATAACAAAATTCGAGAGACTGCGCATATTTGCGCGATGAATCGGGGATTCTTCATCACACCAAAATTCATTGTTCAAAAGAGGGAGATAAGAACAACTCGTTAAATAGGTTTCTAGCATCTTGGGGTTGCGCCAATAACTGGCAATCGAGAGATGGTTCTGGTAAAAATCATTGTACATCAATCCACTACTTTTGACGTTGGGCCAATAGACACCCCCGTGCGGCGCGACGAAGGTGATGAGATTCCGGACGGGGTAAGAATTACAACGCTCGACATAACCGCGCGCCAGCAGACCCCCTTGAGAGATGCCGATAAAATCAAAACCTTCACTTAATTCATCCATCTCGTAAATGGAAAGACAGAGCTCGTCCAATTGGTCATGTAAAGATGAATACAAACTGGTTTTTTTGCCATTGCCAATCTCTATATTATACACATCTACGTTAAAAGTTAATTCTAACCAGTCGCATAAAGGCTCTATCTCTCGGCTGGAACTTTCGATGCCGTGCAAAACCACCAAAGGTAAACTATCCATGTTCCTCGAAGTGGTTCCATACGTTGTCGTTAATGTGCTAGTATAGGTGCTGGTATCGGTATTTGTCATTGTATCAGACACTGTATCTAGTTCGACCATCGTGAGTCTGTCAAAAATCTGAAAGGTCTTTATTGGTTTTAACGCAAGGACACTTAGCAGCATGAATGATTTGAGAATAAAGCCAAACATCTTATACTTTGACCTATATAAGATGTTTTTAAATCTCTTTAGTTAAATAATTCAACCGCGCTTACAATGATTGACACATTGAAACATTCAAAGTGCCTCTTATTTGTTAAGTTGAATAACTTTTAAATTTTAAATATGTATTACCTAGAAAAGCTAATAAATAATATAATGGCAATTCCATTAATAGCGTTCTAATGGTTACATCACTTAATTTTTTATTTTTTGTTTTGGCAGCAATATAATCCCACATTTTCACACCTTCCTTATTTTTAGCCTTTTCTAAATCAATGCGAAAACCAACAAAAAAAACAATGTCGTTATCAATCCATTCTAAATATTCATCTGCGTAACCAATAAACATTTTTTTATACATAGATACAATTTCTTCTACAATCATTGGGCGATTATACTCAGATTCACAACAAATATCTTTCTCTTTGGTCTCACAAAAATATGTTGTTAATTTTTTCTTCAACGTTTTATTATATTTAACCTTTTTCTTCAATGTTTTCATATATATATGCAATAAAAACCACCTTTGAAATGTTAAAAGGTGTAAAACCCGTGAGTTCGTACTACATAACGACCGGTTCAACATTTGGATTTATCGGCGGCAAGATGAACTTTTTATTTTTCAAACCACCCACGAAAGGTTTTCGGGGTTTATTCCGTAAATTGGCGCGACTCTGATTCAAATAATCCAATAAAAAGTCATCAAAGGGTCTGTTTGCCAAATATTCTTTCTTGAGAGACAAGGCCCTGTTCATTTTCACCAATTCATCGTTAATATCCAGAAAATACCCCCGAATAATAGTAGCGAACTGGCTTTCATCGGTTTTTAAAATATCATAGGCTTTTTTATAGACTTCTTTGACATCCATCTCCGGGTTATTAATAACGCATTCCGCAAAAAACCAACTCCATAATTGACAAAAACCGCCACTGGTATCCCCTGCTGGGGCATTTCTTTCCCCTACCACTTGAAACCCGTCATAAAAAGTGGGGGGAATATTCAAGTTATTGTAGCGAGGGCATAGTTGGGAGGGAGGCACATAGGTAAACATGTTATTGGGGGTCAACTTCAAATACTTATTGATGGTATTGGTTAATTTTTTCAAAAATTTGTTTAGATGTATGTTCTTCTTATATTCTTCGCCTTTGTATGTGTCACCATGTGGCTCAAAACAGATTATTTCTCGAGTTTGTTCTTTAATAATGACCATATTTAAATGGCCGGGATGATATATTGGGACCATTATTAGTTTTTCCCCAGTTTCTAAACAAAGTTCCAAATTTTTCAAAAACTTTTCTTCATCCCAAGCCATATAAAGATTTTTATACGTTTTTAACCATTCTTCTTTTATTCGTTCCTTTGAAATGTTTATGCTTTTAAATTCTTTCTTGCGGAAATTATATTCATCCTCAAACTCATCATAATATTTGATGGGATACATTGGACAAGCCTGTTTATATTTTTCATGGAAATAAATGGTAATAATGCCTGAAGTTTGAGCAAAGGGCTGATAATCCACCGATTGACTTTTGCCTTTGGTCAATAAATTATCCAAGAATTGAAAATTTTTAGTAAGAGATTTTTCTAAAGGCGGTGGAATTAAAGGTGCCATGGGTGGGGCTGCTTTCTCTTTTTCTATGCGCTCCTTTTTCGCGTATTTTGTTCTCAATTTATGCGTTTTCTTAACGCAGCGAAAATCCTCAATGCGGCGAATTTTTTCACTTTTACACTTCTGTCGGCATTTTTGGGTGCGGGGGTGTGTAACTTTATTTTTTTGTTCACATGTTTTGTAACAGCGTTTAGTCTTACTGTTATAGAGTAAGCCTTTCGCTAAACATTTATTCATATATATAAAATTGATTTTAATTTACCTGATAAAGGTTAGCAGATAAATTAAGAACGACTATGGCAACCGAGCAAGCAACGCAGGGCCAAGCAACGCAGGGCCAAGCAACGCAGGGCCAAGCAACGCAGGACCAAGCAACGCAGGGCCAAGCAAGCGACCCAAAAATAATAAATATAATGAAGCCTGAAAAGTATTTGAATTTTATAAATACAATAAAGGAAAAAAAAGATACCATCAAGCATTGGGAAGCTTATTACACTGAAAAAATAAATGACACAAGTAATTCGTTTCGAACAAACTGTTTATTGATTTTGTACCAATTAAACATTATTAAAAAAAATGACGCACGCGACAAAACTAGCCATTACGAAGCATTGTTTCGCTTACACGGCACCGCCATTCAAACGTTATGTGACCTAACCGAAGATTAACCGCTACCCGCTTTGCCAATCGGAAATCCATCATCGCCTCGTCGCCAGGAACTTTGCGGCCACATAAATCCAATATTCACTCTTTTTCTATTCGGGGCATTATAACCCACAAGTGGAGCCGCCGGGTTATAACATAATGTCATGACCGGTCCGGGCACATCACTGGAACTTGTTGGCGCGCAAATGATATTACTGGCATTACAAACCAAGGTATTACCCACGAGCGGTAAAGTGCTAATATTGGGGTTTGTATTTGTATTACCTTGATTGCCTGAGACCCGCTTGGCGTAGGGGCCTTTGCCTTGCGCCAAGAGAGATAAATATTGTTGTTTGGTTAAATTCGAACTATTATTTTTATATTGTAGGATTTCGGCCTTGCGGCGCATAGCAATCGTGGGGTCCGTTAAGAAAGTATCCGACGAAAAGTTGTCGGCGACCACGGGCGGCGCGAGAAACTCTTTGATTACATTTAAAATTAAGGTGGTGGATGCTGAACCAATAATATTGGAAACGGTTATCAAATAGGTGCGAAAGGTTGTTAAGATAGTCGGTACGCCAGTAATTGCGCCAGTCACTGTGTTAAAGGTTAATCCAAGGGGTAAATTAAGGGGTACCTTTTCGTACGAACAACCAGTCATGTTATAAGAAATTTGAGATTGCGACACTGTGCTTAAAGGTAATATATTCACTTGTTGATGTTGGGTTAAAATGTAGGTCGTTTGGGAGTACCCAATGGTGGGGACATTTTGAATGCTAATGTTTACGGTGGCGTCATACGTTACCCCTCCATTATTCGCGCGGATAGTATAGGTCGTAACATTGGATAAGCTTGTGGGGGAGCCACTTATTATACCAAATACTGGGTCTAAATATAAACCAGCGGGTAAAGCTGCTGGACTGATTAGCGTATAAGATATACCGACGACATTGGCAATTAAATAAGATGGAGTAATCGTTAGTATTTGATTAATGGCAAATATATCGGGTGATTGGGGATAGGAAAAGACAGGCGTAAAATTTATGCTGATAACCAGGGTGGTAGTTGCGACGGCTGTAGCATATGAAGCATCGACAACATAAGTGGTGACTGGTGAAATACTTGTAAAATTGGTGGTGCCGGATATTGACCCATTGGTTGCGTTAAATTGAAGACCACTAGGTAAAGCGATAGGGAAGATGGAGTAAGTGATGGGAGAGGGTTCTGGACCGGAAATGATAACACGTGAAATATCAATAACCTGAGAGGTGGGCAAAGTAAAAGGAGAGTTGGGATAAGAGAAGAGGAAGGGCATAGTATAAAGAGTGTAGAAAAAAGGTGAATCCCCCCCTCAGCCGAGAATATAAGGGGGCTCTGTCAGCATAAGGGGGGGCGTGGGGGGTTTCCCCCCAATCGAAAGTGAAAGAGTAAAAGGGGCGGGAGAGGGCATGGGCGTCAAAAAATTGAAAAGCTTTTGCTAAAAGAAGAGAGGGATAACCCCAGCCGTTTTAAAAGGAAACCGAAAGCAAAGCGATTTATAAAAGCAAAGCCGTTTATAAAAAGCGAAAAGCCGAATTTGAAAAGAAAAGCCGTTTTAAAAAGCCAAAAGCCGTAGTTGAAAAAGATGGAAATGGAAATGAAACTGAGTTTAATCGACGGGTTGACGCAGTTCACGGATAAGGTGGTGGAGACGCTGAGCGTGCGTTACGGATTTAACGCGGCGGAGGCGAAGGCGTATATCCGGAGCGAGGAGGCGCTTGGGGAGACGCAAGCCACTGGGGGGACACCCCCCACAACCCCCCTTGGTAGTGAAAGCGAAAGCGAAAATGAAAGCCCGCGTAGCCCAAAAGAGGGGGCTGCGCCGCCAGGAGATGCGGCGGCGCGGGGTCGACCGGAAAAGAAGGCGAAGAAGGTGGTGAACAAGGGCGAAGTGGTGGCGGACCACATCCAAAGCATCTTGCGCGAAGAAATAGCGGCAGGCACCGTGGCCGCGCCGGCGGAGCCCCTGAAAGAAGCGCCCAAGAAGAAGGTGGCGCCCAAAAAGAAGGCGGAAACGCCGAAAAAAGAAGAAGTGCCAGCAAAGGGGGATGTCCCCCTAGAAGTGCCTGTGGTGGAAGCGGCTGTAACCTCAACGGAAGTTGTGGCGGAGGCGGTGAAAGAAGCGCCGAAGAAGAAGGCGGCCCCGAAGAAGAAGGCGGAGGCACCAAAAAAAGAAGAAGTGCCTGTGGTGGAAGCAGTCGCAGCGCCAACGGAAGTTGTAGTGGCGGAGGCGGTGAAAGAAGCGCCGAAGAAGAAGGCAGCACCGAAGAAGAAGGCGGAAACGCCGAAAAAAGAAGAAGTGGTAGTGCCTGTGGTGGAAGCAGTCGCAGCGCCAACGGAAGTTGTAGCGGAGGCGGCGAAAGAAGCGCCAAAGAAGAAGGCGGCCCCGAAGAAGAAAGCGGAAGAAGCGCCAGCAAAGAAAGCGGAGGCGCCAGCGAAGGGGGTTGTAGGGGGTGTCCCCCTAGAAGTACCCGTGGTAGTAGCGGAGGCACCGAAGAAGAAAGCGGAAGCGCCAGCGAAGAAAGCGGAAGCGCCAGCGAAGAAAGCGGAAGCGCCAGCGAAGAAAGCGGAAGCGCCAGCGAAGAAAGCGGAAGC
>Ga0209296_1000482_pt1 | contig 34636 bp, 30 predicted proteins | sample S_130206_EF_Meta_FD_187319 | JGI IMG/M metagenome (GOLD analysis project Ga0209296, IMG submission 187319) | Freshwater microbial communities from Lake Simoncouche, Canada to study carbon cycling - S_130206_EF_MetaG (SPAdes) (version 2) | ecosystem: Environmental > Aquatic > Freshwater > Lake ... | reverse complement strand
TACGGTCTTTCACATGATTCGTGTGGGAGTAATTGGAGCAGCTGGAAAAATGGGATCCACAGTCTGTGACGCAATAGTCGCAGCTGATGGTCTAGAACTAGCAGCCGCTGTCGACCTGGTCGGCAGCGGCGGTTCTGTTCATGGGCTCACCATTGCTTCAGACCTGAAGGCACTGGCAGACGCGAAGTGCGACGTGGTGGTTGACTTCACTGTTGCTGCCGCAGCGCGCACTACGTTGCCCTGGTTGGCGCTTCACGGCATGCATGCCGTAGTGGGCACAACTGGCTTTTCAGATGATGACCTTGCAGCTTTTGGAAAGGCATTCACCGGAAGCAATTGTCTGATTGCAGCCAACTTCGCAATTGGCGCTGTTCTCATGATGAAGTTCGCTGAACAAGCTGCTCCGTATTTTGAAACAGCTGAGATCATCGAGTTCCATCACAACGCAAAAGCTGATGCACCGAGCGGTACCGCGATGGTTACTGCACAACGCATGGCAGCAGCTAGTGATGAATGGGCTGCAGACCCCACCAAACACGAAGTGATTCCTGGTGCCCGCGGTGGTGTTGGTCCTGGCGGCATTCACGTACACGGCGTTCGCATGGTCGGCATGACCGCGTCACAAGAAGTGATTCTGGGTACTGCTGGTCAAACCTTGGTGATACGCCACGATTCCAATGACCGTGTCAGTTTTATGCCAGGAGTTGTCTTGGCATGTCGCAAAGTTGGAGACCTGAAAGGTCTCACGATGGGAATTGATTCGCTGTTGTAGTTACTTCAGCGATGCAATTGCTGCATCGTAATTTGGTTCGTTCGCGATGTCTGAAACAAGTTCAGTGTGAAGAACTTTTCCGTTCTCATCTACAACGACGACTGCGCGAGCAAGAAGTCCGGCAAATGCGCCTTCGTTAAGGCCTACGCCGAACACTGAACCGAAGTCAGTACGGAATGACGATGCGTTTTGCACATTGCTGAGACCTTCTGAACCACAGAAGCGACCTTGAGCGAATGGCAAGTCTGCCGATACGCAATACACAACGGTGTTGTCAAGAGATGATGCGAGTGCATTGAAAGTACGAACACTTGTCGCACATGTTGGTGTGTCGACGCTTGGGAAGATGTTAAATACAACGCGCTTGCCAGCAAGTGAGTCGTTGCTGAACTCTTGCAAGTTTCCAGCTGTCAATGTGAATGTGGGAAGTGATTTTCCTGCAACAGGAAGATCGCCAACGGTGTTGACGGGCGTGCCGCCGAATGATGTCTGAGCCATGTAGGAGAGCCTAACCAACAGGCGGGCTTACGACTCAGGTGCGCCAGGGGACTTTCGACGGGCCGTTTGAAACAAGGTGATACCAAACAATGAGCCGACCACCCACCACTGGTACTTGTCGATATAGGTGAGGCTCGTTCTGATTTGGGATTCGAAGGCTTTTCCGCCGAACCACATAATGATGAGGCGCAACACGATGCCTGACGTGATGCACGCAAAGAATTTGGCGCGCGCCATTCCGAGATGGCCAACAAGCAGACACACGATGTTTGAACCCGGCATGAGGACGACCGCCAGCCAACCGGCACGCACGGTGGCGCGTTCAGTCCACCGATAAATACGCGGCATCTCGCCGACTTGGGCTTCGGTCCATCGCAGGGCTCGATGTCCATAGATCTGTCCGACGAAATACAACGCGACAGCTGCAGCCATCAAGCGGAAAAAGCCCACGATGAAAAAGGGAAGCGGGTCCATGTAGGGCACCGAGGCAAACAGCACTCTGTTGCGGGCGCTCAGAATAAGGACGAGAAGTGGATGGTTGTCGACAAGGGCTGGGCCGATATTGGTGCCAATGGTGCCAGCGGCAAACAACACGGAGGTAAAAGCTATGAGTAGTTTGCGCATCTGGGCAACCGTAGTGCCTGTGGGCTTTCATCATGCGTCACAGCATTGCTACGGTTCACTATGTCGTGGCGCAAGCCACTGAACCACAGGGGGACACTATGAAGGGTTTAATGCAGCCGACACCATTGTCGATTAGCTACCTATTTGATCGCGCGGAAAAGTACCACCGCAATAAGCAGATCATTACTGCCACTGCTACTGGCCGTGAGCGAATTACCTATGGCGAATGGGCAGACCGTACGCGTCGCCTTGGTGGCGCTTTAGACGCTCTCGGCATTTCAGCAACAGGCCGGGTCGGCACCTTTGCGTGGAACACGCAACGTCACCTTGAGTTGTACTTTGCAGCCCCATGTTCCGGTCGCATCTTGCACACATTGAATATTCGTTTGTTCCCTGAGCAGATTACGTACATCGTTAATCACGCAGAAGATGAAGTGATCTTCATTGACACATCGATCTATCCGTTGATCGAGCCTTTGTTGTCTACATTCACAACAGTGAAGCATCTTGTCTTCATGTATGACGGCAAAGGTGAAGTGCCAACTTCTGTTCCTGGTTTCCAAGTGCACGAATATGAATCGTTGATTGCAGCGGCTGCTCCGGTGCAATGGCCAGTTGTCGATGAAAATCAAGCAGCGAGCATGTGTTACACCAGCGGCACGACGGGCAACCCGAAGGGTGTTGTGTACAGCCATCGCAGTACATACCTGCACACAATGGGCTGCATGATGGCCGACTCTGTCGGCATTAGTGAATCAGACATCATTCTTCCTGTTGTTCCGATGTTCCATGCCAACTCATGGGGTCTTGCACATGCAGGTGTTGCAAGTGGTGCGACGTTAGTAATGCCAGGACCAGATTTGTCAGGTCCAGCAGTTGCCAATTTGATTATCGAAGAAAAAGTCACGGTTCCTGCCGGTGTGCCAACAATTTGGATGGCAGTGCTGCCTGAATTGAAAGGTCGCGACACGTCGAACATTCGTGTGATTCCGTGCGGTGGATCTGCAGTGCCAAAGGCTCTCAGTGAGGCCTACCGCGAACAAACCGGCAAGCCCATCTTGCAGGCATGGGGCATGACAGAGACAAGCCCGATTGCAGCAGTATGCACATTGTCGTCAGAAGACTTGTTGTTGTCAGATGCTGAACAAGCAGAACTACGCACAACTGTTGGACTCATTAGTTTCGGCGTTGAAATGCGTGTTGTTGAGCCAGGCACAACAACACCGTTGCCGTGGGACGGCGAGTCTCAAGGTGAATTGCAGTGCGCGGGCGCATGGATTGCCTCTGACTATTACAACGACCCTCGTTCACGCGAAAGTTTCACAACCGATGGTTGGTTACGAACAGGTGACGTTGCAGTAGTCGATGCCAAGGGCCGCATTCGTTTAGTCGACCGCACAAAAGACCTCATTAAGTCCGGTGGCGAATGGATTTCATCAGTCGATGTTGAAAACGAACTGATGTCGCATCCAAAGATTGCTGAAGCAGCTGTAATTGGTGTGCCTCACCCCAAGTGGAGCGAACGCCCTCTTGCGTGTGTTGTTATCAAACCAGGCGAGACCTTGACCGAAGCAGAAGTGATTGAGCATCTTGTGCCACGTTTGGCTAAATGGCAATTGCCTGATGCCGTCGTGTTCATTCCCGAAGTACCAAAGACATCTGTCGGCAAGTTCTCAAAGAAGACGTTGCGCGATCAATTCGCTGATTACATATTGCCAGACGCTTAAAGGCGGCCAGCGCGAATAATGCGCTCAAGAAATTGTTGAGCGCGTTCTGATTGGGGTGCACTAAAGACTTGGCCAGGTAGGCCCTGTTCAATGATGTTGCCCCCATCAAGCACGCACACCAAGTCACTGATGTCGCGGGCGAAACCCATTTCGTGAGTGGCAAGAACCAAAGTCATGCCTGATGTCTTTAGTTCGCGCACAACGTCGAGAACTTCACCCACTAATTCGGGGTCTAGTGAGCTTGTAATTTCATCAAGCAACAAAACTTCCGGCTCTATGGCAAGAGCACGAATGATGGCGACACGTTGTTGTTGTCCGCCTGACAATTGATCGGGGAATGCATTCACTTTGTCTGCCAAACCAAATCGCTCAAGAAGTTCTGCAGCCTTTGCGCGAGCAATTGCCTTATCGACGCCGAGTGTGCGAACGGGAGACAGTGTGATGTTGTCTTGCACAGACATGTGGGGGAACAGATTGAAGTTCTGAAACACCATGCCGATGCGACGGCGCACTGGGTTTGCATCAAATCCAGGCAATGAAATATCTATGCCGTCAAGAAGAATTTCGCCGTCATCTACGGGTTCAAGAAGATTGATGCATCGTAAGAGAGTGCTCTTGCCTGAACCGCTTGGCCCAATGAGGGACACAACTGTTCCCTCGGTGATATCCATATCTATTCCGTTAAGAACTGAATGAGTCCCGAATGATTTGCGGACACCCCGCAGTGAAATCTTTGCCGAACTCATGAGATACGCGTCCCAGTTGTGCGACGACGCTCGCGTTCAATCAAAAAGTCGGTTGTGCGTGTCAGAGGAATGGTGATGAGAAGAAATACCACGGCAGCAGCGATGTATGGCGTGAAGTTTGCGAACTTTGATTTGTCAATTCCTGCTTGACGCAGAATTTCAATGGGGCCAATCAAGCTGACCAGGGCTACGTCTTTTTGCAGACTCACCATGTCGTTCATCAGTGGTGGAATAACTCGACGAATGGCTTGAGGTAACACAACATGGCGCATGGTCTGCCAACTGGATAATCCGAGCGAGCGGGCAGCTGCACGCTGTGATTCGTGAACACTCTCAATGCCTGCACGAAAGACTTCAGCAATGAATGAGGCGTATGTAAGGACAAGTGCAACAGAACCCCAAATCAGTGGGCTGTTCCAGGGTCTATCGATGCCAAGACCAGGCACGCCAAAACCAATGAGATAGATCCACAAGATGATGGGGACGCCACGCATGATGTCTGTGTAGGCGATGGTAAGTATGCGTAGGGGGAACAACGCAGCTGAACGTGAGTTGCGGGTTACTGCTACCAGGAGAGCCAGGGCAACAATTGCCGGCATTGACCACGCAAAAATTTTGATGTCGAGAACAAATGCATCAAGAAGACGGGGGAGTGAATCGGCAAATCGCTCACCATTAAAGAACGATTCGTGTACGCGGTCCCAACGCGGCATTTTGGGAACCAAAACAACAATCGCAGTCACTACCGCCAGCGAACTGACGGTAGCAACTACGGTGCTGCGGCGTTTGCGTGCGCGTTCATACGCAGCGCGACGACCTGTAACGGTTCCCATGGGTTAGGGGTTACGGCTGTTTAGGAAACTGCGATGACAGGTGCGTTGGTCTTGTCTGACAACCAAGTCTTTTCGATCTCAGCGAGTGTGCCCTTGTCCTTGAGTGCAGCGAGTGCTGTATCAACACAGGAAACAAGTGGGTTATCGAGGTCAAAGACCAAACCGAAGTTGTCAGGTGTCGTGCTTGCGCTTGCTGGGAACTGGCCCACAACCGATGCTCCAGTGAGTTCAACGGCTGCAATGTAGAAAGCTGTTGGAAGGTCAACAACAATTGCGTCAATCTGCTTCGCTTCAAGCGCAGCTTTTGCACCGGCGTTGTCGTCGTATGCAAATGGCTCTGCAGATGGCTTGATCACGTTGGTGATGAAGTCAAGGCTTGTTGTTCCGGCTTGTGCGCCGAACTTTACGTCTTTCAAATCAGCAACAGTTGTTGCACCAATTGCTGGTGAACCTGCAAGGGCTACCACTGCTTGGTTTGTTGAGTAGTACGACGCACTGAATGAAACAGTCTTCTTGCGCTCGTCATTGATTGAGAACTGTTGAAGGTTGAAGTCGAAGTTCTTCTTTCCTGGTTGCACGGCTTCGTCGAATCCGGTGCGTACCCAGGTAACTGCTGCATCACCGAAACCAAGCTCAGCTGCAACTGCGTATGCAACAGCGGCCTCAAAGCCTTCCTTTGATTCAGGCTTGTCATTTTCTACCCACGGTGAATAGGCAGGCGTGCCAGTACCGATGGTCAACGTGTCTGCGGTGAGTGTTTTTCCGGCTGTGCACTCGTTGCCAGTTCCGGCGCCAGCAGCAGCTGTCGTGTCTGACGATGAACTACTTCCTCCGCAGGAAGCGAGCAGAAGAGTGCCAGTAATGGCGAGTGAGATAGTGATTTTGCGCATGATGGTTCCTTTCACGGAATTTCGATGGAGAGCTACGACTCTACAAGTTGTTAATACCCGACCCAACTAGTCAGGTTTTGTGAGGACCCCTTGACATTGAGACAGTTTCCATCTTAATGTCTCAATGTGACCCACGCCACAAGCACTCAAGCCCGCGATGTTGAGGCTGCCATCTTTTCTGCTGTTGATTCTTGTGTCACGCAATGGGGCTGGGACAAAGTCACCATGGATGACATCTGTGTCACGGCCGGCGTTTCTCGAGCCACTGTGTACCGACTTTTTCCTGGCGGTCGTGACGTGCTGTTTGAAGCTGTGCGGCTTGGCAAGTTAGAAGATTTCTTCACTGCAATGCGCGCGAATGTCGAGGGTTCTGAATCATTGGAAGAACTATTGGTGCGTTGCATAGTTGTTGCTTCAAGTGAATTGCAACATGACGAACACTTAGCAATGATGCTGGCAACAGTTCCCGGCGAAACGTTGGGCGATCTCACAGTTAGCGGTCTTGGTCGTATCGTGCGCGTTGCAACAGCCTTCATTACTCCGCTCACCGATGAATTCATTCCGGCAGCAGAAGCTGCCCACATTGTGGAAGTCATGTGCCGACTGGTGATCTCGTATTACTTGTCGCCGTCTCCCACTCTCGATTTTGCAAATGAAGAAGCCACCCGCACCTTTGTTCGCACATTTCTTCTGCCGAGTACCTCGTCAGTTGTCGTAACCCAATAAACCAAAAGAGAGAATCATGAGCATCCTTGATAAATCAAATGAAGAATTGATCGGCCGCGCCGAACTGAATGACATTGAGGCGATTCTTGCCATCACCAACACAGATGTTGATGAAGTCGAGCACATCGTAAAAAACAATGCAGACACGCTCTTTACATGGGACTACTCATTGGCCCGCCCTCACTTGCGAAAGCTGTATGAAAAGGCCAAGGTGGGGCAGTGGAACGGCTCAACCGATCTTGACTGGAGCATTGGTGTTGACATCGAAAAGACCATCGCTGAAGACGCAGCTCTTATCGGTAACGGCATGGAGCGCGAGATGTACGCAGATACCAAGATCGGCATCTGGGGCGACAAAGAGTGGCTTGAGTTTGGTATCGAAGGACGTCGCTGGCAGCTCAGCCAATTCCTTCACGGTGAACAAGGTGCGTTGATCTGTACTTCAAAGATTGTTGAAACCGTGCCCTGGTACGACGCAAAGTTGTACGCGAGCACGCAGGTAGTTGACGAAGCACGTCACGTTGAAGTGTTTGCTCGTTACCTCGACGAGAAGCTCGAAGGCGGGTACCAGGTCAATACGCACCTTCGTTTGCTTCTTGATGACATCGTCAATGACAGCCGTTGGGATATGACGTACCTCGGTATGCAGATCATGGTGGAGGGTTTGGCGCTTGCTGCGTTCGGCTTCCTTCATGCCACTACAAACGAGCCACTTTTGAAGAAGTTGTTGCGCTACGTCATGAGCGACGAAGCGCGCCACGTTGCATTCGGTGTTCTCAGTCTCAAAGAGGTCTATGACGGAATGTCAGATGCCGAAATGAAAGACCGCCAAGAATTTGCCTACGAGGCAAGCGTTCGTATGCGTGACCGCTTCTTGCAGCAAGAAGTATGGGATCGCATGGGTGTCAGCACCAAGGAACTTGCACCCATCATGTTGCAAGACCCTGCTCGTCAATTGTTCCAGCAGATGTTGTTCGCAAAGATCGTGCCGAACTGTAAGAAGCTCGGCCTCCTTGACCGTAATGACAAGTGGCTTCGCCATAAGTTCGAAGAAATGGGTGTTATTCAGTTTGAGGATTGGCAAGACACCACAGACGAAGTTGATGATTTCGAAATCGGCAAGGAACTTCGCCCAATCGGACAATGATTCGGGGCGGTGTCGCCGCCTCCCATCAGCCATAATGGTGCATGGCCATTTTCGGACAAGTTCTCACGGCGATGATTACGCCCTTCGACGCATCGGGCGCGCTCGACCTCAATGAGGCCGTCCGCCTGGCCAAGTGGCTTCAAGACAACGGCAATGACGGTCTCGTTATTTCCGGGACCACAGGCGAGTCTTCAACGCTGACCGATGCCGAGAAATTGGCATTGTGGGAAGCGGTCATTAATGCAGTCACCATTCCTGTGATTGCTGGTTCTGGATCTAATGACACTGCGCACTCCGTGCATATGACAAAAGAAGTCACCAAGTTGGGTGCCGCTGGCATCTTGGCAGTGGGGCCGTATTACAACCGTCCGCCGCAAAGCGGACTTGCTGGCCACATCACTGCCATGGCAAATGCCACAACACTTCCTGTTGTTGTGTACGACATCCCGGCTCGCACCGGCCGAAAGATTTCTACACAGACTCTTGCGAAGTTGGCAAACACAGTGCCCAACATCAAAGCGCTCAAAGATGCTGCAGGTGCACCTGCCGAAACTGCAAACCTCATGGCCCAGGTTCCAAAAGATTTCGAACTGTATTCAGGCGATGACGTACTAACACTTGCATTTCTCGCATATGGCGCAAGTGGAGTCATTGGTGTTGCAACACATTGGAGCGCACCAGAACATCAAGCCATGATTACTGCATTCAAGAACGGTGATGTCGCGTTGGCACGCAAGTACAACGACATTCTTCTAGAGAGTTACGCATTCGAAACTGGTGACGACAACCCGAACCCAATTCCGAGCAAAGTGATGATGAATCACCTCGGATTCAACGTGGGTGACTGTCGTTTGCCAATGGGTCCACCACCTGCGGGTCTTGCTGATCGTGCTGCAGTCGTGCATGCCAATTTGCAAAAAGCGCGCGAAGCGCTGAGCAAGTAACCCATGGCGCAACCAGTACGTATTTATTTCCTCGGCGGTCTCGGCGAGATCGGGCGCAACTGCATGGTGCTCGAGCAAGACGACAAGTTGATGCTTATCGACTGTGGTCTGATGTTTCCTGATGCAGACATGCACGGCATTGACCTAGTACTTCCAGACTTCACGTTTCTGCGTGAGAACGCAGACCGCATTGTTGGCTGTGTAGCAACACACGGACACGAAGATCATGTGGGTGGTTTGCAGTTTTTATTGCGGGAGCTGTCTTTCCCTATTTACGGCTCGATGGTGACGTTGGGTCTTGCACGCAATCGCATTGAAGAAGCCGGACTGCTCAAAAAGACTGATCTGATAACTGTGCGCGACGGTGAGCGAATCAATATTGGCCCATTCGATGTTGAGTTTTTGCCAGTCACTCACTCTGTTCCTCATGCACATGCCGTAATCATTCATACGCCCCAGGGTGTCATCGTGCATTCCGGCGACTTCAAACTTGACCTCACACCAGTTGATGACCGCAGAACAGACCTTGCGCGGTTGGGCGAGCTGTCAAAGACAGTGGGCATTCGCTTATTGATGTGTGACTCCACAAATGCTGAAGAACATGGTCACGCACCAAGCGAGAAGAGCGTCGGTGCTGTATTGCATCAGCTGTTTCACGAGCATCGCGATCGTCGAATCATTACAGCCAGTTTCGCAAGCCATATTCACCGCGTGCAGCAAATCATTGAAGCTGCAATTGATAACGGCCGCAAGGTCTGTCTAATGGGGCGCTCCATGCAGAAGAACATCGGGCTTGCAATTGATTTGAAACTCATCAACGTTCCAGCGAGTGTTTTTGTTGATGTTGAAAAAGTTGATGACTTCGCTCCAGAAGATATCTGCATTATCTCCACCGGGTCTCAAGGTGAACCAATGGCTGCATTGTCATTGTTGTCACGCGGAGAAAGTCGCTGGTTCAAAGTTGGCGATCGCGACACAATCATTTTGTCTAGTCATGCAATCCCTGGCAATGAAGGCAATGTAAACCGGGTCATTGATGGACTTGTTCGCGCCGGCGCCAAAGTTGTGCACTCAGGTATCGCCGACGTGCATGCAACGGGCCACGCCCAGGCGGACGAACTAAAGACGTACCACTCAATCTTGCAGCCCGAATGGTTTGTACCAGTTCACGGTGAATATCGCCATATGCGCGCGCATGCTGAGTTGGCTGTTGTCATGGGTGCTGCACCTGATCATGTTCTGCAAGCAACTGATGGTGACGTGTTGGAACTTTCTGATGACGGACTTGCATTCCACAGCACAGTGCCGGCGAGTTACTTGTTTGTCGACGGAATTGTTGGCGATGTCGGGCACGGCGTATTGCGTGACCGCAAAGTATTAGCTGAAGAAGGCGTTGTAGTAATTGTTGCGACTGTTGACAGCTCATCGCACAAGGTGATTAATGGGCCTGAACTCATTACGCGCGGCTGGGTGTATGCGCCAGAAGCTGACGCATTGCTCGATGAAGCAGAGGCTCACATTGAAAAGGCCTTAGTGAAGGCGCTTGATGATGGAATCAGCGACGTAGACGGACTTGAGCGTGTGGTCCGCAAGGCCGCAGGCAAATTTGTGAGCGATCGCACCAAACGACGGCCGATGATTGTGCCCGTTGTAATGACCACTTAAATAGGCGGTTTCGCTCTCCATCGCTGGTCTATGGAGTATCCCGTAGGCAGGAACACCTCATTGGTACCCTTTTTTCATGTCTGCCAAGGGTTCTCGTCCATCGTCTCGCGGCACCAAGGCGCCTTCTGGCTCTCGTGCAGCGGTCAAAACCCCTCCCAAGGGCAACAAGCGCCCACCTGTGAAGCCTGATTCGGCAGCGCGCGAAGTGGTGCGTGGTCGAGAAGTTGAGTTCTGGGGAGTCGGCTGCATCAGTCTCGGCATTGTCCTTGTTCTGTCGATGTATCTCCATATGGCGGGGCCGCTTGGTCGTGCCATCGACACCACCTTTGGTTGGTTGCTCGGACTTGGTCGTTTCGCATTGCCGATGGTGATTACGGGAATCGGCGTCGCAATGGTTCGCCGTCGCAGTATTCAACATCGCCTCCGCCTCACCATGGGGTGGACCATCGTGGTGTTGGCAATTCTTGGTTTCCTGCATCTTGTCAATGGCGCAGACAAAATTGTTGCCAGTGTTGATGCCATGTCGCAGGCCGGCGGATGGTTTGGCGCCATCATGGCCGAGCCATTGCGTTCCACGATTAGTTGGGCTGGCGCGTTAGTCGTTCTGTTTGCAATCGCTGTCGGCGGAACAATGTTGATCACCGATACAACGGTTCCAGAACTCATTGTTGCTATTCGTACATGGACTGCAAAGCAATCAGGATCAGCGGCAACTATGGCGCGTGGTGTTTCATCTCGCGATGGGTCATCAAAGCCATACGACGAATTCAGCAATGATGATTCAGATTTTGCACCAGCTCCTGCGGTGCGTGAACAACCACAAACTATTTACGATGCTGATTCCGACCCTGATCTTGCTCAGAAGAAAGAACGTGCGAAGCGTCGCCCAGAACCAGGCCGGGTTGAACCAGTCACTCCCGAATTTGTTGGCAAACCAAGCACAAAACGTGCTGCAGGTTCGTCGGAAGAATCAGCAGTGGGTGCGCCTGCAATACCGGGTGAGTGGATTCTGCCGCCCACAGATTTGCTCGGACTGACAGAAGTGCAAGAAGTCAACAAGGCACGTGTTGCTGAACGCGGCCGTCTCTTAGAAGAATCTCTTGCATCTCACGGTGTTGAAACCCGTCTTGTTGGAATGACTGTTGGCCCAACTGTTACGCGTTTCGAACTTGAACTTGGTTCCGGTGTCAAAGTTGCAAAGGTCACCAGTTTGAACCGTGACATTGCATATTCAATGGCCGCAACTGATGTTCGTATCCTTGCGCCAATTCCAGGCAAATCAGCAGTTGGTGTTGAAGTACCAAACGAGGTTCGTCAACTTGTTTCTCTCGGCGACCTCATCTCGTCACCTGAAGCTCGTGCAGCAACGCATCCCCTTGATGTAGCAGTCGGTAAAGACATTGCAGGTCGTGCTGTGTTCTTGAACCTTGCGGCAACTCCCCACATGCTTATTGCTGGTGCAACAGGTGCTGGTAAATCAAGCGGTATCAACTCAATCTTGACGTCGTTGTTAATGCGCAGCACACCTGACGAAGTGCGTCTGATTCTCATTGACCCGAAGCAAGTGGAAATGGGCCAGTACGCGCGCCTTCCTCATTTGCTTACTGCTCCCGTTACTAACCCGAAGAAGGCAGCTAACGCTTTGGGTTGGGCCGTGAAAGAAATGGAACGCCGCTATGACCTTTTGGTTGAAGTGGGCTTCCGTGACATCGGTGGATACAACGCAGCGTTTGATAAGGGTGAAGTCAATGACAACACTGACGAGAACGCAAAGAAGTACGAACGCTTGCCATTCATTGTTGTGGTTGTCGACGAGTTAAACGACCTCATGATGGTTGCGGCTCGCGACGTTGAAGAATCAATCACTCGTATTGCCCAGAAAGCGCGTGCTGTTGGTATTCACCTCATCGTTGCCACGCAGCGACCATCAGTCAACGTCATCACCGGCGTTATTAAGGCCAACATTCCTGCACGTATGGCCTTTGCTGTCAGCAGCCTCACCGATAGCCGAGTCATTCTTGATCAGCCTGGTGCAGAAAAACTTGTGGGTAAGGGTGACATGTTGTTGATGCCCGGAAACACAAATGTGCCAAACCGTATTCAAGGTTCATGGGTTGATGAAGATGAAGTACGCAAGATTGTTGCGCATTGGCGTCGCCAGTCTCCTGAAGTGGTCTATGTCTCTGGCATCGAAGGTGAAGAGTCTGGCGGCAGTGGCGCTGGTGGTCTCTTCGGAGGCGGCAGTGGCGGAGTTGATGATGAACTCATCAAGGCAGCTATTGAAATCGTTGTCCGTTCGGGTCTTGGTTCTACCTCGCTACTTCAGCGCAAACTGAAAGTGGGCTTTGCGCGAGCTGGCCGACTGATGGACGAACTCGAAGAGCGTGGCATAGTAGGGCCAAGCGAAGGTTCTAAAGCGCGCAGCGTCATGATGAGCGTTGAAGAACTCGAATCAATGGGGGAGTAACACGATGGCCGACACGGCATTCACCGAAATTACTACTGGACTTCAATTTCCAGAAGGGCCGGTGGCAATGCCAGACGGCAGTGTCATACTCACCGAAATGTTTGCCTCGCGTCTTACGCGAGTTGCACCAGATGGCACCAAAACAACAGTTGCCGAAATCAATGGCGCACCAAATGGTTTAGCTGTTGGTCCTGATGGCGCTTTGTACTTGTGCAATAACGGCAACGCATTCACCGCACGTGATGCTGGTGGCTTGTTGTACCCAGGCCCATTTGATGAATCAAAATACATCGGCGGGCGAATTCAGCGAGTTGATATTGCAACCGGAACAGTGACAGATCTGTACACCCATTGCGGCGAAACTCAGTTGCGTGCACCAAATGACATCGTGTTTGACAAACAGGGCGGCTTCTACTTCACCGATCACGGAACTCGCACAGAACGAAGCGCAGACCGCACCGGTATCTATTACGCAAAGCCAGATGGTTCTTTCATCGAGGAAGTGGCGTTTCCTGTAGATGGTCCAAACGGCATCGGTTTATCGCCAGATGAGAAAACTGTGTACTGGGCAGAGACTCACACAGGGCGCGTGTACCAGCGCGCAATAACGTCACCTGGAAAACTGGCTCCACCAGATTCGTCCACCGTTTTGTGTGGGTTACCTGGTTACCAACTGTTTGATTCGCTCGCAGTAGATGGCGACGGGAACGTTTGTGTCGCGACCATCGTCAATGGTGGCATCACGGTCATCTCACCAAAGGGCGAGGTGCTGCAACACATCGCTGTCGATGACCGCATTACGACCAATATCTGCTTCGGTGGGCCTGATTATCAAACGGCGTACATCACGGCGTCGTCTACAGGCCGTCTGTTGGCTATGAAGTGGCCATACAAAGGACTCAAACTCAACTACTAGTAGGCTCTGACGGATGGTTCAGCGCTACTACATCGAGACTTTGGGGTGCCCGAAGAACCAGGTCGACTCCGACAAAATTGCCGGCAAACTCATTGCTGAGGGACTTGTTGCCACCGAAGATGCTTCGAAGGCCGATGTTGTTGTTGTTAACACATGTGCATTCATCGAAGAGGCGCGCAAGGAAAGCATCGACACGATGTTGTCGCTTGACGACACCCGTAAGCGTTCCTCACGTCTCATAGTCACAGGCTGCATGGCCGAGCGTTACGGCGACGAGCTTGCCGAAGCATTGCCAGAGGCAGATCAGGTTGCAGGTTTCGGAGTGCCTCTGCAACTCACTCGCAAGCCAATTGCTGTCACGGGTGAAATACCGAAGTTTGACCTGTTGAACTTGCCACGTCCGAAATCAACATCACCGTGGGCCTATGTAAAGATCGCTGAAGGCTGTGACCGCAGTTGTGGCTTCTGCGCAATTCCAAGTTTCCGTGGTCCGCAACGCAGTCGCGATGTTGCGTCAATCCTCACTGAAGTTGAACAACTGGAAGTGCGCGAGGTGGTGCTAATTGCACAAGACCTCGCAAGCTACGGCAAAGACCGCCCCGATGAATTGGGTGCAGGCTCCATCGTTCAATTGGTTCGTGACGTTGCTGCCATGGCCGACTGGGTTCGCCTGTTGTATCTCTATCCAAGCGACTTGTCTGATGAATTAATCGACGCCATTTTGGATACCGGTGTTCCGTATTTCGACTTATCGCTGCAGCATGCGAGTAAAGAGCATCTTCGCCGCATGAAGCGCTGGGGCGACGGCCCACGTTTCCTTGAACGCATTGCCCGCATTCGCACCCTGTCTCCCGATGCCGCTTTCCGTAGCAACTTTATTGTTGGCTACCCGGGAGAAACCGAAGAAGATCACGACCAACTACTGTCGTTTGTACGTGACGCGCAACTCGACTGGTGTGGGTTCTTTGCATTTAGCCCCGAAGACGGAACACACGCACTCACTCTTCCAAACCGAGTGGAAGAAGGCCTCATGAATGAGCGCCTTGGTGAATTGCGCGAACTGCAAGACAACATCTCGGCCGAACGCCGCGACCTTTTGCTCGGCGAAACAATTGAAGTGCTGGTTGATGAACCAGGCATTGCTCGCTCGTTCCGTGAAGCACCTGAAATTGACGGTGTAGTTCAAGTGCCTGAACATCTTGAAGTGGGTCGCTTTCACACAGTGGTCGTTGATCAAGTATTTGGCCCAGACCTCATCGCAATAGAAGCACCAGGGAAGTAGCGCATGGCATTCGACGAAACAGCAATTGTCACCTGGGCCAACATGGTCACAGTTGGTCGAGTTCTTGCATCACCGTTTTTGTTCATGCTCATTCCTGATGATGGACGTGGTTCATACATCGCACTTGTTGTATGGATTGTGTTGTGCAGCAGCGATGGATTTGATGGTTACTTGGCCCGTAAGCACGGCATTACTCGTAGCGGCGCATTCCTTGATCCGCTAGCCGACAAAATCCTGGTACTCGGCGCCATGTTCACTCTTGTTAGCCGCGATGTTTTTTGGGTAGTACCTGTTCTCATCATCGCTGCCCGAGAAATCATTGTCAGTTTGTATCGAGTGTTTGTGGGTTCTAAGGGTGTCTCAATGCCTGCCAGCAAGACAGCGAAAGTTAAGACGTTTAGCCAGCAATTAGCTGTTGGTTTTGCGCTTGCTCCATTCACAGTTATTGATCAGACATGGACGTTCACTATTTTCATGTGGATTGCCGTTGCTCTCACCCTTCTCAGTGCGGCTCAATATGCACTGAAAGCTCTTCGCTAGTGGTTCTTGAGGCACTAAGCCCGGAAGATCGCGCCGCAATTCAAAAGCGCACACTGCGCACCTTAATGGTGGGCCAAATTATCGGAGCTGCAGCTCTTGCTTCTGCAGTCACGGTTGGCGCATACGTCGTACAAGACATTCTCGGAGACACAACTCCGTGGGGTGGCATTGCAACTGCAACTGCAACTATGGGCACCGCAGTAATGGCACAAGTCTTGTCGCGCATCATGATGCGTCGTGGTCGTCGTCCCGGATTGCAATTGGGTTACGCACTCGCAACAGTCGGCGCAATTCTCGCCGCTCTCGGTGCGCAGCACCGGTCACTTGCACTTTTCATGGTCGGGCTTTTCCTGTTTGGTAACGGCCAAGCTTCTAACTTGCTCGCACGATATGCCGCAACTGACTTAGCGGAACCACATAACCGGGCTAGCTCAATGAGTCGCATCGTATTTGCTTCGACATTCGGTGCAGTCTTTGGACCCCTACTCATTAGCCCTGCTGAAATTGCCGGTCAGGATTGGTTCGGGTGGGCCAAGTACACAGGCCCTTGGGTGTTTTCTAGCATTGCGTTGCTCGGCGCATTATTGAATACAACGATCCGTTTACGTCCTGACCCACTGGTCGTGGCTGACGGCATCAGTGCGAAGGGGTCGGTGAAGCTTCCGAGCATTAAGGAAGCGTTAACGATTGTTGTTGCTACGCAAAAAGGTCGACTTGCGCTTGCTTCAATGGTTGTCTCGCAGGTCACCATGGTGGCGGTGATGGCAATGACCCCAGTACACATGAAATTGCACGGTCATGAATCACTCAGTCAGTTTGTTGTATCGCTACATGTTGCAGGCATGTACGCCTTCAGTCCACTAGTCGGTCGCTTCGCAGACAAGAAGGGCACACATCACGCAGTGCTCGCTGGCGCTTCAATTTTGGTTCTAGCAACTGTCATGTCTGCTCTCAGTGGGGAAGCTGCAATCATCCTGTTCCCGGCGTTGTGGTTTCTTGGAATCGGATGGAACTTTGGGCTCATTGGTGGCTCGGCGATGTTGTTGGAATCAGTACCCGATGACAAGCGCGTCACTGTGCAAGGTTCAGCAGATTTAATGATGAGTTTCTGCGGCGGAATGGCTGGGCTCTCATCTGGCTTTATTCGCAAAGCCGTCGGCTATCACTTGCTGTCAGCGTCTGCATCGCTTGCAGCTGGAGCACTGCTCATTTGGGCCTTCTATGCGTTTCGGCGCATGCAGATGCAACCTTCTGTGGCAGGCTAAAAGCCATGAAGTGCAATATTGTTGCCGTTGGCACAGAGCTTTTGCTTGGCCAAATAGTTGATACGAACTCTTCGTACATTGGTGAACAATTGGCAGCTGTTGGCATTGGGTCCCATCTGCAACTCAAGGTCGGCGACAACTTGGCACGCGTAGTCGCCGCCATTCGGTTGGCTCTTGAAGACGCTGATGCAGTCATTATCTGTGGTGGTCTCGGGCCAACACATGATGACCTAACGCGTGATGCACTTGCTGAAATCATGGGTGTCCCACTGGAGCACAATGATCACATTGCGCAATTGATTACCAACTTGTTTGCTACTCGCAATCGTTACATGGCGCCGAACAACTTGAATCAAGCCCAAGTGCCTCGCGGGGCAACAATCATTGAACAAACTCGGGGCACCGCGCCTGGCCTCATGTGCCCAGTTGGCAACAAGGTCATGTATGCAATGCCTGGTGTGCCACACGAGATGTACGACATGATGGCGCGCGCCGTATTACCAGACCTGTTGCAACGCAGCGGGGAAGCGAGCGTCATCAAGAGTCTTGTATTGCGCACGTGGGGCGAAAGTGAATCGGCGTTGAATGAACGACTAGACCCCATCATCGATGAACTGGAAACACTCGGGAATCCAACGCTTGCATTTCTTGCAAGCGGCTGGGAAGGCATCAAGGTTCGTCTCACTGCAAAAGCCGCAACTGATGCTGAAGCCGATGCCTTGCTTGCAACTTGGGAAACAAAAGTGCGTGCGCTCACTGAAGATCTTGTGTTCGGAACAAACACTGACACCATGGAATCGGTAGTGCTCGGCCTGCTCGAACAACGTGGTTGGACACTTGGTCTTGCTGAATCTGTAACCGGTGGTCTTGTTGGCGGACGTATCACCTCAATCCCTGGCGCGTCACGCACGTTTCGCGGAGGCGTCATTAGTTACGCCAGTGAAGTGAAGTTTGAAGTGCTCGGAGTCGACCGCGGTCCTGTGGTGTCAGAACAAGCAGCTGTACAGATGGCCCAAGGCGCTCAACGAACATTGAACGCAAGTGTGGGGCTGGCACTTACTGGTGTTGCTGGGCCAGACGAACAAGACGGCCAACCCGTCGGCACCCTGTGCGTGGGAATTGCATTTCCCGATGGCAGAACCTTTTCCAGCATCTCGCAGCTTCCGGGCCAACGTGATCAGATGCGCCAATTCAGCGTGATTAATGCACTCTCGTTCCTACGCAAGCTTCTGCTCGCCGAGCCTCGGTAGAGTTGTATTCAATGCCCTCGTAGCTCAGTCGGATAGAGCAACGGACTTCTAATCCGCAGGTCGCAGGTTCGATTCCTGCCGAGGGCGCCAAGGCAAACAAGAGTCACTCGCCGTTTGCCCGAACTTAGACCAAAATTACAGTACGGTAGAACAATGGTCTACTTTGGCAAGTCAACAAATTATCGTCTTTTGCTTCGAAGAATCGTTTCTGGATCGCTGGTTGCACTGTTGCTCCTGGTCGCGTTAGTCCTTCCAGCGGGCAAGAAAGTCAATGCAGTAGCTACATCAGTTACCTTGACCAATTACGGGGCAAGTCAGCCCACAGGTATTACTTTTGAATACACGTTGTCAGTGGCTGTGAGTGGTGGAAGAAACATTCTCTATGCGAATGCTCCAACTGGGTTTACCCTGTCCTCATTGACTGGAGCTCAACTGGGCAGCGCAACGACGGTCTATCTAAATGACGTACAACAAACTGTTTCAACTTTCTTGAGTCCAGCTGGAATGTGGAGTGGTGGAATTCAGTATTGGCTTGGGCCTGGCATCACAGTTTCCGCTGGTGCCACTTTGAAGTTTGTGATCCCTTCTGGATACATCACGACCCCTTCGTCCTCGGGAACAAAGACCTGGGCCTTCAGAACTGCTGAAGGGTCAGGTGCAGCTATCGAGAGCTTTTCAGCCACCACGGTAATTGCCGCTGCGCCGGACACGACTGCACCTACTTTGTCTTCTTCGGTGCCTGCCGATAACGCAACCAGTGTCAGTCTGTCGTCGAATATCGCTCTTACCTTTTCCGAGACCGTGACTGCGGTTGCTGGTAAGAACATTGTGATTAAGAAATCCGATGGCACAACTATTGAGACTATTTCTGCAACTAGTGCACAAGTTACTTTTTCTGGATCGACTGCAACGGTGAATCCGGCTTCGAATTTTGATTATTTGACTGGGTATTACGTATTGATTGATGCTGGTGCGTTTGTTGATGCGGCTGGCAATGGTTATGCGGGAATTTCCTCGACCACAGCCTTGAACTTTGTTTCTGTAGCTGATACGACTGCACCTACTTTGTCTTCGTCGACGCCTGCTGACAATGCAACTGGTGTAGCTACGGCTTCCAATATTTCCTTAGTGTTTTCCGAAAATGTGACTGCAGTGTCAGGGAAAAACATTGTGATTAAGAAATCCGATGACACAACAGTTGAGACAATCTCGGTGACTGATGGGGGACAGGTGAGTGTCTCTGGTTCTACTGTGGTAATCAACCCCACAGCAGCTTTTATCTACTCAGGCAGTTACTACGTACTTGTTGATGCGGGGGCATTTCGCGATAGCGCATCAAATGCATTTGCTGGAATCTCCTCTAGTACCGCACTTAATTTCAGTGTTGTCGCCGATACTGCGACTACATCTACATCAACTATTCCATCCTCCACATCATCGACCATCGCGGCCGGAACAACAACAACCACCGTTGTCGTTGCTGCAGTAACTGCACCCACCTCGACAACTCCGACCACTGCCTCATTAACCGCCGCAGGTGGGGTGACGACGACCACCGTTGCAATTTCTGTAACGAAGCCGTCTGCCCCCACAACCACGACACCACGTTCAGTTCTGCCGTCGAATGCATTGTCAGCGGCGACTCCTACGACCACTTCGAGTACTTCTACTTCAACAACACTCCCACCGGTGGTTGCTCCTCAGGCACCGGCAGCTACTCCGGGAACTTCGACAGCTGTAATTGGCGGTAAGAAAGTTCAAATGAGTGTTGTGCGAGGAAATAACAGTTTAGAAATCTCGTCAGCCTCAATTCAGATGAAATTACAGGTAGTTGATGAATCTGGTTCAACAGTTGCTCTTGATGCCGACGGCAATGCTGTGTTGTCGCAAGGATCACTTGTTAAGTATTCAATTGCGGGTGCAGAACCTGGAGCAGATCTAGAGGCGTGGTTGTTTTCGGAGCCTTTCAAGCTGGGAACAGTAATTGTGGGAGATGACGGAAAAGTCTCTGGACTACTACCCGTAAATGGTGAGGTTCCCGCAGGTGATCACCGATTGGTGTTTAAGACTCGCACTGCAACCGGTGATGACGCGACTGTGTCAGTTGGAGTCATAGTTGGTGAGATCGGCGGTGGGGTATCTATCGGAAGCATCATTTTAGGAACACTTATTGCTGCAGTGTTGGCAGGTTTAGTTATTCCTGCCACGCGCCGTCGCCGCAAAACTCGTCACGCTGATTATGCGAGTAATTGATACTCGGGATTAACGAATGTCAGAAGCCCTGTGGTGTGCGTGGCAACGCCGGTGATGACTATGCGGCGACCTAGGGCGATGCCGCCCATTGAGCGACGTCCGGACCAAGTGGCAATGGCTGTGCCAGTTGAGTCCTTGATGCTGATCACCATGGTTGGTAGGTCACTTGCGGGGCGACTTTGCATGCGGACTACTTGTCCGGTGATGGTGACCGTGGTGCGCGCTTGGGCTTCGGCAATGGGAGTTGTTCCAGGAATTCTGGTGTCAACAACCGGTTGCTTCTTGCGCCCAAACATTGTGGCTATTTCGGACCGATGAGTGCACGACCGATTTCGGCCGCAACGTCGCCAGTTGCAAGCACGAGTACTTCGTCACCGGCATTGAGAACAATGTCAGGAGTTGGAACTACAACGTGTCCGTCACGGATGACTGCAACGACTGCTGATTCGCGTGGCAAATTCAAATTGGCAATGGTGCTGCCAATGGCAGGGGAGTCCGAGGCAAGGGTGACCTCGTTGAGGCCAGCTTTGCCGTGTTCAAGCGAGAGCAACTTGACAAGCGAACCAACTGCAACCGCCTCTTCAACAAGGGCCGTAAGAAGGTGTGGTGTTGATACTGAAACGTCAACACCCCACATGTCGTTGAACATCCATTCATTGCTTGGGTAGTTCACTCGGGCAACAACACGAGGAACTGCGAACTCTTGCTTGGCCAGCAAAGAGATAACAAGGTTGTCTTCGTCGTCTCCCGTAACTGCTGCTACAACGTCCGCGTTTTGTGCGCCTGCTTTAGTAAGTGTGTCGATTTCGCAACCGTCACCAAGGATGCTGGTAACACGTGGGTTGTTGGTGACTACGCGTGAAATTGCTTTGGCGTCGTTGTCCACAATGAAAATGTCATGACCAAGCTTTGATAGCTCTTCTGCCATGTAGCGTCCTACGCTGCCTGCGCCCGCGATGATGATCTTCACTTGTGATCTCCTTGGTTGCCGGCAAGTTGCCGATCGAATTCTTCGAGTTGGGCAGTGGTGCCGAGTACGTGTACAACATCCGAGTCCTGAAGGACTGTTGATGGGGTTGGCAACTGTGCTGTGCCGTTGCGATTGATAAGAACAATGTTTGAGCCAGTCGACTCAACATTGCGACCAGCCAGTGCGGCCGTAACACGCCGCTCGGCGAGGTGATAGTGGGAAGAAGGGTCTGTCCAGTCCACTACGCCTTGATACGGAAGAATCGTTCGCAGAATTCGTTTGCTAGTCCACGCAACCGTTGCGACAGTGGCAATACCGACACGCTCGTAAATTGCAGCACGTCGAGGGTCATATATTCTGGCTACTACTCGCTCTACCCCGAACATTTCGCGCGCAACACGTGCGATGAGAATGTTTGAGTTGTCACCACTAGTTACGGCCATTACGGCACTGTCTTTAGCGATGCCAGCTTCGATAAGAAGTTCACGGTCAAAACCGATACCAGTCAATGTACGACCGGTGAAGTCGTCACCAAGGCGACGGAATGCTGAGGCATTGCGGTCGATGATTACGACGTCGTGGCCTTCCGCAGTTAGTTGACGCGCAAGGGAAGATCCAACTCTTCCGCATCCAACAATGATCATATGCATTTCGTTACTTCTCTTCTGTGGTGAGGCCGGTCATGTGTATCGGAACTGATACAACTGCGGTGTGAGGGCGGTGAAGGAGTTTTGCTTTGAGCGCAAAGGCGCTGCCATTGTGAAGCCATTGCGTTCTCCATGACGTTACGAATTCTGGAATCACAACAGTGACTATGTCGTCTTGGTAACGAGCATCAAGTTCATCGAGGAACTCGCTGACTGGGCGTGTGAGTTCACGGTATGGCGAATAGAGAATATTGAGGTCGATTGGGACAGCGAATGCCGCCCACTGAGCTTCGATGCGTTGCCGATCATCATCGTCAGTTGCAACTGTGACAGCAACGAGGCGATCAGGGTTAAGAGATTTTGCATATTGCAATCCGTGAAGTACGCCCTTGTTGATGCCACCAACTAGGACAACCATGGTGTGGGTCTCTCGGCGAGGCCAGTATCCAGGCTCTACGTGTACGGCTGCGTGACCGCGGTCGTAATGGCGACCAACAGCCCTGAAAGAAGTAACAAGAATCGGAATGAGAAGGGCGGGAATCCACGCACCTTCTGTGAACTTTGAAACAACAACGATGACTGCAATAAGGCCAGTAGTGAAAGCACCGATTGCATTAATTGTGATTCCGAATTTCCAGTTCTCCTCTTTGAATTTCAGGTGATGTTTCACCATGCCAGATTGGCTAAGTGTGAAACCTGTAAACACGCCAAAGGCATAAAGGGGGATGAGTTTTGAGATGTCACCGTTGAACGCAACAATGAGAACACTCGCTACAGCCGCAAGAAACAAAACCCCGTTTGAAAACACAAGGCGAGAACCACGGTTAAAGAACTGACGAGGAAGGAAGCCGTCCTTGGCGATGATTGATGCGAGGCGGGGGAAGTCTGCGTATGCAGTGTTGGCCGCCAGAATCAGAATGAGGAACGTTCCGATCATGGTCATCCAGAACATGACACCTTTACCGTTGTAGAGATATTCAGCCATAAGGCCAAGTCCGTTGCCGTCACTCTCTCCACGGAATGGTTTTAAGTGAGCTGCAAGAACAGAGACTCCGAGGAAACAACTTCCCAAGATTCCACCCATCCACAACAAGGTGGTAGAAGCATTTTTGGCCTCTGGCTTTTCAAAAGCAGGAACTCCGTTAGAGACAGCTTCAACTCCGGAAAGTGCAACTGCGCCAGAAGAAAAAGCTCGCAACAACATGAAGAGGCTTAACGACGCGGTGCCCTTGCTGAGTTCAACCGCTTCACGGCTGAGCATTGATTCGGGAATTGGCCCGATGTGTTGAACGAAGATGCGATATAGGCCGGTGACGATAAGGATGATCAGCATGATGATGTAGAAGTAGGTGGGGCCAGCAAAAGCCGCACCTGATTCTTTGACACCACGAAGGTTCATGACCGTCATGATGAACACGCACGCAAGGCACAGAGGCACGGTCCACGAGTGACTGAAATCGAAAGCTGTTCTCATGGCCAGGACTCCACCTGCGACACTGACGGCAACAGTGAGGATGTAGTCAACGAGAAGTGAAGAACCTGCGACAAGAGCTGGAGTCTTTCCAAGGTTTTCTCGACTCACAATGTAAGCACCACCGCCTGATGGGTACGCGTGGATGGTTTGGCTGTACGAGAGCACCACGATGACAAGAAGTACACATACGACAATCGCGATGGGAATGAGTGGTAGAAATGCCGCTCTACCGATGCCGGCGCCAATGACTAGGACTACCAGGATTTCATCTGTTGCATATGCAGTTGATGAGATGGCATCTGAAGCAAAGACGGGAAGTGCAATCGCCTTGCGAAGACGTTGGTGTTGTTCTTCAGCACTTGAGATGGGGTTACCGATGAGAAATTTTTTGATTTTTGACATAGTCGCCGAATGAACGGCTCTCTAACTCTGCCCAAAGGTTGAAGCTTCGCCGTCAAAATTAGCGATTTCTTAGCAGGGCTCTATTGGCTCAAATCTGTATCCCATACCTTGTTCTGTATGAAAATAGAGGGGCCGCGATGGTTCGGGCTCGAGTTTTCGGCGTATATGAGCGAAATGAACTCGCAAGTAGTTCGTCTCATTGCCGTATTCGGGTCCCCACACTGCCTGCAGCAAATCTTTGCTTGTAACCAAACGGCCTGTATTGCGCACAAGAATCTCTACTAGGTGCCACTCGGTTGGAGTGAGCCGTATTTCGCCCGCTTCATTGAAAACTTTATTGTGTGACAGATCAATCGTGAAGTGAGGTGTTTCTACATGAGGGCTTTCTTCGTCAGTGCTTGGTCGCCGAAGGGAAGCACGAAGTCGGGCAAGTAGTTCACCCATACCAAATGGTTTGGAAACGTAGTCATCGGCACCTGCGTCAAGAGCTCCTACCTTGTCGAATTCGGTGTCCCTCGCAGAGAGAACAATGATGGGAACGGTGGTCCAATGGCGAAGGCTACGAATTACTTCCATCCCTGACTTGCCTGGTAGTCCAAGGTCAAGGATTACGGCATCTGGTTTGTGGGTGGTCGCTAGTTCAAGTGCACGTTCGCCGCTTTCCGCAAGATCTACTGCATAACCACGTGCACGCAGATTTGCGCCGAGTGTTCGCCTCAGGTGCGGTTCGTCATCAACAACAAGAATGCGAATCATGACGCTTCTCTTGTCTTGCAGGGCAGAGTGACCACAACAGTAAGTCCGCCGCCTGGAGTGTCACGCAGTTCTAGTTGGCCGTTCATGGAAGCGATCAGTCTGTCAGCAATTGCGAGTCCAAGGCCGAGCCCACCGCTTATCGATGAATCTCCAAGCCGATGGAAAGGTTGGAGCACGGTTGTCTGTTGATCGACCGGGATGCCTGGGCCGTGATCAACAATATGAATGTGTGCGTTGCCGTCCTTTTGATGAGCAAAAATGGCGACCGAATCAGGAGCGGGAGACCAGAGCAATGCATTGCTCAGAATGTTTGCAATAGCTCGTTCGAGTAGTGCAGGATCCGCAATTATTTCTTCCAATTCACGATCGATATCAAGGCGAATGTTGGAATGATCAGAACCAATCGAATGGATCACTGCCGGTAGGACTTCTTCGAGAGAGATTGTTCGGAGCACTGGGCGAAGTACTCCTGACTCGATGCGACTGAGGTCTAGTAGGTTCGCCACTATTCGCGTCAGTCTGTCTGTTTCGCTTTCAATTGAAAAGAGAAAATCCTGTTTCGTTTCCTCAGGCCATTCAACGTCGGTTTGTCGAAGGCTAGAGACTGACGCCTTAATGCTCGACAGCGGGGACCGTAGGTCATGCGAAACTGCACGAAGTATTGCGGTTCGAAGTTCGTCTGCGCGAGCCAGTGAGGTGGCCTCAACAGCGATTTCTCGCAGTTCGGATTGCTCAAGTGCTCTGTTGAGTTGTCCAGCAAATGAATGAAGGAGCCTGTGATCGTCAGGGCTAAGCGGGTTGCCTTTTCCGAAAAGCATGGTCGATTGGTTGATGGGAATAGCGATGTTTGTTGCTTGGTCAGAAGTTGTTGCAACCTTTCCTACCGAGAGAATGACTTGCGGTAGGGCATCGGAGGTATCTGTAAGTGTCGCCCCCTCAAGATTGAAACTACGCATTAACAATTTGAGAATATCTTCGGTGGGGTCGACGGCATCTGAATCTGTAAGTGCGGAAAGGGTTGACGCCTCTCTCCATGCTTCGTCTGCTTTATTGGTTTGTTTCTCTGCGTTCGATACAAATATTGAGACGATAAAGGCAGTCGAGACGAACACTGCTAACTCAATAATGTTCTCACGCTGATTAATGAGAAAGGTGTGGTACGGGGGAATGAGGAACCAATTGGCAATTACTGGCGCGCAAACGGCCGTTACCAACCCTGACCAACGTCCTCCTAACGCGGTGATGCCGACTACTGCAAGAAGATAGAGCGATAGTGATGTTGCGACCGAGATGTCGGATCGAAATCCCACGAAAATTTTTGTCATGACAACTATGAGCGAGACTCCGATAATGACGCCAGCCATGTTTTGTGCCAGAGAAGAATTCTTGCGACGCTCTGTTGGTCTCCACCTATTTGATACTTGTTGAGTTGGAATGAGATGTATTTCAACTGGTGACTGACGGCCGAGAAGTTCTGAAGCGAGTGTTGGTCGTTGAATTCTGGACATACGGCCATTTCCAGGCGAGCCAACAATGATTTGCGATGCTTTTTCAGACTCTGCAAAAGTAATGATGGCGCCCGGGATGTCGGACGAGGTGATCTCGACGTATCGGCCACCAAGTTCTTCAGTCAATCCTTTTCGCGCATTGCGCGCTTTCTCTTGAAGTGGTTGGCCTGGGGAGAGGACATGAAGTCCAATCAATTGAGAGTTTGATGCATGCGCGATACGAGCGGCTCTGTGGAGCAGTTGTTGTGATTGCTCACCGTCTCCGACTGCAACAACGATGATCTCTCGAGATGGAGAGTCTTTTGTGTTTTCGTTGATCAGGAGAGAATTCATCCATTGGATCATCAGGAGTCTCAATTGTGAGAATGAATCTGAATTGAAAATCTCTGAATCCTTTGGGTTGTATTCAAGTGAGTCGTAGACGTTGCCGTGCGCTAGTCGTCGTCGAATGGCTTGCGGGGTGATGTCCACAATCTCAATTTGGCTGGCTCGTCTGAGAAAATCATCTGGCACTCGACCTTCTGGTTTGGCTCCCGTTATCTCTGTCACTGGTTCAGCGAGAGAGGCGATGTGTTGCACGTTCAAGGTTGCGATGACATCAATTCCAGCCATGAGAATCTCTTCAACTAGCACCCAATGAAAGGTGTCTCCTGTTTGTCTTCCCAGATCATCGACAAGAACAACATCGGGCTGTTGGGCAATGATTACCTCAACATCTAAGGCATCAGGACACGGTTCGCCGTCCGTTACTTTGTCGAGAATATCGAGAGTGTTGGCTCGTGAATTGGTGTCGATCCATCCAATAGTGATGTGCGTGCCTCTGCTCTTTCTGCGAAGTGCTTCATCAAGCATGGCAAAGGTGGTTCCCGCTCCATTTGCAGCGCCGATGTAGACGCGCAGTTGGCCCTGTTTCATTCTTCCATTGTGCCTTGAAGAGATAGTTCTACATCACTTGAAAGCGCGAAGATGGCTGAACGCGACACCTCTAATGGCGCAAACCCTGTTGCTGGCTTGAGAATCAGAACCTGCGAAATTCTGGGGTCTAGAAATTCAATGATGGCGCCACATTCTGGAATCAGGACAGTTGGCGCATCGGCCGAACTGGACCTGTGCCGAGCGATTGTAGGGATTTCTTCTTTTGGGCGGTCAGTGCACTGAACTTGCAAGAAGGAAAGATTTGGATCAAGACGTTCAATGAATGATTGCCAGAATTGAGTTGCTTGTAATGAGGGAGTGCGGGGAGCCGATGATGACTCTTGTTGGGTTCTCATAGAGTCGCGGTTGCTGATGAGTAAGTTGTGACGCATTCTGACTGAAGTAATGATGCTTACACCAAGTCCTAAAACTGTAAACAGAGAAATCATCAGGATGTCCGAAGAAGAAGACATGCGAAAAGAGTTAACGGGCGCGGTATGAAAGTAATTCAGAACTGCACCGGCAGTGAACGAGGTAAAGATTCCTGCAGTTGGGTTCATTGCACCAATTGCAGTAGTGAAGATGGCGAGAATGAGAGCCGTATTAGCAATAGATAGTCCGTCGCTTTGCTGAGCAGTTAACTTCGCGATAGCAAAGGTGCACAGTGGGCCGAGCCAAATGAGATGTTGAAGAGTCCATCTTCGTTGGGTGTGATCTTCCATTCGACAAATTGTCCCTCGTTCGATTGCGCCTAGTGGGGTCTGTTAGTGGTTTCTTAGCGCCATGAGTCCGGCATGAAAAGTCTGTTATTTCCGAGCAATCTGCTCCCAAATGTGGCTTTGGGGCACTCTTGGCTTACAATTGCAGGGTGGAATTTAAGAAAGATGACATCGTCATCTACCCCCAACATGGCGCCTGCAAAGTAAAAGGCAAAAAGAAGCATGACTTCTTCGGTACGGGGAAAAAAGAGGAGTACCTCATCCTTGAGACCATCATCAACGAGATGACCCTTCAGGTTCCAATGTCCAAGCTTGACGAAGTTGGCGTACGGCCACCAGTGAACGCCGAAGAACTGGATGACCTTGTACAAGTGCTTTCTAAGCCAGACCCTCGAGTACCAAGCAACTGGTCACGTCGATTCAAGAACCACCAAGAGAAGTTGAAGAGTGGCGATGTTTACCAAGTAGCAGAAGTTGTTCGTAACTTGGCAGCGCGTAACCGCGACGCTTCGTTGTCGGCAGCCGAGCGAACCATGTACGAGCGTGCTCGCGTGAACTTGATTTCGGAAATTGCACCGGCCTTGAAGGTCAGCAAAGAAGAAGCAGAAGAGTTTCTCAATCAGGCGCTTGAAAAAGGCGTGCTGAAGGTGGCAAAAGTTGCCAAGAAGAAAGTCGAAGCAGTTGTCAAAGTAGTTGACGATGCTGATGACGATTCTGACGACGAAGACGACGACGAGTAAATCATGACCCGTGTGGGTTTTTGTGGTCTTGGAGTCATGGGGTATCCCATGGCCGGACATCTTTCTTCTGCAGGCCATTCTGTTTCTGTTTATAACCGCACTTCTTCCCGTGCGGATGCCTGGGTAGCTGAGTATTCGGGAACAGCATTGCCAACTCCGCGCGATGTTGCAGCCAATTCAGACATTGTGATGCTGTGTGTTGGTAATGATGCTGATGTGCGTGCCGTTGTTATGGGGCCTGATGGTGTTCTCGCTGGGGCTCATTCCGGTTTGATTGTTGTTGACCACACCACTACTAGTGCGGAACTGGCGCGTGAGATTTCTGCAGAGTGCGCAGCAGCCGGGGTTGGGTTTGTCGACGCACCTGTGTCAGGTGGTCAAGCAGGGGCAATCAATGGTGCTCTCACCGTTATGTGTGGTGCTGACTCTGAATCAGTGTTTACTGACGTTGCAGTTGTTGCCGCGGTGTATTCACGTTCGTGTGTTCGCTTAGGTAATGCTGGTAGTGGCCAGTTGGCAAAGATGGTGAATCAGATCTGTATTGCTGGGGTAGTGCAGGGGCTTGCTGAAGGTTTGGCATTTGCAACGAAGGCAGGGCTTGATGCACACGCAGTTCTAGACGTGATTTCAAAAGGCGCAGCACAGAGTTGGCAGATGGAAAACCGTGGCCACACAATGGTTGACGATTCGTTTGATTTCGGGTTCGCCGTTGAGTGGATGATCAAGGACTTGGGTTTCTGTGTGGAAGAAGCCCAACGAAATGGTGCTGAATTGCCTGTTGCAGACTTGGTGCTTGGTTTTTACCGCGAACTGTATGCAGATGGTGCTGGTCGCTTAGACACCAGCAGTTTGATTCGTCGTTTGGCCTAGAGGCTCTGAACAACCGACGCAAGTACGTCGAGCACAGTGTCGACTTGTTGGTCTGTGACCACCAATGGTGGACAAACTGCAATGACACCAGGAATAGAACGGGCGATGACGCCCTTCTTAATCATGGCATCGCGAACAACGGTTGCGTCCATGTCGTCTGGAAGTTTGCCAGCCCAAATGGCACCAGCACCGCGGTAACCGGTGAGCGTGCCGTCTGCACTGAGAGCCTGAAGTCCCTGTTCTATTCGTGTACCAATGTGTTTCGCGCGCTCAACGAGTCCTTCGCGTTCCATGATGGCGATGTTGGCAAGTGCAGCTGCGCACACAGTGGCATGGCCTGAGTAGGTGTATCCATGGCGTAAAAAGAACGCGGGGTCTGTAGCGAGCGCGTTATTGATTACTTCACCAGTGATGACTCCACCAAGAGGTTGATAACCGCTTGTAACACCCTTTGCAAACGTGATCATGTCGGGCGTGACGCCGTAATACGTGGCGCCAAACCATTCACCAAGGCGACCAAAGCCAGTGATGACTTCATCAAAAATCAAATACGCACCGTTGTCATCACAGAGTCGACGAAGGCCAGTTAGGTATTCAGTACTTGATGGCCACACGCCGCCTGCGCCTTGCAGTGGCTCAGCAATGATGGCGGCTACTTTGCCTTTGTTCTGTTCGAACGCGATGGACATGGCTTCAATGTCGTCAGCGTCAACTTGAATGACGCCTTCCAGAAGTGTTCCATAACCGATTTTGTTAAGCGGCAAACCTTGGGCACTGGTACCGCCGTAGTTCGTGCCGTGGTAACCGCGGTTACGCGTAATGATGACACTGCGTTCAGGATGCCCTGCCTGAATTTGCGAGGTGCGTGCAATTTTCATGGCCGTGTCGATTGATTCTGAGCCACTGCCGCACAAGAAGACTCGCGAATTGGCAATGGGGGACAGCGATGACACTTTTGTTGCCACTGCTTCAGCTAACGGGTTCGTAAACGGATCAAATGTTGAGTAGGTCTCAAGCGTGCCTACTTGCGCAGCGATTGCATCAGCCATTTCTTTGCGACCATGACCAATTTGGCAATACCAGAGGCTGCCGATGGCGTCGATGTATTCATTGCCCTCGTCGTCCCACAGCAAGGCCATGTCGCCGCGCACCATATTGATGAATGCGTCAGAGGATGGTTTAGCAAAGGAGTGAAGAAGATTGCTTGACATGTCACTACTGTACGCCAGCGGCTGCTGGCGCGAGATTAGATTCGCTCGATGATGGTGGCTGTACCCATGCCGCCGCCGGTGCACATGGTGATGAGGCCGGTGGTCTTGTTCTGGCGCTCAAGTTCGTCGACCAAAGTGCCAATAAGCATGGCGCCTGTTGCACCGATTGGGTGACCAAGGGCCATCGCGCCACCGTTCACGTTGACCTTTGCAGGGTCAACGCCAGTGTCTTTGAAGAACTTCAATACAACAGCAGCGAAAGCCTCGTTGACTTCGAAAAGGTCAATGTCATCGAATGTCATTCCGGCTTTTTTCAGTACAAGCTTTGCGGCTGGTCCTGGCGCTGTGAGCATGATGACTGGTTCTGTACCAGCAACGGCGCTCATGATGATGCGTGCGCGTGGCTTGAGGCCGTGTGCTTTTGCATAGTCAGGAGAAGTCACAAGAACTGCTGCTCCGCCATCAACAACACCAGAAGAGTTACCGCCGTGGTGAACGTGATTGATGCCTGAGATGTGTGGGTATGCAAGGCGTGCTGTTTCGTCGATGGTGAGACCTTCTGGATCCTTTTTGTATCCGCCCATGCCTTCGAAGCTTGGTGTCAACTTGGCGAGATCGGCAAGTGTTGTGCCTGCACGAGGATGTTCATCGACTGCAAGAGCAAGAGTTCCGTCGTCGTGATAGATCGGAATCAATGAACGCTCGAAACGGCCTTCTGCAATTGCAACCTGTGCGCGGCGCTGACTTTCAACTGCAAGTGCGTCGCACTGTTCGCGGGTGAAGCCTTCGGTAGTTGCAATGAGGTCAGCAGAAATTCCTTGCGGAACCATGTTGTACTGATTACGTAGGTGATTGTTGTTAGCGGTGAAGCCATCAACATGCATTGGTGATGGACGAGACATTGATTCAATGCCGCCAGCAACCACGATGTCTTGCATGCCGGACAACACGCCCATGGCTGCGAAGTTCACTGCTTGCTGACCAGAACCGCAGAAGCGGTTCAGTGTGACGCCAGGAGCCTCAAGTGCCCAGCCAGCATCAAGCGCCGACATACGCGCAATATCCATGGAATGGTCTCCACTGCCAGCGCCGCAACCCATGATGACGTCGTCAACTGATGCAGTGTCGAAACCGACGCGATCCTTCAGGCCATTGAGAACTTGGGCGAGAATGCGCTGTGGGTGCACGTTGTGAAGGGCGCCGGTGTCTTTGCCCTTTCCTCGTGGTGAGCGAACTGCGTCGATAATCCAGGCTTCACGTTCCATTGGGTCTCCCTTGGCTGCAGGGGCTGAGTTTCAGCCACCTGTGGTGTACGAACTAAACCTTATGACACGGCATGTTGTGTCGAACCATTGAGGAGGCGCCGTTATGGGCCAATTTCAGACACTTGAAGTATCAGTAGAAGGTTCGCTCGGGCGCCTGCAAATGGCCCGCCCTGAGCGACTTAATGCTTTGTCACGTCAGGCGCTTCAAGACCTTGCATCTGCAGCACGGTGGTTTGATGAACAGCGTCAGGTGAAGGTGGTCATTGTGTCTGGCCAAGGCCGATCATTCTCTGCTGGGTTCGACCTGAATGACTTCTCGAACCCAGACCCAGAGTGGGGGCCACGTGAAAGCGCTGACCTTGGGCGCATCATGGCAGAGACAGTTACCAATATGAATGCATTGACTATTGCTGCAATTCAAGGTCACTGCATTGGTGGTGGACTCATCGTGGCAATTAGTTGTGACTTGCGAGTTGCGGCAGAGTCAGCAGTGTTTCAAATTCCAGAAGTTGATCTTGGTATTCCGCTTGCATGGGGAGGCATTCCGCGGTTGGTACGTGAGATTGGGCCTGCTGCAACGAAGGAATTAGTGCTGACGTGTCGACGGTTTTATCCGGAAGAAGCCAAGTCATTGGGGTTCTTGAACGCATTTGTTCCTGATGCAGAGTTGACAGCACATGTTGACGCATTGGCTTTGTCGTTAGCTGCAAAGCCTGGATACTCATTGCGCACCACGAAGCAACAAGTCAACGCAGTAACCGAAGAAATGATTGGTACGGCGCGCAACGCCAACGATGCAGATTCGTTGGTGATTGCAACATACGATTCTGAAAGTCGAGCAGCAAGTACTGCATATTTGAAATCAAAGAACAAAGGGTAGAAACATGAGTGCAACAACAAAGGTTTTCGTTCACGGCAATCCAGAAACATCAGCAGTGTGGTCATTGCTGGTTGCAGAATTGAAGAAGCGCGGAGTTGACAACATCGTGCTGCTGACGCCGCCAGGTTTTGGCGCTCCAACTCCAGCAGGCTGGGGTGGCACCATGCGCGAGTATCGAGACTGGCTGATTGCAGAACTTGAAACTATTGGTGGCGACATTGACCTCGTGGGTCATGACTGGGGTGCAGGACATGTGTTTGGTGTTCTTAGTGAGAAGCCAGGCATTGTGCGGTCATGGGCAGCCGATTGTGCAGGTCTCTTGCATGCTGATTACCAATGGCACGATATGGCGCAAGGTTGGCAAGCCCCAGAACTTGGCGAACAAATGGTTGCGGGCATGGTTGCAATGCCTGATGATCAGTTTGTCGACGCGTTCAGTGGTTTAGGCATGACACGTGAAATAGCAGCAGAAGTGAAATCACACATTGATGACGAAATGGCTCGGTGCATTCTTGCGTTGTATCGCGATGCGGCACAGCCGGCAATGGTGGCAGTCGGTAAACAGTTTGTTGCTGCACAGCCCAAAAATGGATTAGTCATTATTGCTGAAGGCGATCATTTCGCAGGTTCCCTTGAAACTATGACTGCAGTTGCTAACAGCGTTGGTGCTGGCGTTGCAGTGTTGCCAGAAGTGGGGCACTGGTGGATGTGTCAGCGCCCAGACTTAGGCGCCGACATGTTGATGACCCATTGGGCCAGCCAGTAACTAGTTACTAGGCCTTGTAGGCCGAAACGATAGGTGCAAGCTCTGTTGGTGTAGCACCGTGCATGATGACGCCATCGCAGCCGAGTGCAAACTGATTACGAATTGCAGCGACACATTGTGCGGGCGTACCGGTTGCTGATGGTGCAAGCCATTCATCAGGAATTAATGGCGCAACGCGTTCAAGATCTTCTGTTGTTCCTTTTGCGTCAAGAGCGCCGGGAAATGTACGAACAAATTCATCTGCTCTGAAACGCTTCAAGACTTCAGGGTCCCAATTGTTCGTGCGCACCATGAGGTCACCGTAGGCCTGCAAATACGTAGCCAATCGTCCGACAGTTTTCTTCAGCCGCAATGCAGGGTCGATGTGGTCGCCAATAGTGGCAAAGCATGACCACACTTTTACGGAAGCTGGGTCACGGCCTGCTTGTTCGGCCGAGCGCTTCACTGTCTGTACTGCACGCTGTGTTGTTTCATCTGTGAAGAACGTGTGCAAGATCACGTTGTCGTACGCACGGCCCGCCATCTCGAGAGTCTGTGGACCAAACACGGTGATGCTGAGCGGAATATCTAAATCAAATGCAGGATCAAGCCGAAGTACTGGGTACTTGCCAGTGATGTCTTCGTAATTCATCACTGTCTCGCCATGCCACAGCTGACGCATTATGTGTGCGAACTTCTCCATTGAATCCGTGGTTGCCAGAGGCATGCCATACGCCTTGAACATGGCGTCGATGCCACGGCCGAGGCCAAGACTGAAACGCCCCTCTGACAACAGGTGCAAGGTGCTTGCCCATGAGGCAGTTACTAGTGGGTGACGTGTGGTGTGGTTGGTGGCCGCCGTGATGATGTTGATGGAGTTAGTGACAGCAACGGCCGCTCCGGTTAGCGCTCCAGCTTCCTTGATATTGAATCGTTCAGAAATGAACGCAGTGCCAAGTCCCATGGTCTCGGCATCGGCCAATTCTCCC
>Ga0209296_1000481_pt1 | contig 34644 bp, 56 predicted proteins | sample S_130206_EF_Meta_FD_187319 | JGI IMG/M metagenome (GOLD analysis project Ga0209296, IMG submission 187319) | Freshwater microbial communities from Lake Simoncouche, Canada to study carbon cycling - S_130206_EF_MetaG (SPAdes) (version 2) | ecosystem: Environmental > Aquatic > Freshwater > Lake ... | reverse complement strand
AGCTTTCCTACGCCCATTCCAAACTAACGAGTTAGCTCGTGTTGGTGATGCAGAAAAGACACAAATCTTGGCTGAGTTCACATTGGAAGTTCGTAACGAAGCTGCACATGGCGGTGTTTTCGATCTGTCATAAGTAATGTAGAATAAGGGGATTGGGAAACTGATCCCCTTTTCTAGGAGAATGTATGTCTGATCTCGGTAAACGAGGCAATCTCGGTGTAGTAGATGGAGTCATCCGTACTGCGTTTGCAGATGGCGAAGGTGGAATAGTTATTAAGTCGGAAGTAGATTTAACTGATTTTACGGAACATACCAAGGAACAATTCAATGCTAGAAGTTCTAAAACTGGCTGGGGTGATAACATATATGACCCTAAAAATAAAATTGCTTCATTGCCTGCTGAGATTATTAACACCCTCAACAGAGAAGGCATAATGCGTGGCTACCACATACTAGACCAAAAGGCTTTAGTAAAGTGGTTAAACAACCCTGACAACAAAGTATTTCGTACTAGGGGTGGCACAGTATGAGGATAGGAATCTGCGTTCCAGCAAGAGGGCAAGTAGAAATATCCACATCGTTTGACTTATCAGCATTAGTTAATTACACAGCAAAACAGACGAAACACGATATTAATCTGTACACATCTACAGGCACATTAATATTTGATCAGCGTAATGCGTTAGTAGACTCTGTTATCAATGAGCGTTGCGATTACCTAATGTTTATAGATGCTGATATGCGCTTTCCAAAAGATGCGCTTGTTCGGCTTTTAAAGCATAATAAAGACATTGTTGGCGTAAACGCTACTACTCGTTCAGAGCCAGTAAAGCCTACTGCCAAAAACATTAACTATGAGGAAGATGGTTCTGTATCGTGGCTGCCTGTTTATTCCAATGTTAAAAAAGGAATAGAGAAGGTAGATGCCATAGGGTGCGGTGTCATTCTCATTAAAAACTCAGCATTTAAGAAACTAGAAAAGCCTTACTTCTACTTTGAGCAATTGCCCAATGGGAAGTTATTAGGCGAAGATGTTTACTTTTGCATTAAAGCGAAAGATGCAGGAATAGATACTTATGTGGATCACGATCTCTCAATGGAGATAGGCCATATAGGTAATTACACATACGGCTGGCATAATATTGAGGTGTCCTAATGGGCTTTGCAACATACACAGAATTAAAGACTTCTATAGCAAGCTATCTAGGTCGATCAGATTTGACTGCGGTCATACCTGATTTTATTACCTTTGCAGAGATTCGCCTGGCAAGAGAGATCCGTACTCGCCAAACTCTTAAAGTTGCTACAGCAACAATGACAGCAGCAGATTCTACTGTTGGCTTGCCTACAGACTTCTTAGAGATGCGAGATATATTTACCCAAGGTAATCCAAGAAACACTATTAGCTATTTATCGCCTTCCTTGTTCTCTCGTAATGCTAGAGCTGGGGAGTCTGGTCTGCCTGTTTACTACACAATCATTGGCGAGGAGATCCAGTTTGCTCCAACTCCAGACTCAGCCTATGTTGTAGAGATGCTTTATTACTACAAACCAACGCCATTATCTACAAGTGTAGCTACAAATGCTTATCTAGCTAACTTCCCAGATGCCTTGCTTTACGCATCCTTGGCAGAGGCAGAGCCTTATCTTATGAACGATGCCAGAGTACAAACTTGGGCTACCTTATACGATAGAGCTACTTCTGATATTAACGGATCAGACGAAAGCTCAGAGTACGCTGGAGTACCACTAACAATGCAATTAACTTCACGATAGGATTACCATGTCTGCAATCTCAAACTACCTAGAGAACGCATTAATTAACGCTACTCTACGCAATACTACTTTTACATCCCCAGCAACAGTTTATGCTGCGCTATTTACTTCCGATCCTACTGAGGCTGGTACTGGCACAGAATGTACTGGTAGTGGCTATGCTCGCAAGGCCATCACCTTTGCTGCTCCTTCTAACGGAGTAACAACTAACTCTGCTGCTGCTGTTGAGTTTGACCAGGCTACAGGATCATGGGGAACAATTACCCATTTTGCTATATTTGATGCCTTAACAACTGGCAATATGTTGTACTATGGTGCGCTAACTACATCTAAGACCATTGCAAGTGGAGATGTATTTAAGTTCGCTACATCTAGCGTATCAGTAACTTTGGCTTAATATGTCTACGATAGTTACCAGAAGTGTTAAGGGATCTCCTCTTACTCATAACGAGGTAGATGCTAACTTTACTAATCTAAACACAGACAAAGTACAGTCTGGTGATACTGTTGCTGCGCTAACAGTTACTTCTGCAACAGTTACAGATTTAGCTGTTACAGGAATTACTAGCTTTGATGGCGCACAAGGAACAATAGGACAAGTATTAACCTCTGCTGGCACAGGCGCTACACCTACTTGGACAACGCCTTCTGCTGGTGGAAGTGGAACAGTAACTTCTGTAGCGGCAACTGTACCTAGCGTTTTAAGCATTACAGGAAGTCCAATTACTACTAGCGGTACTTTAGCAATAGGTTACTCAGGAACAGCTTTGCCTATAGCTAATGGTGGTACAGGGGCTACAACTGTTGCTGAAGCATTTTCAGATTTAACTCCATTAACTTTAACTACTGCTAGTGCTTCTGCTTTAGTATTAACTAATACAAGTGGTTATCAACAACAGATTATTGGTTCTGCAAATCAAACTATTACTTTGCCTAGTACGGCAACTTTAGCTGTTGGTTGGAGTTTTTTAATTACCAATGGAACAGGGGGATATACAGTAACAGTAAATACTTCAACTGGTGCTAACGTCTATGCAAATTCAAACATTGGTTCATACAGAGTTTGGTGTATTTCAACTGCAAATAACAATGCCGCCTCTTGGAGTTTTGGTGCTGATTTATTCTCATCTGAAACAGGCACAGGTAGCGTAGTAAGGGCATTAAGTCCAACATTTAGTAGCATAGCGGCAACTGGAAATTTAAATCTTGGTGGTTCAGCAGGACAATCAGCCCTTTTTGCAACAAACCAAACAACTGCTAATACTATTATTTGTACAGCCCAAACATCAGGGCAATTAACTATTGGTAATACAGGCGGAACTGGTACACAAACTATTGGTTGTTCAACAGTAAGCCAAACAACTAATATTCAAGCTGGAGCAACTGCATCAGGCTCTACCAAAGCAATGAATATTGGTACTGGTGGTCTTGCTGGTTCTACTACTAACATTGCTATTGGTTCAACTGCTGGTACATCAACAACTACATTAAATGGTGCATTATCATTACAAAATGCTTTGCCTGTACTTCAAGGTGGTACTGGCGTAACTACTTCTACTGGTACTGGTGCTAATGTTCAAGCATCACTACCTAGTTTTTTAACTACTATTGGTGTTGGTGGAGCTACAGCTTCCGCTTCGGGTTCTGGCATTAGTTTTCCAGCTACTCAATCTGCTTCTACTGATGCCAATACATTAGATGATTATGAAGAAGGTAGTTTTACTGCTACTGTTGGTGCTGGTGGTATTACAAGTCAGTCTTGTAGATATACAAAGATTGGAAGGGCGGTATCTATTACAGGAACAATAATTTATAGTGGTGCAACTGTTGACCCAAGTTTTGGTGGATTGCCTTTTACATCAGCAAATACGCATGATGTAGGAATAGCCGTTTACGCTCAAAATATGGAAGTTTCTACTGGTGGCCCAATTATAGGAATTATTATACAAAACACAGCATCAACGGCTTTTTATTCTTGGGTAAACAACTCTCTTGGAAACGCATATCAAAGTTCTGGAACATTATCGTTTAGTTGCACATATTTTGTTTAAGGATTAAAAATGGCACTTACAGAAAATACAAGTATTGACCAAATTGAAATAGTAGGTGATTGGAACATTCAAGTCCGTCAAGCTACTATTATTGAACGAGATGGTGAATTTGTATCAAGAACATTCCATCGTTGGGTATTAACTCCTGACATGGATATTAGTGGTCAAGAACAAAAAGTTCAAGATATTTGCAATGTCGCATGGACTGATGAAGTTAAAGCCGCATACGAAGCATTTAAAGTTGCACAATCTGCCAAATTAAATAGATAAGACATGGCATACGCAGATCAATATGTTGTATATGACTATTGGGTAACTGGTTATGCAGTAGGAGATGTAACGGCTACAGAAGGTGCTGGATCTATTGATGGAATAGGAACAGTTAATGGCAGTCCTATTGCAGTCTTTTCTGGAGCTGGCTCGATCAACGGAGTTGGTTCTACATCTTCTGATGGAATAAGAATACAAAATGGCGTAGTTTCTATTAATGGAGTTGGAACAGTAGACGCTGTAGCCATTAGGCTATTAAGTGGCGAAGGATCTGTAATTGGTGTTGGAACGATTACAGGATTAGGCAATATTGTTGTTGCTGGTAATGGATCATTAGTTTGTATTGGTACAGTTGATGCAAACGGCAACATAGTATTTTCTGCAAACTGCTCAATTACAGGCATAGCATCTATAATTGCTATTGGATACAGAATCGGAGAGGAATGGAGCAATTCTTCTGTCGGTTCTAATACATGGACAGCAGCATCCATTACAGACAATACTTGGACAAATAAAACAGTAGATAGTAATACTTGGACAGCATCAAATGTTACAAGTAACAATTGGACTAATAAATCAACGGGAAGTAATACATGGCTACCTCAATAGTAGAATTTGGCGAATGGTTACCAGACCAAGCTGGAATAACTGGTTCTATACAGGATGCCTATAATGTTGTTCCCCAGGCAATAGGTTATGGCCCATTCCCAGAAATAGTAGATTTATCAGGCGCAGCAGATACAAGTCTTAATAATGTATTTGTTACTAAATATGCAGGAACAACAACTTTATTTACTGGTAGTTTTACTAAACTATATAAATATAATTCTTCTACATTAGCCTTGGATAATGTATCTAAATCAGGAAACTATACAGGCACAAATCGCTGGATGTTTACTCAGTTTGGGCCATCTCTTATTGCTGCTAACGGAATAGCCAAGCTCCAAGTATGGAATTTAGGTAGCTCATCATTATTTGCTGATCTAGCTGCTGCTGCTCCTACTGCTAAATTTGTAACTACAGTTAGAGATTTTGTTGTTGCTGCTAATGTGGCTGGATATGAAAACAAAGTCTATTGGTCTGATATTAACGATGAGGCAGATTGGACTGCTAGTGCTACAAGCCAGGCAGATGACCAAGTAATTCCTGATGGTGGCGATATTCGTGGCATTACAGGCGGTGAGTATGGTCTTGTATTGTTAGAGCGAGCTATTTCTAGAATGTCTTATGTAGGTGCGCCACTATTTTTTCAGTTTGACACTATTGCTAAAAATATTGGGTGCTATGAGTCTAACTCTATAGCCCAGTTTGGAAACCTTACATTTTTCCTATCAGACGATGGTTTTTATATGTGCGATGGGCAAACAGTTACACCTATTGGCGCAGAAAAAGTAGATCGTTATTTCTTTAATTTTGTAGATCAATCTAAATTAAACGAGATGAGTTCTACTATTGATGTATTCCGTAAATTAGTTATTTGGCAATATACAGACATCTTTGCCCAAAAACGCTTAATGATCTATAACTTTCAGACTAAAAAATGGTCTACAGCAGAAACTACTTCTAGTTATTTAGGTAGTGCAGCACAGGCTGGCGTAACATTAGAAGGTTTAGATACCTTTGGAACAATGGATAGTATAGAAACTTCTTTTGACAGTCGTTTATGGGCTGGGGGTAAGTTTGTTTTAGCTGGCGTAAAAGATACCAAAATTGTTACTTTTACTGGAGCTAATAAGTCTGGCTACATTACTACAGGCGATCTAGGAAACGGCAATCAGTCAATCATTATGTTAGCCAAGCCAAAGATAGATAATGGCTCTGCAAGCGTTTCTGTAGCCTCTAGAGCGTTATTAAGCGAAGTCCCTAGCTTTGGTACTGCCGTAGCAGCAGACAGCGAGAATAGGGCATCCCTGCGCTCTGGTGGCAAATACCATAGAGTAAGGGTTTCCCCTACAGGGGCTAACTGGAAAACGGCTGCTGGTGTAGAGATTGAGTTAGTGCAACAGGGCGGTAGATAATGTTCCGTAGACTTCCCCCTACTGGTGGCGATCAACGAGCCGTAGCTGAGATCGTAAACGGCATGATGGATGGTAAGACCAACAATACTGGCACTATTACATTAGCCACAGGAAACGCAACAACTACCACTATTAACGATCCTAGAATAAGTAGAGATTCTATGATCTTGCTAGTACCTAAGTCGGCTGCTGCTTTTAATGATACTGCACCTTATGGAGCATTTCAAAGCCTAGTAGATCAAACCATTGCAAGCACTACTACTGCTTATGCAATGACTCTAGATACTACAGACTATACCAATGGAGTATATCTTTCTAATAGTTCTAGGATGAATGTTAGAAATGCTGGAATCTACAATTTGCAATGGTCTGGACAGTTTGAAAATACAGACTCTCAAGACCATGATGTTTATGTTTGGCTAAGAAAAAATGGTACAAATTTAACTGCATCAACGGGACTTATTTCAGTTCCCAGTAAGCATGGCTCAATTAATGGTCATACTATTGGTGGGTGGAACTTCTTTATAGAGTTAGCTGCAAATGATTACATAGAACTATATTGGTCGGCAGATAGCACAGCAGTTTCTCTACAATTTTATGCAGCAGGAGCAAGCCCTACAAAGCCATCAACTGCATCTCTTATTGCAACTATGCAGTATGTAGCCCCTAATGCTATGGATAATATTTATGTCAGCGCACAGACAAATGGCAGCGCAACACTTACCCATTTTGCCAATTCAACGGCTGATAAAACTTATGGATATGTAATAGTTGGATAATTACCACTTTTCTACCAATTGTAGGTAAAATTATGGTATGCAAAAATTCTATGTAAAACCAGAGGATTTGAGGCTGTACTGGGATTATGTTAGAAAAGGTTTATTAAAGATTTTAAGTAAGACTCCTGAGGGGTGGATTCCTGAGGATGTATATGTAGAATGTTTCAATAACAAAGCTCTTTTATGGGCTTTCTCGCAGGACAACCGATTAGTAGGCTTTTCGGTTCTGCAACCCCAAGGCGATAATCTACATATATGGTGTGCTTATTTTGAGCATAACCTTGATCCTTGTTGGCAAGCTCTATTAGAGATCGCCAAGGCTGGTGGAGCAAGCACAGTAACTTTTGACTCTCATCGTAAAGGGTGGGATGTGATAGCAAGAAAATATGGGTTTAGACCTAGAAAATGGATAAAGGATATTTAATATGAGTGGCATAGCAAGCAGCATATTTGGCGGTGGTCAGCAAGTACAAGATAGAACTATGACTACTACAAATCAAATTGATCCAATGCTCAAGCCTTATGTAGAGTATGGTCTAGGAGAGTCTAAACGCCTATACGAAACACAAGGCCCATCCTATTTCCCAGGTCAGACTTATGTTAGCCCTACATCAACTACTTTATCTGCATTACAAGCTGGTGAGCAAAGAGCTACTGCTGGAAGTCCATTACTAAGAGCAGCGCAAGCTGAGAACCTGGCTAATGTACAGGGTCAATACTTAGGTGGAAATCCTTTTTTTCAAGGTGCATTTAACCCTGCTGCCAAGGCTGCTCAACAATCCTATTACGATGCTATCCAAAATGTAACATCTAAGGCTGCTAGTGCTGGTCGCTATGGCTCTGGTGCTTATGGTCAATTAACAGATCGTGCTGGTGGTACTTTTGCTAATGCACTTACTGATGTTGCTGGCAAACTAGCTTATCAGAATTATGCAGACGAAAGAGGTAGACAGGCTGCTGCTACGGCTGCTGCGCCTGGCATGGCAGAGGCAGACTATGGAGATATTCAGCGTTTACTAGCAATCGGACAAGGCAGAGAAGGTTATGCTCAGACTGCATTGCAAGACCAAATCAATCGTTATAACTACGAGCAAAATCTTCCACAAGCTAAACTTCAATCATTCTTAAGTGGCGTATATGGCGCACCTAGTGGCGGTGTATCTACATCTACTCAACCTATCTACTCTAACCCAGGACAACAGGCTCTAGGAAACTTACTAGGTATTGCTGGTACAAGTGCAAGCCTTTACAACGCATTTGGAAAAGCATAATGAATTTTAATTTCCTAGATGATCTTTTTGGTGGGATCGGCAATAGTTTAGCTGATACTGATAAGTTTATGAAGCGTGAGATGCCATTTGATTCTGGATGGGGTGCGCCTGCTGCATTAGTAGCTGCATACTTTGGTGGCCCTGCTGCCTTAAACGCATTAGGAGAGGCTGGAGCTGGGGCTGGAGCTGCTGAAGGAACTGCTGTTGGTGCTGAAGGATCTATCGGTTCTGGTGGAATGAATAGTCTTTTATCTAACCTTGGTTTGGGTGGTAATGGCGCTGCAATGGCTGGTCAAGAGGCTTTTCAATTACCAATGTCTGCTTATACTCCAGAATATCTTAATAGCCTTGCACAATACCAAGGTGTAGATGCTGGTAATGCAAGTTACTTAGATAGATTGCTTGGCAATACAGAGCAAGGTTTATATAAGCAAGAAGGACTAGCTCAAAAAGCATCTGGGCAAACATTAACAGATATGTTAAAGAAACAAGCTCAACAAAAAGCAATTAGCCAATTAGGACAAAGTGGTTCTAAGATGCAAGAACAAAGCCAACAAGCAGAACAAAACAGAATGGCTCAACAGCAAGCAATGATGCGTAGAGGACAAGCAGTAGATACAACTACTGCACTATTATCTTTATTGCAAGACAGACAGCAATCAAGACAACCTAGAATATCTTTAATCTGAGGCAAACATGGCAATTATTCCATCCTATTATGAAGGCTTACTATCAGAAGATGATATGTCATCTCTGCGTAACCAAGCACTTGCATCTGGATTATTAAGCGCAGGCGCAGCATTTTCTAGAGCTGGCGCACCATCTCTTATGCCACAAGGCGGTGGATTTGGTGAGGCACTACAAGGATTTCAAGGTGGCTATCAAGGTCAAATAGACTCTGCATTGCAGAACATGATTAAAGCTACGCAAGTGCAAGAGTTAGTACGCAAGCAAAAACAAGCACAACAATTACAAACACTTCTTGCTAGTGCATATACTCCAGGAAAGCAAACTGCCATTCCATCAGAAGTAGGCCCTGCTGTAGTAGAAACTCCAGGTGGTTTTGATGTTGAAAAGATTGCTCCACAATTAGCAATGTCTGGAAATGCTGCAATGATAGAGCCATTAAGGACTGCAATTACTGGTCAAGCAGCAAAATTATCAGATCAACAACAACAATATGCACAAAGTACATACGGAACAACTAATTATGCTAGATTGCCAAAAGCAGCTCAATTAGATGTATTAGCATTTGGTCAAATTGGTAAACCTGGAGATGCTCTTAAAAACTTAATAGATGCAACTAAACTTGTTTATGAAACTGGTACTGGTGGAAATGTTTTAGCGCAAGCAGAAGCACAATATAAACTTGCTACAGGAAAAATGCCACCAACAAGTCAGCAAATTATGTCTTTAGGTGGTGCTGCTGAATCGTTAAATAGACAAGTAACAGAAAAAAATCCAATTCCTGATGCTCAAGGATTTTCAGCAGCAGATATACCAAAAACAGAAAGAAAAACTGTTCCAATAATTGCAAGTCCATCTTTACCTTTAAAAGATAGACAAGCATTTATGATAGATCAGCCAGGCGCACAAGCAACAACTACAAGTATTGCAATAAATATGCGTGATATTAATGAAACTGTAGATAGACTTTTACAAAATCAAGCTGGAATAAAATCTGCAACTGGTTTTGGTGGAGAACTTCAGTCAAGAGTTGGTGGTACTACTGCTGCAAATGCTAAAGCAGACTTAGATAGAGTTAAATCTTCTATTTCTTTGGCTGCAATTGCAAAAATGAGAGCAGAATCAAAAACTGGTGGAGCAGTAGGTTCTATGACTGAAAAAGAATGGCCTCGTTTTGAGTCTATTTATGGCTCTTTAGACCAAGCGCAAACATCAGATCAAATTATTAAAAACCTAAGAGAGTTAAAAGGTTTAACCACAGAAACACAAGAAAGTGTCATTAAAAAATATGACTCTATTTATGGTGGTGGACAAGATATTAGAAAAACAATATCTGCCCCAAGAAAAATAGATATAACTGGTATTCCAAGTGGTGCAATTCAAAAACTACAAAGCAATCCTAGCCCACAAATGATAAGATTTTTTGATCAAAAATTTGGTAATGGTGCTGCTGCTTCAGCATTACAAGGACAATAATAATGGCTAATCCATTTGATGAATTTGACATAAAACAACAAGCAAATCCATTTGAAGAACAGCCACTTACTGCTGGTCGTGTTGGAGAGTTATTAACTCGTGGAGCTGCTCCTGCTGTTACTGGTGCTTTGGCTGGTGGTGCTGTAGCTGGTGCGCCTGGTGCTTTAGTTGGATCAATGGCGCTACCTATTGGAGATGTTCTTAATACGCTTATTAATTTAGCCTCTAGTGGAGTTAAAGAAATTACTGGTGCTGATTTAGGTAGATTAGCTATGCCAAGCCAAGTAGCATCGGAGTATATGGCTAAGGCTGGTTATGCAGAGCCAACAAGCACTACAGAGCGTGTAATAGAGGCTGGTGGTTCTGGCATTGGTGGTGCTGGAGCGCAATTGCCATCTTTAGCTAGACTAGCAAAAGAAGGCGCATCCGTTGTAACTAGAAATGTTGCAGAGCAAATGGGCAAAGCTCCTATTACGCAAGCCGTTATTGCTGCCCCACAACAAATGACAGCACAAGCCGTTACTGAGGCTACAGGAAGTCCTTTAGCTGGATTAATTGCTGCTATGGGTATGGGCGCACCATTTGGTGTAAAAAGCAGGCAAGGAGAAGTTGCTCCTACTGCAAAAGAATTAAGAGCATCAGCCTCAGATGCTTATGCAAGATCCGCTAAAGCTGGTGCAGTAATTAAGCCAGAAAGCCTACAAAACGCAGGTCAATCAATTGTTAAAAGCGTTTCTGATCGTATTGCTATTGATCCACAAGAAGATACTGGAGCAATGGCAGTACAGCGTAGATTACAACAAAGTTTTGAAACTCCACAAACATTAGAGCAATTAGATTTAACTCGTCAATTTATTAGAGATGCACAAGGCTCTGGTGGCAGAAGTGGAAAGTATGCAAAAGAAGCGTTAAAAGAGTTTGACACTTACATCAATAATCTTGGTGCAAACGATATTTTAAAAGGTGATTCTAAAACTGCTATTTCAGCACTTAAAGAAGCTCGTGATTTATGGACAAGAAATAATAAAACACAAGCACTAGAAGATATTTTACAAAGCGCAGAACTAAGAGCAACTGCAAATTATTCACAATCAGGACTAGAAACTGCTTTGCGTAGAAAATTAGTAAATCTTGCAGACTCAGAAGATTTAAAGTTTTTTACTAAGACCGAACAAGACGCAATTATTGCTGCTGCAAAAGGTGGTAAATTACAAAACTTTTTAAGATGGGCTGGTAAGTATGCAGGAACAAGTCCATTACAAACTGGTGTTGGCTCTGGTATGGGTGCTGGAGTTGGAGCATTACTAGGTGGCCCTGTTGGTGCTGCTATTGGTGGCGCAACTGTTCCTGCTGTTGGTGGTTTAGCTAGAGCTGGTGCAACACAACTTGGTATGGATCAAATTCGCCAATTGCAAGAAATGATGGCTTTAGGTAGGATGCCTGAGGTAATTAGAAGTAGATTTGGGGCAGTCCCAGCAACTACCACTCGTGGATTATTAACAAATCCAATTCCTGCTGATCAAGAAGAACAACCTTTTTAACGAGATAAAAAATGGCAAAGACAAAGATTTCAGAATTTGATAGCACTCCAGCTAACAATACCGACATAGACAGTATTAACATTGCAGAAGGCTGCGCTCCATCTGGCATTAACAATGCTATTCGTGAGTTAATGAGCCAACTAAAAGACCAACAAACAGGGGCATCAGGCGATAACTTTACTGTAGGTGGAAACTTAGCAGTAACAGGATCTACTACATTTACTGGTGCTGTAGTAATGTCTAGTGCAAGCGCATCTAGTGGTGTAACTGGAAATGTAACAGGCAATGTAACAGGTAATGTAACGGGTAATTTACTTTCAGTAACAAATACAATTACTTCTGGTAGTTTTATTGTTGGAAATACTTATACAATTGCAACACTTGGAACAACTGACTTTACGCTAATTGGTGCATCTGCTAATACTGTTGGAGTTGAGTTTACAGCTACTGGTGTTGGTACAGGAACTGGTACTGCAACAACAGTAACTGGTCGTGCTGCAAGTTTATCTTCCGTATTGCCAGTTACTAAAGGTGGTACTGGAAATTCATCAGCAACTCCAAATGCAGTATTTATTGGTGGTACTACAAGTACAAGTGCAATTTTAGCAGTTAAACCAGGAACATTAACTAATGTATTAACATCAACTGCTGGATCAACAGTTACTGCTGGTAGTTTTGTAGTTGGTGTTCAATATTCAATTCTTACAGTTGGATCAACTGATTTTACATTGATTGGCGCATCTGCTAATACTATTGGTATTGTTTTTACTGCAACTGGAGTAGGATCTGGAACTGGTACTGCTCAAATAACTACATGGACTTCTGCTACTGGGGCTTATGCCTTAACTAGCGGTACTACACAAGCATCTACATCAGGAACAAATATTGACTTTACTAGCATCCCTAGTTGGGTAAAGCGTATTACTGTAATGTTAAATGGTGTTTCTACAAATGGAAGTTCAATTTTACAAGTTCAATTAGGAACATCTAGTGGAGTTACTACATCAGGTTACACATCCTATGCTTGGACTGCTTCAGCTTCATATCAATCTAGCACAACAGGTTTAATGTTTGGTAGTAATGCAGCATCATCAGTTAGATATTCAATAATGACTATTTGTGCTATGGGTTCTAATCTTTGGATAGAATCAAATACAGGCGCAGAAAGCGGTGGTGGTTCAAGTGGTGGTGGTAGTGTAACTCTTGGTGGCACATTAGACAGAGTTCGCATTACTACAGTAGGTGGCGATACATTTGATGCTGGCTCAATTAACATTCTTTACGAGTAAATCATGGCTGAAATCGATTTATTTAAGTATGGACAACTTGTGGCTCAAGTAGATGCTATGGAGAAGAAGATAGACAAGCTAGAGGAAGGCATGAGTGAGTTATTAGCCCTCGCCAATAAAGGGAAGGGTGGGTTCTGGATGGGCATCGCTGTTGTATCAGCCTTTTCTACATTTATTGGTTTTATAAGCCACTACTTTACAGGCAAGTGATGTGTCAGATCCATTCGGAATTACAGATGGAGTTAAATCCGTTACAAGCAGTATTAATGAGTCAGTAAAGGCTAGTCAAGAACTTAGCAAAGCTATTGATGGCGTTTTAGAAGTAGCAGATAAAGCAGCAAAAGAAAGAGCAGATTCTAGAAAAAAAGCTAGGCAAGTAAACCCTAACACTACAACAATTATTGAAGCTGTAGATGAATTTCAGCAACTTTTAATAGCAAGACAATCAGAATCAAAGATCCAAGATCAGATCACTAAGAAATACGGCAGTCATGCTTGGGATGAGATACAAGGTATTAAAGCTAGAAAGCAATGGGAAGATAAGCAAGATAGGTATTTAGAGCAGCATGATAGACGAGTAATGAAAAGCGTTATGCTGTTGTGCTACATATTTTCTGCATGGATAGCTTACGAATGTACATGGGGTAGATGGAAATGAAAGATGATTTTGATTTATTTATGTGGGCTTGGGTGGTTTTAACATCTTGGATGGCCTTTGGTATTTACTTATATTTGGGTTAATATGGCAGATGAAAATCAAAAAGGGGCATTTATTGAGAAGTTGCTATTTGCACTTCTTCCCTTACTTATTGGTTGCACAGGGTACTTAATTTCTGCTCTTGGTGCATTGCAACATGATGTAACCATTCTAAACAGTAAAGTTAGTTTAGTAGTTACAAGCGATAACAAACAGGCATCAAATACTGGCGCTGAATTAGCTAGAGAAAAACTACGCCAAGATTTAGGGATTGAAATTCAAAAGAATCGTGATTCAATTGCTGAGAATAGATTGCATATTGCAATCATGGAAGAAAAACTGGGTGTTGTTAAAAAAATCCAGCCTTTAAGAATGGGTGAAAAATAATGTTTACTTTGCTTACTACTTTAGTTTCTTTCTTAGCTGGCGGTCTGCCAAAACTAATGGACTATTTTCAAGATAAGTCTGATAAGGCGCATGAACTAGAATTAGTTAAGATGCAAACTGAGCGTGAGATGGAGATGCTTAAGGAAGGCTATATAGCCCAGGCTAAGGTAGAGGAAATCCGTACTGAGCAGATTGCTATCCAAACTGCTGAGAAAGAGCGTGAGTCGCTTTATGCCCACGATATAGCTATCGGTCAAGGCGCAAGTCAATGGGTAATTAATGCCAGAGCATTTACTCGTTCATTCATTACTTATGGCTTATTCTTTTTGTTTGCTTTTGTAGAGATATTTGGTTTTTACTATGCCGTTAAAACTGGCGTAGATTTCAGCATTGCCCTTGATATGTTATGGGATAACGAAACACAAATCATTTGGGCGAGCGTTGTTTCTTTTTGGTTCGGATCGCAGGCCTTTAAAGCTAAATGAGTTTAGATCAGCGTGTCATTGACATGATTAAACACCATGAGGGTGTAAAAGTTAGACCATATCAATGCCCAGCATTAATCTGGACTATTGGCGTAGGCCATGTAATCGACCAATCACACATTAGAGTTCCATTGGCAGAGCGTAAAGTCTTGCCTATTCCTGATGGCTGGGATCGCACTCTATCAATGGGGGAAGTAGATGAAATACTTGCTAAAGATTTACAGTCATTTGAAAGCGGAGTTAGACGATTATGTCCTAATGGGATTACTCCTGGTAGGTTTGGCGCACTTGTTTCTTTCGCCTTCAATGTTGGACTCGGTAATCTCCAAAATTCTACCCTTCGCATGAAACACAATCGAGGCGAGTTTGAGTCTGCTGCCGAGGAGTTTCTAAAGTGGAATAAGGCTGGTGGTAAAGAATTAAAAGGCCTTACAAACAGGCGCAAAGACGAAAGAGCTTTATACTTATCTTAAAATGGGTCTGTTAAATTAACATACTTAAACCAACTGACAGGGACATCAAAAAAGAACTCCCCACTAGGGACTTCCCTATTATTGACCTTTATCAATGGACACTTTTTCACCAACTCAGCTTTCAGCCAGTACGCATGACTTAAGTCGTGAGTTAGTGCAAAAAATAGAACAGGGCGATCTTGTAGAAACAATTTTGCTTTACGATGCGCTATATGAATGGTGGTATGGTGGCAAAAGCTCCAGCCCCGTACTTCAACTTCAACAAAGCCAACTGGATTTCCTGCTCTGTAGGCGATTAAATCTACTCCATACACATTAGGGTTTTCCCTGCACTCTAATCCCCATTTCATTTGCATCCATTCGGATACAACTTTCCTAGCTGGTGGATCGTACTTATCGTGCAATGCTTGGTCAAAGCGTTTGCCAGCGTAATCGGTAGGGCGCTGGCTCTCCTTCGTGAAGGTTAATGCCGATCTCATCTGTTAATTAAAATGGTACTTCGTCATCCTCGATTGTATTCTTTGGCAGCTCATCTCCACCACTAGGCTTAAAGTTATCCTTTGGCGGTTTTTCCTTGCCGACTGATCCAGAAAAGAACTTACCATTCTTGCCATCTTTTAACCAGGCGTTAAGGTAATGCTCTTTGCCGTTAATCATTATTGATCCAGCATAATCAGGATGTGTTTCTTTTTCCTTACGATTATTCTTGAATAGGCTAAAGTTGCCATCTTTCATTTCATAGGCCATTTTTTCTCGCTTTCAATTTAGTTAATGTATCTTCGACCTCGCTTAAGAACTTCTCTACTTCTACTTCCATTGCCTTGATATACTCCTCATCCCTCTCAAGGCGCACTACAAACAGTTGCAAGTCATCTGGTAGCCTAGGGTCAAATGATACGAAATCGCACCACCTAGACCCTGTTACAGCCATCTGGCATTGCATCTGAGGGATATACTTTGCTGGCGGTTTGCCATCCATCAAATAATCTATATGGGTACTACTATTGGGACACTTAATCTCAATCAGACCATTCCCCACAAGTCCATCTGGGCTACATCCAAACCACTTAATTGTAGGATGATCCATAAAAGCTACTTGTTCTACAAAGTTGCCTTTTGCAACCTCATACGCTACCCTAGCCATTGGCTCAGTTTGTGTACCCCATTCCATTGCAGCATTGGTAAAAGACTCGCTTGGCAACCCTATAAGCCTTTGGACTACCAATTCCGTACGATATTTGGTACGACTCGCAGACTCCCCAGACTTCCCTTTACTTAGCACATCTGCCATACGACTAGCAGTAACCTTGCCCAGCCTAAGTTGATGCCAAGCATCCGTACCCTGCTCTACGGCTATTCTGTCATCCGTTGTGAAAGTGGTCATAGTTTGGCCTCTGCTAAGAATTTAAGATGCTCTGCCAATGTTGCTACCTCGTTTGCAGCTTGAGCAGCTCGTTCATGGTTATTTTTTGTTTCATGGTTATAGTAGCTTTTAAGAACTTGGTTAATCTCTATGTAAACTTCTGAATAATCTGTCATATTTTTTTGCTATTCGTAGTTAGTTTTTGTGCCTTTGCCTGGTCGCATCGGTTCTTTTTCTGCATTAATTCCATGTAATCTTTTGTGCAATCATCGCAAATATTGACTACTTCTTGGGCATGATCTCTTAGGTACAGCCAAGCCTTGTAATCCCTTCTTGATGGGTAGCATAAAGGATACCATTCACTCGTCATCGTGCATTGGCTTTTGGTCTGGCTGAACAATAAAATCAATATCTTCTAATTCGTTCATCTCCCATTTGCGAGAAAACTCAGCAGATAAGGCATCTATCGCAGCGTTCCATCCAAGCATAAAATACTCTTGTGGATGATATACAGGCTCAGATAACTTATTAAAAGCCTCAAGGCACTTTTTATTAATCACTTTCGTTTTCTCCATTGATAAACGGCTGCATCATTAGGCGTTAGCTTTTTGGGCTGATCGTCTAAAGTACGAGCAAATTCTGCTTTAAAATCTGCCCACTTTTTCTTGTAGAACTCTTGCTCACTAGCTGGCACATAGCCATGCTGCTTTCTCCAGCGTATCTCTATATCTGTAGAGCTTGGGGTATAAATAAAGTTATTTTCCATATTTTCTATCTGCCTCTCGTTTTAAACAAACTCCACATTTCCATCTGCTTACTTTGTTAATCTTCACCAACTTAAAATCACTAGCTGGTCGTAGAACTTGACAACTAACACACCACTTTCTGTCCATCCCAGCCTTCCTTTAAATAACCGAATTCTGACGCATCGCATACGGCTCTCGTATCTAAACATACATCGCATTTGTCCACCCATATTCTGTATTGGTGATCCTTTGGTTTATGGACTCCCCAGGTGCTACCACAAGGGGAGCAAACATTATCAGGCTGCTCCTGCGCTAATCTCATTAAATTGGGCTTTCATGTCGTTGTATGCGTTAGTGATAGCATCTAAAAACTTAGCGTTTCCCTTGTATTTCTTGTAAGATTGAGCAAAGGCCACCTTGAGTTCGGCAGGGCTTTGGCTTGCCTGTATTCCCTTAATATGCTTGCTCAACTCCCCAGACTCGTCTACACCTTCGCTAGAATCTAGCGCATCGTGTTCTACAATTTCCATTGCAGTAACCCATAAGTATCTGCGCTGATAAGTTTCTACTGCGCCAATATTCTGCACTTCATGGCAGCCTTTTAGAGCTGCTGATCCCATTGGGGATGTAATAACAATGTTGCTATTATCCTCTGTATCTACAATGGTAAGGCTGGCAATATCTACGCCATACGACACAATCCCACAAAGACCTAGTTCGCTAAAGATACTTTGTACTGTAGGCAAAAAGTCCCCCAGCTCAAAATACTTGTATCCAGCAAACTTGTTATGACCAGACTTTGTAAGCTCTGTGTTTTGTAGTTTGATTCTTGCTTTGTTTAGTTTAATAAATACTGACATTTTGATTCCTTCACTATGTTAATCGGATCTCTGCTACTTTTTCCATGTAAGCCCAGCTATGGTAATACAGCTTACGGCCTAGGGCTTCCCAATCTTTTCTTGCTACGCAATCACGAATAAACTCTTGTAGATCTGTATCGTCTACATCTTGCCCAATAGCCTCAGCAAAATTACCTAGGTCTGTAGGGTCAAACTCAGGGTCATTCTTGACTGCATCGTACAAGCGCTCATCTAGTTGCTCTTGCTCTGCCTGGTCATCGTATGGGGCTTCATAATAAGAATTGTTGTTGTACATTTATCTTCTCCACGAATTGTTAAAGTTGTTGTAGAACAAAAACGCTGGGGGGTTCTGCATAGGACAATCATTAGTCTTATAGCAAGGCGTTTGATCTACTACATCGGTCTTATAGCGTTTAATTGGGATTGGCGCACATCCCACTAAAGAGATTGCTAGGATAAGGACTAAAGCTCTCATATTGTATAAACACCAATACGAAAGCCATAGACACTAATTACAAAAGCTACGATTACAAAACCTAGTAAGCCACCTAAAATAAAGTCTTTCATTTTGTACTCCTTCACGAGTGTTCAAAAATCTCCCCCGAAGGGGAGTGTTAATTAATCGTTATAACCTTGAGTTCTGCGTATCAGTTTTGCATCAGGAGCTTTTTTAACTGTTGCTTTAAACTCTGCTCCACTAGCAAAAGGTAACGCATTTGCAATCATATCTGTTGCTCTGCCTTGGTCGATGTTAAAACCATCTTCTACCCAAGTAGATGTAACCTCAAACTCTACTACCCATTTAAATGTTTTCAATTTTGTACTCCTTCACGAGTTGTTGAAAAGTGCTGCATGGATAAATATTAATCTACAAATGTAGAGATTTGCAAATATATTTTTGAGTGTTGCTTTTTTGCACAGTTTTAGGATGGTGTAGAATAAAATGTCTACAAAGGAGCATATATGAATACTGTTGTAAATCTGCCACAGAATAGTTCATTCGACAAATTGATGACCGAATTTGGGACTATCAAGATCCTATGCGAAAAGATAGGGGTTAAGTATGTAACGGCCTATGCCTGGAAGATGCGGAATGGCATCCCTAAGAAGTGGCATACAGCGATCATAGAGGCATCAGAAGGAAGATTGACAGAGAACGACCTTGGCTAGTCAAAATGTCCGTACAGTCGCTCTTATGGAGTCTAGGGGCTATAAATGCGATGTAGTAGAAAGTTATAACGCTTTCACTAGGCGCAAAAAAGACCTATTCTCCATTTTCGACATTTTGGCTATTGGCAATGGGGAAACAGTAGGCATCCAGATCACTAGCAAAAGCAATATGTCATCTAGAATTAAGAAGATCTCCGAGTCTGAATTCTTGCCAGAGCTGGTGCGGTCTGGGTGGAAGATTTTGGTTATAGGATGGTTTAAGCAGCCTAATGGAAGATGGGCTTGCAAAGAGTTTGAGATGTGATGTAAGATACGATTTCCTAAGTTCGAGGCTCTAACGACATACCAGGGATTTAGGATAATAGTGCTACTGGGGGTAAGGGATGAAACAGCACAAAGTAGGTGGCGAAGCCAGAGCCTACTCCTTGAAAGTCTGGCGGGTTCTGTAACTCCGATGGAGCAGATGAAGGCGAATCTAGGTAGGCTAGGTTCGTTCACCGAAAGAGCAGTAACCTTACTAAAGACTAATACATAGGTATATACAATGTATATACATATATAAATACTTATATATAAATTAAGACTATGGAATCAATTAGCTACATTACTTGTACGCACAATAAAAAGATATTTGAAAAATGTTTGGCGCAATCTCTTATCCTAAAAGATGACGATGAGTTGATTGTTGTAGAGAACGCTAAGTCTATTGCAGAGGGGTATAACACAGGCATAGACAAAGCTAAGAATAAAATTAAATGCTTTATTCACCACGATCTTATTGTTACCAATCCAATTCTTTTACGCATGAATCTGATAGCTTATTGCATAGATGAGATTGGCATGGTAGGGATCATAGGCAGCCAGACAGATGCCTCTCCTTGGTGGGAAGGACAATGCGTTGGTAGCGTTGTAGATTCTCGCAATGGAATACTCTACTTTAACGATGGCAAGGAGTTTTGCCTGCACCTAGATGGCCTTATGCTGGCTACTTACCAAGATGTGCGGTTTGACGAGTCTATACCAGGCTTTCATTTATACGATCAAGACATCTGCAAGCAAATGGAAAAACAAGGTAAAAAGAACTTTTGCGTAAAAGATGGCTACAGAATGATTACTCACTTTACTAGCACACCAATGGATGTTAATAAAATTAGTGGCTATGCAGAGGCTATGGAAGCCTATACAAAAAAATGGGCATCTTAGTACCTATAAATGTTGATTTCGTATACATATTAATATCTATATGTACAAATTAAGCCGTTTTGTGTACATATTCCCCTATAAAACTGCATGAAACTTTAATAAATAAAACACTTGCATTTATGTAGATTTGTAGATTAAGATCTAAGTTATGAGAGAAATTAGAAAATCCATGACTGGTCTATGTGCCGATGCCAGCAGTTGTTTTCCTACTTGGCAAAAAAGATCCCTTAAGCTCGATTGGCTAAAGAATAGAGTTCTCTACAGGGGAACTACTAACCTTGGCGAGATTATCTGTACGCCTGTGTTCTTTGGGACAGACGAGCATAAAACAGGGTTAATAATGGATGCCATTACAGGCACTTGCTACAAAGGTAGCGACTGTTGCACATCCGACAGATTAGAGCTGCTCTCCTATAAGCCAGAGCAAGGTTTAGATAAAGAACTTTTAGCCATGCGTAGTAATAAAACTTTAGGAGTCTAAATGTTAGAGCCAATACCTTTTGCTGGATATGTAGATATAGATGAAATGAACGCAAACGAACTATCTAATGATGGATATGAAAAATTTACAAAAGAAGGTCTGCTTATTAGTGTACGAAAGCAAAAATGTGAAATAGAGTCTTTACTTGTTCAATTAGAGTCCATGCTTAAATTTATTAATGAGCGTGGAGAAAATAGAGCGTTTATCATTTGGAAAGCACAAGAGAAGTGAGTTTTACAATCATGCAGCATGATGGCATGAAAGTAGTCCAATGGTTTTCTAATGTAGATCAGCTTATCAAATCAATGCTTGCTAATCCTAAAGATAGATATTGGAGAAACAAATGAAAAAATTTAAGGAGATTTTTTTACATGAAGTTGCTGAAAGAAAACGCCTGGAACAGACTGAAGGTAGCAAAGTGGATCGGAACAATCCTGTGTTTGATCGGGATATTTCTCACCTCATTAAATTTCTACCCAATCAACCTTCATTTTGGTTTAATAGGTAGTGCGATCTGGGCGTTAGTTGGTATATACCAAGAGGATATACCATTGTTCATTGTAGAATTTGTAGCAGTATTTTTTTATGTAGTTGGTGTCTATTACTCGTGAAGGAGCAATAATGTCAGATTTATTTGAGCAGTTCTGGAGTTTATATCCTAGGAAAGTTAGCAAGCGGATGGCGCATCGTAGCTTTTACAAGCTAACGCCAGCAGAGCGAGAGCAAGCAGTAGAGGCTTTGCCAAACCATGTTGCATATTGGAAAGCAAAGAATACTGAGCTAGATTATGTGCCACATTGTACGACTTGGCTCAATCAATATAGGTTCGAAGATCATATTGTAATAGAAGAACCAAAGGTAAATAAACGCCCTGAGTTGCCTTGGTATAGCTCAGAAGAACTCACAATGAAAAAAGCTCAAGAGATAGGAGTTCAGGCTTATGCAGGCGAAGGATGGCAGCAATGGAGAGCTAGGATTAGCCAGCGACTTAAACAGCTAGAGGAGCAAGTGTGAATGAGTTGGCTCTTTTCGCAGGCGCTGGTGGTGGAATACTTGGGGGACATCTCCTTGGATGGAGAACAGTCTGTGCAGTCGAATGGGAGCAATACCCAGCAAGCGTATTGTGTGCCAGACAAAATGACGGACTTTTGCCGAGTTTCCCAATTTGGGATGATGTTCAAACCTTTGACGGAAAACCTTGGCAAGGAATTGTTGATGTTGTATCTGGGGGATTTCCCTGTCAAGACATATCCGCAGCAGGAAGGGGGGGGGAATCGAGGCAGAGCGATCAGGAATGTGGAAAGAAATGGCAAGAATCATTGGCGAAGTTAGACCAAAATACGCTTTTGTGGAAAATTCCCCAATGCTCACTTCTAGAGGACTTGGTACAGTCCTTAGAGATTTGGCCCAAATGGGGTTCGATGCGGAGTGGGGAGTGTTATCCGCAGCCGATGTTGGAGCGAACCACAAAAGAGAGCGAATTTGGATACTGGCTTACTCCAACAGCAACAGCAATTTCTGGTCGGAGTCAAAAAGCAATGGAATACAGAACGAAACAAAGGGAATCGCAGGGACACAATACAGTTCAACCTGGCAATCTAGCGGAACAAGTGATTTACTCAGGAAAGATGCCTTGCAAGGATATGAAAAATCCAACATGGCCTACACCAGTTTCCAGCCCATCAGTAACAAGTCAAACAGTAGGCGCAACATTGGATTTAATGAACAGCAGGGAGAGGGGACAGGGAACATTAATGGAAGCAGTAGTCAAAAGAATGTTTCCAACGCCTCAAGCGTCAGACAACAGGGACAGGGGAAATATGAGCAACCCTTCAATTCAGCGAAGAATTGCCAAAGGCAAACAAATTATGCTGAGTCAATCGGTAGATCAGAATTCTGGTCAGTTGAACCCCCCTTGGGTCGAGTGGCTAATGGGGTGGCCGCTAGGCTGGACAGACTTAAAGCCATTGGAAATGGACAAGTGCCACTTTGTGCAGCAACAGCATTTAACTTGCTAAAAGAAAGGTTAGATGGACAAAAATAGCCAGGAATGGCGTAACGAATGTGAGGCTAGAGAGCTATTAACATGGCCTATAGCAACCAGACGGAAACAACTAGCTTTAGTATTAGAAAAGCGTGGATGGGAAGCCACACTTAAACTAAAAGACGAAATGGAAAGACAATGGAAATTGACCCGAGCAAAGCAGTCCAATTTATCTACGAACAATCAGGAGTCTTTGCAGCAGCCAAAGCAGATAGAACTTATATAGAGAACTATCTGCGATCTGCTAAAAGTAGGCTCATGCTGGAATCTACAGCTCCTAGCATTGCTGCTAAAGAGATGGAAGCCTACGCTACAGATGATTATGTAAAGCTCTTAGAAGGGCTAAAAGAGGCTGTAGAAGTAGAGGAAACATTAAGGTGGAAATTGATAGCAGCCCAAGCAAGAATAGAGATATGGCGCAGTCAAGAGGCTACTAATCGTACAATAGATCGTGCTACACAATAATGGCAACTAAAAATGAAAAGAACGCACTCAATAAGATTGCAGAACTCGGATGTATTTTATGCTCCGAAGTCCTTGGGATTGAAAGCAGATCGCCAGCAGAACTCCATCATGTGCGGAGATTTGGAGCTGTTAGGGCTACATCCCCGATCTTGCCTTTATGCCCAGAGCATCATAGGGGAAACAATGGCCTTCACGGATTGGGTGTCAAGCGTTTTGAAAGAGAATACAAAATATCCTGTGAGGAGTTGCTGGAGCGAGTCAGTCAGAAACTTGGAAAGGCAAATAAGTGAGCCGAATAGTTAGCTGGTTTAGTTGTGGAGCTGCAAGCGCAGTTGCAACTAAATTAGCTATTGCTGAAAGCAAAACACCAGTAGAGGTAGTTTATTGCCATGTAAAAGAGGAGCATCCAGACAATCTAAGGTTTATGAAAGATTGTGAAAAGTGGTTTGGGCAGTCAATAAAAGTTATACAAAACGATAAATACAATGGCAGTATTTACGAGGTATTTGAAAAGCGTAAATACATTGTAGGTATAGGTGGTGCGCCTTGTACAGTACATCTTAAAAAAGACATGAGAAAGCAGTTTGAACAACCTACGGATATTCAAGTATTTGGATATACAGCAGAGGAGCAAGATCGAGTAGATAGGTTTATAGATGCTAATAACGATGTAAACCTATGGTCTATTTTGATAGATAAAGGTTTAGGCAAATCTGATTGTTTGGCTATGATTGATCGTGCTGGGATAGAGTTGCCAGCAATGTATAAACTGGGCTACCAAAATAATAATTGTATTGGATGTGTTAAGGGGGGGCTTGGATATTGGAACAAAATAAGGTATGACTTCCCAGATCAATTTAATAAAATGGCTGATATAGAAAAAGCAATAGGGGCAAAAATCCTAAAGCACAAAGGAGAAAGAATTTGGCTAACAGAACTTCCTATTGGAGCTGGTGATTACCCAACAGAACAAGCTATTGAGTGCGGTATTTTTTGCCACATGGCAGAGGATGATATAAATGAACGAAACGAATAAAATAGTCAATGAGCTAGTAGACCTATATACAGGCAAGGTAGTAACTCAGCATGAGAATGAAGTCTTATTTAGGGTCGTAAAACTAATCCGAGATCTAGAGGATCAGTCTAAGATGTATAAGTCGCTATTGGCAAATCAGAATAGCGAAGGCAGCCACTAAAGCTCTAGAGAGTCCCAGCCAAACTCCCTAGCTACTTGCCTTGTACGAGTTCTAAATGCTGTGCCATGCTTATCCCATGCGCCTGTTTTCCAAAAGCTCATGTGTACTATCTCATGGGCTAAACTTCTTTGAATAGTATCAAAGTGTTCATTCTTTAATCTGCTAATGGTGATGATATGTGGCTTTTCTATTTCATCGTCAAAACGATAAGTAGCCATTGCATCTTTTTCCCTAGTAACCTTAAAAGTAATTAGCTCTGGTGGTGGAAGATCCCAGTTACGCATAGGATGACACGATGCCATACAGAGATAAAGATTCTCAAGAATAAGAGGTGTTATCTTCATACCTTATTGATACATCCCCTAAATTCAAACTCCCCATTCTGCTCATCTGTAACCATAATCAACTCAGGCATTAGCATACGGCCTTGATCGAATGAAAGCATTGCAAAGCCACTACGCCAATCTTTAGGGCTATCCTCGCAGTATTCAAAGGTAGAGCTATGTGGATCAGCTAGGCAGCCAGTCTGAATACCCCAATAAGTTCCTTGATACCCAGTTATCGGACTACAACACAATACATGGGTATGCCCAGTAATGATGTTGGTAGATCCACCAGCACCAACTAAGTTGGAATATCCAGCAGTACGACCACCTTTATATCGGTGCTTAACTACTGTATTTTCCCCAATCCAAAATGACCAACAAGTTTCCCAATTAGGAAAATGATACTTAAGGCTAAATCCATCTACGCCAGAATACTCAGGCACTTTATTAACTAGCCAAGCCTCGTAGCGCATATCGTGATTACCAAGAGTCCAGATTAAACGACAGCCAGGCGGTCTATGTTTTTCTATTTCATCTAAATGCCAACGACAAGCATTAAGCTCCTCTAAAACTGTAGGTTTTTGGTCGTAGTTAATAGATGGAAAACGGCTAAGAACTTGTCCATCAAAAGCATCACCATTACAAATAATTACCTCTGGCTTAAAGGTATCAATCATTAATAATAGGGCTTTAAATGCTGTAGTAGTGGTATCTGTAAAGTGAGCATCGCTAAATACAATAACTCTCTTAACTTTATCTATATCTATTCCTCTGCGTACATTGTGCGGAGTTTGTTCAATCTTTTTTAGTTTTTCTTTTTTTGGATCTCTCATAGAGTTATGAGTTGGAAGTTTAATGTCATAGCGAGCCTCTAGCGCAGCTCGTCTATTTAATGCGCTCCTAGGGTTAATACCTATCTCTTTTGCTACTAAAGTAGGAGAGCCAAGTCTTTTCCAACACTCTATAAATTTCTCATCTGCTGCATTAGATCGTTTCATATCTACCTTTGCCATAAGATATTGAATATAATACAATAAATTAATTAAAATTAAATGACAACATGGAATCTAGGCTAAAAAATTGGGCTTGGTATGTTACTTGGGGAGTTATTGGCCCACAAGTGGAAACTACTTGTCGCAGTTTTGAAAAGAACTATGTCCCAGAGCTGGGCAATTTATACGCAGACCCAGAGCCACACTACGAGCCAGACCATATAGACGGAGATCTCATAGAGCAGGCAATTAAGGGTTTGCCATTACAGTTAAGACAAGTGCTTAAAATGAGGTATGTCAGTCATCCTTATGCCTCACTAAACCAGTTAGCGCATAATGCTAGAACAACACCTCATAAATTAGAAACAGATTTACATAATGCAAAAAAACGACTCCAGCAAGAACTGGATAAGAAAGCCAAGTCAAATTACCATCAGAACTTGTACAAGTTGCAAGATCAACAAAACGACTAAAGATGGAGTTCTACAATCTTACAATGAAGGATTAAATGAACGATTCGTATGCCAATCTTGCCATAGTAATAGCGACAAAACACGCTAAATGCTTGCCTGTGCTGTTTGCATCAATAGATGAGTATGTGCCAAAGGAAGTAACAGTTATCGTTGCTGGGAGCGATCTAGAGTGTTCTAGGCACAATACAATTAATCTGCCAAATAACGGCACTAATTATGGGGAATCCTACAACGATGTAGTGCGCTATGCGTTTGAGATGTTCCCTGAGATCATTGTGGCAAACGATGACATAGTATTAACCCCTAATAGCTTTGATAAGCTAATAGAAGATAAAGTGTTGCTTCAAAACCACAGTCTAGGCTGGCTATGCAGTAGAGCAGACTATGTGCGTGGGGCGCAGAATATTAGGAATGGAGAAGTACGCAATGGAATCAAATTTGTAGAGGAAGATCAAATATTCCAAACGGATGTACTTTCCCCTTTATTTGGGATTATCTCTAGAGAGGCTTGGATAGATTACAAACCGATTAACTGGTATTCAGACGATATTCAATGCTTAGAGATCCGAGCTGCTGGATATAACAATTATGTTAGTAGATCGTATGTACATCATGTCGGCAGCCAGACTGTAGGAATGGATCACAAAAAAAACAATGACGAGGCTAGGGATTGGATTAAAAACTCAATGCCAGACTTGTACAAGTTGTGGTTTGATTAAAAAAGCGTTAAAATTGTCTTGGGCAAGTTCGCCTTAAATTTGGGGTTAATATGAAAATCGCTATTGGACTACTAGCTCCAAAAAAAGGTATGGAAAAAGAGATGGGTAAGGGTATGCCAAGCCTATTAGATGAGCCAATGGTAGATGAGGAAAAGTATCCTCTTACCAAAGAATCAAACAAGAAAATGATGATGGCTCTCATGGAAACTCGTCATCTAGGCCCTAAAGACCCAGCAGCTCCAGGCAAGTTCTGGATGGAATTATCAGACTTCTGGGAATTGCCAGAAGAAGAAACTAAGACCCATCGTTGCGCTAATTGCGAGTATTTCGACAATAGCCCAGAGGCTTTAGTTGCCATGCAAGTAGTACCAGAGGATAGTTTTGATGCTAGTGGTGGTGGTCGTGGCTATTGCCATAAATACACCTTTATCTGCCACAATTTGCGTGTTTGCGACCAATGGGAGCAGGCAGAAGAACAAGAGGATTAATATGAAGGCTGGACTCTATAGCAATATTTTAGCCAAAAGAGCTAGGATCAAGGCTGGATCAGGCGAGAAAATGAATAAAGTAGGTAGCAAAAATGCTCCTACAGCTAAGGACTTCAAGCAAGCAGCCAAGACTGCTAAACCTATGAAAGCCAAAAAGTAATTGGCACATCAGCAACAATTTGATTTTGTAAGTGGAATAGCTGGTTTTTTTCCTGATAACTTTGCTAATTGCAAGGTATTAGAAGTAGGCAGCCTAGATATAAATGGGTCTGTTAGGCAGTTTTTTACGGGCTGCGACTACATTGGAATAGACTTAGGAATGGGGCGAGGCGTAGATATTATATGCCCAGGGCAAGACTACAATGCTCCAGACAATACATTCGACACAGTAATCTCTTGTGAGTGCTTTGAGCATAACCCTGATTGGGCAGCAACATTCGCCAATATGTACAGAATGGTAAAGCCTAGCGGTCTAATCGTTATGTCCTGCGCCACTACAGGCAGAGCAGAGCATGGCACTAAACGCACTAGCCCAGCAGATGCTCCATTTTGCAATGATTATTACAAGAACTTAACAGAGCAAGACTTTGTAGAACAATTTAAGCTAGACGATATGTTCTCTGCTTATGAATTTGGAATAGGAGAGGCTACCAAAGATCTCTACTTTTATGGAGTTAAAAAATGAAGATGACAAAGAAACAAGCCAAGATTGGCAAGGTAATGGGCGAGTTCAAAGAAGGCACTCTACATTCTGGCAAGGGTGGCAAGGTAGTTAAGAATCCTCGCCAAGCGATTGCAATTGCAATTTCCGAAGCTACAAAAAAAGCTCGCTATAAAAAATGAAGATTAGGGATGCTGCCAAGATATTTGAGCGCATAGGCGTAGCTGGGTACAACAAGCCCAAAAGAACCCCTAATCATCCTACTAAAAGCCATGTAGTAGTAGCTAAAGAAGGCGATCAGGTTAAGACTATCCGATTTGGTCAGCAAGGCGTTAGTGGTAGCCCTGCTAGAGAAGGCGAATCAGCAGCAGATAAAGCAAGGCGCAAATCATTCAAAGCTCGCCATGCTAAGAACATAGCTAAGGGGAAGATGTCAGCCGCCTTTTGGTCATCCAAAACTAAGTGGTAGAAGTGTTGTAGAATAGATACACAATTAACCATCAACCCAAAGGGAATGGTATGGAAAATACATCAGAAATAGATAATTTAGAGCAAGATAAATCAAACCGAGGCGGTTTAAGAGCTGGAGCTGGTAGACCAAAGGGTGCTACCAACAAGATCCCTAGGGTAGCAAAAGAAAATATCATAAGAGCATTTGAGGACTTAGGTGGCATAGAAGGCTTAGTCAATTGGGCTAAGTTAGATGCTAAGAATCAGGGTGAGTTCTACAAGATATACGGCAGACTATTACCAATAGAGAACAATATCTCTGGTGCAGATGGTGAGCCATTACAGATGGTGGTTTCTTGGGAGAAGTAGAACAAGATGATGTAAGACAAGTCATCATCCCCTACAAGCCTAGAGAGCCTCAGTTAAAACTACATGAGGTAGTAGATGCACATAGATTTACTGTTGGGGTCGCTCATCGTAGGATGGGTAAAACTGTGGCTGCACTTAATCACATTATCAAGTCAGCCCTTGAAAACGAACAAGAAGCCCCAAGATACGCATATATAGCACCAACATACGGACAGGCAAAGCGAGTAGCTTTCGATTACTTGTGTAAGTACACAAGGCCACTAGGAGCATCAATTAATGTGGCAGAGTTACGAGTAGACTTTATGGGGCGCAGAATCCAGCTATACGGATCAGATAACCCAGACTCACTCCGAGGTCAATATTTTGACATGGTGGTGCTAGACGAGATTGGCGATCAAAACCCTAAGATATGGAATGAGATCATTCGCCCAGCTCTTAGCGATAGAAACGGCAAATGCTTATTTATCGGTACGCCAAAGGGAAACAACCATTTTAAAGACCTAAGAGATCGAGCAGAGCTAAACGCTGATTGGGGTCTTGTAGAATTTAAGGCAAGTGAAACAGGCATCATCTCAGAAGTAGAACTAAAAGATGCTCGTGCAGAGATGGGTGATGATAAGTTTAACCAAGAGTACGAGTGTTCATTTAATGCTGCTGTAGAAGGAAGTTACTACGGAAAGCTAATAAACGACCTAGAGGAAAAGGGTCGGATGTGCGAGATCACTAGAGATGATCTATGTAAGACATACTGCGCCTGGGACTTAGGAATTGGGGACTCAACTGCAATATTTGTAATGCAGATAGCAGGACAAGAGTTCAGAGTAATGGATCATGTAGAGAATCATGGTCAAGGTCTGGATTGGTATGTAGAATGGCTAAAAGAAAATAACTGGCATAAGGCAGAGCAGCTTCTTCCGCATGATGTGGAAGTAAGAGAGCTAGGCACAGGCAAGAGCAGGATAGAAGTGCTGAGAGAGGCTGGATTGGACTGCAAGGTTCTACCAAGGCTCGCAGTAGATGATGGCATCCAAGCAGTTAGAAGATTACTACCTAAGTGCTGGTTTAATGTGCCAAGGGTAAAACAGGGTTTAGATTGCCTACGAAACTATAGGCGAGAGTATGACGAAAAGCGTAATGTGTTCTATGACAAGCCATTGCACGACTGGGCATCGCACTCTAGCGACTCCTTTCGATATTTGGCATTAGGCTTAGAGCAGACTACATCTTGGTCGCAACCGATTAAAATTAACACAAAGTGGATCGTATAAATGGATGAAGGCACACTAAAAGGCATACTCGATGCCGAGATAGATAACGCTATTGGCTTTATCGAGAGCGAAACTACAGATGATCGTAGGAAAGCCCTTGAATACTACAATCGTTACGAATACGGCAATGAAGTAGAAGGTCGTAGCCAGATCGTTACAGGCGAAGTAGCCGAGGTAGTCGATGGTGCGTTGCCACAACTATTGCGTATCTTTACACAGTCAGATGAGATTGTTCGCTTTGAGCCTAAAGGCCCAGGCGATGAGGAAAAAGCAAAGCAAGCTACAGAGTATGTCAATTGGGTAATGAGCCGAGATAACGATGGCGTATTGCTTATGCACAATTGGTTTAAGGATGCGCTCTTGCAAAAGAACGGAATCGTTAAGGTTTATTGGGATGAGAAGATTGATGTCAGCAAAGAGAAGTATCAAAACCTGACACAAGACGAAGTAACGATGTTACTCAATGATCCAGAGGTGGAAGTAGTAAATCAAAAGACTACAGAAGTAGCCCCAGCAGGAATAGATCCAATGGGGATGATGATTCCACCTGTGTTCTCTTATGATGTTAAGCTCAAAAAGACTAAGAAAACTGGCAAGGTAATTGTAGAGAATGTGCCACCAGAGGAGTTCTTAATCTCCAAAAAGGCTAGGACTATTGCCGATGCTCCTTTTGTAGCCCACAGAAAACTGGCTACTCGCTCAGAGTTAATTGCAATGGGCTATGAGAAGGATATTGTAGATAACCTTCCTACTTATGCAGACCTAACCTATAACCAAGAGAATGTGGCTCGTTTCGATCAAGGCGAGCAGCCTAGCGATCAGGCAAGCCTAGACTTCTCTATGCAAGAGATTGAGGTAATCGAGTCTTATATCAAGGTAGACTTTGATGGCGATGGTATTGCTGAGTTGCGTAAAGTTACCTATGCTGGCACAGACATCCTAGATAATGAGGAAGTGGATTTCGTACCATTCTGTTCTATTTGCCCTATCCCTATGCCGCACAAGTTCTTTGGTCATAGTCTGGCAGACAGAGCAGTAGACATACAACTGATTAAATCTACAGTAACCCGTCAGATCCTAGACAATCTCTACATGACTAATAGCCCTAGAATGGGCGTGGTAGAAGGTCAAGTAAACCTAGATGATCTGCTAACAGTTACAGCTAATGGCATTGTGCGTATGAAAAATACCCAAGCCATTGTTCCATTGACAGTACCACCAACTGCTAACCAATCATTCCCATTATTGGAATACTTGGACTCTGTACAGGCTAAGAGAACTGGGGTATCAGACCAGATGAACGGCCTTAATCCAGATGTGTTGCAGAACAGCACAGCTACAGCCGTTGCTATGATGCAGAACAGCGCAGCAGGCAAAGTTGAGTTAATTGCTAGGGTATTTGCTGAAACAGGCGTAAAAGATCTATTCCAGAAGATCCTACAATTACTCTGCAAGTATCAGGATAAAGAGCGCATTGTGCGTCTGCGTGGTAAGTATGTATCTATTGATCCTAGAGAGTGGACAAATGGATTTGACATCTCTATCAATGTTGGTCTAGGCACAGGCAACAAGCAAGAGCAGATGGCTATGATCGCTATGGTTCTAGGCAAGCAAGAGGAAATCCTCAAGACTGTAGGCATTAACAATCCATTGGTAAGCCTTACAAATTATAGACAGACATTAGGTCGGTTTATTGAGGCTGCTGGATTTAAGGATTCTAACGAGTTTTTCCTAGAGATTACCCCAGAGCAAGAGCAACAAATGGCGCAGCAAAGTCAGCAACAGGGTCAGCAACAAGATCCAGCAATGGAAGCCTATGTAGCCCAGATGCAAGCTAAGATGGCAGCAGATAACGCCAAGGCAGAGAACGATATTCAGATTGCCCAGGTTAAGGCAGAGGCTCAGATCAGACTTAAGCAGCAAGAGTTTGAGATGACTATGGCTCTTAAGAAACAAGAGTTTGAGTACGAGGCTCAGTTAAAGGCTTTGCAACTAGGCGCAAAACTATCACCAACGGCAAATATCCCTAATGTCCTATAACAAGTCAGAGCGAGCTAGAGCCTATTTGTCAGATGAGTTCTTCCTAGAACTTGTCGAAAGTCAAAAACTGTTGTATCGTAACAACATATTTGACAGTAACGAAAATGATGTAGAAGTGCGAGAAAAGAACTTTCTCAAACTTAAAGTGATGGATGAATTTATAGCGACAATCCAAGCATTAGCTGATAACAAGCAAATTGCAGAGAAACGCTGGAAGATTTTATAACCACCTAAAAGGTAAATAACATGAGTGAAAACACCAATCCTGTAGAGGGAAGTGTTAATACAGTAAGTGATGCGGCTAACGCATTTTTGTCTATGATGGATACACCAGAGGAGAAAGCGCAAGCTCAATCGCAATCTGATGATACTGAAACTGAAGTACAGGATTCAGACGAATCCTACGAAGATGAAAATGCGGAAGAAACTGTAGAGTATGAGGAAGAAGCTCCTAGAGCTAAGACATTCAGAGTCAAAGTTGGCAATGAAGAAGTCGAAGTTTCAGAAGATGAACTCTTAAGCGGATACAGTAGGACAGCAGACTATACTAAAAAGACTCAGGCTTTAGCTGAAACTCGTAAGGCTGTAGAGGCTGAAAGAGGATTAGTTGAAGAATCTAAGAAGATGCGTGATCTTTACGCACAACGCCTTGAGGCCATTGAGAGTGTTCTACAAAGCCAAAGCAATGTAGAGAACTTGCAAGAACTAAAGGAAACCGATCCTATAGGTTATGCAATAGCGGTAGCAGAGCGTAGTGAGAAGGAAAAGCAACTTCAAGCCGTACAAGCTGAAAGACAGAATCTTGCAAAACAGCAGGATGCCGACAGACAGCAAGCGTTACAGAAACATCTTGCAGAGGCAAGCGAGCAACTGAAAGAGGCTATTCCAGAGTTTAGGGATGCCGCTAAAGCTGAAATTGTGCGTAGGGACATTCGTACTTATGCAAAATCAATCGGATTTAGCGACCAAGAACTAGCTCAAGTATATGACCCAAGAGCAGTTAAGACGCTATACAACGCAATGATGTACGAAAAGCTATCAGGTAATAAGGGTGCAGCCGTCAAGAAAGTACAGGATGCGCCAAAGGTATTAAAGTCTGGAACTTCCAATCCTGGCAGTTCCCAGAATGAACAAATGAAAAAGCAGTTTACTCGCCTACAAAAGACTGGCAAGAAGGCTGATGCAGCAAAACTTTTTGAACAATTTATTTAAAGGAATTAAATCATGGCAACATATCAGGTATATCAATCAATCGGAAACAGGGAAGATTTGTCCGATGTAATCTATTCTATCTCCCCAACAGATACCCCAATCATGTCATCTATTGGCAAGACTAAGGCTACTGCTGTTTATCACGAGTGGCAGACTGACTCATTGGCAGCTAACACTACTGCTAATGCTTTAGTTGAAGGTGCAACTGCATCTGACATTACTGTTTCTCCTACAACTCGTTTGGGTAACTACACTCAGATCGTTGGTAAGACAGTTATGGTTTCTGGCACTTTGGAAGCAGTAGACAAGGCTGGTCGTAAGTCTGAGAAGGCTTATCAATTGGCTAAGATTTCTTCTGAAATCAAGCGTGATATGGAAACTATCATCACAGCTAATCAAGGTCAATCTGCTGGTAACTCCACTACAGCTCGTACATTAGGTGCTTTACTGTCATATATCAAGAGCAATACAAGCAAGAATGGTACTGCTACAACTGGTGTAGACCCTGTAACAGTTGGTGTTTCTACTCGTACAGATGGTACAACTCGTACTTTCACAGAGGCGATGCTCAAGACTGTTATTGCATCTGTGTTCACTAATGGTGGTACACCTTCAGCTTTGTTTGTTAGCCCAGCACAAAAGCAAGTAGTATCAGGCTTTACTGGTTTGGCTGCACAGCGTTACCAAGTGCCTACTACTGGTCAAGCAACTATACTGGCTGGGGCCGATTTATATCAAAGCGACTTCGGAATTTTGAGTATAGTACCCGACAGATTTATGCGTACTCGTGATGCTCTCATCCTCGATCCTGAGTATGCAGCATTAGCTTTCCTACGCCCATTCCAAACTAACGAGTTAGCTCGTGTTGGTGATGCAGAAAAGACACAAATCTTGGCTGAGTTCACATTGGAAGTTCGT
>Ga0209296_1000480_pt1 | contig 34653 bp, 58 predicted proteins | sample S_130206_EF_Meta_FD_187319 | JGI IMG/M metagenome (GOLD analysis project Ga0209296, IMG submission 187319) | Freshwater microbial communities from Lake Simoncouche, Canada to study carbon cycling - S_130206_EF_MetaG (SPAdes) (version 2) | ecosystem: Environmental > Aquatic > Freshwater > Lake ... | reverse complement strand
AGATTCAGATTGACTTGTTATCCCATTTTGAAAATACCTTTGGCATAATTGCAATTCGGTAGTGTATTGACGATACTCAAATCCAGTAGCATTGCTTCCTACTTCTAGTTGAACACCAGTAATGTAAAGTGTTGCTCCGTTTGTAGCAATCCAATTTGTTGAACCCGCTGTGGCCTGTTTAAACCCAGCTACCCATGTATTTGCAGTTGCTTGATAATCAGTTCCTGAACCAAGATTAAATATTAAAGTTATACCACCGCCATTAGTTGTACCCCATGTGCCTGTTGTATCGCCAGCAATTGTTACTGTTTTATATTCGTAAGTATTGGCAGAATTGATTGTGTACGTTGTTACGTAAGAGCGGTCATAAGCAGTTCCATTACACAACGCAACATTAAATGTTCCAGTAACACTTGAGCGAACCCAAAAAGATATTGTTATTGTCTTTGCGTTAGCCGTACCCCAGTTTAAATCCGCTACGTTATAACCTTCAATTTCTTGAATAATCCAATAGTTATCGCCAGCCGCAATAGAAGAATCAGCAGTTGTTACTGTATAAAGCGTAGAGTTTGTAAATCCCGCTGGTGCAGTAGAAGATTGTTGAACACTAAACACTCCACCACCAAACGCTCTATTTTTCCATCTATCAAGCACATAAACACCACTTGTAGAAACACTAACACTAGCACCAGCATTTCTTTGGTCAATAACCATTGCACCATTGATAATGCGATTCTTCATAGATGAAGCATCACCAGCACCTAGTATTCCACCGCTAGTAGAAGTCTGAATTACATCAGCGTTTACTGTTCCGTATGGCATTATGCTACTCCTAATTCTTTTAATTCTTCTAGTGTTGTAGCAGCATCAGCTAAGGCAGTAATATCTCTCAACCTTTGTTTTTCAGCAACAATGGCAGTAGTGTCTGCATTTGATTCTAATGCTCTTTGAAAAGCTACATCTTGAGCAACTAATAAAGGTTTACGCTCTAAACGCAGTCTATCTTTGGTAATTTCTTTAGCTTTGTCAAAGTTAATAGTAATCATTCTTGATACTCCCAAGCGTTACGGAATGTGCGGTCTGTTGGAATATCTGAAACATCAATAATCTTAAATGGTTTACCAGTTGGTACATCTTTGGCGGCAAGTTCTTCAATAGTATGTGTTTTAAGATACTCAGGTGTTGGTATCAAAATAGATACACCGCCATTATCGTTAGGGTAAATAACTCGTTTGTTCATTTTTTGTCCAATTATCTAAATACAGAAACTCTAACAAAACTAGTATCTATTGGTGAGCCTTGAAATCTAAAAACAGTCATTGAAAATGCAGTAGTTGTTGGTGAAGCAAGTGCCGTATTATTGGCATCAGTAACAATAAAGTTTGCATCTGATGTACTAGGAACGCTACTAACACTTACATTAGCACTATAGTTTGCATCAGGCATTGCAGTTGTAAAGTTAATAGCGTATGCACCAGTACCATTGTCAGTAATAGAACTTACATTGCCACTAGCACGAATGGCTACAGTTCCAGTACCATTAAAGTTTACCCATGCTCTACATCCATATGCAGTCCCTACTGAGCCGTAACCTGAATTGAATTGTAGATTACCTGTTACAGATAAGTTGCCTGAGCCATCAGCAACGGCAATAGTGCCTGTGCTTGCTGGCAAAGTAATAGTATTAGTGCCTGCAACGCTAGGAGCAGCTAAAGTAATAGCACCGCTTGTATCGCCTGAAATGACTACTGAACTCATAGAACCACCCACCTTTGTCCTGAACTTACTGTTACTGATTGACCACTTGCTACTGTTATAGGGCCTACTGACATTGCATTAGAACCGCTTGGCAATGAATAACTAGCTGAAACAGTTGCAGAGTTTACCACCAAGCCATTGCTTGCATTAACGATTGGGGCAGTTAGCGTAGAACTTGCAAAAGTTAAGCTAGAAGATTGGTTTGGGGTTGTTGTTCCTTGACCATAAGGAATATAACCTGAAGTATAGGTAAACGGTGATGCTTTAGCGTTAAATGTAGTCCAATCTGCGGAACTTAAAGCACCACGGTTAGTAGCTGAAGCTGTTGGAACTTGAAGCGTAATTACAGGTGTTGTAGTGCCTGTGGCTACCGTAGATGATAGGTCAGTACCCGTTGTGCCTAAAGTTAATGCCGCTACCGATGTAACCGTTCCCGATCCCTTGTTATTAAATGTAGTCCAATCGGTGCTAGTCAGATAGCCGTTTACGCTACCAGTTGCGGCAGCCATACTAATTGCTGGGGTTGCACCACCTGAAGATACTACTGGGGCTGTGCCTGTAACCGATGTGACTGTTCCGCTACCTTTATTGTTAAAGGTGTTCCAATCTGTAGAAGTCAAATAACCGCTTACAGAAGTGGTAGCCGCTGGCATGGATATAGCAGGAGTATTTCCACCGCTAGAAACTACAGGACTTGTACCAGTTACGCTTGTGACTGTTCCTGTAGTTGGAGTTGTCCAAGTTGGCGTTCCTGCACCAGCAGAAGTTAATACTTGACCAGTTGTTCCAATAGGGGTAACTGCTAATGCTGAAGTAGTAGAACCATAAACTATTCCACCAGCCGTAAATGCTGAAGATTGACCTGTACCACCACGATTGTAAGCAACAGTATTACCGTTCCAAGTAGCATTGGTAATAGAACCAGCGTAATCAAGAGTATTGGTAGACCAACTTACATTGGCAGGGGTTTGGTCGTGTCTATCCCAAGAACCAGCCGCAGTTGCATTAGACAACAATACTACGGTGGTATAGCCGCCTGATGGCACAGAAACTATTAAAGTATTAGAGTTGTTATTAACGGTAATTGCACCGCTAGATTGATTGTTATTGAATGAAAATATAACGCCATTTGGCAAAGTTGTAGCATCAGGAAGTTTAATAGTTTGACCACCTGAGCCTGATATTAAATAAACAGGAGTAGATGCGGCAGTTAATACAATTTGCGTTCCTGATGCGGCAACAGAAGTAAATCCATTAAATGAAGCGTTTAAAGTAACATTATTATTGTTATCAACAGTAACGCCTGAGTTTTTAATTAATTTGCCTGTAGTACCGTCATATCTAGCTATAGCATTGTCTGTAGCACTTGATGGGCCTGTTACATCACCGCCTGAGTTAGTAGCCCAGCTAGTGTTTGTTCCGTCAGTTGTCAGGTATTTACCTGTATTTCCAGTTTGACTAGGTGCTAAAGCATTAAATCCAGCAGTTGCCGTAGTTTGCCCCGTACCACCGTTAGCAATAGCTACAGTACCAGTAATGTTTGATTGAGTTAAAACGACTGTGCCAGTTAATCCGTTAACAGAAGTTACCGCATCGGTGTTGTCCACCTTTTGCCAAACAGACCCATTAAATACTGCCCAATCGCCAACGAGCCAATCAGTAATCCCATTAAGGTTAGTAGAACCAGCAACATTGACAACATAGTAATAACCCTTAGTACCCACAGAACTGGTGAGAGTAGGTGTATTAGTGCTTGCATTCCAAGTTCCTTGATAACTTAACGCTCCCAATACTGCGGCAGGAAGCTGACTTACAGGGACAGTTCCGCTACCATCTAGGCTTGCAACGCCATTAGCTACGCCTTTTGTTGCAGTTGCAACATAATCGCTAATAGTAACGCCTGACATTGAACCACCAGTAACAGATATGTTATTACTGTTTTGGGTGGACATTGTGCCAAGACCAGTTACATCTGTGCTTGGTATGGTTGATGCCGCAGTCATGGCGGCTGTGCCATTACCCTTGACATAACCAGTAAGAGTTGCCGCACCTGTGCCACCATTGGCTACTGGGACAGTTCCTACTAAATCGTGGTTATCGTTCCAATTAGACGGCTGGACAATCGTAGGATCGCCAGCATCAGGAATGGCACTTACAAACTTATGCTTGACTGTAATAGCCATTATTGAACTCCAGCGATTTTACCGTCAGGGCCACGAATTACAGTCTTAGGCTGGCTAAGTTTATCTAGCAATGCCGCCAACATTTGTTGTAGTTGTTGATTGCTTAAGTGCATATTCTCAATTGCAGGTTGCAATGGGTGGTTTTTCATGTCGGAATATCCTAATTGGTCTTGCAAAATATTAGCCATGTGAACATTGTCAGCATAAGCAGTTTCACCAGTATCTAAGCCTGAAGATATACGGGTTGTTTCAATCTTAGCCGCATTATTCAAGTATGCCAGCAACAATTCCTTGTTATTGGTGGTATCCAGTTTAACTTGTTCAAGCTGGAGTTCCATCTGCTTTTCTTCACGGTTACGCTGATCTTCCAATTGGAACTTAAGCTGATTCTCTTGGGCTTGATATTCTTGTTTAGCCTTTTCAAGCTGTATCTGACCCTCAATCTTGGCTTGCTCAATTTGCTGTTGCATCTGCATCTTGGCTTGTTCCATCTGTTGTTCCATCTGTAACTTCTGCATTTCAGGTGATGGTGGCTTGGGTTGACCCTCTGCCGCTTTCATCTGTTGACGGAATTTATCAGCAGTTTCATCAATTAGACCTTCAAGACCTTTACCAGCCTTGAACGCTGTTACGCCAAATTTGAGCATTTCAACCAGCATTGGTGTTAGTTCAGGAGTAGCATTTGCCGCAGGTAAGGCTTGGCTTAAGAATCCACCCATAGCCTGTAAGAACTCCATGCGGTCTTGCTTTTCTTGCTGCTCATCCTGATAAATCATGGAATCTGAAGTTACTTCAATACGGAAGTTCTTAGCAGGTTCGTCTTTTAGAAGTTGTAATGCTTGCGGTATAAGTGCTTGATCTTGTGGGGATAATTGCATTGCACCGCTAATCTTAACGATGGTGTCATCGGTAAAGTGCTGGCAAATAATCTGTGCTTTGATCTGCAATAGGGCTGTAGCAAAGTTCACTACATCGTGTTGCATAGTCTTTAAACGCCCTGAAGCGTTGTTTGACTTAATAATCTGAGCACCAAGAGTTTCGTTAGGGTCTGTCTGTCCACGCTGAATATCAGCAATACCCATGATTTCGTAGATTTGACCTTTGACTTGCTCCATAGCCTGATAAGCCATGTTTAGACCTTCGGCAATTGGCTTGATGTCTACAAGGTTAATAGCCCCTACAAGTCCACCCTTTTCGCTAAATGCACCGTAGTTCTTAACTGGTAGCAATGCGTTGTTCTCACCTTCAGAGAATAAACGGGCAAGGGATGGCTCAGAAGCGTCATAGACACCCCGAACCTTAAGTGCTTGGATGAATCCATCAATACGGTCTGCTAGCGTGTCTAGCTGTCTTGCTTGGTCTTGATATAGAACAAAGTCAGGAACAGGAATCAAGCTGTCAGTAGTTAGGGTAGAGAACATTGGCTTTGGACATGGCCAAAAGTTTTCAAGTTGTAGCGGATCAGCACGGGTATCAAGAATTTTACCCATTGACTTGTTTAGCCAAATAACTTGACCTGTGGTCTTATCCCAAATCTCATAGACAACGGCTTCAGATGCACCTTCGCCCATCTTTTCGTTAAATGTCTTGGATGTATCAGGCTTAGTATCTAGCGGAATCTTGCCGCCTAGTTCCTCACCAAAGCGTTCAACAAGAGCAGGTCTACCCATGTAAACCTTACGCCATACCGCTGTAACTTCTTCCCATGTACGGGCAACGGTTAAGCCAAAGTCACGCCAATGGACATAATCTACTGGAGCACATTCGTATTCGATACGCTCTTGATTCTCACGGTGGATGCCGCCTTCGGTTTCAGCTTCGTCAATATCTTCAGTTACTTGTAAGCCATCATCAGGCATACCATCGGCTTCACCGCCCATTTCACCAACAATATGTGGCTCATAACGAACCCAAGCTGTTCCACGACCACCAAGTAAACGGTCTTGGACTGTCTGCTTCATAGCACTAGCGTAGTCACCATAATGCTCAATTTCATACTCTAATGCCCGTTCTAGCATCATTGACGCTACACGACCAATAGGGTCATTGTCACGGAATCTGCGGCTTACATCAGGTCTAGGAAGTCTAGCGAATACCGCTGGGGTGATGGTTTGGACATTAGACCAAAGGATATTGAACTTGGCATTGGGATTGTTGCGACTGCGTTGGTCATCACGATAACGCTTAACAATCTTGTCGGCTCGACCTTCCCATTCCTTGAATGTACGCTCGTAGCTGGCAATGCAGTTGTACCAATCTTGGTATGTGTGTTCCATTTTTATATCCTGCGGTGGGTAATTTTAGGGGTTTCTTTCCACATCTCGTTTAGCGTGACATCCGTTTGCCCGACATGAAGTCCTTTAATTCTTGAATCTTTGAGGATAGGACTGTCCTCGTCTTTCCAAACAAGGCTGAGATAGCGGAACGCATCGGCAGAGTGGCTTGTGAAATCGTGTTTCGGGCGATCCCTAAAACATTTTTTATCATCATCCCATTCCCTTTGATATTGTCGTAAACATTCAATGCCTTCTTCGCATCTATTATCAAACCAACAGCGAGTTAATGCAAGTCGTGTTGCTTGTATTCCGTCTTGAATTGACAGATTTGGAACGATTTTTAGATGTTTTATGTCGATTTTTGCAGAAAATTGTTCGATTATGCTCTTACCGCCTGATGCCATAGTTTTTGCTCTAGCGTCATGGGGCAGGTAATGGAAGCCATATTTGTAACCAAACTCATCTTCTTTTTGTTGCAGCAAACCTGTGTAATACGGCACAGCTTGACCGTTAGATGAATGGTGATCTAGCACCCGTATTTCCCCGTATACCACCTGAAACCACCAAATGCTAGTGCTGTCATTGAATCCCAAGTCCCAAGCCGTATGGCAAGGAAACATAGGGTCATAGTCAACAGTCGTAATACGCTCTAAGTCCGTGATTCTACGCATTTCCTGACCATAGTAAGCACCAAGAATGGCAGCTTCAAATGAGCATAAGAACTCTTGTTCGTATTGGTTGGCTGACATGGTAGCTTGGGCATCAGCCAATTCAGCGTCAGGCAATAACCCTGATACATCGGCTCTTAGCGTCTTAACATACCAATTAGGGTTCTTTTGGGCATCGTTATAGATGTCATAGAACGCATTATGTCCTTTAGGAGTGCCAATAAAGGTAGCCCAGCCTTGTCTATCAGTCAGTAATGGCCGCACAATCTCACCCCATAGACGGGGTTTCATATCTGCGTATTCGTCTAATACCACGCCATCAAGATAAAGACCACGCAAAGCGTCAGGGTTATCAGCACCAAACAGTCTAATTTTTGCTCCGTTGACAAGTTCTACCCACAATTCTGATTGATTAGCCTTAACAATGGCTGGTTCTGCAAACTTTAAAAGATAATCCCAAGCAATGTTCTTTGCCTGTGCGTAATACGGTGCAATATAAGCGTATCGGGCATTTTCTTTCTTTTCCATGATAGCCCTACGGATTGTGTCCGCAATCGTAGCTACTGTCTTACCTGCCCTGCGGTGACAGACTAGGACTGCCCAGCGTTGATCCCGTCTGTGAAAGTCAAGGAAAGCATCCCTAGCCTTATAGGGATATTCATACTTCTTTACTAATTCTTTCAATCTAGGAACTTATGTTCGTGAATTATCTTAACTGGCTCATCTTCAGGGCTAGTGTGTTCTGTCCTAGCTAGTTTAGGCACATGGTATTCAGCGACTTGCATGAAGCAATCAAAAGCTACCTTTGGCCCTAACTTTTCGTTCATAGCGATCTCGTCAAGCCATTGTTGTAGTTTGTCTGCGTTACCATCCACGAACTTAGCGATCGCTTCTCTAGCGAGTGCTGTGGACTTATTAGGCGTACCTACAGAGCGACCGCCTGTCTTTTTTCTAGTTTGTTCTACTTTAGAATCCATACCTTATCCAAGTGGTTGATTAAGATAAGTTAATTCTACCGCCTTTGTTGCTTTACTGCAACTTACTTGACTTCTTTATCCAAGTCTTTAAGTTTATTAGCTAATGCTGCTCTACGCTCTAAACGCTCACGCTGTTGTTTTTCTAGCGTAGATTCAGTATGCGGCCGTAGCATTGCATCTTCTTTTTTGTATTTGCGGCTCATTGGGGTAGTTGGGATCATCTTTACCATTACATATCCTTCATTGCGTCAGAAATAACTTGTCTGCGTGGCTTTGCAGTCTTGGCAGATTCTTTAAAGTCTTTAGCAGTTGGAGCGTTTTTGCTGCCAACCTTGTTTATTTTTTCGCCCGAACCATGCTTGATCCGCTCTTGTTTAGCGTGAATATTGGCATAAAGTCCGTTTTTCACGCTTTTTCTTCCACATACTTAGCGTAAGCATTTTCTAGCTTGGCTTTGCGTTCACCTTTGGCGTTTTCACGCTCAACATTTAAGGCAATAGCAAGTGCCTGTTTTTTAGGCTTACCAGCTTTGACTTCTGCTTTAATGTTTTTGCCGACTGATTTGGCTGAACCTGATTTGTCTAATGGCATGACTATTCCTTAATCAAATGTTTTGTTGTATGTCAAACTAAATCCGCCTTTACCCATTGGGTTACCCATAAATTCTGTTTTATTTGGGTAATAACCAGCAGATATGCTTTGATTTGGGCCACCATAAGAAAGGTCTACGCCTTGAATCACGGCAGGAATATTGTATTTATTGTTTACAACACCTTGACCTGCAATCCCAACGCCTAAATTGTTTCCAGCTTCATTAGGGTCAAATTGATAACCAGCACGACCCTTGATCATTGTTCCAGCTTGGCCCATTGGAATTACATTGCCGCCAACATTAACTTTACGCAATAAATCTGCAAGTTTTAAACCTTCACTTCCTTCACCTTCGGGCAAATTAAAAGTTTTAGGATTTAAAAAATCCATGATTAAGCCTTAAATTTAAGTAAGTAGATGGTTGTGTCAATTTCTTGGGCAATATTGTCAATGAGTTGCACAATCTCTGAATCTTGCGGCAAGTCTTGGCGAGCATCTTTTACAAACGCTTGTAAGGATTGTAGATATGCCAGCGGTTCTTTTGGCTGGTGGTATGTGCTAGGAAATTGGGTAATTTGCCCGTAAATGCCAAAATACGCTTCGGCAAGCTGATCGGTCAGATCGATAATATTTTTATAAAACTTGCCAAGCGTCTTGTGTTTAGCGTAGGACTTAGTAGCCCAATGGAAAAAGTGGGTGTTTGTGCCCGAATGTAGCATAGTTGCTAGAAATAATGCCATTGATTTTTCCATGAAACGCTCCTTTTAGTGTATTTTATAACACTTTTTTGATTATTCCTAACGCTCTTATTGCGGCATCAACACTATCTACACGGCTGATTGCACCGCCTTTCCACTTGCCCATAAAATCTAATTGGTCAGGTGTGAACTTGGCTTTTGAATCTTTTTTGATTTCCATCAAAAGTGTTTCATTTGCATAACCAACAAGTAAATCAGGGCATCCGTGTTTCATTGCGGCAAGTGACACTACAGTAGCACCAGCATCACGCAATGCCTTAACTATTTCTTTATGATTTGTGTCTATTCTTGCGTATGTCATTGATTTTCAATTAAAATAGATTAGTATCAGCTAACTTTACCATTATAAAGGTTATAAATGGGTGGCTATTATCTTACGGATGAACAATTTATAGATGAATGGAACAAAATAGGCTCTCCATTATCTTTTGCCAAAATCCATGCAATGTCAGAAAGAGCAGTATATAACCGCAGACGGTCAATAGAAACAAGACTTCAAATACCCCTTCCTAGCTTTAAAGATCAACGAGTAAACGATTACAAGAAAACAGAACAAACAGTAGGGAATACCCGTAGGGGTATGGATTTAGAAAAAGGTCGAGTTATTGTCTTTTCTGACGCTCACTTTTGGCCTGACCAAACGACAACAGCGTTTAAAGCGTTGTTAGAAATGATTAAGGAATACAAACCGACTGCCATTGTATGTAACGGTGACGCATTAGATGGGGCTTCAATTAGCCGCTTTCCTAGAGGTGATTGGGACAAAATACCAACCGTTAAGGAAGAACTTGAAGCCTGTCAATACTTTTTAGGTGAAATTGAAGCCGTAGCTAAAGGTGCTAAGTTGTTTTGGCCGTTGGGCAATCACGATGCTAGGCTTGAAATGCGGATCATAGAGAACCTTCCAGCGTTTGAGGGTGTGAGGGGTACAACTCTTAAAGAATACTTCCCTGCGTGGCTTCCTTGCTGGTCATTTTGGGTTAATGAAGATACCTGCATCAAGCATCGGTGGAAAGGTGGATTTGGGGCGGCAAGAGCTAATTCCCTGAATAGCGGAGTGAATTTTATAAGCGGTCACACACATCATTTAAGCGTAATGCCAGTATCAGATTACAACGGCACACGCTGGGGTGTGCAGACTGGTACATTAGCTGATTGTAATGGTCAACAATTTGCTTACACAGAAGATACCCCAAAGGATTGGAATAGCGGATTTGTGATGCTTTCCTTTGAAAGAAGCCGTCTTTTACAACCTGAAATGATTAGGGTTTGGGGAGAGGATGAAATCGAGTTTCGTGGGAAAATACACGCTGTATGAAGATTTCGCCAAAAAATCTTGAAGGTATTTACTTAACGCTTGCTAAGTGCTATCCGTTTACAAAATGGGATTTGCCGCCTAGCGAATTATGTCGTTTTTTAGTTGTAGATGACCATACCGTTATGGCAACCTACGAATACGATGAATCTTTAGCAAGACCACATATCTTTTGTATATCTAAAGCAAAATGCGGTCATTACGATACCGTCACTAGGTCTATGGCTCACGAAATGATCCATTGTTCCCGACATAAATCAGGTAAATGGAATCTGCACGATGCTACATTTAAGCGTAGAAAGATGCTTGTGGGCCAAGAACTAGGGTTTGACGGTCACGAACTCTAATTACTTACCAAACTTGTAAAAGTCTTTCATAGTAGACAACACGCAGTTATACCAAAACTCATACATCTGCTTGGTGCGGTCTGCCAATTCTTCATACTTTTTAATCTGCTCATCAAATGTAAACATAGCAATCTCCTATTAAATGTTGCATTGCACCATTTTACATTATTTAGCCATGATGTAAAGACCGACATTAGAAAATGCGTAACCTGTATATACAACTGCCATAGGCATATTGCCTTTAAATCCTTGTTCTAACCCGATGTATAGGTAAATAAGACCAGTAAGAATGATTAGCCAGCTACTCACTTAATAAGACTTTCCGTTTTCTCCAAAAGCTGTTCTTCCGTGATTCCGTATTCTTGCTCGAAGCGTTTGCGACCCATTCCGTGAATACTGGTATTTGACCCTCTATGGTGAAAGGTACAGAGCGGTATAACTGGACTGCGGCTTCGTATGCCACCTCGTCTAATGTGATGCAGTTCTGCTGGCGTTCCTTCATTGCCTTGATGCCTACATAATGAGCATCCCAGTTCAGCAATTTTTCGGTATTTTTCTTTTTCATGCTTAGTGGCCATTGATGTGATCTACGGTCATTTGTTCTAGCTTATCGCTTGATTCTGCAATGTCTACGCTGATCTCTAGCATTTGGGTATAGTCTTTGCGGTTCAGGGCATCGTCATACATCTTGCAAAGTAATTTAAGAATTAAAAATTCTTCGGTGAGTTTTAACATTATTCAATCTCCAATGTGCATTTATCGCCTGATGCGATTCTTTCAACGGTTACTTCACATAAACCTTCTACGCTTTTAAGGTAATTGGCTATAAATAAACATAAATTTTCCATAGTTGGTCTGCCCAAACCTTCAACATTATCTAAAAACTTGTGGTCAAGTTGTAATTTAACAGCATCAATAGCCCATTTAAAATGTCCAAAATCTTTTACCATGCCGTTTTCATCAGGTTCACCCTTAACCGATATGCTGGCGGTATAAGTATGCCCATGTATGTTTTCAGATTGCATTTTGGTATGAACATCAATATACCTAGCTTTTAAAGTGTGTGCGGCTTCAAATATAAATGTTTGGGTTAGTTTCAAAATAAATTATCCTGTTCAACTTGCATAAAATTCCATACTGCTGGAGCATTGTGGGCTTCAATTCTAGATCGCATTACTTGTGCTCTAGCTTCTTTAGTTGGCGGTGGATAATTGCCGTTTTTCCAATTTTTATCAATTCCTACATTTCTACCAATATTGGTGCTATCAGTTGATGCAAAAGGCAATTTAGTGAATATTGAGGGGTCTAACATACGCAAGCCATGAAGTTTGCATATTGGCTTACCCATATCATCACAAATGATACGCATAGCTTGTCCAATTCTTGACCACCAAGCGGTTGTACCTACTACTCCGTATTCGCCTGAACTACCAATACAAACTCGAACATAGTAATTTGCTAATTGTTCTAGCCTTTCTAATGATTCGTGCATATGCCAAACAGGAGCACCAAACCATTTAGGCAATGGGCAATCTTCAAGCAAAGCGTCATTGTCAGCTTCCGTGCCGTCAATTACATCAGGAATGACAGCAAAATCACAAGATGGCACTTTTTTAAGATTTAATGCCCAATCATAATAAGCATCCCAATCAGTTATAGGTTTTCCGCTTTTCCAAGCACTAAAAGCACCATTATCTATGGCAAAAGATTGGCACACCTCAATAGCAGTTCCAATTTGATCAGGATGGGCATAAGACACAAACGCATGACCAGCTTGCACAGCATAGTTAGCTACTGTAGCTGGGGTTATAGGAAGTCCATGATAATGAATCATAAAAAATGTTCTTTGTTTAAATTGTTGTTTTTCATATGTTTTCTAAACTTACGAAATATTGCTTTTAATGATGATTGAACTTCAGTTTTAGAAATATTCAATTCTTTTGCAATATCAACAACATCCATGTAATCGCCATTTCTTTGGTCAGGATAATTGTTTTTAGACCCTTTTTTTTTCATTTAAGTATGCGATCTTGATTACGGTTAGATACTTCTAAGGTTTGCCATGTGGAATGTCTAAGTCTAGCTGCTTCTAGTTCCCACTTTAATTTTTCTGCGTTTTCGGTAGCTGTGCCAATAGAATTGCATAAATCTTGGTATTCTTGGCTGGCGTAGGCTTCACGCTCCTGTGCTCCTATGGTCTGTTCGCCTGACTTTTTCATCATAATCGATTTTAATGAACTCTTAAAAGTTTCTAGTTGGGCTAATTCACCTTTAGCTTGTGCGTACTTACCTGCGTTTTCAAGGATAAAGTCTATACATTTATTGGGGTCTATCTCTCTCATTTTCCTAGTCTTTTCTTTATCAGCATCTTCATGCGTTCTTCTTTTTCAGGGTATTGAGCCAACAATCTAACGACTTCGGGCCATCCCCTGCGTTTTGCTACTGCGATGTACCACTCAACCAAATAATTATCAGAGTTGTTCTTCAAGCTGCTTTATTTTCTGACTAATTCTTGCCCGTAATTGCTGCCAGCCTTCACCAGCATAGGGAGTTACCCCTACTTCTTGTGCTTTTTTAAGTGTTAGTTCTTCTGTAGCGTAAAACGGTAATTCAGGTTTCTTTAAGGGTTCAATGTCAAGTTCATCTTCATACCGCCCAGCCCGTAACCAGCTGGCAGGATATGGTATGTAGTCTTTAGCGGTTTCTTTTATCTTCCAGTATTTAAGATGGCTTGGCAGGGCTTCTATGGCTTTTTCTTGCTCATCGGCAGTCATAGACTTCCAAGCCTTTTCAGCGTCTTTACGAGCCATTTTACGGGGATACAAACCATAGAAAAGAGCAAAGGTCATTGTGATTTCTCGCTTATTAAACTGCTCACTTGAGAAGTTATCTTGGTAATGTATTCAATGTCGTTTAAAGATAGCTGACCCATTAACTGCAATATCTTCATTACAGCAATGTCGTTATCTAGCGGCTGTGGTTTAACTAAAGTTTCAATCATTTTTTTGCCCGAACTTTAGGCTTGGCGATAGCAGGTCTTTTACTTTTATCAGGTCTAACTTTGTATTCATCAATTGCTTTGGTAAGCATAGCAACAAGCCCCCATTGGACAAGGACTTCAAGTCCTTTTTTGTCAAAGATAACTTCAGCGTTGGCTGAACCATCCTCATTCTCCTTCAGTATCTTTACTTGTATCTTCATGGTTTGCAAACTTTAAAATAGGTTTATCAAGTGCCAGTTTAGCCAGTTCAATGTATCTATCAACTTCTAATCTATCTTCCCCACCAATAGCAGCTTTGCTGTGTGCAATCGGTTTACCCATGTTGTCGTAATAAACTTCACGGATTTCAAAGTAATCCTCATAGGGGCTACTCATATTTACTAAGCGTAAGTTCCAAGTCATGTTTTTACCCAATAAAGAATGATAAACAAAAGGAACATTACCGCACCAAGTATGGCAAAGATTCCAACAGAGAAAATTAACATTAAGTTTTCCATGCTGAAAGTATATGTTAAGTGGGCTTAATAATATCTAATTATTTATAGGTGTTTTCCCTATGTGTTGTTTTTTTGTCAGGATTGCAAGATTCAGGACATAGCTATCCCTACTATGAGGAATAGCTTGTCAGTCTTGCTGAGTTCTTGGCTCAAATTATTGCTTCGATGTCTTTGTCGTGCCTAGGTCTGTCGTTATCACATCATCGGTCTATCCATACAGGACGGTTCTTCTGACTATCCAAGCAATAACGGATAGGGAAGGGTGCATAAGCACCTAGTAGTTTCTAGGGGTATTTACAGCCTTTACCGCAGCAACACGATTGAGTGCGGGCTAGATTGTGGGAAACAAAAAGGGCTTTATAGGTAGCTTTAGCTTGAACGGCTTGGGAAAATTACCTCACGAAACTTTCCTAAACCCTAAAACCACCTATAAAACCCTATTCTGAGTGTTCAAGTCCTCAATGAAAACAAGTATACACTAATCTAATTCAGGCCATATCATTTTGTAAGAAAGCGGAAAAAGGCTTTTTCTTGACCATAAACCGTGACTTTCTTTTTCTAGCGTGGCGGCTAGGATTACCAGCTTGTCATAGGGGATTACCCCGTTTTGCCACATAGACACCGCTGGAACGCTTACTCCTACTAGGTTTGCCACCTTTGTAGGCCCACCCAATAGGGCGATCATTGCTCTTGTAGAAGTTTTATCCATTCAGCTATCTTAACAAATAAACAACAAATTTACAAATAAAGTGTTGACATTGTATTTAAGCTGGCTTAATATAGTCTTACGGTATGTGCCGTGTAAATTTAGGAGAACTCGTATGAGTGAGCAAGATCAAGACTTTCACAGCTTCCAACAACATTTGGAACGCATCTTTAAAGACCTCGATGATGGGGTTTTCTTAACCGCAGACGAAATTGGTGACTTACGCTATGCGTGTGGACTACCCTCGCCTGTACGAAACACTCAAGTAAACCCTGTTTTGCGTGATGTTATTAACGACTTTGGCAACATCTTTAGGAGCAAATAATGTTGAGATTTTACAAGATTGGCATTGTTTCTACTTACGAAATACAAGATGTAATTGAAGCTAAATCTTTAAAAAAAGCCATTGAAATAGCAAAAGAACGCTATGACGAAGGTTGTTATATGCCCGATGATGATGAAGTTACTTATTACGCCCCAAAGTTTTATGAACGATATATAGACACTAATGATTTTGAAAAGGAAGAAAAATGATTATTTCAGACAACAGTAAAGAATTTAAAATTGCCCCAGCTGGCAACCATATGGCAAGATTATACCAATGCATCGACCTTGGCCATCAATCAGTTGAATGGGCTGGCGAAACCAAAATTATGCACAAAGTTGTATTGACTTGGGAACTGCATGGTGATGACGATAGCGGTGCTCCATTAAAGACAGACGATGGCAAACCGTTAATCGTGTCTAAACGCTATACCGTCAGTCTTGGAGATCAGGCACGGTTGCGTCAAGACCTAGAAGCGTGGTCTAACAAGAAGATGACCGCAGAAGATAGAAAGAACTTTGACCTAAAAAATCTATTAGGGAAATTCTGTATGGTCAATATTACCCATTCAGAGGATGGCCGTTACGCTAATATTTCAGGCATCAGCCCTGTTCCGACAGCGTTGCGTAATGCCCAGCCTGACGGTATTAACGCACCAGTTCATTTTTGGTTAGCTGAGTTTGACCAAGCTAAATACGATGCGTTGCCAAAGTATTACAAAGAAAAGATTGCCGAATCATCTGAATGGCGTGGTCAAAAGGCTAGAGAAGCAAATGCCCCAAAGATTGAAGATGACAACCTAAACGATATTCCGTTCTGATTATGATAGTTAAAGATAAGGTAGAAAATAATGGTCATTGGTATACAAAAGACGGCACTCCAGCCTATACAACCATCGGCAAAACTGGGGAACGGCCAACCACGCTTCGGGATGCACGAAAAGAAGGACTTTTGCCAAGTGTTACAACAATTAACGGAATGTTATCAAAAGCAGGTCTTGATACATGGAAACAGCAACAAGTCCTCTTAGCTGCCCTAACTCTACCTAGAGAAATAAACGAACCCGAACAGGAATGGCTAAAGCGTGTTATGCAAGATAGCCGTGCTACTGGTCGGGAAGCCGCAGAACGGGGAACTGCAATTCACGCCATTATCGAAGGGTATTTTGAGCAGGTGTATATGCCTGAAAAACCAGCCTATCTTGATGCTATTGATAGTGCTCTTAAAAGTGCTTTTGGAGAACAACCGTGGCTTGCAGAGAAGTCTTTTGGACATCATCTAGGGTTTGGTGGCAAGTGCGATTTAATGGCTAAACCCATCAACGGGCAGGGCACAGGTTACATCGTTGATTTCAAGACAAAAGACACCGATTTGGACAAAGTTGATGTATATTTTGAACATGAAATGCAGTTAGCGGCCTACCGTGAAGGACTAAACTTGCCCTCTGCTCGCTGTGCCATCGTCTTTGTCAACGGAACTTTAAACCAAGTAAAATTAATAGAAATAGAAGAACCCCAGCTTCAAAAGAGTTGGGAGTGTTTTCAGCACTTGTTACGGGTCTATCAAATCAAGAACAACTTGTAATCATGGGGGAAAGCATCACGGAGCGAGTACCCCACCTTATTAGGGCGTTAAGCCGCCAAAGTAGGATGCAGTAATTGGGTTATTTTGCGGCTTTCTCACCCATTGATAACAACTGCCAAATACTGCCCTGTTGTATTTTTGCAAAACTAAGGGTAAGTCCCTATAAAAAAGTATTGACAAAGTTAAGCTAACTTAATATACTGGTATTACTCCATTGGGGAGTGAGATAGAAAAGGAGAAGTAAATGAACGAAATTAAAACAGGCGGTCAAGTTCTTACATTTGGCAAAGTAAAAGGGCGTTGGTCTTACGATGGCCGCATTTCTTTAAGTGTCTTGTATTTTGAACAAGAATCAGAAGCCAACAAAATTGCTAAACAAGTTGTAAAACAAGATTGCCGTTACAACGGTGGTTGGTTTGATGGTATGCCTTGCGGTAGGTCAGACGCTTTTGACTATGAAGATAGCAACGGCACTAAATGGTACGCAGTAACCTGTTAATGAAATAGCCCCCTACGGGGGGCATACTTTAAGAAAAGTGAGATAGAAAATGAAAGACGGTCATTACATAGATTCAGTAACTTACGGCAACACTCAGATTGAACTGCGTGGTTACAACAACGAAATCTCTTACGCCTACATTGGTGACAACGACATTACCGAAATGGTTTATGAACTAGACCTTTGGGAACAAATCGAAAACAAAACAAAGGAATTATCATGAAATATTTATACCTATTAGCACCATTAGCCCTAGTTGGTTGCAGTTCTTTTGAGCCACCCAATGTCACGCTAGAAACCGATAAACAAGCCTTTCACATGACCCGTGCCCAAGTGATACTTGGCATCAATGAGTGTGAAGATGCTGGCACAAGACCTATTGTTATTACGGCAAAGCGTAAGATTAACGGTGTTACCACAGATGTTCCAGTAGAAGTTACCTGCAACCCACGCTACAAGATTTTTCACTAGGAGATCAGCATGAAAGACCTTATTTTAGGTGCATTGATGGGATTGTTTATTGCAATTATTGTGTTTGGCACTAATTATTTAATGCACGGTAACGCAATATGATTGAAGTAGTTTTATCCAACACCCAAATAATGATGGCCGCCCAAGTTGGCGTATTGCGGCATCTACAATTTTTAAAGCGTAACGCTAGGCCAATGTACGGTCTTGATGTTAATACTGATTGGAAACTTCAAATAGAAGGTGCTTTATCAGAATACGCTTTAGCAAAGCATTTGGGTGTTTATTGGGAAGGTGTTGGATACCCTGACGCTGACGATGTAGGAAAAGAAGATGTTAGGGCTACAGAGTACGATGACGGGCACTTAATACTTCACCACCGTGATAAAGACAATAAGAATTACTGGCTTTTAACGGGTAAAAACGGGCATTATAAAATACGGGGTTTTATTCTAGGCAAGAACGGTAAACAGCAAAAATACTGGCAAAAAAGAGAAGTTAAAGGTCGTGACCGTTCAGCTTTTTTTATACCGCAATCTGACCTACAAATGTTTTAAGCGATTTGACGCCCGTTTTTAAGGTCGGTAAGGGTAAGACCACCTGTGTATTGAAAATGGGCTAATTCTTTGAATGTACGCCATTCTCCAGCCCATTCTAAACCAGCTTCTTTTCCTAGTTGTCCTACTTTAGCCCATACAGGGTGAGAACCATCCCAGTCAGGTTTGCCGTTGACCATAGGTACGACATCAACAGCACAACGCCAGTTATGCCAAGAATCACCTGCTTTAGCATTAGTAACCACCTTTCCAGCTGTAGTCCTACCTTGTTCATATAAAGCCTGTTGTGATTCATTATCACGGTATGTAGATGTAACTAACAGGTCTATGCCGTTATCCTTGCACAAGGCAATAAAACGCTCTACACGCTCTTTTGCAGGGGCTATCAGGTCATCAAGGTTTCGGCTGTTTATCATTTTATTGGGGTAGAGTTATGAATCATATTGTCTTTAGCTTGACTGCTGGCTGAAGAACCAAAGTAAAACGCAATAATACCTGTCCAAGCAGTTCCTAAAGAACCTAGCATTAGCATTAGGGCATCAGAAGTCATAATTTTACCTGACATTAAACCGCCTAAAATGCCAAAGAATCCAATAGTTACAAGAATAGACAATACAGGGGGAATAATTGATTTAGTTTCTTTTTGTAAATCACGGGCAGAAGCACGATCTTGAACTGCTAATTGTTCAAAATTAAGACCTAATTCTTGTTCCTGTTTTTGCAGTTCAATTTCAGCTTGTTTTAAGCTGGCAATCTGATCAGCGTTTAATTTACCGCTATCAATGACATCTTGAACTTTATCTTCGTCTACTCCTAAAGCTTTAGACACCGCAGTTACGGCAAGACCAGCTAAAGGGCCACCCAAACAAGTAGCAATTGTAGGTGCTAATTTTGCTAACCAATCCATTATTTAATTCCCCAAGTTAAATACCACGCTATTAAAGCAGCTAGAGCAAAACAATAAAACTGCACCCTACGCACTTCTTTTAAATCGTGCTGAAATTCCTCGTTTGCTTTGCGTTCCATATTCTCAATATCTAGCTTAATTCTTAATACTGCATCCCACTCTTTAGCACCATATTTCTTAACAAAATCAATTTTTAGCTTGGCTTCTTGGTCGCTAATTTGTTTCTTTTTTTGCCAATCTTCTAATGCTTTAATTAATGCTGTTTGTTTCTTAAACTCTGCTTCTCGTAATGCTCTGCGTCTTTCTTGGGCTTTTTGCTGGGCTACATCGGTAGCGTCTTGCTGAACGCCCTCAATGCTCTTAGATAAGCCTTTAGCAGCTTCTCTGCTTGAATCTAGGCTATTAGAAAGCCCTTTAACGCCTTCTGATATTCCGAATGGATCAGGCACATCATTAATTTAATTTGAAAGCTATAGAAACAAGTGCGGCAATAATAAAGCCAGCAGAACCAATTAATATTTGCTCAAGTCTTTTTAAGCGAGCATTGATTGTTTCATAACGAAAAGCACAAACTTGTTCGTGTGCAGACAAAGCGGCTTCGTTTTTATCAATAATAGACATAATTAAGTTTTAATAATGAAGTTAATTGCAAGGTATGGTGATAAATTAGCCCCTGTGCCACTTACACCAGCAGAAGCGTTAGTTGTAGCTACTGTAATTCCTGTAGTTGCAGAGTTTGTGCTAATAGTGCTTCCGCCTTGACTATCAGATGTATTGCTGCCTGTGCCTATTCTTGCACCAAAAGGAATTGTATGACTATGACCTGAATCAGTAACAACAGAAGTAGCTGTATGGGTATGGCTTACTACAACCGCATCAGCACTACCGCCTGTGCTTGCCAAAGCATAAGAACCGCTTACACCAAATGGTGAACGACCACGCAAATCAGGCAGATTAAAGGTAGTAGAACCATCGCCTACACCATAAGTTGTGCCAATTAAAGCATACAAATCAGCGTAAGTTACTCTTGAAACTGCTGCACCTGCACATAATAAATACCCTGTTGGTGCGGAAGCGGTAGGCCACATTTGCATAGAACCAGTAAGAACCTTAGAAATAGGTGCAGAAGTCCAAACAGTTCCATTAGAAGTTAAAACATTACCAGCGGTACTAGGTGCTACAGCAAAACCAACAGAATCTACATAGGCTTTAGTAGCGGCTTCTTGTGCAGAAGTAGGGTCGGTAAGATTGATAATCTTGTTATTACCTAAATTAAGGTTGCCCGTCATAGGTGTTTGACCATCAGACGCTACGCTACCTGTCATTGCGGTGGCAAGGTCAGTAAGGGTGCTATTAGCCCATGTTGAACTAATTACTGTGTTAGTTACTACTGGATTACCAGCAGGTAGGGTATATGTACCCGATCCGTTTCTACTCATTGTCTATTCTCCGTATTGCCTGATCGTTGCATTATTAACATTTTAGCCAATTGCTGTGCTTCTTCTGATGATGGCAACGCTTGTCTAATTGCACTAGTAGGTGCGGCTTGCTGTTGAATTAGTCTGTTTTGCATGAAATCTGATAAAACAGCTTTTCTAGCGGCAGGGCGAAGTCCTAAAGCAATAGCAGCATTTAAAGCACTTGTTTCTTTATTTTCACCACCAAGCATTGATGCACCACCTGTAAGACCAGCTACGGTGTAATCTAATGGGCTAATCCCAATAGTTCCACCAATTTTTTCAGGCATTTGTGACGCTTTAGGAAATGCTAAACCAAATTCACCAATATCTTTAAGTTCACCACTCATAGGTTTGCCAGACTTTAAACGGGCTGCTAACGCTTTAGCATCTACAGAACCCGTTTTAGGATTAAGTGCTTTTTCAATAGTGTAAGTTTTAGCAATCAGTTGTCTAGCATCTTTAAACTTATTTAAAGCGTCAGGTTGACCAATATTTTTTAAATGATTTTCAATGGCGTTTTCTAAAGCTGTAGCGGCTTCTTTTGTAGCTTTACCTAGATCGGTATTGCCAGCACGATAAGCAATGTCTGCTTCAGTTCTAAGTTGTTTAATTCGAGATATTGCAGAACCAGCATCAAATGCGTCTTTTCTAACAGAACCAATAGTTTCTAATATTTGTTTAGAAGTAGCATTAGGAAAATTCATTTCAGCTTTAACTGCGGCTTCTCCAGCTTTGTCTAAAGCATCGTGGAAACCTTTATTAGGGACAATAATCCCTGCATTGCTAATGTTGTCATAAACTTGACCAGCTTTATCTCTAACCGATTTAAGCAATTCAGGTGTCATTACAGCATCATCAGCCAATCCTAATGATTTAGCGGCTAATTTGTTTGTAACATCTTGATTTCTAATACTAGCTTCTTGCAAAGTTGATAATTTGCCAGCTAAACCTTCTAATAACCGATTTGTAATACCACCACCAGCTTGCGTAGGTGGAACGGTATAGCCAGCTTGCCTTGCTTCAGCAACAGCCGTTTGCATTTGTGGCGATAATTTTGTGCCACGCAAAACATTAACCGTTTTTGATGCTAATTCTCCAGCAATAGGAAAAGCACCGCCTAATGCTGTTTGAATACCAATATTTTTGTTTTTAGCTTCTCTAAATTGTTCAGGCGTAAGACCAACTTCTTCAGGAGTTGCCAATGCAGAAGCACCACCAATTAATGCACCTTGACCAACATTTTTTGCAGTATTTGCAAAACTAGGGATAACCCCAATTTTTCCACCAGTAGCTAAATAAGGAGCGGCTTGACCAACCATGCTTGCACCTTTAAGCAAATTTGGTGATCCTGATTGTTGTTGTGTGCCTGTTTCAATTTGATTGATAGCGTTTAAAAATTCTTCAGGCTTTGAAAGATTTCCTTGTTGAGATTCACCACCAAAGTAACGGTTTACTGTTTGAGCAAGACCACCAGCATTTTTAGCTACACCAGTTGCCACATTTATAGGCAAAGCTGCCGCAGTTGTTAATGCTTGTCTAGCATATTCTGTGCCACCAGTAGGAGCAGAGCCATAAGAAGATGTAGTTAGCGGTGTTCCTTCAGGCGAATACTGTATATTTTCAGCACCCTGAGTATACATATTGCCTTGTTCAGGCGTTGCATTAAGGCTGGCTCTAGCCCTAGCTAATGCTAATGCTCTTTGTTGTTCTATTGTAAATTCAGCCATTATTTGCCTAATCGAATAATTTACGGTCAGCAGGGGACATAGCGTTCCATTCCGCTGGCGTTATTCCAGCAGGGATTCCGTCTTTTTTAGCAGATGGAGCAGGTGGCGTTGGTTTTAACAAGTTAGCAGGAACGGTTCTATTGTGTGTTTTGTACACATTCTCAATAATTTTGTCTGCTTGCTTAGAAAGATCGCTTGCTTGTGATTGCAAAGCATCTTTACTTGTCAATAAAGCACCCAATTTTGTTGGGTCTTTGACTACTGATTGCAAAATAGCATAGTCAGGGCCGTTCAAAACACCTAAGTTGTATGCTTCTTTGGCTTGCAACATCATATTGTTGTAGGCGTTACCCATTTTTGCTCTTGCATCAGGATTTACCATGTCTAATGTGTTAAAGCTTGTTAAGGTGTCTTTGTAATTAACAATGGCATCTTTGAGGTTTGTAGCACCAGTTACTTGTTTTGTAGCACCTTCAGGCAAATTGCCTTTATTACCCATTAATTGCTGACCATTAAACATAACAGGTGTAGCTTGATTTGGGTTGTTAGGGTTTACAGCCACATAACCGTTAGCTGTTTCGACAAGTTGTGGCTTGTTTTGACTAGCCGCTTGTAAAGCTAATGATTGCTTTTGATAAGGCGTCATTTGATTTTCAAAATCAGCTAATGTGCCTTTAAAATTTCCACCTTCAGGAGTTTGTGCAAACTTGAATTTTGCAACAGCATCAGGGGTTTTAGGAATTGCATTAGCAATCAAAGGTGCGGCAAATTGACCAGCATATTCAGGATTAGCAGTAGCAATAGCCCGTGCTTTTTTCAAGTCACCTGCGTCTAATGCTTGGTTAATATTTTCCAATACACCCATTTTTTGTTCACGGATAGCTTTAGCTAAATCTAATTGGGCTTGCTCACCTTTTTCTACACCTCTTTGACCAAAATAAACATTGGCTAAACCAGCAAGATTTTGTGTAATGGAGGGGGCGACATAATGCCCACTAATCATCTGACCTTGTGGTTGCTCCATGCCTTTTTGCATAAGCATTTCAGCCATTTTTTGTTGGCGTAAAATCTGTTGCTGTTGCAACATCTGTTCGGGAGTTAATGTTCCAATATCAGTTGGCATAATTATTCAATTCCTGAAGAACCTAAAGTTGCACCGCTATCATAATTAGCGTATGGATTTGACCAATTTGGCGTTTCTCTGCCACCCATCATTTCAGGTTTAGTTGGGTCTTTTTTACGCAATAATGCCGCCATAGCCAAAGGATTCATACCACCGCCTTGCGATTGCCCAGCTTGCTGTGCCAATTGACCTTGCTGTGCAAGTGCCGCTTGCTGGTTAGCTTGTTGTTGACCAAAGTTTTGAAATACAGGCTGCAAACCGCTAACATCTTGCATTGGTTGTGGCATTAGGATATAGGGATTCATAGTAGTCCGTAATCTACGACTTTATAGCCGTCATTTAAGGTTTTAACTGCATAAGGATAGACCTGCTCTACTTCTTGAGCCATGTAGCCGTAATGAGTTCCATGACCAGCTAATTCGTGGTCTTTAAACTCAGGTTTGTATTCGTATTTGTAAACAGTCAAACCGTTATTAGCTACGCCAATGATTTCAATGTTTTCTTTTGTGCGAATATCCGACATACCAATCAATCCAGCACCGCCAAGACTAAATAAACCGCTTGTCATTGCGTTATTAGCCGCATTTTGAGCATTAGCCGCACCTAATTGGGCGTTATAACCCATCTGTGTTGCACCCAAAATATCAGGGCCAGCCGTTGTAGCTTGTTGTGCAGAGTTTACAAAGCTAGGGCCTTGCACTTGTGCTCCAGTTCTTACAGCACTTAATGTATTGAGTGGTTCGTTACGCAAATAGGCTTGTTCTTGCAAGGCAGATTGACGGGCTTGTTGACCAACGCCAAAGCCTTGAGTAGTTGCAGCGGCTAACAGATCATTTTCTTTTTGACCCTGTGTCATCATTGCTCGTTTGTATGCTTCTGAACCTACGGGTATACCCCTATTAGCCAAATCAACGCTTAATGCTTCACGACCCTGTTGTATTTGGGGTGCAAGTCTTTGCATATACGCATCTTGGTAGCTTTGGCTAGGATTAAACCCTGTGGTTGGCAATTGGCTTGTATCAAAAGGCTTATCAAGCATGGTGTTGACATAACCCAAGCCTTTACCAGTAAGTTCACCAAGACCTAAACTGGTTTGATTTTGGTAATCTAAAAGCTGTTGTTGTGCAGGAGCAAGGGATTGTGTAGCTGTCCAAGTAGGATTGCCATAAGGGTCTTGACCGCTAATGGTGTAGTTTAAATTACCGTAAGGGGTAACTTGATTTACACGATTGGCAGCAGTAGCGGCTCTTGCCGCATCTAAATTACCTGCTGCTGTTTCCTTTGCCGCACTTGCGTAGTCGGGTGCTGGGGGAGCACTAGCTGACTTTCCCATATCTTTCTCCTAAAAATCTACATTTGTCTTTTGACATTACAAAAAACAACAAATCTCCAGTAGGAAAAACATCAAGTAATCGTGCTTGTTCCTCAAACCCCAATTTCTTGACAAACTCTACCGACTTGTCGTTACTGCTTACTACTGGGGCAACAATCTTATCTACCCCTAATTGTATAAAAGGATAGTCAAAAATGGTAGCTAAATATTGCTTATTTAACCCTTTTTCAAGGTAAATATGGCAAGTTACCGACTTTTTATTAAAATCCTCATACCAAACTACTGCTTCTATTTCATCTTTAACCCAACCAATTGTTGTGGAATTTTCGGGTGTCCATACCATGTTTAACTTTTGGGCAATAAATGGCCCTAATAAATCTTTTTCAAAACATAGCACTACAGCACTCCACCTTTTTCCATTACATAATCGGTTGATGCCCAATGAAACTCAATACCTTGCGATGCCACATTCAAGTTGATAGAACCGCTAAATCCAAGTCCGTTGACCCCTTGCCACAATCTAGTGACCACAAGATTACCGCCCCAGTTAGCGTTATCCCATAATGCCGTGTCCCAAATACCTGCATCCAATGTAGATGGATTAAAGGCTATCTGATTGGTAAGCGGTACTGTGTCAAAATCCGTGCTAATACCGCATAAAACGGTCGGTAAGCCATAATTTGTCTGTAGTATAGGGCGAACTAGGGTAAAGCGTTTAAGCTGTCCCCTGCTGTTAAAATAGCTGTAGGCTTGCTGTGCGTTTGCAACAATGTTTGATCCAGCATCAGAAGTGTCGGAATAAAATTGGGCAACAAACCCGTTACCGCCAAAATAAATCTTGTTGTCTGCCGCTACTTCCCAACATATAGCGTTTACCCCAGTAAATCTAGCCCAAGACTTTGTAATGGTGTGCATTACATATTGCTCATATCCTGTGCCTACAGGAATATTCAAAATGAGCATATTTTCACTAGCAAAATAATTGATTTGCCAGCCAAATTCAGCGTAAAAATTGGTAGCCGCTTGGCTTACAGCATAAAAAATCTTGTCGGTTAGGTTAATACGAGGGTCTAAGCGTGAAGATTGCAGAGCCGCAGACATTGGCACTAAACCATCTTGGGTTAGTAGCAATAAATCACCGCCAAACTTAAAGAAACAGCGTCTAGCAAAGGTTTGACCCATCTGCCATACACCAACTTCAGACCAAGCATTAGGATCGCTAGGGTTTGTACCCTTGTAAACAATAACTTCGCCCATGCTGGTAACAAAAGCGGATAAGTCATCTACTCCATAACCAGCGTCTAATGTCCAAGTACCCATTGCTTGCAGGTAACCGCCTGAACGAGCAATAGCACCTAATGGAAAATCTAATGCCGCACCACCGATGGATTCAACAGGCAAATACCAAAAAGTCATGCTGTTCTTTTGCACAAAAAACAATCTGTTTTGGCACATATTGATATTAATTAGCGTGTTGCTGTTTACGCCTGTGATGCCTAGAACGGTATAACTTCCAACTACGGTGGCATTAGCCGCAGGTGCGGTAGCCATTGTGTAGGTAAAGGTTGAAGCACCTGTTACGGTAATAGAGTAAGTTCCGTTGTAATTGGCTTCGGTAGCACCTGAAATGGTTACACGGTTAGTAGATGCCAAACCGTGCGGAGAAGCTGTAGTTACAGTAGCGGTAAGATTACCTGTTCCGCCCCTTGTAATGGTTGAAATAGTCTGTGCGGTGGTGGTAGTAGCCATTCTGTACCAGCGTGTACCATCATAAATAATAGCTGGGTCTGTGCCGTTTACAGCTATTAAAAAGTTGCCACCATCGGTACTAATCATGCAATGTTGAAATTTGCTGTTAGTTAAACCTGTTAATACAGAAGTAGCTGTAGAAGTTGATGCGTTATAAATAACCCCGTTTGCAATAGCAAATAGCGTGTTTGTGCCGTTGTAATTAGCGTAATTCATCAGGGTTTGAACTTCCCCTGTGATCCCAATAGAAGTCTTTGTATAACCTTTTCTGAGGGTTACATCGGTAGGCGTAGGGAAAAAATTAACTAACTGAACCGCATCTAAAGGGTTCATTTCAGCTAACGAATCCCTAGCGTTCCAGCCCCCAATTGGGGAAGCTAGAGAAGTAGTTGTGGCTGTAAACTTCTTAGAAACAGCCATTATTAAGACCCGTAGCCAGTATCAGGAATATTAGCCCAACCAATAAGCACGGCACTTGGAGCAGGTGCAAATGATAGGGTTGCTGATCCTTTATCGTTAGCTTTAGCTATGTTCAAATAACGCTGGTAATCTTGTTGCAACGCAGTAGTATCAAAGGACTTGATTTGGAAGTATTTGAGTTTAGTCAGCAATACAATGATTGCGTCATCTAATACCGATGTATCTGTATCAACAGTAAAGCTATTCTTTACAGCATCAGCCGCACTTCTTACCCAACCTTTAGAGCGATACTCAAACCCTAAATACTCTTGGGTGTTATATGGTGGCCATATTTCAAACTTGTTGCCAAGAATACGCCAACGAACCCGTGGGCCTGTTGAGATATAGCCTGATTTAAGCCATTGCCATTGCTGTGCATCGACTGGGCCAAGCATTTGCCAATGTTTCGTCTTATCCCAATGAGTATTGTCTGTGATGGTTTCGTAATCAGACGGCAACGGATAGATGGTCTTGCTAAAAGTAACAGAACCAGCTATGGATGTTGCTGACGCTAATTGAGTAGTTGTTAAACTAGCTGAAGTAAGAACTTGATCAACATAGGTATCTTGGGGAATTGATGTCCCCACAATGGAATAGGTGTTATCAAGACCTGCGGTACTAGGAATGTTGTTAAGTAAATAAGTCCCATTCGTAGTGTTGCAGGTCGTGGTTATTGCATTTGTATAAAACCGATATTCCAACTCCAATGCTTGCCAATCGTGTTCCTTAATTAAGTCATACCCAGCACGATTCATTAACGCAAGAATTTGCTGCACATCTTGGTTAGTGTTTCCTGCTACATAAGTAGGTACGGCTAAGTTAAGTTCAGCGGTAACTTGCTGGACTAATTCAAGCATTGTTGATGACATATTAGGCTTCCTCTGTGGCTACCGCTTTCTTACGGGGTTTCTTTTCACCAACAGCGGCAAGTATAGCGGCCATTTGATCTTGCATTTGAGCCAGCTTTGCATCTGTTTCTGCCTTTATTTTAGCAGTTTCTTTGTCTTTTTTGGCAAGTTCTTCTTTCAAAGCGTTAATTTCACTTTCACGCTTGTCTGTTTCTGCCGCATTGGTGGCTAGATTTAAAAATGCCTTTGCCTTATCACGGAACGCATAAGGTGACATTCCTGCCGCCATACCCATACGCTGTAATTGCTGATCTGAAGCATTTGCAATAGATTCAATAGTGTGAAACTTCATTGCTCGCAGTTCTTCAGCTTGGCTTTTTGATACTAAAGGCCATTCTGCTACAGGTGTTCCAACCACTTCCTCATCGTTTGCACCCTGTCTATTCATGTAATTAGCCCATTGAATAGGAAAACGGGTTTTATGACTAGCTAGGGCATAAGTGTCAATTTCGGTTAAAGAATCACCAGCTACGCAAATTTGGACAAAATCAAAGTCTTTAAAGATTGGTCTGCCAGCATCCATTGATTCTTGTTCTTGATGTACTGATCGCTTGTAAAAGCGTACTTGTAATCGGGAATCCGCATTGTTTTGATCTGAAGGTAAAGCCATTTTTAAATCTCCTCAAGGTATTAAGGTAAAAGGTTAAAGAAAAAAGGGGTCAGCCTTGTGAGCTAACCCCTCGTTTTTACTACATTTTAGCGTTTTAAGCTAATCAAACAGAAGCCTTGCTAAACCAACCATAATCGCCTGAAGCCATTGAAGCACCTGACAAATATGTGCCTGTCGCACCCAAAGTTACTTGGAATGTTGAAGCATTAATGATGCAAGTTGCAGAAGAAGTTGCAATTGCTACACCAGCTTGTGCAAAAACATAACGAAAACCTGTGTTTCCAAATGTTTCAGCACCGAGTGGGCCAAAGGTTGAGATTGCTGTGCCAGCAGAGTTTGTATTTGTGTTAGCCACATTATTCAAATCTACGCCAGCGATGGGGAGAACGGTATATGCCATGATAATTTTCCTTTTCTATGGATATGATTAAGCCGTACCAGTCAAGATACCTTGCAATGAAGCATTAGAGCAAGTTAAATTACCTGCCCAACCATACAGCTTCACGATTGCATCTTGATTGATAGATTGACGCTCGCCACCAATAGGAACGAAATTACGCTCTTTATGTGGGCGTAGGAACATATAGTTAGTGTTCAAAAGATACATATACAATGCGTTCTCTTGAGCACCAATACCGCCACCTAATACCACATCAGCAGACATACCGCCACCGTAGAACTTCAATGATGCAAAGCCAGCCGCACCTTCTTCAACACCAGCAATACGCTGAATAGCTTGCAAAGAAGCAACATAGCGTTGATACAGAGTGTTACCTGAAACAATTAAATCCACTTTGTCTGTGCCACGAACAGATTTGATAGCGGCAGAAGTCATAGCGGCTTGAATCAATGAAGAAGAATCCGCACCAGTAGAAGATTGGTTCTGCCAAAACGCCCAGTTTGCACGGTTAATGCCACCGTACGTGCCAGTCGTATTTGAAACGGGAACCATAGCGGCCAATCCAGTTATGTTTTTTCCGCCATTACCAGTACCATCGCCATAAATGTCACCTGAAATACGGTTTAATAAACGGGCTTCAGAAACTTGCATACGACCATCTAAAAGGTCAATGATTGCTTCTTTGGAACTGTTTTGCAACATTTCTAGACCACTCATTGTTACAGAATCAGCATACTGAGTAATGCTGAACTGAGCCGCAGAGATAGGGCTATCAGGAGTAATATCCAATACTTCGTAACCGCTATATGAATTAGCGTTATTAGTATTTGGATCGTTGTACATAATTTCCTCGCTCGGTTGTTACAAGCCGATCCCAGCTTGGTGTAGTCGTTTCTGTTCCGCTACACTCTTAGACTTAAATTACATCAAGTTATATCTAAGGTCAGACTATCGCTCCACCAGTTCTTGGTGTTCTCTCGTTTAGTCGTTCACGGTGGCTTTCGCCTTCCGCCCTGTTGTCCCCTTCGGGAGTTCCAAGTCAATTAGAGAGAATTCTCACATCTGCGTTCAACGGCAGAGTGACCCCATCAATTAAGGATTACATTTCCGCCACTAAATGGACGGACATTACCCTTCGAGTTAAGTCTTTGCAAAATTGCATTGTTTTGTGTCAAGTTATCAGCCAATACTCCGCTACGACTTTGAATGGTGGTAGCGATAATATCGGTGATTGCTGAGTTAGCAAATGCCATGATATTTCCTTTATTAAATTAAGTTAAACCCGACCACCCTCGGCATCGGCTAAAGAAGCCAATAATAAGGATCGTCTATCCTTTGCATCTGTCTTAGACACTTGACCGCTAGGAGTAACGGATCGTGGACTAACAGCAGTTGCTTTAGCTTTTGCTACTTGCTGTGCCTTAGACGCTTGGGTATTAGCTGATTTCAGGAGTTTATCCTGCTCTAGCTTGTACGCTTCGTCATTCATACGCACCGCTTTGGCATAAGCCGATTCTAGGTCTTGGGCTAAACCTCGCTCAAGTAATTGAGCCATATCCTCCCTTACCATATCAAAGTGCGGAAACCGCTCTTTGTTACTACTTACCCGATTAATTTCATTACTTAATCGAGCATTTTCCTCTTGCTCCCGAATCTGTGACAGTTGAGCAACTTGTTGCTGGGTAGCTTGAAGTTGCTGCATTAACTGTTGCTGATACGGGTCAACATACGCCTGTTCAGGCATCTGAAGTGCATCTTGGTTTAATTGTATTCCATAATCTTGTGCAAGTCTATTAAACGCATTTAACTTTTGCTCTTGAGTTCCGTTGGCTAAAGTGTAATGTGCTCGACCTAAGTTATTGATCCATGCGGCAGGATGAATACCATGCTTTTGAAGCTCAGGAATAAACGGGCCAATCGCTTGTGTCAATTCTCTAGCATTGTCAGCTTCAGCTTTGTAGGCAGATACACCTTTTTTGTACTCTGCTTCACGCTGATTGGCATATTCAGCAAATTTAGCAAATTCCGCTTTATCTAGCGGTTTACCTTCTTGCATTTTGTCCCAAACATCCCTGTATTCCTTTTTCCAAGTAGTAGGGCGTTTTATTTGTTCTTCATTAGCATCACTAGCTTCATTAGCCAATTCGGGTTCTTCAACGGTATCGTCTGTGCTACTGGCTTCTTCGGCATTGCTTTTGAAACGACCCTTTTCGTCACGGTTGTTGCCTTCTTCGCTACTGTCGTTGCTTTCTTCAACTTCGGCTTGGATTGGATCTTCATTTACCTCTATCTCCTTTTCGATTGGTGCTTCTAAAGTGCCTTCTTCGGCTTGGTCTAATGCGGCTTCTAGCAATTCTCTGCGGTCATCTGACATGGTGTTCCTTATCTGTAATTAAGTTTGGAGTAGGTAATTTCCGCAATTTGACGCTTACGGGCTTCTTGTTCTTTGCGGCTAAATTCAACCTTTTTTTGCTCTAATGGCACATCATTGCCAATTTCAATGCAGTTATTACGCTTAAGGTTCTCACGGTGCTTAGAACGACTAGAAACCCAAGTGCCGTCTGCCATGCTGATGTGACCCTCAATGTCAGGAATAACCACAGGGGCTACCCTAGATTTCATAGCTACTTTGTCTTGCCAAGATGCTTTGGCAGCTTCTTCACCAATAGTCGGTGTCCACCATTCAAGGAAAAATTCCTCATCAGTTTTCTTGGTTTCTATGTGATTTCCTTCGGAATATCCGCATTTTGGGCACAGCATTACATTCTCCTTATGATGTCGGGTAATTGGTCGTATTCACTAGGTCTAAGTAGGCAAATGCTGTCATACCAACGGGCATTTTTCCACCGCCAGCATACAAATTCTTCTTTTGGCAGTAAAACTACGGTTTTTATCCCCAAAGCACCAGCAAGGTGGGCTGTTCCCGTGTCAACAGTCACAATTCCCTTCATAGCCTTCATGTGTGATGCAGTTTGCACCCAGTTTTTCTTCCATCCATCGTTAGGAAGTGGGTGAAATAGGCCATCAGAGTTAGGATTTAGACTATAAGCGTCATCCCCGACCAATTCAGCCATGTGCCGATGGTCTATAGATTTGATGTAATACAGAGTTTGCTTGGATGCTTCCCAATTTACCCCAATTTTGGGTGGAATATTGCTAGGAATAGCGTGTAAATAGCCTTCTGAACCCACAATCTTGTTCCGTGTTACAGGAAACATAGACTTAACAATAGGGTGCATCAAGCTAATGTAATAAGGCAATGACATTGAGCCAATCCAGTAATCAGATTGGGTAGCCATACCCTCACTTAAATCGTTGCTAAACACATCTACAGCGTGAATTTGACCTAAAAGGTGGTGTAATGTGCTTTCTTGCAAAACAACGACCCTAGACGCTCCTAAAGCCTTTAAAGCAGGTAGGAAACGGGCAAACATAATAATGTCCCCAAAACCTTGCTCCATCTGTACGGTAATGGATTTACCCATAAGGGGTTCACCTCTCCATACAGGCATTTTTAACGCAGGGGCGTATGGCTGGGCTTGTTTGGCAATAATGTCAGGATGCCAGCGGTATTCAAATCCTCTAAAGCCAGCTTCATATCTGCCAGCGTGTAGGTGTTCGTAAGCTAATTTATATTGGCTATCAGCGTCTAGTGCAGTAGTAGTAATAGTGCAACCTCATCGTCTAGTTCCTCTAGGCGTTTGGCTTCCATTACCCTCAATTGCTCTTGCATAAGAGCCTGTTGGTGTCTGATCGCTACCGCTTCAAGGATGTTATTCCGTTGTCTTTCAAGGTAGCTTATAGACCGCTGTAATTCTTGTGTATCGACTGACGGTATATCAGCTTTAACCTCTTGAATTGATTTTACTTTAGATTGCTTAACTTTTGCAACAGGCGTTGGATCAATCTGTTCCTTAAACGCTTTCTTACGATCTGCATTTGCGTCTTTGACGGATTGTTCTAGCTTACGCTGTCTTTCTGCTATCTTTGCGGATAGCTTGCGTAATCTCTTTAAATCGTCAGCTGTCCAAGAAGCATCATCACCCCCAGCAAGATTATTAGTAGGGGTGGGGGCTACATAGACCTGAAATGCGTTATTTTGAAACGCATTAGCTTGGAAAGCTGTTTGAAACATTAGCCTACCAAAGCCTTTACTTCATCTTGGGTAAGGCCTAATGCTGCTAGTTTAGCTAGTGCAGAAGCCTTTGCAGTTATTGGAACTTGAATTGCATCAATAATGGCTTGTTTTTTAGTTTCATTAACTACGACTTTGCCCCCTACTAATTCCCAAGCATCAAAATAAGCGTTGTCTGTAGGAAGTTTGCCATCATCAATAATCATTGCACCAGCAGGACAATCTTTAACCAATACTTGTTCAATCGGTAATTCGCCTGTTGGGTAAGTTACTGATACTCCACCATTAGAATTTGTGTAAATAATTACTTGTGCCATGCTTTATCCTTATGAACTAAATACAGAAGCATAAACAAATTGCTGGTCTTGTAATGCTGAATCTGCTGAGTTAGTAGATTGAATGTAAAAAATTGATACTGTTGGAGTTCCTCCATTAGCACCAGTATTTGTATTTACAACGCATCTTCCATTACCTGATGAACTACTTTCTCCGCTTAATCCTAAAGAAATTGCGTAGTTTGCGTTAGGCATTGCAGTAGTAAAAGAAATTCCATATCGACCAGTTGTATATCTTGTAACACTACTTACATTGTATGAACCATTAATTGCACCGCTTGAACCAGTAAAGTTTACCCATGCTTTACATAATTGACTTGTAGAACCAGTTAAACCAGCTACACTTTGCGTACTAGCGTTGTTAAATGTTAGACCATTAGTCCCATCAATAATCATTGACATTATGTGTTCTCCGCAGGTTCAGGAGTGTTTCCCTCAGCTACCCATTTTAGGTAGGCTTGGTAGTCTGTGTTGTCAGGGTCGAATGGAATATAAGTTTTTCCTAAAAATACTCCAATAGGCTGATTTTCAGAATTATTGTGTAATTTATACATAATTATAGTTCCGCACTAAATGTAAATCCTGTTGCATTTGATGGACCAAATATATTTGAAGCTGCACCAGCAGTTCCACCTGATGACCAAGTTCCTACTAAATTAATATTGTTTGTAGCAGTTTGTCCATTTTGCATTGATAGCCCTGTAACAGTATAGTTACTGCCATTTGATAAATCTTGTGCAGTAAATGAATTTAAAGTAACACTAGGAGTTGAACGCATGGTAACTTTAAATGGATAACTAAATTGCACTTGACCGCCAGTTCTTATGCCACCAATAATAGATTCAGATTGACTTGTTATCCCATTTTGAAAATACCTTTGGCATAATTGCAATTCGGTAGTGTATTGACGATACTCAAATCCAGTAGCATTGCTTCCTACTTCTAGTTGAACACCAGTAATGTAGAAAGTTGCTCCGTTTGTAGCAATCCAATTTGT
>Ga0209296_1000478_pt1 | contig 34700 bp, 33 predicted proteins | sample S_130206_EF_Meta_FD_187319 | JGI IMG/M metagenome (GOLD analysis project Ga0209296, IMG submission 187319) | Freshwater microbial communities from Lake Simoncouche, Canada to study carbon cycling - S_130206_EF_MetaG (SPAdes) (version 2) | ecosystem: Environmental > Aquatic > Freshwater > Lake ... | reverse complement strand
TAATAGAGCCGTACTGTAGAGCTTCTGCAGCTAAACGTCCCGCATCCAGCGTTAAAGATGGATTCGAGAACAATGCTTGCGCAAGTGCTTCCCCGCGTCCGTCGCGTGCTGCTTGAGCGAGCTCTAACAGCCTGACAGGATCCGAAGAAGAACGTGCCTCGTTCATAGGATCATCACTAGCCACGACTGCAGGCATCTCGAGCTGTTTGATAAGCGCAAGTCTGTCTGCGTCGCTGTTGTGATTACCGTAGCGGCCGGTGCGTTTGAACGACGCACTCTTTAACGCAAGCAGTAGCTCTGCACGTACTTCGTCAAACGCATGTGGGTTCTTAGCGAACTCATCTAGCGCTTCCTTGTACGTCCTGTTGCGATCTGCGTCTGAGTACATGGCTTCACCTTCAGTAGACATAAAGTCAATGTAAGGTGCAGCAACGAAACTCAAAATGCGACGTTGAACCGCTTCACTGGTCTTACTTCCTGCAACGAAACACAGGATGTGCGGATATTCCGACCTAGAAGCGAGCGCGTCGTGTAACTGAGGACGACTCTTAAACAAGTAGAATAGATTGTAGTCTGTCCGAGAGTTGTAGTCGTCAATCGGCGTAGAGCCGATCACAGTCGCAACATGCTCTTTAACAACGTCAGCAACACTGCCGTTGCTGATGATTTCACTGAGCACTTTAGGATGCTTTTGATGCGCCAAGTTAATGTAGTCTTGGTCGTGTAGATCAGAACGCTTCGCGGCTGCGACGAGTACTCCTACGCGCTTTTCTTTCGAAAGCACAGCACGAAGTTCTTTAAGAGTGCGCTCCTTACGGCTCACCCAAGCACTTCGCTCTTTAGCTCCTACGCGCTTGCCGATTTTTGCATCGACATCATCTGGGATTACCGGATGACTCGCTAGGGCAGCTAATAGGTCACCGTCTCCTTGAGACGAGCCTACTGCACAAATGCGCCTCTGCACTGAAGCAGCGCACGCTGTGTCTTGCACCATGACATGGTACAGGGTGTTGAGAATGGTCTTAGCCATATTTTCCTCTCGTGTTTTTGTATACGCGTTAGCGTGGGATCTACTGTCGGTGCTTATACCGGGATCGAAAGATCAAAGAAGCCGAGAAACACGAAAGACGCACCTTATGCGGGTGCGTCTTTCGTGTTCCTGGTCTCAATGTCATCTATACATATAGTCATCTATATATGTAGTGCTACTTCAGCATAGACATGCTTGCGCGCTGCGTACTTTTAGCTCTGGTCTGCGGTCGGGTCCTTCAAGAGCGCCTGAACGCGTGACGAGGATAGTCCTGTGAGCTCAGCTATGTCAGCGATTGTGAGTCGGCAGCTGCGAAGGTCTCGAATAGACTCAGCACGATCCCGGCTGGCCTCACGTAGGTCCGTTTGCGACTTTTCAAGTCGGTCTGCCGCACCGTGGTAGGCGTCGACAGAGTTAGCGACACGCTCAGCGGTCTCGACTCTCTCGCGGGCTTCCCCACGTGCTCTTGACGCGTCTCTCTTTGGTACGCCCGTAGCGGCTTTGGTGATTACTGTGGTCATGATGTCCTCCTGTTAGTGTGTGTATTACGCTGCGCTGTACGCAGACGTAACACAGTGTTGGCGCTGAGCAACACATCAAAAGGGAACAACTCCTCGGTGGTGCAGACCAACCACACCCAGGTGCACTAAACCAACTAAAAGTGCAATACAGCACTATACGGAAATGACTCTGCAGAACTGGTGTAAGAGTCGAACGCGTGCACAGTGTAAAGAGCGAATCGACGATTCGCTGGGCTATGCCCACAGAAACAAACAACGGAGGTACACGTGAAATTTACGTGTGACAAAGCTGTGCTGAGTGCCGCGTTGCGCAATGCCAAAAAAGCCACCACAACCACCCCAAACGGTGGAGTGGCTTATCAGGCGGTGCGTATCACGGTCGAAGGTTCAAAAGCGATCTTCACAGCAACAAACATGGACATGACAGTCCGCGAGGTAGTAGAAGCGAAAGACGCTACTGCTGGTGACGTATTAGTCACCGCCAGTACTTTGGTGGATTTCGTATCACGCATGCCTAACGGCAACCTGACGGTGTCATGCAACGGCAAACAACTGAGCTTGACAGCAGGAGCGGTAGTGATGAATATCGACACGATAGACATCGCCTCTGCCCCAGTGGTTATCTTCCCAACCGCAAGTGGTGTAGAGATTCCGGCATCGGATTTTCTCACTGCAATCGGACAGGTAAGCTCCGCAGCCTCTAAGGACCAGGCACGACAAGTGCTGACTGGTGTGTTGATGGAAGTCACCACTGACGGTCTTCGCTTGGTTGCGACTGACTCGTACCGGCTTGCAAAGCGCGAAATCCGAGGAGCATCTGGACTACCAGAAGGCACCTCGATCGTTGCGCCTGCAGGTCCGCTAAGTGCTGCTGCTGAGATGCTCAGTGGTTCCGACAAAGTGACTGTACGTCTCACGACCACCGCGGTGTCTCTAGAGGATGGCGATCGCAAAGTCGTGCTACGGCTCTTGTCTGGTGCCTACCCTAACTACCAGATGGTGTTAGCGGTCACTAACAAGACCAGCGCAGTCATTGAACGCAAACCGTTCATGGAAGCACTCAACCGCGCACGAGCAGCCGTGACGATTGGCGGAAGTATGGCCACGAAAATGGCTTTCTCCCCAACCGATGGCACACTCGAGCTCGAGTCGGGTAACGCTGCACGCGAAGCTATGGAAGTTGTTGTCAACGGTGAAGCGATTAACCTCGCTGCAAACGCTGAGTACGTCTTCCAGGCACTCGAGAAGTTCGACACCGACAAGGTGACGCTCAACTTCTCAGACCCTGTGAAGCCAATACAGCTCACAAGCGACGCTGGCGATCTACTCTACGTGGTAATGCCAACCAGAGCCTAGGCTTTAAAAACCAAGCCCCCCTCCCACTTTTGTGGAAGGGGGGCTTGTGACGTTAACGAAGTCGGTCCCTGTATCCGACCAGTAGCTCATCCATCAACTCAGGGGCTTCAGACTCTGACTCGAACATCCAGTCTACCTCTTCTGCCAAGGCAGCAAACTGAGCATGCGGTGCAGTCATCCTGGATTTGATACCACGAAGCTCCACCCGTGCGTCTGCCATTGTTATGCCCTGCGAGGATGCGTAAGCAGTAGCCGCCTCTTGAGGAACAATGTCACCCTTGAGCATTAAGACACTATCTACGTCTGTATCGTGCATTGTACCTAGCATTGATCGAACGATCGCCACTGGATCGTCGTCGACGCTCGTCTCTATAGAACCCTGCACCTTGTCATGAAGGTCACCCTCCCCCTCACTTAAAGGACAGTCCAAGCTCACAGCTCCAGCAGACGTCATGAGAAGTTCTGGCATCTCATTGGCTATAACTCGCAATATGCTCTGTCGGCTAAGTCGAGCATGCACAGCACTCATCGCCTCCTCCTCTGTCATTTCTGGGCTCTCCGCTATAACTCTTGCATAAGTCTCACTAACGAAATACGCCATAACGTCGGCAGATATCTCCTTAGTAGAGAGGCTCTGCCCTGCTGCTTTACGCTTTTCGATTGCTGTGTGCGCAACTTTCGCAACTCTGCGCCACTCACGTGGTCGAGCTCCGCCCCCACTGTCGTATTCAATAGTTGTCATGTGTTGGCGAACCTGCTTAGAGACCCACTGAGAAACCTCTACCCCCTTGCCTGAGTCGTACGTAGATAGGGCTTCCATCGCCACTACCATCGCCTCTGCTCGAGACTCTTCACGTTCTTTTAGACCCCACTCATGACCTAGTCTCTGTGTTGTCTGTTCGTCAGCGATCACCCGGACTAGCGGACTCAAGCACTCCATCAGGTTAGATGCAGCTTTAGCCCCCTTAGGCTCAAGCACTGCGGCACGCTTTTTGTCTACGGCTTTACCTGAGAGCAAAGCGACCTCAGCTGCGGCTTGGCTTGCCTGATAGGCGGCAACCAACTTCTTCTGGTCTTCGTTACTGATGATCTGACGTGTTGTGTTCATATAGAAACACAATGCCCGCAGCTAGTGCCACGGCACGCAGAAACTACCCGGCGTAAGCCCGTAAACACCCTACACTGAGCCAAAGTACTCCTACATTCGATCCAGGCACCAGAAACCGTCCTAATGGAACTTACGCCACTCACCTAACGCGCCAGGGCCGAGAACCTCTGAAAAAGACCACATAGGCCTTCCAGATCATCAGAATAGGAGGTCCCTGACGGCAGAAATAAGCGAAAACAGCTTGCCGTTGGTGCCCTCAGCTGAAAAAGGCACTTTTAGAGCTTTCGCGGCAACCTAAAAGACGCTAAAAGCCATCCCAGCAGGCACTAAGGCTACTTTCCCTGGTCCGTAGAGACGGGCAGGAAGGCTGCCAACCCATATAGAGAAGAGAGGGAAATAAATCAACAGAATCTCCCATTAGAGACATCCTGTAGAGAACAACAAGACACTCACTCTCAACAACCCAGAGACTCAACTTCCTAGAAACAGAATCATCAATAAAGAGACCTAGAACCACCAAGAACACAGTGTGCGGTTATCGGCCGAAATTGATTCCTGAGCGCTCTTCTGCTTTACCGACAGAACCTGGCTAGGTGTCCTGCGGCTTTCTTTTAAACAATCAATTTCGGCCGAGCGGGAATCGACTACACAGCTGGCTCGTGCGCTGGTTTGCCGACTCCGGACTATGTGACTCATGGCAAAATGTAAAATCCTGGCAACTGTTGGTCCAGCCTCGTCCTCTCCGGAGGTGTTGGCTTCTCTGGCCGTAGCGGGGGTTTCTGTGTTCAGGGTGAATGCGTCTCACTTGTCGCCAGAGGGCGTTGCTAGTCAGGTTGTGGGTATTAGGGAGGCTGTTCCTGGGGCGTGTGTGTTGGTTGATCTGCAGGGCCCGAAGATGCGTATTGGTGAGTTGTCTGCTCCTGTAGAGTTGGTTGCTGGTGAGTCTGTGGTAGTGGGTTCTGGTGGTTTGCCGGTGTCTTTTGATCTTCGTGAGGCGGGTGTTGCTGTTGGTGATCGGGTTTTGTTTTTTGATGGCCGTGTGGAGTGTGTAGCTGTTGCTTGGGTTGTTGGTGGTTTGGAGTGTTTGGTTGTGCGGGGTGGTTTGGTTTCGTCGCGTAAGGGTGTGAATCTTCCTGATACGTTGGTTTCTTTTCCTGCTTTGACTGATGCGGATCGGGATGTTCTTTCTGCGGTTGTTGGTTTGGATGTGGATTGGGTTGCTTTGTCTTTTGTGCAGACGGCTGCTGACATGTTGGCGTTGAGGGAGTTGGTTCCTGCTTCTACTGGGATTATGGCGAAGATTGAGCGTTCGGCTGCTTTGGCGGATTTGGATGCTATTGCGGCTGTGTCTGATGCTTTGTTGGTGGCGCGTGGGGATTTGGGTGTGGAGCTTCCGTTTGAGGATCTGCCAGTTGTTCAGCAGTTGATTTTGGATCGTGGTAGGGCGGCTCAGGTTCCTGTGGTGTGTGCTACTGAGATGTTGGAGTCGATGGTGTTGTCGTCTAGGCCTACGCGTGCTGAGGTGACTGATGTGGCGCATGCGGTGGGTGCGGGTTTTGATGCTGTGATGTTGTCTGCAGAGACGGCTGTTGGTGTTGATCCGTGTGCGGCTGTGGCCGCTATGGCTCGTGTTCGGGATCGTGTTGAGTCTTCTGGTGTTGTTGCTGTGGTGTCTGATGGTGGGGTTGTGTCGGGTTCTTTGGCGGTGGCTCGCGCAGCTCAGCAGTTGGCGGCGGATACGGGTGCTTCTGCTGTTTTGGCTTTGACGGCTTCTGGTCATACTGCGCGTATGTTGTCGTCTTGTCGTCCGAGTGTGCCTGTGGTGGCTGTGACGCCTTCTGAGTCTGTGGCGCGTCGTTTGATGTTGTTGTGGGGTGTGGAGCCTCTGGTGTCGTCGCGTCCTTCTAGGATTGATGAGGCTGCGGATGCTGCTGCTGGTTGTGCGGTAGCCGAGGGTCTTGTGTTTTATGGTGACAAGGTTGTTGTGTGTGGTTCTAGGGTGGGTCCTACTGCGGATGCTGATGCGATTTGGGTGCAGACGATTTAGTTTTGTTCTGTGGCGCTCTGTCGCGGGTGCGGCTAACTGAGGGTCCAGTGGTAGTAGGTCTAGTGGTATTGGGTCTAGTAGTCGCGGGGCTGTTGTGAGCAGGTATGCGCTAGTCGAGGAGGGTGGCTGCGACACCGGTGTGGTCGCTGGCTTCGTTGCCTGGTGTTCCTACTAGGTGTACTTCTGTCGGGTATCCGGGTTTGCCGTAGGCCCAGCCTCTGGTCATGATGTAGTCGATTCTGCGGTCTGGGAGGTATAGGGCGTTGTCGATGCCGTTGGCGGCAGATGTGACGTGTGCGTATTTGTTGGCGGGGCAGGAGGTCGCTCCACCGGTTTGTTTCGAGGCTTCCCATGCATCTACCCAGTAGGTGTGGTCGCCGTGCGTGGTGGCTGCTTTGCCTGTGAGGTGTCGGATGGCGTCGTGGTTTGGGAGTGTGTTGAGGTCGCCAGCCAAGATGGTTACGTCTGCGTTTCGTTCTTTGGCGACGCGTTCGATGTTGCGTGCTTCGTCGAGCCGGACGTGTTCTTTGTCGCCGCCCCATGTGAGGTGTGTGCAGGCGAGGTGCCAGGTTTTTCCATGGTGTGCTATTTCGACAGAAAGCAGTCTTCCAGTTCCGGCAGCTGACAGTGGTCCGGATCTAGTCCATGTGGGGATTTGTTTTGTGAGTATGGCTAGCCCTGATCGTCCGCTGGCTGTTTCTTTGTCGCCGCCTGTTGTGACATGGTGTCCTGTTGTTTGTGCGATGTGGTGGGCTACTGTGTGGTTTTGGTAGTCAGTGTTTTCTTGTATGAACACTGTGTCGTACTTGCCGTCTGCGATTGTCTTTGTTAGAAGCAAGACGCGTTCGTCGATTTCGTGTTTGTCGTGCCAGGTGTTCCATGTGAGTACTTTCATCATTGGAGACTGTGCGGAGTAGGTTTGTGATGTCCGTGGGGGTTCTGTTCATCAAAGTCTGGCGCGGCTTGTGGTGTGTTCTTTTAAGTTAGCGGCAGAGGGCTGTGGCTGTCTGCCATGCTTGTTCGAATCCCATCACTGAGCCCCATGCGAGTTCTGAAAAGAGTGGTGCTGCGAGTCTTGCGTCTTTGAGTGTCGAGTGTGGTGCGATGCGTAGGGGTGCCGGGATTGTTGTGTCAAGGGGTCCTAGTATGATTGATGTTCCTTTGACATGGTGGAAAACTCCGTTGCGTAGCCATGATGATTCTGGGGTGTGCCGGAGGTTTCGTCGTATGACTATGAGGACTTGTCCTTCGTCTAGTACTGGTGTGAGTGGTTGTGTTACGTATTTGAGTAGCTGTTCGATGAGTTCTTCGCGGAGGTTTTCTGTGGTGTTTAATGCAGCTAGGGCGGTGACTCGTTCGTTGGTGGTTTGGGCAAGCAAGGTGTTGATCACTGTTTGTTCGTCGTAGCTAGATATCGTGTTGGGTAGTAGTCCTGATAGTCCAGGTAGCCGCTCTTCTAAGAGGGAGTGTGCGAGCTGTTGGTTCACGCATATGACTGTCCTTGGTCGTCTGACGTGTTGCTTGGCTTTCTGGGTCTGTCGCCAAAGCCCGGTTGTTGTCTGGTTGTTGTCTGGTTGTTCGTTTGTGTTTGCTGCTGACACGTGTGAGGTCTTTGTTCGTTGTGTGGTCTCGATACTGTCTTCGTGTTTGTTCTCGATGATCTTTTGTCGCCTTTTGCGATAGCAAGGCTTAAGGAGTCTTTGTCGTATGCGGATCAGTGGTTGGAGCTTGCTCCGTCACGTCTGATTGCGGCTTGTAAGCGTGAAGGGGTGTCCCCTGTGGCTCCTCTTCGTGGTGGTAACAGGTCGGTGGCTTGTTGGGGTTTAGATAGGGCTGGGACGCATGTGGCTGTGAAGCTGGCCGCGTATCCTGGTGCTACTCGTCGTGAGGCAGCCTCTCTGAAGGCTCTGGCGTCCTCTGGGCGTGTGCCTGGGGTTATCTTGGCTGATCTTCATAGAGAGGTCTTAGTGTCAGAGTTGGTGTGCGGTAGTACTCCTTTGTCGAGCACGATAGAGACGCGTGAGGAGGTAGCTGGGGTGGCTGGTCTGTTGGCTGCTTTCGCTGAGTGTGCCTCAGATGATGTTCCTGATGATGTCTCGTTAGGTTGGCGCGTGGGTCAAGCCTGGCAGTTAGCACAGTACTGGACGTCTGCTCCTCGGATCGAGTTGGCAACGGCTGCAGATAGGTTAGAGCGTGCTTCTGTGTCGAGCATGGTGGTGTTGCATGGTGATCTGGTACCTGGGAATATTTTGTTGAGGCAAGACGGTGAGCTACTGGGCATTGACCCTCAGGCTGTTGTCGGGGAAATTGAGTCTGCTGCGGCTTCTTGGGGTTTGTTGCGTAGTAACGGTGATGATCAGGGGTGGCGCGCTGGCGGCGGGGCTGTGCGTCGTGCTTTGTTGTTGTGTTCTGTTTTGGGTGCTGATTCTGAGCGTACTTTAGCTCATTTGTCTTTTCAGGCTTTGGAGCTGGCTTGTCGCCAGGCGTACTGGGGTGAGTGGGATTGGGTGTCTGAGTCGCTGGATGTTTCTAGGGCTGCGGCTGCTGCTTTGAGGTAGGCTTGTGTCCCGTAAGTACGCCTTTAGTGTGGTTGCTACGTCTAACCAATGATCGATAAAAGTTTGTGCCCTGTGGCCCATCCTCTTCCTGCGTCCAGGAAGGACAAACGTGCTTCAAAACGTTTGCTTTTACGAACCAATTGGTTAAGACCGCTATCTGCAGGCCTGAACAGGCGCTACGTATCAAGGATTTTTTCCTAACACGTTTGCCCCTGGGCCGGGATGCAGTAGCAAGGTTTATTGACAGTGATTGTAAGCTCTCCCCAGCTTCACAGTCACGCACATAGGCATCGGACATATTAGGGTTTATTCTTTGCCCCTAGTATGTCCGATGTTCTTATTCCCGCCTGGTTCTGCCGTGTAGCAGCCTCCACGTCCTCTTGCCTGCTCAGTCCTCTTGCCTGCTCAGTCCTCTTGCCTGCTCAGTCCTCTTGTCTGTTTAGTCTTTCTCAGCACTGTGTTGTTTGTGAGATCCCGTCCGACTGCTTTCCTTCTAGCTGCGTCTTGGCTGCTTCTGTTTGGTATGTCGATTGCGAGTGCGGCGTCTGCTCAGCCTCTTGTCAAAGAGCCGTTAGCGCAGGGCTCGACCGCGAACGCCCAGATGAAGGATCCTTTGGTTTTTGGTATCGGGGCTCGTATTTTGGTACCTGTTGTATCTTCGTCTTTCGTAGTAGGTCAGCGTGTGGCGATTGTTGCGTTGCGTGACGGGCAGTTGTTAAAGAGTCAGGGTTTTGTTTCGACCGTGGTACCAGGACGTGGTGTGTGGGTTTGGTTTCCTAGTTTGAACGTCTCTAATGGGTCGTACCCGCCATCTCCTATTCCTAGCAACCCTGAGATTTTGTTTCTGTCGGCCATCTAAAAAGCCCTGTCTAAAAAGCCCTGTCTAAAAGACCTGTGTCTTTAGTGGTCTTTCACACACAGAGTTTACTTTTTAGGTTGATTCAACGGCGTTGTGGCGATGCTAAGTGCATTCAATGTTTCTGTAAGGACGGTGATTGACATGCGTAAGATGAAGAAGGGTTTCTCTTTAATAGAGCTGGCGATCGTCATCGTCGTGCTCGGCATTCTTGCGTCTGTTTCGTTCGTTGGTTTCCAGCAGATCATTAAGCGCTCTGATACTGAGCGCGTCAAAGAGCAGACCCGTACTTGGGTGCGTCAAAGTCAGGCTTTGTATGCGTTGAAGGCTCCTACAGATCCGTCTTACACTTGGGAACAAGCGCTTCTTGAAGTAGCTGCAGATCTACCTCCTTACAGCCAAGTGGGAAGCAGTGCGCTGGCGTCTGGCGCTCAAGCTATCAACACGACTGTAAACGGTTGGCGTGTCCAGTCAGATACTGCTGGCGATACGAGCGTTTTCTCAACTGGTCCAAACCACATTGTTGTTCGTACATCTGGTTCAACAATGTATTTCGCTGTAGCTACAGGGCAGTCTTCTTCCGCTATTGTCAAGGGTGTGTTCGGCGCTATCTCAGAGCGCGGTACTGCGAGTCTCTGGACTTCAAACTGCGCAGAGCGGTCATGTGATGCGGATAGTGCTTACAGCGGTCCGCAGGCTGCTGGGTCTTACAGCACGTCGATCCCTGGTTCTGTAGCTGGCGCAACTACAACTACTGCCGCACCAACTACAACTACTGCTGGCACGACTACAACTACGGCAGGTGCAACCACAACTACTGCTGCGCCGACCACGACCGCTGCGCCTACTACGACAGTTGCTGCTACCACCACGACTACTACCACCACGACTACTACCACCACCACGACTACTACGACTACAGTCCCGCCGTCAGTTCCTGTAGCACCAAGCCCGATCGTTGTGTCAGAGACCGCTGCAGCTTCAGCTTTAGTCCAGATCAACACCGCTTCTGCAGCAGCTCGTGGAAGTTTGGTGACGTCTGTTGTCGCGTCTTGTACAGCTACAGGGTTCCCTACTTTAACTTACACATGGAGTTCTTCTCTCGGAACTAACCCGAACGGTACTTACCCAGCTCTGACCACCTCATGGGCGACACCGGTGGCTGGCGCTATCTACACGTGTTCAGTTACAGCGACGAACAGTGTTGGAACTTCGACGGCCGCAACGGCTGCGTACTACGTCTATCCGTACCCTTACCCATATCCGTATCCGTACCCGTACCCTTACCCATATCCGTACCCGTACCCTTACCCGTATCCTTCGAACTATCCGTATCCATATCCGTACCCGTATCCTTACCCTGCGCACTACCCGTACCCATACCCATACCCATACCCGTATCCTTACCCATACCCATACCCTGGTCACTATCCATATCCGTACCCATACCCGTACCCATACCCTGGTCACTACCCTGGTCACTATCCGTACCCGTACCCGTACCCTTACCCTGACTACTACCCAGCCCCTTAGTAAGAGGTTTGAGGTTATAGTAATAGCAGAGAACTGGTTGGCTTAGGCCTCCAGTTCTTTTGCTTTTTAGTGGTTGCGTCTCTGTCTAAAAACCAATGATGCGCGCACCCTAGAGATAGATGTCCTAGATGGTGGAGTTAGCAACGTCCGTGCACACTGTCACATGTGTGAGAAAGCGCCTGTTACGTGGATTTTCCCTTGCGGAACTTGTGATCGTAATTGTCGTGCTCGGAATTCTCTCGTCTATCGCGTTCGTTGGGTTTCAGCAGATCATCAAGCGTTCGGATAATGAGCGTGTTAAAGAGCAGACCCGTACATGGGTACGTCAGAGTCAGGCGTTGTATGCGCTAAAGACACCGTCAGATCCGAACTACACTTGGGAGCAAGCTCTTCTTGATGTGGCAGCTGACTTGCCTCCGTATAGTCAAGTGGGAAGTAGCGCGTTGTCGCTCGGCGCTCAAGCAGAAGATGCGACAGTTAACGGCTGGCGCGTTCAGTCAGATCCTACAGATAACGATAGTGTTTACTCAACTGGTCCTAACCACATTGTTCTGCGTACATCTGGTTCGACGATGTATTTTGCGGTAGCTACCGGGCAGTCAGCATCATCAATTGTAAAGGGAGTTTTTGGTGTAATCACAGAGCGTGGTACTGCATCGCTCTGGACGTCTAACTGCTCAGCACAGACGTGTGACGCAGGTAGTGCGTACAGCGGTCCTCAAGCTTCGGGGTCTTACGGTACGTCTGTCCCCGGCTCTGTCGCCGGTGTCACTACAACGTCTGCGCCTACTACTACTGTGGGTGGTGCTACGACGGCCGCACCGACTACTACTGCAGTAGGTGCTACGACTACCACTACCGCACCGACTACAACAGTTGCTGCCACCACAACGACTACCACAACTACTACGACTACTACTACGACTACTACGACTACGACTACAGTCCCACCGTCAGTCCCAACACCCCCTTCGTCTTTAGTTCTCGGCGAGTACGAAGATAATATTGTACACACGTCTGCATCGGGCGGCGGGAGCAGTGCGTACCCGACGCCCGCAACGGTTATGTTGACGTTGGACGCACAAGGTGGTCTGGCCCGCGGAAGGTTGGTGACGTCAGTAAATGCGTCTTGTACAGCTACTGGGTACCCAACGCTCACCTACGCGTGGACTTCTTCTTTGGGTACGAACGCTAACGGCGCGTACTCTGCTGTGTCTAACATATGGACAACTGACGTAGCTGGCGCTATCTACGTCTGTTCAGTTACAGCGACGAACAGTATTGGGACTTCAACAGCCGCCACGGCTGCGTACTACGTATATCCGTACCCGTATCCTTACCCTTCGCACTACCCGTACCCAGGTCACTACCCAGCTCACTATCCTTACCCAGGTAACTACCCAGCTCACTATCCGTACCCTGAGCATTACGCGTACCCATACCCTGATAACTATCCTTACCCTGAGAACTATCCTTACCCAGGGCACTATGCTTATCCTTACCCTGATTACTACCCAGGTCCAGCGTAAGACGCTCAAGTTCATAGTAAGAGTAGAGAACTAGTTGGCTTAGACCGCCAGTTCTTTTGCTTTATAGCTGTTGCGTTTATATATTAAAGCCCTCTCTAAGGTATCTTCAGTAACGGAAGTCACAAACCTACTAGAGTCCGCAGCGTCAGCTAGCACAGTCACACGTATGAGAAAAAAGGCGTTACGTGGATTCTCCCTTGCGGAGCTGATCATCGTAATTGTTGTGCTCGGAATTTTGTCGGTCGTCGCCTATATGGGCTTCAGTTCGGTGGTCAATCGTTCTAGTAATGAGCGTATTAAAGAGCAGACGCGTTCCTGGGTACGTCAGGCCCAGGCTTTGTATGCGTTGAACTCGCCGTCTGATCCAACGTACTCGTGGCAGCAGGCGTTAGAGGATGTGGCCCGAGATTTCCCGCCTTACAGTCAAGTTGGAAGTAGTGACGCACAATCACCGACTTCAGGTACAAACGTGAACGGTTGGGTAGTTGAAACAGACAGTGGCCCGTCGTCTTACTCAACTGGTCCAAACCACATGTTGATCAGGCCGTCTGGTGATCTTTTGTTCTTCGCTGTGTCGTACTCAAACAACGACGCAAATTCAAGCTCGAATGGTATGTTCGGCGCCGCGCCTACTCGAGGCTCTATAACTGTGTGGGATGCGGTCTGTGGTTATCAAAGTTGTGACGCAACGTCCGCATTAGCAGGGCCTCCGCCAGGCGGTAGTTACGGTACTGTACCGGGTGCTACTACTACGACAGTCTCTGGTGCTACAACCACCACTGTTGTGGGTGCTACTACTACCACTATCGCTGGTGCTACTACTACCACTATCGCTGGTGCTACTACTACCACTATCGCTGGTGCTACTACTACCACTATCGCAGGTGCTACTACTACGACAGTCGCTGGTGTGGTAGCTGGTGTTACCACCACGACTACTACCACCACGACTACTACGACTACAGTCCCACCGTCAGTTCCTGTAGCACCAAGCCCGATCGTTGTGTCAGAGACCGCTGCACAGTCGGCTTTAGTTCAGATCAACACCGCTTCTGCAGCGGCTCGTGGAAGTTTAGTGACGTCTGTTGTCGCGTCTTGTACAGCTACAGGGTTCCCTACTTTAACTTACACGTGGAGTTCGTCTCTCGGAACTAACCCGAACGGTACTTATCCAGCTCTGGCTACCTCGTGGGCAACACCAGTTGCTGGTGCTATCTACACGTGTTCAGTTACGGCAACTAACAGCGTAGGAACTTCCGCACTCGCAACAGCTGCGTACTACGTCTATCCATACCCTTACCCATATCCGTACCCATACCCTTATCCATACCCGTACCCATACCCCGACAACTATCCGTACCCTTACCCATATCCGTATCCGTACCCGGACCACTATCCTTACCCGTACCCGGACAACTACCCGTACCCGGACAACTACCCTTACCCATATCCGTATCCGTACCCATATCCGTATCCAGGTCACTACCCGTATCCTTACCCATACCCATATCCGTACCCCTACCCACTCAACTATCCGATCCCTCGTGGTCCTCGGTCGGTAGTAGATACTGGCTTGAACCCTAAGTAGCGAGTATTAATTCATAGATCAGCGGTCTGCAGTACGACGTACTTGTCTGGAACGGGTTAATATTAGTCAGCAGCAGTTCTTGTGTTTTGAAACTAGACAAAGAAAAACCGCCCAACCGGGCGGTTTTTCTAGTTCTAGGTAACTAACGGCAGTTACTCCTCTTCAAAGTCTTCTCCGTCGAGGTCTTCTTCTGCCATGCACCATTCTGCGTGGGGGTGACGGTTGCACTCATCGCAAACAACAGTGTCTCGCTCTGCAGAGACAATCCCACCTTGCTTGATCTCACGTGCCTGCTGATGCCGGCGGTGACGTCCTTTTTTCACGGGACACCTTCTTCCTCCAGCTATAGCTGGATATGGTTGTATCTGACATGGTGCTGCTTCTAGGGTTATAAAGCACGTACCCTCTAACTCTTGAGGTGCAAAAACGTACAAGATACAGGCTCTGGTTAGAACTCTTGCATTTTCGTTTGCCGCTACGAACAGTAGAATCAGGTGAACAGCATGGATGTACTCTCCTCATACTCAGCAAGCGGCATGACGCCATACAATAGTAGCGCGCGTCCGACCTTGTCGCCAGAAAACCCTGTACTCGAATCCGTTGTAGCGGTGCTGTTGTTGACGGCGCTTCCGCTAGCTCACCCTGGGTCTAGTCATCTCGGTCAGAACCTAGACGTCTACGCGTAGCAGAACCCTACGTTATTTGTCGGCAACGCTGTATTGCAGCCAGTTACAAAGTCGTTCGCTCTGAGGTATCTCGAGCATGTACGCAGTAAAATGCCACCATGGGGTTTGATCTAGATCTTTAAGAGAAGGGTCGTGGCTGGCTTCCAGCTCAGCGAAAAACAGCTCGAGCGCTCCGTAGCTCACGCCCGCCTGCTCTGCTTCGGTTAAAGTGTCCCACCATCCTGCTACGACATCCGCATGCGGACCGTACTGCAAAGATAAGTGGTGTGCATCACCACGCTTCATGAGTATACAAAGTGCATGTAAAAGGGGCCCAGCGCCCGACTTTCAGCGCCTGGACGAGTAGGGCGTTTCAGACACAGTGCTGATCGTGAGAAAAGCAATGCCTCGAGCGTTATCTATTGCGATAGCAAGGATTAAAGCTGTACTCAAACGCGTTTGCTTAGTGGTGGGTGTCTTCGGGGCTCTCTATGGAGGCTGGAAGGCTGTGCTGCCGCAAGAAGGCGGTGTGCTCTCACTGCCGTGGACTATCATTGGTATTGTCTCAGCGGAGCTGATCGCCAGAGGTCTCGGTACGTCTATTACTAAGCTGAACTGGGGCGTTGGCAGGAGACCTAAGCGTTAACGCGTGCCTGGCTTTAGAGCAAGGGGCACAGTGTCTCGTATGACAGTTAAAAGCAGCACACGTAACTTGAAAAATCAAGGCTCTAAGCCATCAGTCAAGCAAAAGAGCAATCAGAAAAGTAAGGGAAGCTCAAGGCCTAAAGCCATGCCAGCTTCAGTACCTGTCCCTGAAAGCAGTGTCTCTCAGAGCTCTCAACCAGGCGATATTGTTGTGCAGGATTCGCGCGAGTTGGACACGCCAGCCGTCACAAGTAGTAACCTGACACCTACTGCGCCTGCTGTACGGGGAGCCTTAACTCGTCCGGTTGCTGGTCGTCAGTGGAACGACTCCAGGATCCCCTCTTTGGAAGATCACATCCGTATTGTGCAAATGATGCACGTGGGTGAGCGTAACTTAAAGGGAGCTGCGAAGGACCTGGCTCGTCGTCTGAATGTCTCACGCAAAGAGGCGTTAGCGGCTCTGCAGGCTTGTAGCTAAAAACGCACAAAACTGTTACGTAAATCAAGTTGCGCACCGCGTGCCTTGTCTCACGGTGTCTTTTGTAGTCAATCGTGGGAGTTGTTTTGAGAAAATTCACTATCGTGCTGTTACTAGCCCTAACGGCGTGTGCAGGTCAAGGAGGCGCACCAGACGCAGAGACTCTCGCTGCACAGCGTTCCGCACTGGCTTTCGTCAAAGCTATGGATAAACAAGGCGGTCTTCTGGTATCAGACGACACAGGGTTAGAAGTCTTGTTTTCGTCAGACGGCAGGTACGCGCGTTTCGACAGTGACGGCACAACCCTCTTCGCTGATTTAAAGAAAGAGATGCTGCTTATGCCTTACGCTGCTGTCAAGGACATTTTATCCGATGGGAAGAACGATGAGGAAGAGTTAGCAATCATCGAGGCTGCGTCTCCGCTGTTCGCTAACGGCGCCATGCTTGAAGTAAGAGCCCACTCTTCGCTGTCGCGCACCAACTCAGGTCGTCAGTTCTCACGTCTCTTGGAGATAAGGAACAGCACTGTGTCGCTGGTGCGGATCCTCGCGTCAGACCCTGAGCTGTTCGTAGAGAAAGCCTCGAAGAAAGAAACTGGGTCTAGCGTTCTTTATGGCATAACTACGGATATGAAAGCTGTGTCACGTCACTTGGGTCTCGAAGAGGATGCGTATCTACGTTACGTATCGAACGAGCTGAGCGTGTATTTCGACGGTAGAGGCGTCATGTCGTCTGGCCCTGCGTTCTCACCGTCTCTATACAGCGCTGTCGCGCCTCCCCCGCTTCCAGAGTTCTGGAACGGGGAACGTGTGACTCTAGATGATCTAGAATCAGCTCTGACTGCAAGCCAGCCATAACCCCTTACGTGAGGCTTGGGCTTTATCTTCTGCTAGCTCATGGATAGCTCGGTATGAGTAGCGCTGGTTTTTGTAGGCATATGCTCGACCAAAACCGTCTTTGATAAGCTGTACAGCCATACTTGTTTTTTTGATAAAAACATGTCGTAAGAGCCGGCCGTAGCGGTCCTGGTCTCCCGCCACTGGATCAATCTCAAGCGTGACAGTCTTACCAGCAGCTAGACGTGTTGCGGCTTTGGTGGCCTCAGGTCCGTAGCACTGCACGGGAGTGCCTGGTTTTTTCGTCTCTGGGGTGTCCACGCCGACTAGCCTCACAGTGGCAATACTGCGGTCACGGAGGCGTACTGAGAGGGTGTCCCCATCAATGACACGCAAAACTGTTGCTTGCTCAGTTTTAGGGGTCGCATTTGTTGCCTGGTCGGCAGAAACTGACGTGTGTCCGAGCATCAAAACTGTGACTATGGGGAGTAACGCGATTATTGCTGGTTTTCTCATAGTTAGATCATGCTCAGAGCAATGCGTCAGGCACGCGGATTACCTGTAAAACCAAAGTTCCCTGTACTACTACTGCACTTCTGCTCGAGCCTGGGATACCATTGCTGCAACCGCAAGAGCTTCTCCAAGGGTTGTGTCAAGGGTGTCTGCGAGGCTGAGTGTGAGCTCGTCTAACTGTTTGAGCCTTCCTGCTTCTATATGTTCACGCACTCTCAAACTCGGTAGGGTTTCGGTCATGCGGTGCGTTACTTTGTCAAGAGGTAGTAAGTTGCGCAGCTCAAGTAGCTCGCTAGGTGTGGCATAGTCATAGAGCTTACGTAGCTGCCGTCTTCGTGGCCCTGAAGCTAGTAGGTCCTGAAAAGAGGCTAGCACTATGGACTCTCCATATAAGCTGATTATTGTCTCTAGTTGTTGACCGACCCGTTTGCGTACGTCGTCTTCAGCTCGCCATGCTCGTCTCGACCAGCCGTGTTCATGCAGCCAAGTGGCCTCGCGTTTGGTGGCTTTTTTAACTACTCGCTTCCAAGTTCGGACTCCGACAGCTCGTTCTATTGTCTCGTGTGCAGAGTAAAAGGCCATCTCTTAGTGACCAAGTAAAGGGTCAAGCGCAGCGCGGATCTTTGTGGTGTAGGTGAAGGAAGTAGAGAGGCTGATGTGGTTATTGTCCCGGTAGAGGATTAAACCGCCACGTGCGGGTGCGCACCACTCGTCGCAGAGCCATTGCGTAGGGTCGACATAGACAATATTCTGACCCTGTATGCGTGCAATGTCTTCGACGAGGTACTTCTCAGCCGCTTGAAAGAGACGGGGTGTGGCCTGTTTGCGGGTTCTGCCGCAACGTGTGATGTTGTCTTTGTTCTGACTGAGGCAGTCTGGTACATGTAGGTCGAGTTCTGGCGTGTCACCTATGACTAACCAGCTCTTTGTGTGAGGAGAGAGTAACTCTATGAAATCACGCTGTGATTTAGCCCAGTATTGAACGTCAGCAACGGAGTCAAATATGGATACTGGTGTGTAAAGCTTGCTGGATGTAACAACAACTTCGGGTGTGAGCGTTTTCAATATTGTAACGAGGCGCTCCTCCATACCGCGGCACTGGGGTGTCCCGTTAAAGAGAAGTTCGTCTTGCATGCGTGCCATACAACTAGGGAACATGAGTAGTTGATACGATCTTGTCCTGGCTATCTGCGCAATGACGTCAGACCACTGACTCGCATGGCTGTCTCCAATGAGCACGATGAGTGGGAGGTCTGGGTTCACATATTTGAGGCATTCGTCGTCCAGCAGAGCCCCGCCAGCACACACTGGATATTTCGGGTTCTGTTTGATGGTCTCCTCGTAGCTGTCGACGAGCCTATTCGGTAGAGTTTTTTGTACTGCTGCTTGCTTGAGTGTTGGCAGAACCTCTACAACGTACGGTTCCACTAGGTCGTAGATGAACGGTTTGAAGATCGCTTGTGCCTCTAATGACAAACCGCCTTCTTTGTCGGCCAGAACTACTCCTTGAACCACAGATGGGCAGGTTGTCTCGCAAAACCAAGCTGTAGCGTCAACAAAGCTCAATGGCTGTTTCTTTGCGCTGATAACGTTTGAAAACGCAGAGTAGTCAGGAAGAGGTGAGGCGCACTCCTCGTAAGTAGTTGCAGTCTTGAGGCAGTTGGGACCCTGTCCTAGTGAGGGATGAGTTAGGAACATGCTTGGAACAGAGAACGTAGATAGCAGTTCGCTGATCTTGTTTAGTTCACCGATGTTCCCTGTGACTGTTTTAGGTAAAGCGTAGATCACCAGTGTCGGATTGCGTGGCTCTATGTCCATCCGCTCAGGGCTGCCTGGTTGTATCTCTAAGTGCCAGGATTTTTCTTTAGCAAGATCCGCCACCACTGAGGACCACGGCGCTGTGTCTCCATACAGCAACACGCGTGTAGCGGAGTCTTCGTCTCCTACGATACAACCAGTGTCTGTAGTGTAGCCAGCACACACATAGTCGTCAGGTTCTGTGCCACTGATGGGCTGGACGATCGGGCCGGTGTCTATTTGAGGTCGCGCCGTGGTATCAGTAACGCCTGGTTGAGCTACAGCGTCTTGCGGTCCAGGCGAACCTGCTTGTGGTAAGAAGAAAGCGATAGCAGCTACAGAAGATGCAACTCCAAGCGCGATTGCTCTGCTTGGTTTTGAAAATAGTGGTTTCCATCGCAGGCTCTCTATAAATCGGTATGTGATCTCAGCAGCAATGAACGTAGCTAACACAGCGATAGTTAGTCGTAGTAACAGTCCGTCTTGGCCCCATTTGTTTGTGTTTTTCGCATAAAGAATAAAAGGCCAGTGCCACAGGTAGAGGCTAAAGCTGCGCTCTCCTACTTGTTTCAGTACAGACAATGACTTCCCAAGAAGCGAAACATGCGTCATGCCGTAGATCAAAGCGCAGCTACTAACAGTAACTAGAACCCTCTCGATGTTCCGGTCAGTCAGTGTTGTAAGGCAAGTAGCAATGAGTACTAGTAAAGAAAGATACGCCCCTGTCTGTGCTATCTTGCTGACGCTAGGGCGCCTTGATAGTAGTAACGCGACGAGTCCGCCTGCAGCCATCTGCCATGCCCGAAACGGCATGAGGTAAAATCCTGCATCGTCGCCAACGTAGAAGCTCGCAGCAAGTGACCCAACGAAGATGAGCGCTAAAGCTATCTTGAGTCCGAGTACGCCTCTCGCCCTCCAAGCTACGTAGGCAACGATCGGGAATAAGATGTAGTACTGCTCTTCAAGGGATAAAGACCAGTAGTGTCGAAAGATGCTCTCTTGGGAAGAGACATAGAAGTAGTTCTCGGCTCGTTCGTAAAACTCAATGTTGGTACGAAAGGTAACAGCTTTGAGTGCGTCTGCGATAGCACCAGCGCGCCTTGTCGGTTCAAGAAGCCAACGGTTCAAGATAACGATCACGACCGCCACGAAAGCAGCTGTTGGTAAGAGACGTTTTGCTCTGCGCGCGATGAAGTTTGCTATTGAGAACGACTCGTCCTGGATCATCTCTTGACGCATCGCGCCTGTGATGAGAAACCCTGAGATGACAAAGAATAAGTCAACACCCAAGAAGCCAGACTGCAGGACAGAAGAGTCGAGGTGGTAAAAAAGCACTAAGAGAAAAGCAAGACCGCGGAGGCCGCTGATGTCGTCTCTCCAGGTCTTGTCTGCCACTTGTGGCACTGTGACAAAAAAGCCCTCAAAGGCATTAAGCTGGGCTTCTAATCTGCCCTTCAGTGTCCAAGAAGAGGGTCTAGAGCAGCCCGAATCTTAGTTGTGTAAGCAAATGACGCTGATGGGCTGAAGTGGTTCTCGTCTCTGTACAAGATTAAGCCCCCTCGTACGCCTGGACATGTTTGGGTACATAACCAGACTACTGGATCAACATAGGCGATGTTGCGGCCTAGTGACCGAGTTAGGTCTTCAGTGAGTTTCTTCTCAGCTGATCGCATGACAGCAGATGTGGCTATCTCTATAGAACGTCCGCATCGGCTGACGTTGTCCCCGTTCTCACTGAGGCAGTCAGGAACGTGTAGGTCAAGCGCAGGGGTGTCTCCAACGACGAGCCAGCTCTGGGTGTAAGGCGAGAGTAGTTCTATAAAGCTCTTTTGACGTGATATCCAGCTATCAACCGCTGCGGGTTTATCAAACACACTCAAAGGCGTATACAGCTTGCTCGAAGAGAGTATGACCTCAGGTGTGAGAGCTTTTAATATCGTCTCAAGGCGCTCTTCAAAACCAGGGCACTGCATGTTGTCATCAAAGAATAGGTCACCCTGAGTGAGGGCCATGCAACTCGCGAAAGAGAGTGTTTGATACGACCTGGTCCTTGCGATGTGCGCGATGACGTCAGCCCACTGGTTGATATGGCTGTCACCTATAAGGACAAGTAACGGTTTATCAGGGTCGATGGAAGACAGACAAGGGTCACCAAGTTCAGTGTCAGCTTCACACCACAAGTACTGAGGCTTCTCCGTCACGACCTCGTCAATGCTGGTTACTAGTTGTTTTGGTAGTTTTTCCTGTGTAGCGGCCTCACTGATGTTAGGTAGCTGAGGCTTTTCATACGGTGACAATAACTCTAATAACGCCGGTTTGATTAAAGACTGCGCGGCGAGGCTGAGTCTCCCGTCAAGCTCAGACAAAACAAAGCCACCAGCAGAAGCAGGGCAGGTGGTCTCACAAAACCAAGAGTTAGTTTCTATCAAAGAAGCAGATTTTACAGTCGAGGCTATCTCAGAAAATGCCGAGTAGTCAGGTAAAGGAGAAGCGCACTCTTCGTAGGTAGCAGCAGACTCCAAGCATGAGCTACCAGCACCTATTGATGGTCGCGTTAGAAACAAGACAGGAGCGTTTTGTTGCCCTAGTACACTTCCAACAGCCTTGACAGCAGCCCTCTCTGCTGGGGTGTCCTCAGGCAATGCGTACACCACTAGTGAAGGGTATCTGGTTTTAAACGCGCTCAAGTCATCAATCTCCGAGTGCGCCTCGAGTAGCCAGTTCTCCTGGATGACAAGATCAGAGAACATCTCAACCCATGTGTCTGTGTCGCCGATCAGGAGTATCCGTGTAGTGGAGTCTTCGTCACCAACTACGCACCCTGTTGGTGTGGTGTAGCCGACACATGCATACGGAAGACGGTCAGACCAGAGAATCTTGTTTCCAACAAGCCCGGTGTCGGCTTCAGCTAGTTTTGTTAAAACAACGTTAGTAACGTTAGGAGTCAAGACCCCTGCAGTGTCCGCGCTTGAAGTCTGTGGTATCAAGAAAGCGACAGCTGCAAGTGTCGATACAACGCCAAGCGCAATCCCTTTGCTTGGTTTAGAGAAAATGGGTCTCCATCTCAAGCTTTCTACGAATCGGTACGTGACCTCAGCGGCGATAAAACTGGCGACAACAGCGATAGCTAGACGTAGAACAAGGCCGTCTTGACCCCATTTGTTTGTGTTTTTTGCGTACACAATGAAAGGCCAGTGCCATAGGTAAAGACTGTAGCTTCGCGCCCCCACCCACTTCAGTCGCGATAGTGACTTACCAAGAAAAGAGCGCTCTGTGACAGCGTAGATCAACAGGCATGAGCTAGTTGTGACAATCAGTCTTGTGGTGCCGCCGTCAGGCAAAGTGGAAGCGACAACCGCAAGTAAACAAAGGAAAGCAAGCCACGCTCCTCGCGTAACGAGTTTTGAGTCGTTTGCTCTCGCGTTGTGCAGCAAAGCAACAAGGCCGCCAGCAGCCAGCGCCCATGCGCGAAACGGCATGAGGTAAAATCCTGCAGTGCCACCGACATAGAAATTCGCTAAAAGTGAGCCAAGAAAGACAAGAGCTAAGGCTATTTTCAATCCGAGAACTCCGCGAGCTTTCCAGCCTATGTAAGCAATTAGCGGGAATACAATATAGTACTGCTCTTCAAGAGACAAAGACCAGTAGTGGCGAAAAACGCTCTCTTGGGAAGCAGAGTAAAAGTAGTTCTCAGCTCGGGCGTAGTACTCAATGTTGGCTCGTAATGTCACGGCTTTAATGGCGTCAGAGACAGCACTAACGCGTCGTGTTGGCTCAAGAAACCAACGATTTAAGATAACGACTGTGACTGCTACGAACGCACCTGTAGGTAAGAGGCGTTTTGCTCTACGTGCGATGAAGCTGGCGATAGAGAAGGAGTCTTTGTGGAGCATCTCTCGCTGCACGGCGTTTGTAATAAAAAAGCCCGAGATGACAAAGAATAAGTCGATCGCCAAGTATCCAGAGGGCAGTAGTGAAGAGTCAAGGTGGTACACGAGGCCTATGAGAAACGCAAGGCCTCGAAGCCCGCTGATGTCGTCTCTCCAGGATTGTTCTGTCACTTTAGGCACTGTGCCAAAAAAGTGCTCTAAGGCATGAAGGAATCCAAAACGGATATTCCTTAAGGTTGCGGAGCAGTGCTCGCAGGGGTGTCGCTGGTTCCAGGCTGTACCGAGCTGCGTGTCAGTTCTGCGCCCATCTCGCATCTCTGGTACGTGTGGTCGTCCTTGGCGAGTAGTTTGCAGACGTCGATCGCTTTCTCAACGTTCCCCAGGTTGGCTACCATGTTGCGGCCAGCTCCTTCCCAGCACCAGTCTTCAAGCTGTGTTTGGCTTTTCAAGCTACTGCAGGCAGCTCGCAGCATCAAAGGTTCCGGACTAGATGAGTCTGCAACTCCGCTACCAACTCCACCAGCGCACTGGGCGCGTAGGAACTCGTCTTTAACGGGTATGCAGTTGTCAATAGCTCCTTTGAGTTTGGCTGGCGTGCTCAGGTCTTTGATGCCGTCACCAAGTGAGAACCTAACGCCTTCTAGGCTGTAGCAGGACTTTAAGTACTCGTCTTTAGCAATCCCTGTGTAGTTTGCGCAGGCTTCAAACGGCGCATCTTTCGGGTTGTCGATGAAGTTCTGCATGAGCCCACCGTGCCAGCACCCACTGCGTACTGATCCAGGGAAAGAGTCGCAAGCAAGCATTGCTTTCTGTGTCCCGTCTTGCAGCACTAAAGCATGGCCGATGCCGTGTCCGCACTCCCAGATACTCAAGACACCTTGACCAGTAGCCGTGCATTTGTCAGCCAGCTCACTGATGTTATGTCCTTGAAACACCCACTCTGTTACAACCCCGTGCCAGTAGCCTCCGCCGCACGCAGGACTGTTGGTTCTGAAGGCCTCATCGACCCCGGTCAAGATAGTAGCCATGCGGCCAATGTTGTGCGCTGCGTCATGGCAGCTAGTCCCGATTTCTTTGTCCTCGTCTGCCATGGTCTCGAGTTTCTTCATAGCAACCAGTGGGTCAGTCTCAGCCATTCGCTCTACTTGACAGCGCCACTCGCACGCCTCGTTGGCCATTAACGCAGCAGGAGCAGTCTGTGATTCAAGCTGCGTCTCATTAGTGGAGCAAGATACGACCAGACAGGACACAGTAAGTGCCAGTAGAGCTCTAAGACCAGTACGCATGTAGTTCATTGTCCGCTCTGTACTGTGTTACGCCACTTCTAGTTAAGAAGCGATGCGGCTTGGTCCGATGCGCGAGAACTGATTTCCGCGACCTGAGTGCAGCCCGTAAGGAAGCAGGTGGTTGTAGGATGTTTCTTCCTCAACACCACTAATCCCAATGCGTGCCCCGTACTCAGCTAAAAGCGTGACGGTGTTACGCGCAACGGCGTAGAGAGATGGGTTCTCAGGTGAAGCCGTAATAGCAGGTGACAAGGACACGTGGCGCCAGTTATGGGAGACGAGCCGGTCAATATTGTTAGTACCGCTACCAAAGCCCAGTAGTGAAAGCTCAAACCCGAGGCTCACAAACAAACGCAAAGTTGAAGATCCGTTAGGTGTGAGGATCTCGTCAGTTTCAACGAGCTCGATGACAAGCTGCTGTGCGTCTGCTTTACGAGTCGCGTGGAGTAGCTGTTCGCTGCAATGCGGAGATTCAAGGTAGGAGACTGTTACAGGCAGGTGTAACTTCCCGCCGCGTCCTCGGAAATCTACTGTGTCTTCAACTGCTTTTTCGAAAAGATATGAGCGAAGCTCCATTGAAACACCGTCGTTGTCTGCCATCTCCCAGATGTACGAGGGAGCAATGCTGACGTCGTTACCAGCGTCCCAGCGAGGCAGCACAGTGAGGCCTTCCATAGTCATTGTTCGTAGGTTATGAATTCCTTGGTACCAAGCTTCAATCTCTCCAGAGGCAATGGCGTGTGCGACGCTTAAGTCTTTTTTTGAACCGGTGACGATCTCGCCAGCGTTTGATAAAGAAGCTGCAGCTCCAGCGTCGGTGACGAGTGCTACTGCGGCTTCTTGCGGTTCTGTAGTTTCGTCTGCGTAACTGATGCCTACACCAAGACCAGCGTCCTGCACAGCCCATTTAATGCGAGACGATAGAGCATTAACACCAGCTTGAGAGCTCGCCGTAACGAGGAACGCAAGACCACGATCGTCAGAGCAAGCCGTGATGAGTGATACGGTTCCAGATCGCAATGCGCGTTCTGCAGCGTCAACTGCTGCACCTTTGATAGCAGGTGAGCAGCTACCTACACGAAGCAACGCGCATGTCGCTCCGTTCTTGCGGGCGTCGGCGATAAACCAGACGGCTCCTTGATGTAGATCTGTGCGCCAGAGAACTTTGGGGGTCGTACGTTGTGTCACGACGCAAACCGTGCGTATGTTTGACGTTTCGTCCAGTCTCTTAAAGCGTGCAACCACCTGGTTTTTGAGCGCTATCTCCTCACGTTGATTTATATGGCCCTCTGCTCTTGTATCCAAAAAGAGGACTCGACAGCCCTGGAAGCTATGACGGCTTCTTTGACGTTGATACACCTGGAAGAAGGGGACGTTCCTGCGCTAAAACCCAGCCTGAAAACCCTCTCTGGGTCCTCCGTAAACACCATTTTAGCGACGTATAAAGTGAAAAGCGGAGTCCTAGAAGAAATTGATGAGCTCGCGCCTGTAGGACACACACCTCAGGTCGTTTTGGTTTTATTGCTAGGAACAGAGTACTCAACGCATGGGACTTCAACATTCTCGCGCCACAAGGTGTTGGTTTTTGTACAGCCCTGCAGCGTGTGTGCGTCCAGGGAACTAAATCCGCTTCTGGCCTAGCGCCACGTCCAGTAGCGACATGTTTAGTAGCGCCGTGTTTAGTTAATGCGGTTTTAGAGGCCCGCGCGCACTGTGTCTCTCATGCGGAAACTTCTACCTCTCATCATCTCATCTGTAGTCCTAGCGGGTCTCATCTCGGCAGAGGCTTCGCGTTCTTTGATTTTGACAGTTCTGGCCTTGTTGTCGATGATTGGTATTCACGAACTTGGACACTTCTTAATGGCAAAGCACTACAAAGTGGAGACGCCAGAGTTCTCTCTGGGTTTTGGCCCTAAGCTCTTTCAGACGAGTGGTCTGCGCACCGGTACTAAATTCACCATCCGTATGATCCCTCTTGGTGGGTTTGTTAAAATCAAAGGTCTTGATTTGGCGATCGAGGGCGAAGAACCATCAACTGAAGAGACCTCCAAACTCATGTCAGAGACCTCTCTTGAAGGATCAGTAGCAACAGAGCAAACAAGCGCAGTAAAGCCAAAGCGCGAGTACGCTTCTTACGGAGATTTGAAGACCTTTCCTCGCGTTTTGATCGCGGGTGCAGGACCGTTTGCAAACATATTCTCTGGTTTCTTGATCTTGTTTATGGTGTTTATGTTTGCCGGCCAGACTGAGTGGTCATCGAAAGTAAATCCCGTAGCAGAGAGCCCTGCTGCAAAGGCTGGCTTGTCAGAAGGCACGCTGTTGCTCGAGGTAAACGGGAAACCTTTGAAGAACTTTGATGAGCTTCGCCCGTTGGTGGAAAAAGCAGCACTAGCAGGGAAAGATTTAGAGCTGAAAGTCGCACCTTCTGAGGATCCGTCCAAGACAAGGCTGGTTTCGGTTAAGCCCGTGACAACGCCGCAGGGCGCGCGTATTGGTCTTGAGGGTGTGTACGAAAAAGTGTCTGTCTCACCCCTCACAGCGACGGTCTCAGCGTTTGGTGCAACAGGTGAGATCTCTGGTGCAACTATGCAATCTTTCGGGAAGCTCGGTTCAGCATTTATAAACATCCCTAGTCAGCTCATAACTGGAGAGTCATCAGCTGATCGTGTTGTCTCACCAATTGGTGTAGCTCGTGTCGCAGAGTCTTCTACGAAAGAACACGGTTGGATAGCTCCAGTGGGGTTGTTTGCTGCGGTGTCTTTCTTTATTGCGTTCTTCAACCTTCTCCCGCTACCTCCGCTGGACGGCTTTCACATCTTCCAGGCAGTTTACGAGTCTGTAGGTTCAAAGATCCGTCGTCGCCCTGTAGCGCTCGACAAGGGTGCGGTCCGGGCTTTCACTAGTCTAGTGACTGTGTGCGTGCTGCTGTTGGGTGTCGGCGCGTTGCTGCTCGACATCCTGCGCCCTGCGGTCATGCCCTAAACAAGTGTGATCATTAATGTGTGATCATTAATGTGTGTTCAGTAAGGGGAATCTGGGAACACTGTGCGAAGCACGGTACGTCTGTCGCTCTCTAAAGCTACTGCTACGTCGTCTAAGGTGGCGTCAAGTAAATGCATAAGGATGCTGAGGGCTTGGGCGTTGTTGACAGCTCCTGCTTCTTCTGCTTTTTTGAGTGCGGTGTGCGCCTCTTCAGGTTCTCCTCGCCTCTTCATTAAGTTCCCTGCCCAAGTGTTGAGTCTCTCGTCAGGTGCTTCCCAAAGTAATCGTGCTGAGCCATCTACCCACACAGGTATGACGTGGCGTTTGACGAGGACGTTCTGCAACACCCACACGAGTCGGCAGAGTTCAGCTGTCGTTTGGTAAAGGCCTGTCACGGAGAGTTGTTTTTTGATGTCTGGCCAAGATTCGTTCAGAAGACTCTCTCGCAAGGCAAATGGCAGGGCTTTGACGTCAGCAACACACGACGTGAGGTACTCAGTGGCTTGTGGTACTTCCCATAGCTCGCCTCTTGTTCTAGATCGAGGACCGGTCTGGCGTACGCCTCCGGTGTGTTGTCCTGTACGAGCACGATTTCGACCATTTGTCACTCACTAAAAGTAGCAGAGTAAGACATCCTGCTGAGGGATTTACTCGATGTTGCGCAAACCCCAGAGCAAACCACCAAGAACTGCAGGCATCAAAGCCATAAGACCAAAGACGCCGATGTCAGACCAGACGTCATGGCGTTCAGAGACAACGCGCATGGCGGTCACAACCCCGTAGAAAACACCAGCAATCCCGAGTGCGTAAGCTACTGCTGCTAGGTAGTCGCGGAGTGTTGTTGCCATGTGTATGACATTCGACGCAGACGTATACTGTCCAAGTCTTTTGTGATAAAAACCCCTGTCTTTTCTGGGTTTTTCTTTATTTAGTCTTGCTCTTTTGTTAGGAACAGCAGCCCCGATAGTGATGTTTCCGGCAACATCGCAGCCCCGCGGTAAGCCACCTGATACCTCCTCAAAAGGTGTCCACAAAAGCAGCCCTAGGGCTGCTTTTGTGTTATACGGGACGATCTCCCAGTCTTCTGGACTATCGCCGGTGTGCCTAGTTTTGTACCGCTCTCACACCCTTTGGCGGCTCTTCGGGCTATCTCTCGCGTCTGTGGTACTGAGGTTTTAGAGGAAGTCGAGCTAGCTATGTGGCAGTGTGATTCTGAGTTCTTGCACAGCAATGGTCTGTGTGTCAGAGCAGAGAATCAAGATCAGTTGGCATCCCCTCGTGTGGTCTCTTTGAAAGAGGCGGTGGCTTTAGAAGAATCTGTAGCTATGGACGTGTGTGGGTCATGTGGTGGTTGGGCAAACACCGAGCCTGGCCGAAAGCTGCAAGCTCTAGCAGAGAGCATCGCTGTTATCGATATGGAAGAGATCGGCGATAAAGGCCAGAACTGGGCCCATGTTGAAGAGCTCTTAAACGTCTGGACAGAGGCAGAGTCTCGTATGAAAGATAAAGGCGATTCGAGGTTTGACGCACTGCGTGTTCTTGACGCAAAGATCGCACTCTGCGCGTACGCTCTGGCGGTTAGCTCTGCAGGTAGCTTGTCAGAGTTGCCAGTGCTTGACGCCTTGGCGTCGCAAGCTGTTATCGCGCCTGTCACGCCAGCCCTGGGGGCAGAGTTCTCTAAGTGGGCACAATGCAAGGTCAAAGCAATCTTAGAAGGAGATCCTGCGAACGTGGCTTTAAACTTGATCTTCGATAGATACCTGCCTTCTTTAGAGAAAGAAGAATCAGCGGTGGTACTAGTTGGTGCTGCTGCTTTGTCGTCAGTGAGTGTCCTGCCAGACGCTGTGCGTTTGTTAAGGCTTTTAGCAGTCAAGTCCAAAGGTCTTACTTCTGAGGTAGATCAGCAAAGATGTATCGCAGTGAAAGTAAAAGCGCCGTGTGCTCACGCTTTAGATCTAGCAAATGGGCATGAGCCTTACGTAGCAGTTCTACCTCTTGGTGAAGAAGTGTCTGACCACGCTGTGAATATGGCAGGTAGTTTGTGGAGCCCTACGGTTAGTGGCCCGATGTCGTTGTTGTCTAATGCTTTTAAAGCAGCAATGGCGGTGTCGTGATGTTTAATCTTCCTGCTTTTAAACGAAACGTGATAGGCCCCTTGTTGATGATGTCGGCAGTCTTGGTAGCTGTGCAGGCTGTAAGTACAACACCAGAGTCGCCTGCCAAGTCAGATCAAGCACTCGTTGTTATTAGTACGCCAACACGTGAGGTAGAAAAGCTTGTTTTGTATCAAACTTCGCCTGATTCGCTGGCGTTGGAAAAGCACATGTTTAAAGCAGCAAGTCTCGGCCTGGTACTAAAAGAGCCTCCGGTGTTGTTCATCGACGGGCCTCTGCCTACGTCATCGTCTGCTGCTATGCCGTCAGATAGAACAAAAGGCCTAGTGCCGCACCTTGTGAGTGGTTGGGTTAAAGCTCACCGTGGCGCACCAGGTTCTCGTGTAGTGGTAACGGCTGCTCTCACTGACGGATCGCCAGAGGTAGGCCTAGCTATTCGTGATTATCTCAAAGGCGCTGTGTTGTTCAGTGAAGGACAGCCCGCTCCTCGTTCTTGGAGCATCCCTGACGCTGATCTGGTTGCTTTAACTAAGGACGATGTGCTTGTTCTGCGTGGTGATTTCTTGGTTCTTGTTTCCGGTGACGGTGTGCCTTTTGAGCAGCTTCTCGCTATCGCTTCTCGTCACGCCCAGGACATAGCGCCTTGGTCTAAAAGCCGTCCGACGTTGTCTGTAGGTGAGCCGCCAGCGCTCTCGCAGAGAACTTTCGGCACAGCAATACCAGAGTTCCTACCTTCTTACCCTTCCAGGGATGTGCTTTACCGTGCGGCACCTGGTTCGTGCGTGGAGTTTGACGAAGCCTGGAAGACTATCGCCTGTCGGAACTAGCTGTTGCGGCTGTGTTTGGCAACAGCGAAGTCGAGAATCTTTAAAGCCTCTTTCAAAACCACTTCATCTGTAGGTCTTGACTCGTCGTCCAGGCAGCGCCTCAAAGCGTCGCGTACTTCTTTAGATATGCGAAGCACTACGTCACGTGGTCCGTTTTCTCTGGATCGATAGAGGGCATCGCGCACTTCGTCTAGTACGTCTTCATCCGCGTCGCCTTCTTCGTCGCGCACGAGTGAGCGTATTTCTAGTGTTTCGTCTAGAGAAAGGAACACGCGGAAAGTCTGTGATGCGCCTTTAGGGTTGCGGGAATAGGGTTTTTGTTTACCACTCATAGGTGGGGTCCTTCGTCTTAAAGCGCTATGCGCTTGTGTGGGTTAAGCGCAGTCGCGGCAGTAGTCAGTAGCACCAGAACGCAGGTGGCTACGTAGAATAAAGAAGCAGCTCTGGCAGGTGAATTCGTCGTTGGACTTGGCAACGACGTTGAAATCTTCGTCGTCTTCGTCTTCGTCGTCCTCTAGTTCTGCTTCATCTACTTGTTTCTTTGTTTTCTTTGTTTTCTTCGGGACAACTGGAGCATCTTCTTCGTCTTCGTCGTCTTCGTTCTCTTCGACGTCGTCTCCGATGACGCGAGCAAGCGCGATCTCTGTGGCGCTCACTTCTTCTTCGTCTTCGATAACCAAGTCAGGGTCGGTGTCGTTTGAGTCAGCTCGCATGGTGCGTTTTTTGCCAGCAACCTCACCGCTGCCGGTGACGACGAGCACTTCTAGCACGATGTCTGCGTCTAATGCAGTGATGTCGTCTAGGTCGACGTCGGCTAAAGCAATCTCGCTCAGGTCAATGTCGTCTAGGTCGATAGTGTCTAGGAACAGGTCCTCGCTGTCATCAAGGTCGTCCATGATGATGTTCTTGGCTGAGGATTTAAGCTCAGCTGCAGTGAGTTTTGAAGAAGCAGCTTTCTTGGCCTTATTTTTGACCTCGTTCTTGGCTGCCGGCTTCACGACCGCTTTCTTGACGACTTTCTTAACTGCAGGCTTTGCTGCGCTCTTTTTGGCTACATCCTTTTTAGCTACGGCCTTCTTGACGACTTTCTTAGCAACCGGCTTTACAACCGCTTTTTTGGCTACGGGCTTCTTGACGACTTTCTTAGCAACGGCCTTTTTAGCTACAGCTTTCTTGGCTGCAGGCTTCGCAGCCGCTTTTTTAGCTACAGCTTTCTTGACAACCTTCTTGGCTGCAGTCTTCTTAGCTGCTGGCTTCTTCTTAGCGGTTGCCATGGTTAAACACCGAACATTGCGAGCTGGGCTTTTGATGAGAGCGCGATGAGTGCTTCAAGCTGTTCATCGCTATCGAGTGCGCCGATGACGTCTTGTTCTTCGCCAGACAGGTCCGCCCATGTTTCTTCAAGCAGTGGGATGAGTGTTGCAGTGTAGAAAGAAGCGTTAGCTTGTCTTGCTGCACTAACTGCTGCTGGCCACTTGAACGCGATCTGACGCCACACGTCGTCGCATCCTTCTTCGTCATTTGCTGCGAGGCGTTCAATCATCTGAGCAGCAATCGAGCGGAGTTCTTCACGGTCAGCGTCCTGAGCAGCTGGCGCGTCAGAGTCGAGTGTCTCATGAAAAAAGCGTGCGACTAGATCTAAAGCAATTGCCGGGTCTTGCTCCAGCAGGGTAAAGGCAGCTGTAGCGGCTTGTTGTAGGTATGGGGCGGCGTTGTCTGAGGTGTCCATAGTCCCGTTATCTGTCCGGTCAGAGACCCCCACGTCCACCAGCTTGACCGATTCCGGCCAGGATTTTTTATACCGCACCCTGCGTGGCAAACCGAGGCTAGTCGGCACTTTGTACTCACTTCGATGCTGCAAGGTGTCGGGCAAGTTTGAAAGGCCTAGTCGGCCAGGAGGTGGTCTATGTTTGCGCAAGTACAGTTGATGACCCAGTCGTTTGCAGATCAAGCCGTTATTGGCCTTCAGGCGTTAATCGCAGGTTTGTTGGGTGCAATAGTTGGCTTTGAGCGCGGAAAGTCGGGTAAAGGCGTGGGTCTGCGTACTCACGCTTTGGTTGCGATTGCGTCTTCAGCAGCCGTTGGTTTGGGCGGGATGCTGGTGTCTGGCGTTAGCAACGGAGATCCTTCTCGTACTCTTCACGCCATCATCACAGGTGTAGGTTTCATCGGTGCTGGAGCTATCTTGCACTCGCCTCAAGGAACACAAGGCGTCACGACGGCCACCTCTGTGCTCTTGGTAGCCGTGATCGGGGCATCTGTAGGTGTTGGTATGCCGATCATCGGCGTGTGTGTCACTGTACTGGCCCTGATTGTGCTTCGTGTCGTTGGGACCTGGCAGCATCATCGTAACGAGCATGGCAACACCAATACGCAAGGTGGCAATGGCGAGTCACACATGGTTTCTTAATTTAAATCTGCACAGCACTTGATCCGGTGTTGTGTGTAACACGCGAAAGTGGCGGAATTGGCATACGCACTAGACTTAGGATCTAGCGCCGCAAGGCATGAGGGTTCGAGTCCCTTCTTTCGCACTAGTCAGATATTTGACAGTCTGCCGCCGCGTGCATCCAGCTAGCGCAAAGGCACAGTAAATGCTATGACTGCACCAAAAGCCGACTGGTATCAAGATCCGCAAAATCCAGAGGGTCTGCGCTATTGGGACGGAGTCCAGTGGACAAGTCAGACGCGCCAAGCGCCACCTCCCCCGCCACCAAATACGGCTGAGACCGTAACACTGATGCCGCCTCCTGCACCGCACGCTAGGCGCGCCCAGACTCGTAAAGATAACACCCTCACAGTTCTCGGTAAGGTTGTCTCTATACTCGGAGCACTACCTCTAGGAATGGCTGCGTTCACGCTTCTTCGTCCTGTTGTTGCACCAGGTGACCCACTAGATGATCAGTGGTCAGGCTTAGCCGCCCTGATCTTGATTGTTATCGGTCTCCCTGTCTTTTCTACAGGTCTCATAATGTTCTTTTCTGGAAAGGTGCGAGAGCGTCGAAGCGCGCTCGCAAACGAGACAACTAACTCACCTGAGACCATAACAGGTGTTAAGGAAAGTTTGGTTGCTCCTGTTCTAGGTATCGTGCTCTCGATCATCCCGTTTCTAGGTTTCATAGGCCTTATGCTTTCTCTGTACGGCTATTTTGGTAATAAAGCAGGCACTAAAGCGCGCCTCATCGGTCTCGTCGGTATTTTTGTGAATCTAGCAGTTGCGCTGTTTCAAGTCCTTCGTATGTAATTGGAGGCAGAGGTGGGCCTTGTGTCCTAAGCGGAGCTAGCTACGACAGCTATAAGTCTTGTTGCAAGTTGTAAAGACCTGTGTTTTATGGCACTAACGACGGACGGTGTTAGTTCTATCCTTCAAGGAGCACTCACATGTCGTCACCGCAAGCTGGTTGGTATCAAGACCCACAAGACCCTCAGGGTCTGCGATATTGGGACGGAGTCCAGTGGACAAGTCAGACGCATCAGCCGACTCAGCCAGCAGCGCCAGTACTAGGTAGTTATCAAGCACCAGCAGCGCCTTCGTACCAAAATTACAGCACAGCTCAGCAGGGTTCATACGCGGCAGAGCCGGTCTCGTTCAAGGAGGCTGCAAAGTTTCTTTGTACAAAATGGACTTTCCGTGGCCGTGCCTCTCGAAGCGAGTACTGGTTCGCAGCCCTAGCGTTGTGGTTGTTCAGCTTCATAGCGTCCATTGTTGCTGGACTGGTTGGAGTTAAGGCCGTAGGGTACGTAGTGTTTCTTCTGATGTTCGTGGCCGGCGTGAATTTGTGGCTAATCTCAATCCGCCGTTACCATGACAGAGGACGTTCTGGATGGTGGTTAATACTCCAGGGCGTCCTGAGCGGGATACTTACTGCAATGTTTGTAGCTGTAGTAGTCGCCTCATTTGTCTCAGCGCTTCCTGGTTCTACTGGTGATACCAAATCGTTTGGTCTTGTCGCAGGTATTGTGTCGTTACTGATGATAGCGAACTCTGTTTGGCCGATTGTGTGGTTGAGTCTCCCTGGTAAGCCAGAGAAGAACCGTTTCGACGACTGATCTGTAGAGAAACAGCACAGGCAGATGTCCTTAAATCGCTGTCCTCGGTAGATCTCACTGGCGTGGGTACGACTGGTCCGGACAGTAAAAGTTGTGAAACTTTCCGCTAAGCGCCTGGGTCTCGCAGTCCTGGCCGTATGTCTAGTCTTAGCAGCTGCGTTGCTGTCAGACCCTAAGACAAAGATTGAGTCCAGTGCTGCGCTCTTTGTCTCTGGATTGCCCTGGTCGGCTGTTTTAGTAACACCGCCGTCGTTGGCTCCTACAGTTTTGACGCTTCTTCCTTCGTAACTACAGACGCAGTTACCAAACCTTGCCCCGCTTGGTGTTACGTGTGCGTTGTCAGTCAGCTCGCCCGCGTCGTTCTCGTTGTTCAGCGCTGTTGGCGTCCTTGCATGCCTGGCATGGTGTCTCTCCGCGCCGTAGGTGTCTCCGATAAGCTGCGACAGTCCCACATAGGCGTTCCGTGGGTCGTCCTATTCGCCCGGTGACAG
>Ga0209296_1000477_pt1 | contig 34745 bp, 57 predicted proteins | sample S_130206_EF_Meta_FD_187319 | JGI IMG/M metagenome (GOLD analysis project Ga0209296, IMG submission 187319) | Freshwater microbial communities from Lake Simoncouche, Canada to study carbon cycling - S_130206_EF_MetaG (SPAdes) (version 2) | ecosystem: Environmental > Aquatic > Freshwater > Lake ... | reverse complement strand
AATAGAATAGAAAGATAGATATAGAAGGAGAATATTCTACGAAGAATATACATCGTATAGAAGATAGACTATATATATATTATATAGAAGTCTATGTATGCAAGTTGTTAAAAGTTATCCACAAGTTATCCACAGACTTATCCACAGGGAGATGATTATGAATCAAGCAGATAAAGATGCAGCGAAATGGTTAGAAATGAATCAGAGAGTGCAGCAACAAAACCTATATAAAGCGAAGGAGCAAGGAGATGCGTATTACATCAATCAGTACGGTGAAGTTGTTATCCCCCAGGAAGGAAAACCAGCCGTCATTGTTACAAGGGATGAGCTTTGCGGAGATTTTGAAGCTCCAAAAAATAAAGTTTGCACATAAAGCAAATAATGTAGTAAAGTCTTAACTGTTGTAACTCTATAACCTAACGGAGTATTTAATATGAAACTTTGCAAAGACTGCAAACACTTAAGACAAGTAACGCTTGAGTGTTCTAAGAACCATTCTATTAGCCCAGTAACGGGCAACAAACTCTATAGCAACGCCCATACATACCGACATTCTGATAGTTATTGCGGTGTGAAAGCTATTTGGTTTGAACCAATTATTGAGATTACCGAAGATCTCGATGACTTATCAACAATTCCATTCGGCAGATAACCTAACTAAAGGAGTAACACTATGAAAGCATTAGATTTCCCAGTTAAAAGAAAACCAGGCAGACCAAAGAAGATTGATACTTCAGAGGTAGATCAGCTCAAGGCATTGATACAGCGCCAGGATGAGGGCATTGCTCAGGGCTTGGATCAAGTAGATGACTTACTTAAGCAGGTAGATTTCTATCGCAAGCAAGTTAATCACTTACTAGCACTTTGCAACATCCTAAGCAAGGGAGCGTGAGCATGGCTAACGATCAAGCAGACTTTGCACCAGAGGTAAGAAGGTCAGCCATCTGGTCAGGAGATAGCAGGAAGGTAGCCAATGGCAATATGGTTGATGTCATCTTAGAAAAGCAGGGTAAGAAGGAGATCCCTGATCTATCTAATAACGAAGCAGTACAGTTCGGGCATATCATGCAGCCAGTTGTTGGTAAGCTATTTCAAGATAAACATAAGATGGAGCTAAAAGATGCTGACTATAGTCTTGCTCACCCTAGCCATGATTGGTTTCGCAGCCATTTTGATTTTATTAGTGCTGATGGCAAAACTCTAGTCGAAGCTAAGAATTACAACGCAGCAGTACGCAATAAGTTTGATACTGATAGCAATCGCATACCAGTAGCAGATTACTCGCAGCTAGTGCATGAAGCTGCTTGTCATGGTATTGAGCGAATATTCCTGGCTGTAGTGTTTGGAGGTAATGAGTTTGTTACTTTTGAGTTCAATATCTCAGAAGCAGAGAAGGAAGATCTCATTAAGAAGATGGCAGGGGTTTGGGGGTATTGCCAGGCGGGTACTCTACCACCAGCGGAAACCATCGAGCAAACTAAGATCATATTCCCTCAAAGCAGCAGCGCAGCTCTAGTAGCTACTCAGCAGGTCGAGAGAGCGATAGCGCAGCTTAGAGATGTCAAGCAGCAGATCAAGCACTTGGAAGGCACAGAGGAGCAGCTAGAGGTTGCTGTACGCAATCTCATGGGGGAAAGCCAGGAGATTATGACTGTAGATGGTCAAACCCTAGTCACCTGGAAGTCAGCCAAGAGCAGCAAGCGCTTTAGTAGCGATCTATTTAAACAGGCTATGCCAGATATTTATGAGCAGTTTGTTATCGAGCAGCCAGGATCTCGGAGGTTCTTAGTCAAATGAACTCAATTGATATAGCAATATGGGTAATGGCTGCATCCGCAGTCATTGATACAGTTTTAACATTAGCGGAGATGATCCATGTCTAACATAGTCAGCTTTACCGAGATGGATCAGATGGCAGGTGCAATTGCTGCTAGTGGTTTATTCGGCATGAAGGATAAGAATAGCGTACTAGCGCTCATGGCAGTAGCTCAGGCAGAGGGTTTGCACCCTGCTACGGCAGCTAGGGATTTTCACATCATCCAGGGCAGACCAGCATTGAAAGCAGATGCCATGCTTGCCCGTTTTCAAAACGCAGGTGGAAAAGTAGATTGGAAGGATTACTCAGATGAAAAGGTTACAGGAGTTTTCAGCCATCCTAACGGAGGAGAGCTGGCGGTTACTTGGACTATCGAGCAAGCAACTCGAATCGGCTTGGTCAAGCCTGGATCAGGATGGCAGAAGTTCCCCAGAGCGATGCTGCGCAGCCGTTGTATTTCAGAAGGCATTAGATCAGTTTTCCCAGGGAGTGTTACTGGATTCTACTCGCCAGAGGAAGTACAGGACTTTGAACCCCAGACCAAAGATCTTGGAAAAGTAGAGATTGTTCCCACAACAATTGAAACTATCAAGGAGGATCTGATTGATGCTGAAGTAGTCAAGGAGATCCCTAAGAACCAGTTTGGGATAAAGAAGATTGATTTATTTGTACCGAACCAGGATGCACCCTACGCAGAGTATTTAACTAACGAGGATTGGATGGATGGGTTTGTAGAGATAGCAAGAAGGATCTATTTCTCTGACAAGCTATCTGATACTCAGAAGCTAGAAAAGCACAATGCGCTGCGGGATTGTAATGCGGGTTATATGAAGTCTTTAGATGGCACTCAAACTGCCAAGTTATTAGCAAAAATTGCACACTCAAGGAAGGGTTAATCATGTCAAACGGTCATATCGCTCAAATGGGCAAAGGTGTTTTATTTCAAAATACAGATAAGAAGCACGAGAAAGCTCCAGACTGGAAGGGTACGCTGCTACTCTCAGAGGATTACAAAGCAGGTCAAACCCTCAAGATTGCTGGCTGGACTAAGAACACCCCTAAAGGGCAGCTCATTAGTTTATCGGAAGATAACTGGAAACCACAAAATACTGGGGTTTATCCTAAAGAAGTTAATCGCAACAACGACAACGAAGTTCCATTTTAAGGGGATTACCATGAAAAAGTTTGCTATCGCTTATGTAATGACTTTACTGTTTGCTACTGGCTATGCTTATGCAGCCGTTAAATGCGCTCCAGATGGGCGTGGTGGTATGTGCTGCTGGGATACTGATCGGGATGGTCCTTTTAGACCTATTGGCTGTTAATGGTTGTTTTAAACCTGCCTTACCCTCCTAGCGTAAATCATATGTACATCAACGCTAGGGGTAGGCGCTTTCCTAATGCCAAGGCTAGAGCATACAAAATAGCGATCCAGGAATATGTAGCAGAGTTCCGAGTACCAAAGTTTGAAGATGCCAAGTTAAGCCTGGTTATTTGGGCATACCCTCCTGACAGGCGTAAGCGGGATATTAGTAATCTGTTAAAGATTATTGAAGATAGTTTGCAAGATGCTGGGGTGTTTGACGATGATTTCAATATAGATGCCATTGAGATCAAGCGTGGCGCTATTAAAAAGGGCGGTGGGTTGTTGGTCATGATTGACCGAATAGATTGCTCCACTAGCTCAGAGGTGAATCCTCCCATGGGGGATAGTTAGGTAAGGTGCGCCAGCCATCTTTTTGGGCAAGCTGGCACTTATTGGGAATGACTATGAGAAAACTACTAAATTTTTTGTGGCGCAGGAAGTGTTACGAAATAGTCAAAGTTAAGAATGATGGCGTGGTACTGAGAGAAATATGATTGTTACCTTAACTGATCTGGATACTTATGAGATTGCCTGGGCTGCTGCTAGTCGCAACAAGTTCAAGCGAGATGCTGGCATTAAGAACAGCAAGCGAGTAGATCAGGCTAGGGATGATTACCAGATCACCAGGGAAGGTTTAACAGGTGAGTGGGCAGTTGGTCAGGTATTGGGATTACCCGTAAATATTGAAAATTATTTGGGGGGAGATCCAGGATGGGATTTTGAATATAAGGGCTTAAAGATAGATGTTAAGACCACTAAGGCAAAGCTCTTGCTATTTGAGAACCTGGACAAGTTTGTAGCGGATGTAGCCATTCTTGCTAGGTATTACAGCGATGATCTTATCCATATTGCTGGAGTGATTACCAAGGAAAAGTTTAGTAAGAATTGTGAGATTCGGGATCTTGGTTACGGCAAGAAGTATGTCATTACAGAAAACAAGCTAACACCTATTGATGAGTTTATGAGGATGGTATGAACTATTGCACTAAGCAGGATTTGATTGATTTTGAGAATCGGGTAGCAGCTCATTGGGAAGCTGGTGATCTACCTTACTTAATTCATTTATCAGGCGGTAACGAGGACTTTTTGATTGACCACTTTAACGAGGATGTAAAAGATGGAGATTGGATATTTTCCACTCATCGTAATCATCACCATGCTTTGCTCGCTGGTATCCCCGCAAACGAACTCATGGCGAAGATTCTGGATGGCGATTCTATGTTTGTATTTGATAGTAACCGTAATTTTTACACTTCAAGTATTCTGGCTGGCACTTGTGTTATGGCAGCAGGGGTAGCTTACAGCCTAAAAGAATCAGGCAGCGATAACTGGGTGTACTGTTTCCTGGGAGATGGAGCAGAAGATCAAGGACATTTTTACGAAGCAGTCATGTTTGTTGAAGGGTTTGATTTGCCTTGTATGTTCATCATTGAGGATAACAATCGTAGCGTTGATACAACAATTGAAGAAAGAAATCCTAATAAGTTTAGGTTTGAAATGCCAAGCTGCGTAATCCGCAACAACTACACCGCTACTTATCCTCATGCAGGTAATGGTACTAAAAAGCAAATTGTCTTTAAGGACATCAAATGAGTTACAAAGACGAAATCACCAAGGCTAATACAAAACTTGCCCTTGATCCTAAAACCCGTTTTATTGGGTATGGGCTTAAAAAGGGCAGAGCATTGAGTACTTTAAAGTTTGTGCCTGATACGCAGATTATTGAAACTCCAGTAGCAGAGAACCTCATGATGGGGTTGGCTATAGGAATGGCGCTAACAGGTCTTAAACCCGTTGTTTTTATTGAGCGCATGGATTTCTTAATGAACGCTATGGATGCCCTGGTGAACCATTTGGATAAGGTTAAAGACATATCTAAGGGCGAGTTTGATCCCAAGGTTATTATTCGCTGCATTGTGGGAAACAAAGATAAACCGCTATATACAGGCGCTACTCATGTACAAAATTTTGGTAGTGCTTTAACAGAGATGCTAAACAATACATCGGTGTACGATCTTTGCGATGCTGTGGTGGTAGAGGGTATGTACCGAATAGCTACAGAGCGTGCTAAAAACGCTATTTTTATTGAGTACAAGGACTTAATGTGAAAAGCAATAAATACTCAGACTTTAAAATTTTTCATGTCCAGGAAAAGATAAATTCTTTTTTGGATGAGAAGGTAACTGCACCCGTATATGTACGGATTAAGCCAATCAATCTTTGCAATCATGGCTGCTTTTTCTGCGTTTACTCTACAGGCTTTAGGGTTAAAGATGGCGCTGAGATAGATCACATTGTCAGCGGGATGCACGAGGACATGAAGGAAGATGACATCATCTCCAGGGATAAGATGATTGAAATCTTGCATGATCTAGCCAACATGGGTACTAAGGCAGTTACTTGGTCAGGTGGTGGAGAACCCTTGATGCACCCAGATATTGCAGACTTTATGCGCTTAACCTTGGCATTGAAGATGGATCTATCCATCATTACCAATGGTCAAAACCTAGTCAAGGAAAAGGCTGAGGTGCTATCTGATGCTAAATGGGTACGGGTATCCATGGACTACACAACGCCAGAGGAGATGCACCGATTTAGGAATGTGCCTGAACGCAGCTTTATGAGCGTGATGTCTAACATTAGTAAGTTTGCTGCCATCAAAAAACAGAGCTGTGATCTAGCGGTCAATTACATTGTGCATCGCAATAACTACAAAAATTTATACCCGTTTACGCAATTGCTAAAAGAATCTGGGGTTGAAAATGTGCGCTTTTCCCCGATGTATGTACCTGATTTTTATGACTATCACAATCTCATAGCAGAGGAAGTAAATGAACAACTGGCAAAAATCCAAACAATTTGTAATGACCGCTTTACTGTTAATAGCACTTATAACATTTCTCCTGGGAGCAGTCATTCTAGTGTTAGAAGCTATCGAAGATGCTTCATCATGCAAACCGTACCCGTCATTGGCGCAGACCTCAATGTCTATGCTTGCCATAACAAAGCCTACGACAGTACAGGCTGCATTGGATCTTTAAAGGATCAGTCATTCCCTACTTTATGGTTTAGCCAGGAAACCAAGGAATACATGGAAAAGTTCAATGCTAAAACTACTTGTATGCACGAGTGTTCTAACGACAGAAAAAATATTCTTATCAACGAAGTAATTAACGCTAGTACAGACAACTTTATCTAAGGAAAGAAAATGGCAACTAAAAAGAAAAAAGAAGTAAAGGCAGAAGTAAAACCTAAAGTGTTTATTGCTACTCCTATGTATGGTGGTCAATGTGCTGGTTACTATTGCCAGGGTGTTTTGCAAGCTAGTCAGATGCTTGGAGCAAATGGCATTGAATCTCAATATTCATTCATGTTTAACGAGAGCTTGATTACCAGGGCTAGGAATGGTTTAGCTCACACTTTTTTAAAGACTGAATGTACTCACTTGATGTTCATTGATTCAGACATTAAGTTTGATCCAGCCGATATTGTTCACATGATTAGAGCTGACAAGGACATCATCTGCGGAATCTATCCTAAGAAAGAGATCAATTGGAATACCGTTAAAAAAGCAATGGATAACAATGTTCCAGAAGATCAGCTCAAGTTTCATACAGGCAGCTTTGTAGTGAACTTGGTGGATTACCAAGGAGAAGTAACTGTTCCTGTCAATCAGCCAGTAGAGATCTTTAATGGCGGTACTGGATTTATGCTAATTAAGCGTGAAGTGTTTGATAAGCTAAAGAAAAAAGTACCTCATTACACCAACGATGTAGGTGATTTATCTGGTCAATTAAAGCAAATGGAGCATATCCACGAATACTTTGCTACTTCAATTGAACCTGAAACCAATCGTTTATTGTCTGAGGACTACCATTTTTGCCGTATCTGGCGCTTAGCTGGCGGTAAAGTATGGGCAGCACCCTGGGTAAAACTAGCTCACATTGGTACTTATGCTTTTGAAGGACAGCTTATTCCTTCGCCATAATGATCTTACGGCAGTTAAGCCGACATTCAAGGATGCAACAAGTGGGGGTTTTTCGGCTTTCCACCCCACAGTTAGCAGTTGCCAAATTGATGCCGTACCAAAATTGTATTAGGGTAAACACCTATTGATTAGTATGATTAGTTGTGTTATAATGATTATGTAGATGGGAAATCATCTACTGTTCTTTAACCTAACTGGAGCAAATACTATGTCAAATAAATGGCGTAAAGAATTTCGTTATTCAATTACTAAGAATGGCAAATTTTATAACCAATACCAAGATCAAGACAAAGCAATAAAAATATGTCGAGAGCTTGAAAAAGATGGGCATATAGTAACCATCAAAAAAGTTGAAGTAGAGGTAATGCCAATAAGTTTGTTCAAAGATATATTTGGAGAGTAACCTTAGCCACCCTACGGGGTGGCTTTTTATTACAATTTGATTTTTAACCAAATGCGTTCATGTATCCAATATAAAATTATTTTGGAAAATAGCTCAAAAAAAGCTATTGTGAACGCTAGGTTTGCAACACCAGTAATAAGCCAAGATAGCAAAAAAGTATCAAGGCTGCCTGTAATGCGCCAAGTTATGGCTTTAGTAAGCGACTTGTAATGACTATCTTCTGCCACGCTTCTTGGCTGTTTTCTTGGATTGTCGAAATGCTTTTGCGGTGGGCGCTCCTTTTGTGCCAGGCGTTCTCATTCTCTCGCCTGATCCTTTGCGGATACGCTCTCTCTTTTTATGGATATTGGCATAAAGTCCAGCTTTCATCTGCACCCCCACCTTTTTCTGGCTGCCTTACCTCGTTCACCTTTCCAACTTTTAGACCTAGCGCAAAATGACTTATGCCGAGGTCCTGATTTTGTTGGCGCTTTTAATTTGCTTCCTGTTGCTCGGTTGTATTTCTTTCTTCCTTTGGCTGTTAATCCACCGCCTTGGGATACTGAGAGCTTTTCTCCACGACCTACGGAAAGATTGGTACTCTTAGGCATAAGCTCTAGTTCCCGATTTATCAATAATTAAAGACTGTCTGCGAGGATTATCCCCAGCAACGCTAGGCACAGAAATATGTGTCCAACGGTCAAACTCACGAATGATCTGATCGTAACCAATGCCAGAAGCCATGACTGCTTTAACTACTTCGTCTGGTGTCATGCCAGGGATTCTAAGATCAGCAGCACAGCCTATACGGTGTTGGCTAGTGTCTTTAGATCCGACTGCATCATTGACTTGCTTGCAGCGAAAGGCTGAGTTAATCATCACAGGCTTGCCACCAAGAACAGTTTTGACTTGCTCTAAAAAATTTGCCAAACGGTTTAGATTGGCAATTTCATCGGCATTAGGGGTGTTATCAAACTCCCGATGATCGGTGTGAGTTAGCTCCTCAAGAGAAAAATGTTCACTTAGCTGCATCTTTTTCCTTTGCTTTCATATCCATAATCTTTTCCAGCGTTCTACCACCAAAATAGAATGACATTATGAGCATACCCCATTGCCCAAGTAATTGTACATACTCAGAATTAACATCAATCTTGGCAGCCGACAAACCAGCAAAAATAAAGTAGCCAGCCAAAATAGCAATTAAAGTCATAGGGCGAATGTTTTTAGATAGCCAGCTATCGCTAGTCATATCAGCCTGTAAACGAGCAGTAAGCTCATGCTGCTCTGCCACATCTGCATTTAACTGAGCAAGCTCTCCGTTTTGCTGCATCTCTAATAGCTTGAGTTTTGCTTGCTCTGCTTGAGCTGGATCAGGGAAAACCTTATCTAAAATCTTACCGCCAATATCAAGTAATGCGCCTAATGGAAACATTATTTATCCTTTCCAGCTATAGCTTTGATTTTTGCCATGCCAAGTCTATCTTCAATAATGGCAATATGAGTTCTATTTTCAGCAATATGGTCACGATTGTGCTGAATTTCTTTTTCTAAATCTTGTCGTAATTTTTCACGAGCTAGTTCAGCACCGCTATTACTGGCTTGTTTATTGTCTGTAGTAACTACAAGACTAACTTTTTGGTTAAGAATGGTTACATCGTGCTGAATTGAACCAAGGGCTTGAATTAAGTAGCCCGTACAGCCAATCAACAAAGGTAATAAAGCAAACAACAACTTCTCAATAAATGCGCCTTTGGCGCTTTCCTCTGCTGCCACAACAACCTCACTAGATAAGTTCTATCCCCTTATAGACCTTCACCTGGTGTTACATAAACTGCGGAGTTTGCAGCATCGCCAATAACTTTGGCATACACATTCGCTGATTGACTTACTTGTGGACCAGTAATAGTCAAATAAGCGTATGGTGGTACAGCCACAACATAACTAGGAGTTACATCTGGCAGCGCAACATTAAATGTGCTGGTAGCGCTGATCCAAACATAAGCAAAGCTGTTAACGCTATCGTTTGACAGATAGTATTGGTTTACAGGGCTAGTAGCTGTAATGGTAAATACTTGAGATTCGGTATTGGCAGATCCAGTAGCAACTACCTTTACCGTTTTCCCCATTGGTTGGAAAGCGATATTATTAGCCATTAAATAATCCGATTCTTCTCTGGTTTAGTAGTAGAGGAGATTTTGCTGTTATAGCCAGCTCCACCTTCTTCAAAACAAATAACGCTACGGAAGCCACCCATTGGTACTTGACCTGGTGTCCATACTTGACTGCGTACAGTCACATCTGAAGGCTTTTGTGGGCGCTGCGCTTTAGGTACTGATTTTTGATTAAAATTTAATTCATCAGCGCCTTTTACAACGCTTTTAGTCTGCCAATCTTTCGGGTTTCTCATTTGATTCTCTCTTTCGGTTAAGTATTAGGTAACTGAAAAGGCAGAAAAACACCATCGTTCCCAGTCTTTCCAATGTTGGTTCGTTCATTGTCCAACACGCCAGAATAAAACACAATCCTAGCGCCAAAATCACTAGCAAGCGGTCTGAGATGACCTTTAATGCTAGGCGAATAAGTGCTACTGCTTCCATGAATATCCCCTGTAAAAGTTAAACCTAGCATAGTTTAACCTTCTTCCTCATCTGTCGCAATAAACCCGCTACCCCACTCATCATCACTAATCTTCTGCTTGAGTTTTTCAATGTTTACAGCTCGGTCAATTACTTTACATTTGTCGGTAAGAGATGCCATTGGATCAGCCATTACTTGTATAAGCAGCTCGTTAACTGCGTTTTCAAGTTCTGGGTTTACGCCTTTATTCTTTTTCATTACCTGCCCATGTAAGATGTTGCACCGCTATAAGCACCGTAGGCAGTACCGCCACCCAATCCCCACTTAATCACTTTTTGAATTAGCTCACGCTTTTTCTGGAGATCTTCAATTTGATTGATTTCACGCAACAATTGATCTCGTTGGGCAATAGATAGTATTCCAGCCTTTTCCAAACGATTGGCAACATTGGCAGCTTGCTGACTAATTTCACCAACATCCCTGGCACGCTCAACATCCGTACCTAAGCGGGTTAAATCTTGCTGTAACGCTCTTTGTTCGGTGGCAGTAGCAGTTCTAGTCTTACCCATCTGAGTAGCTCTAGCGCCACGCTTTTCGGCATCGGCAATGGTCTTGGCATAGCGATTAGCCATGTCATATACACCTGTTTCTTTGAGCATAGTGCGATTGTCACGCACAAACTTCTCAACGCCTTTGGCATCTTTAATGCCTTCTAATTGGGCTACAAAGTATTTTTGAGCAGCATCTTGAGCTAATTGCTTGTTTCCACCTAGGGCATCAATTAAAGCAGCGTAATCTTCTTTAGACTTAAATACTTTGCCAGGAATACTTTGAGCTGGCACAGAAGCATAATTAGCGCCTTTACCAATCAATTGCTCATCAATCAATGCTTTACCAACCTTAGTCTGGAAAACACGCATTGGTTCAGAATCTTTTTTGTATTGATTCAAGAAAGTCTTGATCTTGGGAGAGAACTCAACCATGACTTTTTCAACCGCATCAGCCAGTTTTCCTGCTTGTTGTTGGCTAATAGCATCAAATCCTTCTGCGGGTAAACCATAAGATCTGTCACGCAGAAATCTTCTGAGGTTTTCTAAACCTTCAAAACTAACTGGTCTGCCCATGACAACGCCTGTAGCTTCATCCACATAACGGGGATCAAGCGCTCTTTTAACTTGTTTTAACTGGTTTTTAATAGAATCAACCGATGCTACGGTTAACTTAGTATCTGGATCGGTAAGCGCATCTGTAACCATTTTCTTAGCATCTGTGTACGCTTTAGTGTTTTCAACCAGTTCACCAGCCAATTCTTTGTTTTTAGCATCGCCAAACGCAGCAGTCTTGTTTGTAGCAGCGTTGTTTGCTCTAGTGGTTTTTAAATCGTTGTAGATCTTATCTGCCGTCTGCTTAATTGACGAACCGATCTCATCCATAGATTGTGGAATCGGTTTAGCAACGCCAGCTTCCGTAGCCATAGTAACGCCAGGCATTTGACCATAAGCAGCACCAGGTTTGCCAGCTTCACGCTCTGTAATTCTTTCAGCAGCGCCAGCACGAGATTCGGCAGTTTCAGCTTTCTTGCCAGCTTTAGCAGCTTCCTCTGATACACGACCAGCAGTAGTGCTTTTAAGGGTTTCAGCTAAATCTTTACCGCCACCCATCATGCTACCTATTTTGCTGACACCAAATTTTCCAAGGTCATACAAAAGTTTGCCACCACCAGCGACAGCAGGGATCAATTCACCAGCAGTCTGATAGCCTTTAACAGCTTCTCTAGGCTTAGGGATACCGATCTTTTCGTAGCCTTTTTGGGCTTCTTCGGTAGTTGGGAAAATGGTTTCCCTGCCCATAAACTTTTCACCCTTAGTAGGGTTTAAGAATTTCTCAACATCACCTAAAGTACCTAATGTACTTGTGCCTAATCCATAAGCAACAGCACCCGCTTTTTCTGTAAAGCCAGGTTCTTTTTCTTTCTTAGGTTCAGCTAAAAGATCACGACCAGAAGTTTCCTCAGCTAAAAGATCACGACCAGCCATCAATCTTCTCCCTCAATTTTGAAACCTCTATTTCTTAAACGATCTTTTGCTTCTTGTTCAGAAATATTGTTCTTAGCAGCCGTTACCGCAATGTCATCTTTAGTAGCTACTTTAGCGCCCTCACCGCCAATGTCGGCAGTAGATGTTGGCACTTTTCCTTTAGTAACATAATGTTGGTCAATAAGTTCGCCAACTTGTTTAAAGCCTGGATAACGCATTTCAAGATAAGTATTTTTGTCTTGGAAATCTTCTTTAACACCTGCAATACGCTCTTGTAGAGCTTTGACGGTAAGACCTTTCCAACCATAAATAGGTTCAAGAATGGCTGCTTCGTTTTTAGTAAGGTTTTTACCACCAATTTCAAACTCAATAGCTTGAATACGAGCAAGTTTTTGTGACAATTCTGGGAATTTATCACGCAAATTGTTAATAATGTCAGGCGTAAACTTAGTTTCAGGACCAATCAACGCAGCATATTTAGGATTCTTTAACAACGATTCAATATCAGTAATGTTGTTAATTACGCCTTTTCTGGCTAAATATTGATTGTTTGTATCTTTGTCTTTAGGCAGATCAGCTATTTTTGATGCTTTAGCTTGAGCAATCTTGAGATCTTGCGCCATCTTTTCCATGTGGCGAACATCATCACCAGACTGCTTAATGATGTCCATAACAGCCATGTAGCCTTGCTTTTCATAAGTAGCTTTTAATAATGGGCTATTTGCTTTAGCCAGGGCTACAGCCATTTCTTGTCTTGCACCAGCCAAGTCATAAGGAATCTTTTTAACAGCGCCTTCAAACTCTTTTTGAATTTGCTCTTGCTTTGCCTTCATTGCTTGAAAGTTCTTTTCAAACTCAACTTGCTGCATCTTAAACAGATCTTTTTTGCCTTGCTGATAACCAGCCATCATTCCAGACATGGAATCAATAGCAGCAATAGCAGACTGCTTACCACCTGTGTTTCCAAGCAATTGACCTGTTACAGCAATCAAACTACCTAGTGTAGCCATACCAACCAAGGTATCTTCATTAGGTTTGAACTCAGGCAGCGGTGCAGCTTCCAATGATTTTTTACGAGCTACATCGGCAGCTTCGTATGCTTTAGCTTCTTTTTGTGCAAATTCACCCTCAATACGGGCTTTTTCTTCTGGAAACTTCATGGCAGATTCTTTTTCTGCTTCCATTGATCCCAAAACGCCCTTACCAGCTTCAGTACGAACTCTCTGAATATCGCCCATAGAGCGAGCTTTTCCTGTGCTACTAAGTAAATCAGTAGCATTAGTTGTTGTGCCGAGTGCGGTATCAAGTGCCATGGTTTACCTTGTTGGAATTGCAGCAGGAGCGCCAGTAATAAATGGTGCAATCATTTGAGCTAATTGACCATAGAATTGTTGGTTAGCAGTAGCGATAGCACGATCTGCTTCCAAACCAGACTTAATTGCGCCAAGAGCATATTGATCGCCAATGTTGCTAATTTTAATACCGTAATCGTATTGATTCTGTAATAGCAGAGCTTGCAGATTGGCAATTTGATTGGCTGCTTGTTGTGCGCCAACGCCACCTCTAGTTGCAATACCTTGCTGAACTTGCGCTCTAGCTGCTTGTAATGCTTGTTGGTTTGCAGGAGTAAGCTCTCCACGCTCTGCTGCGCCAGTTAATTTAGCGCCAGCTTCTTTATATGGAGCTGCCATTGTAGATAGCTCACCTCTAGCTGCTTGTGCTTGCTGACCAGCTTGACGAGTTCTAGCAATGTTTTGAGCAGTTAAACCACCAGTCAAAGCAGCGCCAACGCCTAAACGCAACGCATCTTTAGAGCTAATTCCTAATTTATCTAAAATGCCTTTTTCTTGACCAGCGGGTGTAACTGCGCCTGGAGCAGTTGGATAGTTACCTTGTTGATAAGCCATAATATCTGCGCCACTCATGCCACCACCATCTGGTGTGTAAGCAGTTTGAGTTGGAGATATTTGTTGACCTGGTGCGCCTGTATAAGCAAAACCTTCTTGACCAGCTTGCATTGGATCATAAGCAGCAGTAGGAGCAGCAGAAGGGGTATATCCCATTTCAGCATAAGTTGGACCTGCTTGTTCTACTGGAGGGGTGTATCCCATTTCTTGATAAGTAGGACCAACATCGTAACCGCCAAAAGATTCGCCATCATAAAATTCAGGCAAACCAGTATCAGGGTTAATTGATCCAGCACCTCCACGCTTTTTTAATAGCGCAGCTTCTTTAGGCGTAATGTGAGCAAGAATGGAATCTCCAGATCTACCCTTAGATCTAATCATTTCAGCTAAAGCTGGTAAATCTACCCCTAAAGATTTTTTAAGAGAGCTACTCATTACTCACCTCCAGTTTCATCTTTGGTTCTCAAAGATGCCAAATTCCACACATTGCGGGTTGTCTTTTCGCCACCACCAGGACTTTCTACTGGCGCACCTGGTTCGCCTGATCCTACTCGCAATGCTTGACCTAATGCAGCCGTACCTGGTCCAGCAGTTGGAGGAGGAGCTGTAGTGTCTGTAGCTGTTGGAGCATATCCAGCGGAAGGAGCAGGTCTTGTGCTTGTATCAGCTAGTCCTTGAGCAGTTAGTCTGCTTGCAATAGAACCACCAGTAGAAGCTAATAACTTAACTAATTCTGGGCTTGCGCCTGTAGATCCTTCAACACCTGGTTCACCATAAAATCCACCTTCTTGAGCTTCCACATCACCAATATTAGGATCTGCCAAGCCTTCTGAAATTCCACCTGCAACAGCACCACCAGCAGCGCCAATAAGTGCGCCTGTAACTGGATCACGCTTGTTTAATAAAGCGCCAGTTGCGCCACTTGCTGCGCCACCCGCTGCACCGCCACCAACACCACCGCCAGCAGCGCCACCGACTGCACCACCAATAGCTCCAGCAGCAGTACCTTTAGCGCCAGCTTCCAAAATGCCATTGACATCTTTTCCTTGGACAGCAGCATTGACTGCGGAAGTTGATCCAGCAATAGCAGCGCCACCAATCACCGCTTCACTAACGCCAATTGCAGCAGCAGTAGTTCCCATAGATTCTAAAATTGCAGCGCCCACCGCTGGACCTGCATACACAGTAGCAACAACGGCTACTACCGTAATAATGACTGGAGCTGCTGATCCCATTAAATTGCTCCTTCAGCTAATAATTCTTGCGTTAATTTTCCAGCAGTAATGCCGTTTGCCAATAATTTGTAATCAATACCAGGTTCTTTAGGCAATTGATCTTCAGTCAAGATGCCATTCTTAAGCGCCATTTGTAGAGCTACTTGATACATATTTGGATCTTTTAGAGCTGCTTCAGCATATTGCCCAGCTTCAACAATCTTTTTCGGATCAATTCCTACCTGTTTAATCACTCTAGCAAGATCTCTCTTAGCCTTAACAATTTCAGGCGACTGTTCTGGCTTGCCTTTATTTTTAACGGCTTGCATCACATCTTTTTCCATAGATTCTTGCTGCGGTGCAAAATCTGGTTTTTTCTGGGGGGTGGGAAGTGGATTCATAGTCTTAAGAGCTTAGGTTAAGGGCAGCAGCAATTTGCTGGTGAATGTAAAGGTGTGAAGCAATCCAATCGTAGAAATCTGATTCGTTATTAAAGTCAACATCTAGCATATTAAACGGGTTATTTAGACCTAACAAGCCCGCAAAAGCCTGGTGTTCGACCTGATGAGCGAGCAACCAGTCATCCAAATTGTTCGGATCTGCATCCGTTATAGGAAAAATAGGCACAGAAGTGCCAGTATCCATAAATGTTTCTTGAAATAGCTTATGTTGCGTGCCATTTTCAAACAAAAACTCTCCCAGGGAATCAACATCCCCAAATTTCACAATAGAGAGAGTTTCCATGTTCATATCAATGAACTTTAAACGCTATTACAGCTAAAAAAGGAATGATAAATCCAACAGCAGCAATCAAGATCTGTTCTAAACGCTTAATTCTGGCGCAAATACTGTCATAACGCAGGGCGCAAACAGCTTCATGGGTGTTTAACCGAGCTTCGGTGTTGTCAATAAGGAGATCCATAGTTTCCATGTTAGACGGCATAGTAAGGCACTTTCACATTTGTTCCATTGAGGTTAATAATGATGTATCCAGCGGGAACTAACAATAAACTGGATGTTCCAAAAGTAGCATTTGCAGCCGTATTAGAAGTGCTGTTAATAATGGTCACATTCATTGTTCCACCGCTAATAGCCACATTAGGACTAATTAGGCTTGCAATGGTGACCGTATTATTGGGGTTTACCGTCATAGCGCTGGTAGTTGCGCTTGAAGCATTGGCTAAGAAATGTACTGAATTTGAGTTCCAAGAACCAATTGCTAGATTGCCAGAATACGATAACAAGAATGATGCGTTGGCAGCCGATACTGGATTGTTTGGAAAACCAGCAGCAACATAATCATAGGTTGTGCTGTTTGTTCCCAGATCGCTATATGCAGCAAATCCATTATTGATAGTAGAAAAACTAGCATACGATGTATTGCTGTTATTGGTATTTTGGACTGCAATGTAAGCGTAAGTAGATGCGTTTCCTACAAAAGTAGAAATAAGACCAATATCAGTATTGGATAATGCACCGCCAACAGAAAGTGATCCAACATTTGAGCTGATACCGCTATAAGCGATATTGGCTGATGTTAAGTTTGCTCTACCACTTTGAATAGTGACATTGGCTAAAGTTAAATTGCCAAGTGAAGTAACTGTTGATCCTAGAGTTACAACGGTATTGCCAATAGTTGAAGAATTATTAGCTAATCCAGAATTAGGAATAGTTAAGCTGGCTGTTACAGGGCTAGAGTTATTGGCATACATATAGCCAGTAAGACCAGTAACAGTAAGAGAAGTAACGGCAGAAGTATCACCGCCATCTACTTTTTGCCAAACTGTTCCGTTAAATACTGCCCAATCACCAACACCCCAAAGCGTTACCCCATCTAAATTAGTGTTGCCAGCAACGGACACAACATAGTAATAACCCTTAGTACCTTCTCCAGATACTAAAGTTGGGGTATTAGTTGAAGCGTTCCAAGTGCCTTGATAAACAACACCACTAATTGTTCCACCGCTTGATTGGGATACCGTTTTTAACATTTTTACATTCCATCGCCAGGGGTAATATAAATTGTGGCATTAGCTGTGCTTGTACCTGTAAAGTAAGCATTGGGTACAAAAGTTAAAATCTCATCTGTGCCAGGCAATAATGGAAAAGCAGCTCCGCTAGTGGTGACATTAGCCGAAGCTGTAGTTGCGTTAGCAGCATCAACGCCATATCCCAAAAACACTACAGTAGATCCAGAATTGATAATTCGATATTGATTACCGCCAATAGTGCTATTGGTCACCTGTACTGGTGTAGGAGCTGAAACAGCAGCTATAAAAGTAACTGTGTTGCCCGTTTTGGTAAAAGCGTTGATTCCCATTATTACTCCTGTGGAGTTTGTGTTGGCAATTTGTTTTTAGCTTGCTCTGCTTGGTACGCTGCGATTACTTCTGGTGTCCATACCACATTGCAAATAGCTACAACATTAGCTGGCTGATCTGTTAAGTCTTGACCTGGAGTTAAGCTAGTGCGATGGTAAGTTTGGCTAATCTGATTGCCATCTTCCATAATTCGTGTAACTTCACGATACAAAACTGTGCCATTTTCTACTACGGTGATTTGATCTACTACCACTTCTTTAGTTAATGCCATTTTAATTCTCCTTTAGTATCCAACTAGATAATCCAACCTAGTTAATTTTAAATATTTAAGCCGTCATGTAGGTTGCAGAAAACCTAAAACTTGTTCCAGCTTTCATTAGATTTGCCGATGATGCTGAAAGTTGCGTTCCAGTACCAGCATAAATATCAAAACTACTACTATTGCTATTAACAACTCCAGCAAAATCTACAATGTTTCCACTTACGATGTTATTAAAAGCAAAACAAGAAGTGCTTTCAAATTGAACGCCTGATGGTGTTGAAAATGGTAGCGTTATTCTCATTTTTCCACTTGGGCTACTTACTGAGCTACATTCTATATAACCAGTTACAGTTACTAATCTTCCAACTTTTGTATAAGCACCTGTGTTATAGGCTTGGGTAACGCTTCCACTATCACAAGTTATATTGGCTGTAAAAGTACCTTCTTCATAATCATCTAGTGTATTTGCATCAGATGAAGCGGATTGAGATGCTGGGAATGTAATGCCAATTCCTGTTGCTGAAGCACCGCCTTGCAAAGCTACAGCACCAGTTGTATTTAAGGTCATCCTTGTAGTACTGTTGGTAATAAACTTAACAGGTACAGAACTTAAAGAACCTAGTTGAAATTCACCACCACCTTGCGCTCTAAATACACCAAAGTTTGTACCATCACCTGATACTGCAACATTACCATCTCCCGATGGAGTGCCAAGCACAAGCCTTCCATTTGACGATGTTCCAGAACCAACAATTAAATTGTTAGAAGCATCAAGTGTCATTGCCGCATTAAATGATATTGTATTGCCAGCCGTTCCTGATGTAGCTACATTCCAATAGTGCGCTCCACCATTTTGAATATAAGTGGAAGCACCAGCAGTTGAAACATATTTAAAATTGCTTCCATCATAATAAGTGTTGCCAAAAACACCCATATAACTATTGCTTGAACCTATAGCGTTATAAGTATTACCACCTAATTGAATTGCACTAAAACTTGACCATGCAGCATTAGGAGTAATTCCCAAACCTAAATTAGTACCATTAAAAATTAAAGCTGATCCAGTAGTGGCTGACTTACTTGCATTGGTATAAACAACAGCATTAGCAGTTGAATACACAGTATTTGTAGATGCGTTAATAGATCCGCTAGTAATGGTGACATTAGACATAGTCACATTACCAAGTGTAGTAGTGGTATTCCCTAATCCAATGGTAGTGTTACCAATGGTTAGACCAGTATTAAAATTGGCATCTAGTTGGGTTAACGGTATGCTAGTTGTGGCATTACCGAATGTATATGGAACTCCTGGCATTTTAGAACCTCACTCTTAATTCATGTTCAAATTCAAAAGTGTTAACTACAAACGCTGCCGAGTTGGATGTCTGTGTTAACCCTAAATATTTACCCCATTGCTGCGCATCTGACTTGTACAAGTAATAACCCGTACCACCTAACCAAGATATTACAGTAGAACTGTTGTTAATCCAAGGGATGGTAGTGCCAGAACTGTTGTACCAAGTAATAATATTTCCAAGGACATAAGGCGGGCTAGATCCTGATTCTGAATCTACTGTTACGCTTAATTCACCGCCATTAGATAGCGTTGCTTCAATACCAAATTTAAGCGCTTGTTTAGTACGAATTGGATCGGTCAACGGCAATAACGCAGTTTGAATACGGCTGGTAATTGGGGATGTTGCATCCTGGTAAAGCGCATAAAGATCACGATCCCGAACCCCGTACATGGTAATAATTCCACCTACTGGTACGGAAGTGGTGTACTTTAAATTATCACCTTGGCTGGTCAAAAACCATTTTTTCTCAAAGAAAACAGCCTGGATATAACGGTAACTATTGGTAAATTGGTCATCGTAATATCTAAAATTAAATGCAGCGCACAAAATATTGTTTAAAAGTACCTGTCCAGCCGTAACTTCTTCTGTCACAAAGTCAATATTAGGAAACAATCCATCTAAAGAATCGGACAATTTGCTGGTTGTTGAACCAACCAAAGCATAAATACCGTAGTTGTTCATAAACAAAACAGATCTAAAGTACGGAAAAATAGCGTAAGCCAGCTTAGAACCAACGGATGCGCTCACATTGGTGTTGGTAAACAGGGTAGTTCCCTGAGTAGTAACCCTAACATCGGAGAACACATTGATGGAATCGTCACCAAAAATGTACAAAAAGTTGTTAGCTGATAGCAATTGTTGGATATTGCCATGCAATGTACCGTCAGTAAGGGTTACAGATCCCGCTGAAACGCTTGTAAAATCGCTATAAGAACCCGCAGCGCTATAGGTGATGTTACGCCCTTGGGCAATCCAAACACGCCCTGAGAAGCTCGCTATTCCAGCGCCCTGGTTATTATTGATGATGGCTTGCAATTTAGCGCCAGATCCACCACCACCTGATACGGTAGCAGTAATATTGGCTGAATTGGTATAACCTGTGCCAGGATTAGTTACGATGACATTGGTAATCACATTTCCTGAAACAATGGGTACGGCAGTAGCATTAGATCCACCCCCGCCAGAAATAGTCACAATGGTATTAGCAGCGTTGGTGTACCCTGTTCCACCCTGAATAACCGATAATTGGACTGTTCCCGTAGCAAAAGTAACTAAACTAGCTACCGCTGTTGCATTATTACCACCTCCACCGCTAATAGTTACGGTCAGGTTGGCAGCATTGGTGTAGCCTGATCCAGCATCTACCAGGGTAATGTAGCTTACGGCATTGGCTGTAGATAGGGTAGCAACGGCATTAGCCTGAATACCGCCTGTTTGATCTGGTCCTGAAATAGTTACGGTAGGAGCTGTGTTATATCCGCTACCGCCATTGGTAATGCCAATAGATCCTACGCTACCAACTGTGACTACATTGTTACCATCCCAGGTTGAATAGCCTTTATCTGGATCAAGGATTAGCATCCTATCGTTATTCCATTGGGCTGTATTGATGCCAGCATTAGAAAAAGTGCCAGCAACAGCAACATTGCCCTTGGTTTTATTTTCTATATCAAAATACTGCGCTGATCCATCACTTAAAAAAGCTACTACATAGTCTGAAATATTGATGTTGCAAGAGGTTAAATAAATAACATCATTAGAAAAAGTAACCGCTACATTGGAAGCGTTTAAGGTTGCCGAGCTATTAGGCAAAATTTTAATGTTGCCATAGCCAATGGGCTGAGCGTTCTCAATCCAGCTAAATTCCGATTCATCAATTGCTGTACGGTTAGCCTTAGTATTAAGCCCTTTAAATTGCTTAATGACCTGGTAGGATTTTTTCTGTTCCGCAGCAGCCATGTTTAGAACGGACTAGAGTAAGCGCTAGGAATCCTGCGGGTAAATACGCTATTGATTACTGAAGTAATGTGTTTAGAGTATTCTTGTTTGTAAATCTCTGATTCGCCATAACTTTGTTCGTAATATTTAGCCAGGTAAGCAGCATAAAACTGCACACAAGTGCTATACGGATCGTTAATGCTATCAGTCGTATTTGGTGTATTTAAAGACAATGGATTAGGCAATACCACGCAATCAATCTCTACTTGGTAGATTTGATCTGGTACTGGTCCTAAATAGATCTGTCCTTGACCATAAATGCTAAATGCCAATGGTCTGCCAATGTAGTTTTGCCAAAATCTTAGGCGAGAATTAAAGTCTGTCCAAGATAAATAATCAAGCGGTACACGAGTGTTACCCCAGTACAGGTTGATGTTAAGGATGTCTAGCACCGTATTGCCAGAAGATGGTGATAACGGAGCTGATCCCATCAATTGGGTTAACGCTGCATAACTAATATTTTCGCAATTACCAACATAAGTCAATTGAGCTGTGCCGTCTGCAAAGGCGGTAGTAGGCGGGTAGTTGCTGTAATTGTTGGTGTTGTTTCCAGGGTACGGAGGTGCTGTATCACCTGAAGTACCTGCTGTAGTGTATTGATAAATAAAAATATTTGAAAATACAAAAGTATTTAAAGTCACAGCCGTATTTGCCACCCAAGCAGTTGGGTTTGCTGGCGTTACGCTACCAATAGTCGCTGTAGGTGCGACTTGACAAGGTGTTTGCGTGACTACGATTTCACGCAAACATCCTGTATCTCTGACCGTTCTCTCACGAGCAGAGTTGATGTAATCGGTTAACTGCGAATCGCTATAAAAGTTTGCGTTAGCATCGTGCAGTAACCTACGAACTTGGGTAATGTAGGTGTTAAGTGTTGCCACTTGTTATGTTCCATAGATCATGCTGCCACCGAGAGGATCTTTCCCCCCGCCCTCTTTTGAGAAGGTAGGGGTACTCTTTCCACCAACGGGGATAACGATTGGTTCTTTTTAGGCGGTTGAGTGGAGATCTCCCATTGAGCAAGAATTTCAAGTCCTGCTTCTAAATCGTTAGAAGTCTTTGCCCACCCTAACCTAGCCAAGTAAGATTCTTTATTGTCATCTCCATAACCAAAAATGTGTCTTGCGGTTTCAGGCGGGATCTCAATAGTAGATCCTGGTTTGAACTCGTAAAACACCCCTCCGAAGCCATCTTTTAAGGTCTTGTCGGTATTATTGGTTACATAGATATTTGACATTAGAAGCTCACCACATCTCCAAAAACACTAATGTTTACGACATTGCTGTTGCCAGAAGCCGTATTCACAGTAACAAACAAAGCTGAAGTAGTAGAACCAGACACATAAGTGTTAGCTCCATAAGCTCCAGAAATAGCTATATCTTGATAACGACCAGCAGCAGACAGAGTTGAGAGGGTAGTATTAGCTGTAATTAGGTTGCCAGCGTTTCCGTTGCTTCCTAAAGACACACCAATAATTGCCGAACTCACATCTCCAATAGGGCTAGTAACCATAATTTTACGGATAATAACCCCACCAGAGTTGCTTACTGCGCCACCGTTGGTTAACCCACCACGAATTAGTGGCAAAGTAACTACAGCATTACCTGTAGCTGCCAAACTGACAGAAGTAGCAGAAGCTACTTTTACATTACCAAAGCTATCGAGGTATAGCTGACTGACTGCATCTGGGTTAGCCATTGCTGATCTCCTTAAGTGTTGTAAGTGCCAGAAGCAGCTAAACCACCATTAACTGTCAACGCTGTAACAGTTGTGTTGGTTGTCGCATTAACGGCAAAGTTAACACCATCAGAAACAATGAAACCACCAGTATTAGCTGCATAAACACCAGTCCATGTTGCCACATTGGTTGTGGAGTTATAGGCTGATACAGCGCTGATTGTTACATTGGTTGTTGGGAAAATTACATAAGTACCAGCAGGAATAATATTACCAGCGGTAGTAGCTGTGATAGTTACTAACTGATCGTATGCGCCTGGGGTATTAGCAATAGTACCTGCTATGAGGATTTTATTCATTCCGAGTGCCATGACTATTTCTCCTTATAGACTGATAGAGTTGTAGCCAGATACTCTGGTCATGGACTTAGGCTTGGTGCTTACTAATTCAGCAATCATCAAGACAGCGCCTACATAACCGATCTGCCAATTTGGAAGTGTTGATTCAAAACCAGTAAATACGAATGAACCTTGATCGTGAATATACAAGGACAAGTAGTTGCTGTTAATGAAATAAACAGTACCTTCTGGGCAGTAAGGATCTGGATAAATTGGAACGCCAGCTACCATCAAAGCTCTAAATGCAGCAGATGGTCCGTTAGCATCGCCTTCAAAACCGTTGCCTGGGGTGATTACATATTGCTCTTGACCAACATAATCTTGGGCTAAGAGTGTCCATGTACCGAATCCGCAAACACCGAATGTTGGAACTTCAGCACCATTCTTAACAGTACCAGAAATGTACTGGAGAATGTTCTGACGGGTTGGGTTAACAGAACCAGCGTTATACACCTTCGATTTCCACCATGTATAGGTAGAACGATTGATGTTACCGTATGTGGTCATGTTTGTACCATCGTCAATTGCGCCTGGTAAACCAATGAATTGCTGAGTGTTCGTGTAGTTGTTGTACAGAGCAGTAGCCATTGCATCCATCATCACATTGGTCGCATCATTCATACGAGCTTCAATGAGAGGAATAATTGCATAGTCTTGCTGTACAGCACCTTCCATTCCAAGGAATGGCACAGGAGCAATCATCAATTTAAGGTTAAATTCAGCATTGAAAGCGCCTTGTTGAACTGACGGCTGCGTAAAGCTACCGCTGTAGTCAGACCATTGTGCGTTAACAAACTGAGCGCCCTGAACGGGTACAGTTACCTGGGATACACCACCTGAAGCCTGTTGACTGTTAGCAATCAAAGCAGCCATCAAGGGTGTGCTGTTGTAAAGTTGAACAACCAGTTTAGGGATAAACGCTCTACGGGTTACATAAGTAAGCTCGTTGTACTGCGATGATCCTGAAGCTGGAAGAATACCGCCACCTATAGGCATGGTCTATCTCCAAACAAAATTAAAATATCCCCTGTGTACTGCATAAATCAAATACCAATCGCTTTACGACCTAGATTGCGAATGTCTTTCAACGCTGCTGCCGCTTCATTTCTCGCACCTTGCTGCGGATTCTTCCAGTATTTAGACAAGTCAAACTTGTTAATTACATTCGGATTGTAGCCAGTTGGAGTTGGTTCAGCAGCTTGTTTCATCCAATCAAAATACTCAGCAGCCGTTTCGTGATTGGTCATACCCTTTTCAAGCATCAGCTTTTCAATTTCATCAATGTCGGCTTCTGAAGCTAAACCTTTTTTGACTAATGAATTTCTGCGCTTATTAAGTTCATCTACTGCATCTTTTTCACGCAATTTAGCTTCCAATTGCATAACCCGTTCTTCAGCTTTAGATACAGCCTTTTCGGTGTAATCTTCCATCTCAAGTTCAGGAATAGGCAGATTAGGTCTAACTTTTTTAGTTAAACGCAATGCTTCCTTGCGTGTTGCGGGATTATCAGCAAGCTCTTTCATCAAAAGTGCTAGTTCATCACGCTGTTCAAAACTCATATCTTCTAAAGACATTTTATCCCCTAATTTCCGTTAAATGACTTTTTTGGTGTCGCCAGGCTTAGACATACTCATCATGTTCTTATAGCCAGCTTTTGGAGCTGAAGATAAGCCACCGAACTCAGAATAACGAGGAGTATTGATTACTTGACCGTTTTTCTGATTGTTGTCGGTAGGTTTCCGAGGAGATGCTGCACCACGAGGTTTAAAGAGATCCATAATTTTTCCTTACATGGGTTGAGGTGTAGGTAAACCACCTGGCGCTGCTGCTGGAGCAGGTGGAGGTGACATACCTGGGATTGCTGGCGCTTGCTGCATTGCTTTACCTTCAGGCGTTGCGCCACCTGCTTGAGGTAATGTTTGCAACATCTGCAAAATTTCAGATGGTTGTAATTCTCCAGTCTTAGCCTTTTTAGGACCTAAGATGCCGACCATTGTTCGGATAGCAGAAAGAATTTGTTTTCCTTCAGCAGATTCGCTGCCAAATGCAGGAAGGGCTTGCTCTAAAAGATCGGTAGCCATGGACACATTTACCATTGCGCCTTCACGAGATCCCATTTTTGGTTCTGGTGTGGACATTGGCGATCCCATTGGAGAAGCTGATTCGTCTGAAATTCCCATAGCTGGAACTTCTGGCGCTGGCGGTAATCCACCAGGAGTTGCAGAATCCCGTTGGCTTTGCATCATTTTCATTAACTGATCTGAGGGTACGCCCATAAACTTTTCCTATCAAATTACTTCGTATCGTAATCTTAATCTATTGGTTGTCAAGTGGGGGGATATATTTTGCTTCCCTCCCCCCAGGGAGGGTTTATCGGTCTAGTCCGAAATAATCCTAAAAAGGATTACTTGCGTGCTTTACGACCTTTGCGTGCTTTGCGTGCCATGTGAATTTCTCCTGATAGCATACGGTCACCTATTTATAGGGTAAGGCAGCCACAACCCTTTTTCCTCGTGAAGGAAGAAACTTATCTGCGTGACTTACGACCACGCTTGGCTTTTTTGCCGTACATATTGATCTCCTAGTTAAGCTATCCCCTAACTGTCCTACCATAAGTCCTATTACTTGGATTGCGATCAAAACTCTTTACTCCTTGAGTACGATACTCCAAGTTTGGACTTCTTTCACCTTTTTTCAAAGATTCTGTTGAAACCCTTGGCTGATCTGCTTTTGGTGCTACTGTCTGTGCCATTTAGCCCACCTGTTGTTCTTTTTTAGATTCTTTAGGAGCTGGTCCTGGAGCGCTCTCCTGACCACCACCCGCTTTTTCTTTCCGCTTCAATTTATCTATGAGTAATTGTTTCATCGGAGGTTCTAACAAGTCAAGCAGAGATTCTTTATCAATTGCGCCAGCTTTAAACAGATTAAATGCCATTTGTTTTAAATCTTCAGTAAAGATTGGGCTATTGCTATGCGCATCTACTTTGACCACAAAATCTTTAGTAAATTGCTCAGCAATAAACGGTGTGCCTTCTGTGTCAGTAAAGTGTGTTGGATCATAGACTTGCATGAGCTTGAGGTATAGCGTTGCTACCTTTTCCAGGCTATCTTCAACAATCAAAGCACGCTTTTTAGCTCGGCTAGAACCCAGTCGTGCAAGTTGAGATGCGTGTCCTTGAGAGCGTACACCAGATTCGCCACGACCACTAAGTACATTACTAATACCAGATACTTCCGAGAACATCGCATCAATTTCATGGATTACCTCAAATAAATCAGGTGGCATATTAGGTGCAAGGCGATCTACTTTAGCGTTAGGCATATCGGTAGCAATCATTGATCCTGCACGCTGCATAGCAAAGTATTTTTCATCGGTAATACCGCTAAAGCCACTAAATGCTGTAGGAGGGGATACCTGCTTAGATAGCAAATCCAATATTTCAGTCATACGCTGGTTACGCAGCTCTTGTAACAAGATGAGCTTTTGGCACTCAGAAGCACCCCAGAAGTAATCGTATAAAGGGTTAGGGCAGATCTGCACAAAAGGACACTCGCCCTTAAGGAACATACTGCCACCAGGTCTGTCATAGATAATGACATCAGGAGAAGCTATGGTAACTACCTGATAGTCCTCTGTTTCATCATTCCACACCCATAACTCGTGCATTTCAACAGTTTCCTCAGCCACACGAGCTTTGTAACGGTTAACACCTTCCAATTCCATGTTTACATTACCGTAAATGGTTGGATTGGTATTTGACATCACGATCCTGTTAACTGCTTCAGGAATATCGGATTCTGCCTTGGCATATACGGTTGTTACCCGTTTAACAATAGCTTCACGCTTTGGATGGGAATACAGACGGGAGTAGAGGTCCGACTTGGTTATGTAGTAGGTTTGGACTATCGCTTCTTGCCTGTCTGTATAAGGGGTATCCTCCCGCAGCACCCCAATAGATGCTGGTTCGATCATGTACGGATGAATACCGTTCTTAACTACCAGCTTGATAAAGGAGCTGTTATAAACCAATGCCCAATTTAAAGCAGTAGCAAACACTTGGTCTGCGTTGCTATTTAACCACTCATCATTAAGGGCTTGGGTTAGAGAAGGCTGTTTGCGGTGTTCAATTGGATTGACTGAAGCACCTAAAGAGATGGAGAACCTGGTTGTTTCAGCAGAATACAAAAAGGAAGTAAGCTGATCGAGATGGGGATTGACCTTATTAAAGTAGGCAGGTGGTTGCTCTGGACCTGAACCAAACAAGTAATAAGACTTTAGAGTTGTGTAATCTCCCCTTCTTTCTTCCTTAGACACCATACATTTTTGCATTAGGTCTAAGTAAAAGGCTTCTCTAGCTGCTTCTTCCTTTGGTATTCTCATTTTTTAATCTTCAGATTATCTGGATCTCGCATGGTTGAACTGGGATCTGCTCTAGGTCCTGAGTTTATACCAGCCTGTGCAGGTGTCAAGCCAATTGCTTCAGGTGGAGCGCCAATACTTGGTCCAACAGGTCTATTGAATTGTCCAGCCAGTATAGACTGCATATTCATACCTTGCATACCACCACCCCAGATTGCAGCATCGCCAGCTCTGGCTTCTTTTGCTTGCTCTATGACTGGGGGTTTGATCTTGTCCTTGTTGACACCTTTTTTGCGGGTTGCGTACTTTTCGGCTTCTGCGTACTCTTTTTCGGTGAACTTATTTCTTTTGGTAAGGAATCCTTCTTGGTGTTCGCCTTCTTTTGTGGTTTTGATGTCCGACATTCCGAACTCCATTGCGAGTTGCTTGGTTGATTTGTCGGTGAACTTAGTTTTAGCGCTGATAACATTAGGCGCTTGCAAAAAGACAATAAAGACTTCATCGGTGCATCCTTTCATTGGACATTGTGGTTTTCTACTCTCAAAGTAACCATGAGTATTGCATTTGTAGTCGTTTAATACAGCCATTGTTAATCCCCTTTTAATTGCTCATCAAGTGTATAACCTGAATAATCATACCTATTACTAATACCCACCTTAATCTTAATCTCTCCATTTACTACTTGCAAGCCCGTAGATCGCTTTAAAACAGGTTTTGCTTCCTTGCGATACTGGACAAACTTGCTAGTATCTCGGTTTTGCATGATGGCTACCTCTCCGTTTACCCATTCTGTGTAGGCTTTTGATACTCTGCGCTGCACATATTCGGTCAATGGTTCGGTTTCATCCATAAAAACAGCTCTTAGATGAGCTAGTGATATGCCAGCTAAGTCTGCAAATAGCGGAATAGAGATGCCACGATCCTTATCCCTTAAAAATCTTTTAACAATCCGTAGTAATTCTCTCCTGGGAATAGTAGGTTTCATTTGCCATATACCCCAATTCGCTTTAAGTAATCGCTAACATTGCGCCCTACAGTCAATTGTTCTGGGGTAAAGTCATCTTGAACCCTAGAAATTTGACGAGTTATCTTCTGGGCTATTAGCCTAGGCTGCACTTGTTCTGCAAAAGCAGCGGTAGCTAGGGCAGTAGCAATCACTCGGTCATCCTTATTGCGCCCAGATGCTTCAATAGATCCACCATCTCTGACCATGGTTTTCATTTCCTCGATAGTATCCATGTCGTAGATGTCCATCATTCCACGCTCAAAAAAGTCTTTCATGTAGGACAACATACGCTCTTTGGTAGCAGAGGTAGTTAGCCAGCCAATTGAGTTGGAAACCCCGCCCAGCGTGTCATTCCTGCGCCAGATGTAGTTTTGCATATTGCCGTACACATCCAAGAGATCTTTACCCAACGCTGTACCCATGGCAGATGCCTGGCGCTTCAGGTTACGCAGCTCATTGATAACAGCCTGACCTGGACCATTGATTTCCAAGTTCAATGTGGAGTTTTTATAAGCACCCGCCAAGTGAGCAATCACCCAGGCAAACTGGTAGGTGTTCATCTCTGAGGTGGCAAAGGTTGCGACCTGCTCTAGCCCATCGGCATAAACACGAAAGACTTGAATACAGAAGCGATCTGCCCAGTCGCTAGATCCATAAGCAGGATCAGCACCAATAACATAGTAAGCAGTATCCACAGGTTCTTCCCAAACCTTGAGCGTGGCAAGGCGTTCCGTAGATTTGAGAACTTCGGTATCCTGAAAGTTAACACCAAAACTGTATCGGTAATAATCACAGTTAACCTTTTTGAGTTTCTTAACAGCATCGGTACACCTCGCATTAGAGAAAAAAGAAGTGCCTGTCATCACAAACGCATAGTCCTCAGTTGGAGGAAACTCTTGATACATCAAGCTCTCGTCTTTGATGCCTTCCATTAACTTCCAGCGCCACCAGGCAATTTGACGGGAATTGATTTCAAAGCCGTACAGTTTTTTAATATCCCGTACCCATTCTTTTTCCTCGCCTGTGAGCTTGCCATCCCAGTACACTTTGTAGGTTTGACCTTCAGGATCTAAGGAATACAGCTCATTGCGCCACCAGCCACAAAAAATGGCACGCTGCGTTCTAGCTCTTTTGGCGGTGACATACATATCGTGAAACATATTGAAACCACGAGCTGTAGATTCAAAAATGTACATACGATCTGGGTTGGTTTCAGCCAGGGAAGCTAGTAAAGAAGCTAATCCTTCTTCATCTCCCCAGCTTGAGGTTTCCGTTCCATGTAAGTATGTAATAGCCTTACCACGACCAAGACTTCCTTTCGCTCTAAGCCCAGCGACTTGATAAAACAAACGGCTGCGGTTTTTGAGGGAAAGCTGATTTCGGTTGTGAGCAATAAGCGGGATGCGGTACTCTTTGGGCAAACCATCCATATACATGGCAAGGGTTGATCGGAACATATCCCGATTTTCTTCCGTATCTGTTGTAAGTGTTCCTTGCAGCCCTGGGTGCGTGAAGTGCCAATAGAGGTCAAGGGCGAGGGAGATTGTGGTGATTCCAAGTTGCCTTCCTTTCAGAATGACGAAAAAATGGACATCTTCTGCCAAACCTTTGGCGATTTCATCCATGACATAAGTTTGAGTACCCAGAAGGTGATCCATCTTGCGTAAGCCTTGCTCTTTGGTTTCAATCTTGAGCTGCCTACAAAAGTGGTAAAAGTGTTTTGGATTAAATTCCATCTACGGTGATCCAGGGTAATTTGTTATTGAACTTCTCTAGGATGCGCTTGTTGCCCTCAATAAAGAACTCTGGCTGTACACCACAAGATCCACCCATACGGAAACAAAAAGTATGTTTACCAGTAGCGGTGAAGTTGGGAACAATGCGGGTAGCTGCTTGATAAAATAGCCGATCTACTTGTGGATCAGGTTTGTTTAAAAGAATAGCGAGTTGTTTGAGGTAGTCGGTTTTCATACCCCACATACACCAATCCACAAAATGATGACCAGGGATATTCCAAGTGTCGTGTAGCTCTCCTAGGGCTTCGCAGTTATCATCAAACAAAAGCTGCCCATCCTTATCGTAAATTGATCTAAGGCTATAAGCCCAATCATAGCCCTCATCAATCTTGTCCATGATAGATTTCACATGGTCTGGCTTGTACCAGTCATCATCATTGCAAAAGAAAGTGACATCTTCAGTAATCAATTGGGGTGCAGCAGCGTACCACCGTTGCCCAGCGTAACCATTGCCACCAATCTTGGCATCCCAATAACACAGTATCACTTCAGGATATAAACGCTTTAGCTCAGCAAATTTATTAAAGTCTTGATCGCACAAAATGTAATGCTGGCAAGGGTAAGTCTGTGCCTTAACACTAGCAATGCAATTGGACAGCTCCCAAGGTCTTTTCCCGTTGGTTACGGTCACTACGGCTGCAGTTCTCAATTGTGCTTCTCCAAGCGTTTTGATTCAAAGTGAGGTAGATCCCAGTAAGCCACCCTTAAACGGGCTGTATGGTTCTTAGCAAGGCTTATAAGCCCATCGTAGGTCATTGGGCTGTACTTGTCCTTCCATTCGCTTGCCAGGGCTATTTTCTGCTTCTTGGTCCTGCAAGAAAGCGCTCTCATCATTTCTGTCTTGTAAATCAAGCGCTCCTCTCTCAAACGCTCAATGTCTTGCATCTCCATCCTCTGGGCTGTCTAGCAAAGATCTGAGATAGGCAATTTCGCTTTCGGCTTTCATAATGAGTTTGGAAGATTCTCCATGAACCCGCATTAGCTCATGAAAGATCTGGTCTTTGTCCATGCGCCAGATTCTCTCCATGTACATCTTCTTGGCATCATCACTTGCCTTCTCAATGTACTGCTCGACTGTCATTGAACCATTCATTCCGTTCTCCATACTCGTACCCCTTCCCCTTCTCGTCTGGCTATAAATTTTTTATCAAGTGCTTTTCCTGCTCGGTAGTTTGCATTGCAAACAATCTGAATCTTGGCTTGCTCCACCAGAAAACTATCACCAACCTCCATGACTTTGTATGGGTAGGCATTGCGTTTTCTTTCCTCTGGTAATGGTACATTGCTTTCTATTGCTATACTCATATCATTCACTCCTTTGTATAACCTGATAATACACAATATGATTGAAACATACAACGAGTACCACCTGGGGGATCAGCTCATCCACCTCAATTATCTGCGCAGACTATCCAAGTTAGTAGATGGTGACATCATTCACTATTGCAACCCTAAGCACCATGCGCAGTTAGCGCCCTTGGTAGAGGACACAGCGATAGTGCTGCGGGACTTGGTCAGAAGCCCACACGCCCAAAACGCATGGATTGGTCATGCGAACTACTTTTACGAACACCCGCATCGCCATGACTGGGTGAACTTTCACTTAGATTGGTTCACCCGTCTGTCCTCCGTCTTGGGTGTACCTAACCCAATAGCTAGTAGGAGTGATTTACTCTTTGAGTACCCCGCCCTAAACCGCCCATGGGATGCTGACTTTGATTACCTGATCTGTAACTCCCCTCCACAAAGCAATCAGCTCCCCGATTACACCCCTGATTTCTTTAAAAAGATGATCCAAAACCTCGCAAACGAGGGCAAAAAGGTCATAACAACCCACCCAACAGGCATGACGGCTTGCACTTTAGACCAGGGTTTAGATGTCACAGGCATAGGCAGCCTATCAAAATACTGCCGACACCATGTAGGCGTGGCTACTGGTCCGATGTGGACAACCTTTAATGTATATAGCTTGGACAAGGTTTTAAGCAGAACTTGGTACTGCGCCCATCAAACGCTAGATCTTACGGACAATACCGTTACGCTACAAAAACTGTGATTTTTTTATGGGGGGAATGAGTTGGGGGGTACGCACTCCACCAAGTCAAGTCCAATTCAAAAAGCCACAATAAAGCAAGATCAACGCATCAGATCGCATTGGATGCCCATTCCCGATTAGATCAAGGGTTTAGCATGGTTTATGCCTGGATAGAGCGCCTAAAAGCCCTATTTTGGAACGGGTAGCCAGTAGATATATTTCCCGCCTTTACACTTACCCGCTTACTTATCTATACATATATAGATCTACTTACTAAGATCCTATCTACTCTATAGAATATAGATGATACTAACTATATCTATATAGACTATAGATGATAGTAAGTGCATCATAGCTAAAAGTTATTGATTTGTAAACAACGATAGAAATTTATTTTATAAAACTTGTTTACTTATGCTTAGGTTATACCGTTATAATGATTACATAGTCTATATGACTATGAGATTAAACCTAACCTAACGGAGCAATTCAAAATGACTACAGCAAATAGAGTAAGCGTTTACGATAGCGTTACTAATAACATCATCGCTAAACTAGAGCAAGGCATTGCGCCCTGGATCAAACCATGGCAAGCGGGTAGCAATGGCGGAGCGGATAAAAACATTATCAGCGGCAAGGAATACCAGGGTGTCAATCGCTTGATCCTAGGAATGAGCGGCTACAGCTCACCTATTTGGGGATCATTCAAGCAATGGCAAGAAAAGGGCGGCAATGTTAAAAAGGGCGAAAAGGGTACGCAAATCGTTTTCTATTCTCAAGTGACTAAAAAGGATATTAAAGCGAATGATCCTAACCCTGAGAGCAATACCTATGCAATGCTCAAGGCGTACTATGTTTTCAATCTCGATCAAATCGAGGGCATCGAATACGATAAACCAGCGCCACAATTACCCGATTTTAACCCGATCCCTGCCCTGGAGGATCGCATCATTAAAACAGGCGCTCAGATCTCGCATGGCGGAGGGCGTGCCTTTTATCGCCCATCTACTGACAGCATCACGCTACCCGAAAAGAATACTTTTATATCTGAAAAGCATTACTACGCTACAGCATTGCATGAGATGACACACTGGAGCGGAGCGCCACATCGTTTAGATCGTACTAAGGGCAAGCGCTTTGCTGATACCGCCTACGCTTTCGAGGAATTAGTAGCGGAGATGGGTGCGGCATTTTTATGCGCTGATTATGGTATAGAGGGCGATCTACAGCACGCTGACTATATCGGCAATTGGCTAACTTGCTTAAAAAATGACAATAAAGCAATTTTTAACGCCAGCGCTCTAGCGCAAAAGGCGGCTGACTATATCAACGGTTTAGATGCTGTTAGCAATCAGATAGCGGCTTAAGTATTGACTAGCAGGGCATTGCTTAGGTAGTGCCTTGCTGGATCATTATTTAATGATCGTTTACCTAACTACTGGAGGAATTTATGCCTAGATATTTTATAGAGGGTTCAGAGGTGAGCTATTCGCAATGCCTGGAATACTTCATTCTCTATAGCGGGTTTAGCAAGGATGATGCTGTAGCGGAATTTAGAGATAACGATACAGCGGATAGTTGCGAATATTTAACGGAATTATGCTCAGATATAGAGGTGATCTACTCATGAGCGCCAGGGATAAATATAGCGCTTACTGTTACTTATGCGCTAAGCAGGGAATTACCGCTCTTAGTTTTAATGCGTGGCGTTATACAGTAAAAGCAGGATCATTGTTTTAAGCGCTTTTTAGGGGTTAGGTGTTGCATAGGTATTGCCTAACCTTTAAAAACCCGCTGTAGATCGTTTTAAACCGTTTTAAAAGCATTTTATAAGATTGTTTTACCTAACTTTTTAACTTTTTCTTGGAGATTGATATGAAAAATCAAGACATCTTTACCATCAAGCGCAAAATCTTTTTAAACAAACGCATCTATTCCCATGCGTGGGCGAGGGCGTTAATTACTAAGGATCAATTGATTGACATTGGAGCGGTAGTCGGTGGTTTGTTGTTGGTCTTTTTGTTGCTGAGTTTTTGAAACCCCAAACCCCATTTGAAAACCCCTGCTTAAATTTTAGGCATTGGTCGTAGAACTTACGATAGATATTCTTAGTAATAAAATAGAAAGATAGATATAGAAGGAGAATATTCTACGAAGAATATACATCGTATAGAAGATAGACTATATATATATTATATAGAAGTCTATGTATGCAAGTTGTTAAAAGTTATCCACAAGATATCCACAG
>Ga0209296_1000475_pt1 | contig 34812 bp, 26 predicted proteins | sample S_130206_EF_Meta_FD_187319 | JGI IMG/M metagenome (GOLD analysis project Ga0209296, IMG submission 187319) | Freshwater microbial communities from Lake Simoncouche, Canada to study carbon cycling - S_130206_EF_MetaG (SPAdes) (version 2) | ecosystem: Environmental > Aquatic > Freshwater > Lake ... | reverse complement strand
CCGGCATGGAAGGGCTTCGGGACCGGGGTTCAATTCCCCGCGCCTCCACTAAACAGAGGGGTCTGGTTATCCAGATCCCTCTGTTTTCATTTTCCGATCTTCCAAAGAAGGTTATCCGAATCAATCCCCCACACTTTATTGCTGATCTTCATGCTTGCTTCGAAACCTTTGCTTGAAAGTTTTAAAAATGAATTCACTTGGTCTGTCAACTTAACCAGCAGTAACCCTTCGCTGGTGATTCAGGAATGTTTCCCGAAGAAATCATATTAAATAGCAGTAATGAATTGTTTGCGGTTTTGGGTGATGAGAGCAGGCCAAACATGTTGCTTAGCGGGGCAGTCAAATGCGATCTGTTTTTACTGCAGACTGCATAGGAAGAACCTTCTGAAGGGGATTCAAAACATCGCCATTCCCAGCCGGTTGCACCGCATAACGCTTCGCCCCAAAGTGCCCCATAGTCGATCGCCAGGTTCTTCTTTTCATCCTCCTTCATTTTTTTGCGGCTTCGTTGATCCTCAATCGCCTGATGAATTGCTTCGGCCAGTTTGAGAGGGTTACGGATTCTTCCGAGATTCAATGCTTTTCTCGCTCGCATTGCAGCTTCCTGAAGATCAGTCTGGATATCTTTTGGTAATTCTGAATCTTTGCCTTTTGCTAATGAGCTAGAGAGTGGATCAACTTCAAGTTTATCCGTTATCCATTCCCCGGGTATGAAGCTGAGGTTGTCTACAATTGGTTTAAATAATGGGTGGTCTAGAATCGTTCCTGTTCGTGCAAGCCAGCGAACAAGCATTGCCTGGTTCTTACCTTGGTAAATATGAATAAAGCTTCGCCCTGAAAGTGGATAAGCCTCGTGCAGCCAGTCGGTTGGTGGGTTTCGGAATGCAAGAACCTGTTCATCAAATTTTACGCCTTCGGGTAGCTTTGCCCGTGATTTTCGATCAGCGCCATACCATTCAAGCACTCTTTCGAATTCAGTTCTTCCCGTGGGAAAGGTAAACATTTGTATCGAGACGAAAGAATCCAAGAGATTGGGTTTACCGGTGGCACCATGAAGGACTAGGCTTACGCATCCGGGTTGCCCAATAAGATTTGCAGAATCCATTGGCAACTTATGTGCGTTATCTATCCGAATAAAGCCTAATTTAATTTCAGGCTTGAATTGTGATTCCCTCATGAAATACTCAACCAACATGGCATATCCTTTCGATGAAAAAAAACTTTATTAGGATTTGTGGTTCAGGGAAATGAGCTTTTGCATTTGTGTAAATCTGTTGTTCATCGCAATGTATTACTTTTTGTTCCAATGCAACTTTATAATACGGTTTGCTGAAAAGGTGTTCAATCCCGTGTTTCCGCCCGACGAATATGCAAACGAGTTTCTTGGCTAGCTAGCAAATTAAAGCGAACAGTGCAGAAAAACTAGTGCTAAAAATAATCTCGATCATCGAGTTTCGAATAACTGCCCCCAAGGAATAATCTAGGGATAGCTTACGATGATTATTAAAAACACCTAAAAGAAAAGCTACTTCAGTCCTGCATGGTCAAACGTTACCTTCACCATCGAAGCGGTTTAGGAACGGCCTCTGCCCCGAAGCCGGATGTTCAGTATGTACTTGATCCATCGTGCCAATTAACTTTGGAGAACATGGGTTTCTCAAGAATAGCGTGCTGGTTTGCAATCAATCTCTTAAAATCTGCATTGATCCTATACCTCACGACGGTTAAGTAAGATATTCTGAAGAGTACACAGCAGAATGCAATCGGCCTCTGGAAGGAAATGAAGATGCGAGCAGCTTGGATTTGCGCCATGGCGGTTTTAATTGGACTATCCGTCCAAGCCGGTTACGCGCAAACGGATGACAAGTCTGAGCAAACGAAGGCCAAGCCCCCCGCGATCAAGTTCTCGTTGATGGACCTGAATGGAACAATTCACAGCCTTGAACAGAACGACAGCAGGCGAGTTTGGGCGTTTGTCTTCGTCTCGACAGAATGCCCCATCTCCAACGGTTACATCAAGACCCTTAACGAAATCCAGGCCATGATCGCCAAGTCGGGAAAATCGGCTGAATTATTTGGGGTCGTTTCTGATCCCATGGTGACACGCACTCAGGCATTGAAACACTTTGCGGAGTTCAATGCAGAGTTCCCGATTCTGTTCGATTCATCCGGGTTGCTGGCGCAGGTTTTGAAGCCGTCCCACATTCCCGAAGCGTTCGTGTTGGACCGTGACGGCAAACTCGCCTACCGAGGAGCGATCGACAATTCCTGGGAAGCAATTGGGCGGCGAAGGCCCAAGGCCGAGAAGGAGTTCCTTTCCGATGCCATCATGTTAGCCAGCAACGGCAGGTCGGTTGTCATCGCAGAAACCAAGCCAGTTGGTTGCCTGTTTGAGGTGTCACCCAAAGGCGATGCACAATCCAAAGTTACCTATACCCGTGATATCGCTCCGATCATTCAGACCCGCTGCCTGAATTGTCACCGTGATGGTCAAGTCGCTCCGTTCGCTCTTACTGACTACGACCAAATCGCTAAGCGGGCCAAGCAGATCGTCCGGGTTACGCAGGATAGGATCATGCCGCCGTGGATCCCCTCACCCGGCCATGACAAGTTTGTTGCCGAGCGGTGGCTCACGAATCGGGAACTCGAACTCTTCAAGACTTGGGCTGAGACGGGCAGGGCCAAAGGCGATGATGCCGATCTTCCACCAGCACCAAAGTTTGCAGAAGGCTGGCGACTCGGCCAACCGGACTTGATCGTTAAGATGGCCGAACCATTTACGGTTCCCGCTGACGGCCCTGACCTGCTCCAGAATTTCGTCATTCCTATCGACATCACCGAGGACAAGCTCGTTGCAGCCATCGAGTTTCATCCGGGTAATAAGCGAGTCGCACATCACTCGGTGTTGTTCCTTGATGCCAGTGGAGCGGCCCGAAAACTCGATAAGGCTACGCCAGAACCGGGTTACCCTAACTTCGGAGGCCCGGGGTTCCTGCCATCCGGTGCGTTGGGCGGTTGGTCGGTCGGTAACACGCCTCGACCGTTGCCGAATGGTATGGGACGATATTTGAAGAAAGGCTCGGATCTCGTTGTCCAGATGCATTACCACCCGACAGGTAAACAAGAAACTGACCAGTCGGAAATCGGCCTATACTTTGTGAAGAAGCCGGTTGCGGAGTCGCTCAAAGAGCCGGCGAAACTTGTCGGAAGCATTTGGATGGCGAACTACGAGATGGACATCGCTGCAGGAGAAAAAGACTTCCGCCGATCCACTTCGTACACGTTGCCCAAGGAAGTCATTATGGTAGGCGTTGTCCCGCACATGCACTTGCTAGGCAAGGCCATGAAGGTGACTGCGACTCTTCCCGACAAGAAAGTAAAGACGCTCATTGAAATCAAGAACTGGAACTACAACTGGCAGGACGAGTATTACTATGAGCGCCCCTTCAACCTGCCTGCCGGGACTCGACTCGATGTGGAGGCTGTCTTTGACAACTCGGAAAGCAACCCTTCCAATCCAAGTTCACCGCCGAAGCGAGTAACGTGGGGCGAAGGCACGAAAGACGAAATGCTGTTCTGTTTCTTCCTGCTATCATCCGAGAAGACCGAGGACCTGATTCACGTCGTCTTTGATAACTTGAAACACGACACCAATAAGCCACGCAAAACGGTAGAGAAAAGACCGTAGCGACATTGGCAGCGGTCAGATCACCGACGAACGCCATCGAAAAATAACTGCCCCCAAGGAATGATCCAGGGATAGCTGACGATGATGATGAGGAACGTCGAAGCAATTCCCCAAGGAACTTCGTTGCTACGCTGGTTGAGCATGCGGGGCATAGCATAAACCAGCAGCCAAAGCGTTTTGTAGATCACTTGAATCAGAAGCAAAGCTGACATTTTTATGGGAAAGAATAGCCCTAACACCGACCCAATTAAGATTGCAGTCCACAACGATCCCAGAATCGTTCGGAACCCTTCGCTCTCAGGGAACTTGCGCTGGCAGGCTAACTGCCCGCCCTTCTCGCCGCCAAGCATCGTCATAAGGCCGATTGGGATTAGTACGATAATGTTAAAAATGTAGGCCAAGACCAGTGGCGTCATTTCAATACCTCTTTCCGCCCTACCTTGATCGAATCAATCAGTAATCTTCGGCTCATGATTGCCCCCAATTCATCAAATTAATGCTCATATGTAACATAGTTGCAAGCGATACCCAAATGAAGTATAGCAATTGGTAAAGTGAAGATTGGGACGATGCAGCCAAAACCACATAGATGTCTGCCTCTCTGTTAGTAGTAGGTTTCCCACTATAAATTGAATTGGCGTGAAGATCAGTTCGTTAAGAGGTTGATGGCGGATGGTAATGCACTTGCTTTCTTGCTCTGCCTTGGAATTCCTGCACGAAAACAAAGCCAAAACTTATAAGAATGGCCGGATCTAAAATGGCAGGTTATTCAGATCCCTCTGTTTTCAATTGCCCCCACAATTGCATTGAGAGAGTAATAAACGGTGCCCCACCTTTCTGTGAATCGATTTGAACCAATAGTGAACCGGGTCCCCAAAGTAGCTATTTGATGTATCTTCAAGCGGAGCGGTGGGGCAAGTCAGAACTATAGGATTAATTTTTTCATCCCAAAGCAAATACTTAACTATGAGAATTCGGTTGAATCTATTTGGGTCGAAATTGTAAATAGCACTGGTTTTAAAGCTTAAGAGGAGATTTTTAAAAGATGCAGGGGTTGAGTGCTCAGGTTGATGGTGTTTTAAAATAAGGAGTCTGGGTTGGTGAGATAAAATCGTTTCGGTTTGAAATCAGCTGAAAACCGTTCTTTACTATTGCTTCCAGCTGAATCAAAGTTATGATACTCGCTTGATTACAGGGATGTATTTCTACTGTTAAATTTCGTTACTGCATGGAGGCAGTTTTGCTATGGCTTCATTATTACCTATTGTTGATCAATCCTTTGTCGCTGCGGTAAAGTACCGTTCCTTGGGATTGGAAGTCAAAGCCGCCAAAATATTTCGCTCTTTAATGCGCTTTCAGGATCTCCCAAGAGTGATGGCAGAACAAACCCAGCTTCACCTGGGTGAAATTGCTCTGAATCAAAAACGCTTCAAACAAGCAGCACGCCATTTATCCGTAGCCCTCTCCTATAACGAAAATAATGCCACTTATCATTTGCTATTAGGTAAAGCGCTTGCAGCGGGTGGTAATGGAAATTTGAAACAGGCGATGATTCATTTCAGGGCCTGCCTGAAAAATGACCCGAAAAATGTCAAGGCATTGAGATTCTTAGGTGTCAGTCTGATTCATACCAATAAAGCAATAGTTGGAATTGGTTTTTTAACGCGAGCCTGCAAATTGCAGCCAAGCAATCTTGAACTTTTAAAATTATTGGTCAGGCATCTTCAAGAACAAAATTTGCACGACGAAGCCAGGGCCAGCATAACCAAGGCCTTGTTTCTTAATAACAACAACCCAAAATTCAAATGCTTATGGAATAGCTTTTTGTTCCATGAAGCGAGAATCTGCCAACAAAACACCAATGATCCCAGCCTAGAACAAAGACAAGTAGTCCTACCCTTTCTAAAAGTAGTAACCAAGAAAAAGAACCCACCTGCCCAGGGAAGAAACGATGGCCCTGAATCGTTGCCTACCCCGCATGCAAATCGTTCCAAGTGGAAGAAGAACCAACGCAGGGTGAAGTAAAACTCCATCAACCCTGTTTGAAGAATTTTATAGAAAGCACCATGCCGATAGTTTTCGGGTTATGGTGCTTTTGCTATTTAGTTGGCACAGAATTGCAAAATACGAGCCGCATTGCCCGCACCTTTAGTTTCTTTCGCAATCACAAGTTTCAAAGTATGTTTGCCCGGCTTAAGATCTGTGCCGAACATAACGGTGCGTGGGTAATGCAAGCCCTTGCTATAGGAATGTAATAAGTCCACAGGCTTGGGGTCTGAGCCATCGATGCTTGCAAGTACGATACCTGCATCGGGTCCAGCGACGATAAAAGCACCAACCGCGGTACCTTCAAACTCCAAATTAATTTCTGCGCCAGCTTCTGAAGCGTAAAGAACAGGAACCGAGGTGAAGCGATCGCGTTTACCACCTTGCAGAGATTTCCAATCTGGTACGCCAAGAGTCCAGCCCGATTTAATCACAGCATTCTTGGGGTCAATAAACCTTCCTGCTTCGTAGCTAAGTGGGTCTAAGGGTGCGGGCATTTCATGGGCCTTGGGTGAATCAGTTTTCCCCCACGGGTTTTTCCATGCCTCGTTGAAAAGATTGTCGATCATGGTTGCAGCGATTGCATTGCCAAAAGGTGCTGGATGTACGCCACCATATTGTTTCCAGGTAAGGGAGTTTGCGGAAATTCTTTCTGCAACTTCTTTAGCAAGGTTGATGGTGGAGACTTTATAATTCTTGGCGACGGACTCATGGGTCTCGATGGTCAGTGGTGTTTTTCCATCTTGAAGCGTTTTTAACATGCCTTCGTTAACAAAAAAAGTAACGATGATATCCATGTTGGGGTTTGATTTACGGGCGTGTCTAATGATTCCTTCGAGTCCGCGAATGCAATCCTTGCGTGAGTGATGTGCATCTTGGTCATCATTGACTGCAAATTCGATGAAGAACAAATCGATGGGTTTGGTTAAGACATCGCGTTCGAGGCGAAAAGCGCCTGTGTTGGAACAAGTCGAGGAAATACCCGCATCAATGAAAGTAAAGTTGGTTTCAGGGAAACGCTTTTTGAGTTGGTCTGCAACCATCGGGCGATAGCCATTCATTTCGGTAATCGATCCACCCATGAATGCGACATTGCCCTTTTTGTTTTTGAGGAACTGGATGCGCGAGTTGTCTAGATTCCCTCGAAGTTGAATATTGTTTTCCACAGCTTGAGAGTAATTTAAGCAAGGAAGTACCATAGCGAATAAAAAAGCTAGAAAGAAGCGTGTGGTTTTCATTTGTAATCCTAGATGAAAGAGTAAGTCGTTGTGGAAAGTTGTTTTAGCGAACCTTTGCTTCGCCTTCAAGTTGATTATCAGTCCAATCGGAAACAAACATATGGCCTGGGCTGTGGGTGATAAGGAAAGGAATCTTGGAAGCCACAGCAACAGCTTGTGGTGTAACTCCGCAGGCACAGAAAACTGGGATTTCATTGGGATGAATCGTAACACTTTCACCATAATCAGGGCGGTTAATGTTGCTTATCCCAATTTGGGAAGGATCGCCCAGATGCACGGGTGATCCATGTGCGCGCGGGAAACGCCCGGTGATACGGGAAGCTTGCAATGCAAAGTCTGCCGTCATGGGTCGCATGGAAACCACTAATGGACCTTGGAAAACTCCTGCGCTTTTGCACGGTATGTTAGTGCGATACATGGGGACATTTCTGCCTGCATCTTCGTGCCTAACGGGGATGCCGTTTTCTCTTAGAGCCCTATCGAAGGAGAAGGAACAACCCATAAGAAAAGAAACGAGGTCGTCCCGCCAATACTTATTAATGTTGTTTGGTTCATCAATGATTTTATCTGATTCGTAGACTCTGTATTTTGGGAGGTCGGTGCGCAGATCTGCATCTGTTACAATCAATCTGGTTCGTGGCGAACCTTTATCGAGCACTTCGAGGATGGGGCAGGGCTTGGGATTACGCTGGCAGAAAAGTAGAAAGTCGTATGCGAATTCTGCGGGAACGATAACGAGGTTTGCCTGAACAAAACCCGGAGCGAGCCCTGCAGTGGGTGCAGTGAAATCACCTTTTCTGCATTGTGCCCTTACTTCGGAACCAGTGTTGAGATTTAGGCTCATGCTGTTTCCTTAAGAGTTTTTGTAAGGTAATTGATAACGCTCGCATGAATAGACCAATCGATGCCGTCAACGGAAGCAATTCTTTGACCCAATCTGCCATCTACTAAGCCACCTTGTTTTACCATGAGTTCGAGTATCTCTAATTCTGTTTCAGAGTCAAGCGAAGAGAGTGCAGGGCGATCCGCAATTAGTAAAAGACCAGAGGCAAGAGCATAGCCACCCCAATTGCTTACCCCTGCGACGATGAGATAATCCACAGTAGTGGCACAAGCTATTTTTGCGCCATTATGGATGTTTGCTGCAATTACTTTCCAGGGGATATTTCCCATGCCAATTTCGTTGCCCCCATCGCCAATGCCTATACGGGTGATGTTGTTTGCGTTACAGAACTTTGCATCGAAGAGCATGTGTATAGGCGCGGTGTAAGGGGTGATGTCTTTGCCACTCATGGTGAGTATTTTTCCACGGGATGATTCTTCGGTTGCATCAAGGAATGCGCTGATGTTTTGTTCGGGGATGGAGGCTAAAAGGTGTGAAGGGCCACACTTTTCGATCGCGATAAAATGACTTATGTTGCCTATCTTTTCTTTAAGTTGTGATAAGAAACTCTGGGCGTAATCATTATTGGTTTCGACAGGTGATTCTATCAAAGCGATTTTATCACCCAAGCCAAGGTATTGCAGGCTTACTTCAAAAGCAGGTAGGCAATTTTTTTCGCAAGTGATGGCAACTTTTCTGCCTAGGATTGCAAGAGTTCGAGCGATAAGGAGCGCCCCAAGTGGGCCATCTGTTTCTGGTGCAGGAGGTGTTGCAGTTGGGATGTAAAACCCTGTGAAAATTACCACCCCACAACCTGTTGCGAGTGACTCGCAAGCATTTTCGAAATCACCCTTGGAACGACTTATAAGATTATCTTCAAGCCTAGCTAGGCCCCGGTCTCCTGCATCTTGTTGTACTGCATGCAGTATATTTTTAAGCTGCAATTTCATGTGGGGACTTTGATCCATGGGCCAAAATGCTTTAGCCATATCTTCGGAAGATCCAGCTTCATGTTTATCGTTTCATCTTTGACGGGGTGCTTGAATGTAATGGCGTGTGCATGAAGAGAAATACCATGAACGAAGTTAAAACTTGAACCATATTTTTTATCACCCATCACTGGATGCCCGCTTGCAGAAAGCTGAATGCGAAGCTGATGCTTTCTCCCTGTCTTCGGGTTGAGCATTAAAAATGCATGGCCATCGTAGGTTGCAAGGACGGTGTAATGCGTGATGGCTTCCTTGGCGAGCGGGTTGTTCTGATTGGATACCAGTGCAATTCGCTCTTCATCATCGTTGATAAGGAAATGATGCATGGTACCACTGCGAGCATTGGGAATACCTTCGACAACTGCAAGGTAAGTTTTTTCGACTTGTGTATCCCGGAATTGCTCTGAAAGCCTAGAAGCTGCTTTACTTGTTTTTGCAAAAATCACGATTCCTGAAACCGGTTGATCAAGTCGATGAACCACGCCCAGAAAAACATTTCCCGGCTTGGCGTAACGCTTCTTGATGTACTCCTTGGCATAATCGAAAAGCGAATCGCCTTTAATTTCGCCATGGGCGGTAGGCAGCCCGGTGGGCTTTGAAAGAACGAGAAGATGGTTGTCTTCCATAAGAATGTCGAAAGCCCATTTATTCACAAGAGTCGCACTTTCAGAAAATTGAAATAATTAGAAAACAGGGTGCTTGGTGCTTGCCTGATGTAACAATTTTATGAGAAAATGAACGATTAATCACGCGCAAATCTACTTTTTTAGCTTGGAGAGCTGATGTTTAATCCACGCATATGCATAAAAACAGTTATCGGGTTGATTTTGATTGTTGGCGGAAGCCTTGTAGTTGCGGAAGAAACAAGTCTGAAGGGCTACAAAACCGTTGCAGAGGCACAAAAGTTCAAGCTAGAAAAATACAGTGTAGATGGGCAGAAAAAGAACTCAGGGAAGCTCGGCTTTCGATTTGATTGGAATAAAGAATCGGGTGCCACGATTTTGGAGATTGAGAAGGATTCGCCTGCAGACAAGGCAGGGCTGATCAAAGGTGATGTTCTGGAAAAACTGGCGGGTAACAAAATTCCAGACCTTGAAACCTTGCGCCTATACCTGATTGGAATTCGCGAGGGTGATAAAGTAAAAATTCTTGTAAAGAGAGAAAGCGACTTCAAGGAATTTGAATTGCATGCAACCTCCTGGAGCAACCCTTTGGTCAATCAGAGCAAGGTCAAGCTGGGAGTCTTTTTTGTACCCAATAAAAATCAAACCAAGGTCGATATCAAAGGTGTTACTCCAAACGGGTCAGCAGAAAAGGCAGGCGTGAAAGTCGGTGATACATTGATCACAATTGATGGCAAAAAAGTAACCCCAGTTACTGGCATTAGCCCAATTCTTGAAGGCAAGAAGCCTGATGAGGTAGTTCGTGTTGTTGTTTCAAGGAATGGAAAAGTTTTGAATCTTGATGCTAGGTTGGAATTGGATACAGCAGATGAAGTGGGGAAAAGCTGGAATGATCTTGATCGCAAGTTATTTAAAAAGCCTGTGTATAAGCTGGCAGTAATTCCGGTAGAGTTCCCCGATCAAAAACTTAATGAGAAAATCAAACCTTCCGATTGGGAGGATGCCCTCTTCAGTACCAAGAAATTTAACGATAAGAATGCGACCGGGCAAAAAGTGTATGGCAGTATGAATGATTTTTATACTGAGCAATCGGATGGCAATTGTAAAGTTGAGGGGAAGATTTTTGCAGTGGTGGCCGTAGAGAAAAAGCGCATGGAATATGCTGCTGGCTCTCCTAGAACAGCAATACTTGATCAAGCCTTAACTTTGGTTCTCGCCCGAGATGGTGAAAAAGCTTTAGAGGGATTTGATGGTTTGTTCTTTTTGTATGCGGGTTCAAGGGCCGCTATCACCAGAGGGAATATTCTCTGGCCTCATAAAGGTTTCTATACCTATAAGGGAAAAAGAATCACTTATTTCATCTGCCCCGAGGGTGGAGAAAAAATGTTTTCTATTAGTGTGATCGCCCATGAATTCGGTCATATGTTGGGCTTACCCGATCTTTATGCCCGCCCTGAAGTTCCTGATATGGAAGGCTTGGGTCGGTGGTGCAGCATGTCAAATGGCGAGGGGTTTGACGGGAGGCCCGTGCATTTTAGTGCTTGGTGCAAAGAACAAATGGGATGGACTCTTCCGACCGTGATCGATCCAAGGGTGCAACAAAAGTTGATTCTTTCGCCCATAGAAGGAAAGAACTCGGAGTGTATTAAAATTCCTGTACGACCAGATGGAACTGAATATTTTCTTCTCGAAAATCGTATTAAAAAAGGGTTTGATCAAAACCTTCCCGGAGAAGGATTATTGATATGGCGTGTGGTGGATGGGAAACCAAACCTTGAAGAGTCGCATGGCATCGCTGGCCCTGCAGGCCCAGGCAGGTTTCCAGAATCGGTTCCTTATCCCAGTAAATCCAACCGGGATTTTACCCCTATGACTACGCCAACTAGTACACCAGTGAAACAAGGTGGATGGCCATTGCATATCACTAATATTCAAAGGCTTCCCGATGGTAGGATAGCTTTTCAGATCGGTTACGAGTTTTATTGATCTTCTTCTGGATCTGGATCTGGATCTGCGGTCGCGCCCATATCTTCGCGTGCTGCCGGGCCACGATGCATTAGAACGGTGTAGCCCCTAGTTTCTGCACCTTCCACCACATATCCAACTTGGGTCATCAGGTCGACCATTTCGTTTGGCTGTTTGGTCACCATGAAAAAGCTTCCGGTTCGTTTCAGCAATTCGAAGGAACGCTGTATGAAAAGAAGTGCAATGGAGTGGTTGGCAAAATAGGGCGGGTTGGCTAGGGCAATATCGAATGATTGTGGAATCAGATCTGGTCCAGAAACCGATGAGGTTGCAACTGTTTCAAAATTAGTCAAGCCATTGGAAATAGCGTTAAGTTTAGTTAACTCTAATGCGCGCAAGTTGCTGTCAACAAAAGTGATTTTGCCTTCTGGGCCAGTTATCTTGGAAGCATAAATTCCATTGGTCCCACAACCGCAACCAAGGTCTACCACATTCTGGCCGGGGCGCAGGCTCATGACTTCGCAAAGAGCGCGTGAACCCGCATCAAACTGGCCATAGGAGAAAGTTCCTGGGCGGGAAAGAAAACGGAAGGATTCACGCTGATTGATATTGCATTGGAAAGTGACTTCATGCCTTCTGCGTGGTCGTTCTCCCATTTTCTGGGACCAAAGGAATGTGGTTCCTTGCTCCTGGTGAATATGCACTTTCTTGTAGATTTTTTTCATCGCTTCTGGAAATAGAGAGTCATTGGGCTGCGCAGACCAAACCAGAAACTGCCCTGAGGCATTGAGGATATGAAAACCCTGCTCGAGGATATCGGTTTTAAGTTCGCGCTCGCCTGATCTTGCGGGCAGATAAACTGCGGTGGAAAAGTTTGGTCCAAGATCCCATAAATCAGCCTCTACTCGAACCTGTGCTGGAATGTTGGCATCCTTCAGCATTTGTTGCAATCGCTCGGCTTGAAACAAATCCATCTGGTAGCAGACTGCTTCTTTATGAGGGCTTGAATGAAGCAGGTTCACTACATCCGAGGGGGAGCCCATGATCACTGCGAAAGGGGGTCTTATCCTTTCGAGCAGCGTCTTAGGTGGATAGATTTTACTTAACGATACGAGTTTCGGCTTTGCCATTTTGTTTCTCTTTTATCAAGAACCGCACGGTTCAATTCGTAATTCTACAAGGGATTGATGCTTACCTGAAGGAGGAAGTATTAGAAGGCCTGAATCGATACCTTTTTGCTGTAAATTAATTGCATCAGTAACGCAGGTATAAGGTTCGATACAAACACTGGTTCTGGAACCCGGCGTAAATACAACCATGTCGCGCCATGATTTATCGCAATACATGACCATGGCATGTTGTTTTGCACCTTGTACCCTGCCTCTTTCCATCATCCCAAATGCGTTGGCATTAAATACTGGTAGATCAGTTAAAACATCATCTGCCTGAAAGCCTTTCATTTTGCGAAGCTTGTTGAGATCGCGTGCTGCATCAACCGGAATTTTTCTTCCATCAGGAAGGCATTCGTCCAAATGCCAGAAAGACTTTGCACCACATTGCAGGGAACAATCATCGGAAGCCAAGCCAGGCGTAAAAGGTAAATTGAAATAAGGATGATAACCCAAACCAAAAGGTAAGGGCTTGCTATCGGGATTGATTACAATTGCTTCGATCCCAAGGGAGTTTTCTTTCAGCCTGTAGGTTAATTGCAAGATGGCATCGGCAGGCCAGCAAGCAACTGATGCTGGGTCATCTTTTGAAATTTGGAATTCTCCGGTAACCCAGGCTGAATTGAGATCTGCACCTTGATTAATAACTCTCCAAGGGTTGCGCACTGCAAAGCCATGGATGTTGTGTTTTTGAATATTATCATTTCGGGGTAGGGAATAGGATTTACCTTCCCAATTGAAATGTGCATCTCGAACACGATTGGGGTACGGGAAAAGAACCGGAATGCCGCTTCGGGTTGGTCTGCCGTCTGGGAAAAGTTCGGGGTCTTGATAAAGGATGTCTAAGTTTCCTTCGGAAGTCGGTACAATCCATGAATAACAGTTAAATCCAAGTGCAGGATAAATGGTTGCGCTAGCGCCTTTGGGGCTGTGCAAAGTGATTTGCGTACCATCATGGCTGGTAACATCTTGTCTGATTGCCGAGGTAATTTTAAAGGTCATGTTAGAATCCTGATTAAAGTAGATGGAATTATGTTAGAACCTTGCTATAGGATTCCATCAGAAATCGATAAGAATCAAGGAAAAATCATCATGCCAAGGTTAGATTGTGAGAATGCGCTTGATTTTGCAAGGGTGATGTTTATCGCAGCGGGGGTGCCGCCTACCGAGGCCCAAAGGGTCGCAACCAGCCTTGTTGATGCGAATTTGTGTGGTCACGATTCCCATGGCATCATCCGAGTGGTGCAATATATCAAGGCGATTGAAGCTGGGATTTTGAAACCGGGGGCGCCATTTGTGCTGCTTTCTGAAACCCCATCAGCAGTAGCAGCCGACGGTGGCTGGAATCTGGGCCAAGTTCAAGCCTATCGTTTATTGGAAAAGCTGATTGCCAAAGCTTCGGTAACCGGGGTGGCTGCGGGTTCATTGAAACAATGCGGGCACATCGGAAGATTGGGCGAATATGCGGAAGAGGCAGCGCGACACAAAATGGCTTTCCTTGCAACCGTAAATAATCATGGCTTTGGCCGTGCTGTTGCTCCACCGGGGGGTAAAGTTGGCAGGATATCTACCAACCCGATTTGCGTGGGCGCCCCGACCAAGAACAACCCTGTTGTTTTGGACATAGGCACCAGCGTTTGTGCGGAAGGGAAAGTCCGCGTTAATTACAACAAGAAGATACCCACCCCCGAAGGTTGGCTACTTGATTCCGAAGGAAGGCCCACAACCGACCCAGGCGTTTTGTACAACGATCCCAAGGGCACGATTCTTCCGTTGGGCGGACAGCAATCATACAAGGGCTTTGGGCTAGGATTGCTTATGGATATGTTTGCAGGCGGACTATCAGGGGCTCAGTGCAGTACACCTGGGGTCGAAAGCAAATCTGCAAATGCTGTTTTCTTTTTGGTGATCGATCCTGCGAAGTTTGCTGGGGTGGATCACTTTTTAAATGAAACCACAAACCTTGCTGCCAATGTGCTAGCCTGCCCAAAAGCAGATGGTGCAACCGGTGATATTATTCTGCCAGGCCAGTTGGAAGTTACAGAAAAAAGCAAACGAATGAAATCAGGGCTGAGCCTTGATGAGGGGACTTGGTCACAATTAAAAGAACTGGCGCAGAAGTATAAAGTGTCGCTGCCCGACTCTGTCTCTAACTGAATTTGAAAAGGCTGAATATGAAAAGATGTATTGCTGGTTTGTTGCTGCTGTTGCCTATGATTTCGCTGTATGCTCAAACATCCGCAGAAAACTTACTACCTTTGTTGGATGAGCAGAGTTTTTTTCTGGGCAGGATTCAGCCAGGGAAGATTGATATAGCCAGGATCATGATTCCGTTGGTTCAGAAAAAGACGATCCCACCTGCGGAGGCTGCCGCTCTTGGGTTTTTCTTGAACTTGCAAAAAAGTAGCATCGATAAGGTGATTGATGAAATATGGTTTTCTGCGAGTGCGAAGGATGCATCGACGTATTTTCTTCCTTCCATGATGATCAAAACAAAGCCCGCCGCGAAAACGGAAGACTTGCTAAACCTGCTAAAGAACATGCCTTTGCCCATTAATATTCAAACTGCAAGCGGCCAAGTTATCAGAAAAGGGCAAAACTCCATACTGCCTCTTTCCTATGTGATTCGTGAAGAAAAAGGTTTTTATCTGTTAGAGCAAGTGGGTGCAGCCAAGGACACGAAAAAAACCAAGCGCACTGATATTGTCCAAGGTTTTGATGCCATGGGCAGCCTGCCTTTTGGTGCGATGCTTTTCCCCTCGAAAGATAACCCTTTGGATCTAAGCAAAATCTTTCCCTCGCTTAAGAAAGCGAATGGAAAAGAGGGCGAAGCTCTGGGAATCTTAAATGGGCTGAAACTTGTAACGCTGGGAATTTATCTCGACCCATGGCGAATTCAAATGGTAATTCAAACCGAGAATAGTGAACTGGCAAATGATTTGCAAAAATCGATTTTAAAATCGATTCAGGGTATTCCTGACTTGGTGCAGGCACAGGTGGCGGAAGTGGGGAAAGATCCGGTGTTTAAAGCTTTAGCTTCCATGGTTAAATCCGTTTCAATTATGGATGATAAAGTGACGATTGTTATTACAGACTTTGATCCTTATTTTGAAATTGCAGCAAGAATTAATGAACAAAACCAAGCCAAGGCCGCTGCAGCTTCATCCATGAATAAGGTGAAAAACATTGCAACCGCTTTATTGGCGTATCACACAGATAATGGGAAATTCCCTCCCGCAGCAACACTTTCAAAAGAAGGAAAACCATTACTAAGCTGGCGTGTACAAATCCTGCCCTACCTTGGGCATAATTTTCTGTACAAACAGTTCAGGCAAAATGAACCCTGGGATAGCGAGCATAATAAAAAATTCATTCGCAGAATTCCCCCAAGTTTTAGAGAGTCGCAAGAAAACTTGGATAAAGGCACAACGCCCTTTCAAGCTCCTGTTGGCACTGCAACACTTTTTACTCCGGGAGGTACTGGAACTAATTCAATTCAAATTATAAATGAACTTTCGAACACTATCATGCTTGTTAAAGTCCCCGAGGATAAAACAACTATTTGGACCAAACCCGAAGATTGGGAAATTGATATCAGCCTACCTGCCAAGGATCTTTTAAAAGGCTTTACTAATGCTATTGTTTTTGCCTGCGCAAATGGGGAGGTTAAAGCCATTCCTCTTAAAGAAGCCGAGGAAAAAATTAAAAGCATGCTTGTGATTGATGGAAAACCTAAAACCCCATGAGAAAAGCCAAGTTCTTTTCTAAGTTTCCGGATTTTTCAGCGAATGATTGAAATGGCAGGAGTTTAGATGTAACATAGCGGTATTACATTGTAATCCTTGCAGGGTGTGAGCATGTTTTGTCATCAAAAACACCGTTTATTTTGCTTGTTTCCACTTCTTTTGTCGCTTGCCTTAGGGTGCGCCAAAATGCCGGACCCTTGGCTTGAAGTGCCAGGCAAATTCAAGGTTCTAGTCAGCTTTCCACCAATTTATAGCATGGTAAAATCTATCGCAGGCGATCGCGCTGCTGTTATTTCTCTTTGCACCACAACTGGGCCACACGATTACGCTTTTAATGCTAAAGACACCATCCTTTTGCGTAAGGCAGATCTGTTTTTTTATAACGGCTTAGAGCTCGATGACCTTTTTGTGGTGCGACTTGCCAAGGATGCTTCGAATCCCAATCTCAAGTTTTCAAGCTTAGGTAAAAAGGTTCCTAAGAATCTACGCATCGAATCCAAAGAAGTTAAGCCGGGCCATGAAGGCCATAACCATGGCAGTTTCGATCCGCATATCTGGCTAGGTGTTCGCCAAAGTCTTCTTATGATCAATGCGATTCGGGATGAATTGAGCTTGCTGGACCCCGAAGCTGCAGAGGAATACAAAAGTCGAGCAGCAAGCCTTGCTGCAACTCTCGAAGAAATTCAAAAAGAAGGAATTACTTTGTTGGAGGGTAAGAAAAACAAGGTGATAGTTACTTTTCATGAGTCGCTTGGGTATTTTGCGTCTTCGTTTGGAATTGAAATTGCAGGGGTGATTCAAAAGGCCCCCGGTGATTCTCCTAATGCCCTAGAGTTGGCTAAGATCGTGCAGATGTGTGTTGAAAAGAAACCATCTTTAATCGCAGTAGAGCCCCAATATCCAAGAACTACTTCTGCCAAATTGTTGCAGGAAGAGCTTAAGAAAAAAGGGATTGAAATACCCTTGGTTGAAATAGATCCGCTGGAAACTTGTACTCAAGCAGATCTTGCGCCAAAGTGGTACGAGATAAAATATAAACAAAACCTTGAAGCACTCGCAAAGAATCTGCAATGATCAACAACCTTTTAACTTTAAAAAATGTTGCTGTAAAGTTAGGCCATCTTGAAGTTTTAAAAGATGTTAATGCTTCGCTGCTTAAAGGAAAAATAACTTCCCTAATCGGGCTTAATGGTTCTGGGAAAAGCACCTTGCTGCGTGCAATTGTAAGAGAAATATCCTTTGCGGGAGAATTGCATTTTTATTGCGGTCATGCCCACAAAACCCCGGATCCCCGGCATGTTGGTTATGTGCCTCAAAAATTGCGTTTGGAGGCGGGCTTACCCCTTACTGTGCGTGATTTTTTGGCCCTTCCCATGCAGGATGCCCCTATTTTTATGGGGATAAAAAAATCGTTAGAAAGCAAAATGCTTGCAATGCTAGCGAAAGTTGGGTCTTCGCCAAATATGCTGGATAAACCCGTAGACAAACTTTCTGGTGGGGAATTACAGCGCCTTCTTTTAGCCTTAGCCATGGAGCCTAATCCTGAACTGCTATTATTGGATGAGCCAGCTGCAGGCATCGACTTCCAAGATCAGGACAAGTTTTATGCTTTGTTAAAAGAGTTGAACAAAAAAACAGGTGTTACGATATTACTAGTTTCCCACGATTTGGGGCTGGTCCAGGATTATGCCGACCAGGTTTGGTGCTTGCATAAAGGCGTAATCGCGGGGATTGGAGCCCCGAGCGAGGTTTTAGGTAAAGAAAACTTGCAAAAGTTGTTTGGGAGTGGCTTAAAAATAGGATGAAAACCCGGGAATTAGAATTCTAAAAGCTCATCTTGAGCTAAATTTAATTGAAATATTTTGCCATCCCCGATCCTTCCGGTGCGCGCAGCTTTAGAAATTTTTTCTGCAACTTCATTAACCCGTTCATCTTCGACCGTTACGGTAATTTCCACCTTGGGAATAAAAGCCATATTATATTCGCTGCCTTGATAGCGGTCTAAATAGCCTTTTTGCCTGCTAAAACCCTTCGCTTCTCGCACGATTACTGAATTTAAACCAAGATTTTGAATTGCTTCCAGCACTGTTTCTGCACAAAAAGGCCGCACGACTACGGTTAGCTGTTTCATGATTTGCTAAGCCTCTTTTTTCTGTCTATTAATTTTCATGTATGAAAGTTAAAATAACCTCTTGGTAGTTTAGCCTTCAAACGCTATTCTACCAATGGGTGATTAAACCCACCACTACCCGGTAGTGTAATGGTAGCACAAGAAATTTTGGTTTTCTTTGTCTAGGTTCGAGTCCTAGCCGGGTAGTTTTCTTTTTGGTATCGGTGCAGCAATGGATAAAAACATAATACATTGGCGCTGGATTCCGCGTTACTATAGAAAAGTTGATGATAAAGCCTCTCATGTTGATGTGGTGTATTGGTACTTTGGATTAGAAACAGTTTTTATTGTGGTAATGGGTTTTGTCTTTTATTTTACCACGATAAAAGATGGTTTCCTTAAAAAGAGCCAAATGGATAACCAAGTCGAATCTCTTCGTAAATCAATCGAATATCAAATCCAACAACCTGCAAAATAATTTGCAACTTCAGCCTTGATGATTCAGATCAATTTTCGGATATTTGCGCTTAGGCCAAAATATCTTTTCTCATTATTCAATGGAATGATTCCCATGATTAGTCCAATCAACCGCAATGCTGTAAAGATTATGGGTATGGTTTTAGCCTTGTTGATGGGTGGCCAATTTTCGCTGGCTCAGGCCCCTGCGAAAACAGGCAAAGATGCAGAAACGTTAAAAGCTGCCAATGCCATATTTGATAATGTAAAGCATGAAAAACTTCCCAATGGTTTGAATGTATATTTAAAACCCATCCCAGGTGCGCCAACTGTAACCACTATGGTTGCATATAAAGTGGGTTCCGCTGATGAAAACCTAGATCAAACTGGCCTTTCTCATTACCTCGAACATTTGATGTTTAAAGGGACTGAAAAACTGCTTCCTGGTGATATCGATCGCTTCACGCTTCGTAATGGCGGCGCAAATAACGCATACACTTCTGAAGATTGTACGGTCTACCATTTTGATTTTTCTGCAGATCGTTGGGAGCAAGCTCTTGCAATCGAAGCGGACAGGATGCGGAATCTACAGATTGATGATAAGCACGAATTTCAGCAGGAAAAAGGTGCAGTAATAGAAGAGTTGAAGCGTAATGAAGATGGCCCATGGGATCTGGAATATAAAGCAATTATGCCAAAGATTTTTGGCGCAAATGCTCCCTATGGCCATCCTGTGATCGGGCAGGCTGAACATGTTAAAGCTTCCACAGCTTTGACAATCAAAGCGCATTACGACCTTTGGTACCATCCATCCAATGCTTCTTTGGTGATATGTGGAGGATTTGATCCGGCCCAAGCCATGGCTAGGGTTAAGGAATTGTTCGGGAATATTCCTGCGGGTGAATTGCCTGCAAGAAAAGTTAATGTTCCAATAAAAAGAGAGGGGCAGACTCGCATTGAAATGAAGTCTAAGTTTGAAGTAGCTAGGCTTTTAATTGCGTTTAATACCGTTGAAATGGTGGATGAAGACGCGCCTGCACTTAGCGTTCTTGAAGCGGTGCTTTCTGATGGGAAAATCAGCAGATTTTATCGTAAATTTATCGAAGGTGAAGAATTAGCCTCGGTTGCTGGAGCCGAAAGTTCCACTGGGCGCTATCCCGGTTGGTTCGGAATTCAGATGGAACTTATGCAGGGAAAAGATGGAGCCAAACTTGAAAAAATGATTTTTGACGAACTCGATAAACTTGCAACTGAACTTGTTTCTGAGGAAGAGCTTGGAAGAATTAGACAGAAGATTTTGGCAGGTGCAGTTTTTTCGCGTGAAAGTGTTCACGGGTTGGCAGATGTAATCTCACGAACAGTTGTAGTTGCAGACCTTGAGTATTTGAAATCCTACCTATCAAAACTGTTGGCGGTATCGCCTGCAGATTTACAAAGGGTCGCCAAGAAATATCTGGTAAAGGATAAGTCTGTTGTGCTTTGGTCGATTCCTGAAAAGGGCGCTAAGACTTCTTCCACCCATAAGCCAGAAAAAAACAGAAGGCTCTTCAGACAGAAAGAGCAGGCAGCGGTAACTCCGTTTTCGCTTACCAAAGCAAAAAGGATCGAGCTTCCTAGCGGAACTATTCTTCTCTTGATGCCCGATTCCAAGGTTCCTGTTTTGGTTGCCAATATTGCCATTCGGGAAAGTAAAGGCTACGAAACTCCTGAAAAGCAAGGGGTTGCTAGCATGACGGGTTCCCTGCTTGATGAAGGTATCCCAGGCCTTGATGGCCCGCAACTTGCCTTAAAAATTGAAGGAGTCGGTGGCGAACTGGAATTCGATGAATCTGGTGGCGCTCTTAAAGTTCTGTCCCATCATGGAAAAATGGGGATTGATCTTCTTTTAAATTGCATGAGATCCCCAACTTTTCCCAAAGAGGCTTTCGAACGCAATAAAGAACAAACGTTATCTTCGCTCCAAGATCTAGAATCGCAGGCCAATTTTCTTGCTAAGCGAGAGTTTCTTAAGGAAGTTTATGGTGATCATCCCCGGGGTAGATCTTCCATCGGGACTATCAAAAGTGTTAAAGCGCTTACGAATGATGACTGTATTGCATTTCACAAGCTTTGTTATCATCCGGCTAATTTGATAATTTCGGTGGTTGGGGATTTTGATCCTATTGAAGTTGAAGCGCAGATTCGCGAGGGATTAAAGGGCTGGCCTGTATCTGAAGCTGCGAAAATTAATTTTCCCAAAGTAACAATGCCCGAAAAGTTTACTCAAAAAATAATCTCGAACCCAGAAGCTGTTCAGATGCAGTTTTACATGGGGCACGTTGGTATACGTAGAAACGATCCAGATTACTTCAAGCTTTTGGTGATGGATTATATTCTGGGAACCGGACCTGGGTTTACCGACAGGCTTTCTGCAAGGTTGCGTGATCGCGAAGGACTTGCTTACACCGTTAATGCAAATATCACCAGTACTGCAGATATCGAACCAGGCGTTTTTACTTGTTATATTGGTACCGATGCCGGCAATTTTGACCGGGTAAAAAAGGAGTTTCTCGAAGAACTTGAACGCATCCGAACCACCAACCCTGAAGATGCTGAACTTGCTGATGCCAAGAATTATTTGTTAGGTAGTCTGGCTTTCCGCTTTACCACCAATGCTGCAATTGCTAGCCAGTTATTGATGACCGAGAGGCTTGGGGTTGGATTGGATTACCTCGATAAATTTCGCAAGGAAGTTAGTGCGGTAACGGGAGACGATATCAAAGCGGTGGCATTCAAGCACATACAAACAGATAAATTACTTCTGCTTGCAGTCGGGGCAATTGATCAAACAGGAAAACTTTTGCCTAAAAAATAAGTGTCAATCCAAGTCGGAAAATAAATCTCTTGCAGGTGGTAAAAGGCACTCGGGGGAATCGTTGCCTACTTTGTTAACCAAAGTTCCAACCTCTTTTAATTGTAGAAACCCTGATGGTGCAGGTTGAAGCAGTGCGGCAATATCTACTGCGTGCCCCTCATCGTGATTGAGCCAGGTTTTCCAACTTTCCCGTGGAAGTATCAAAGGCATACGTTCGTGAAGTTCGTTCATGTCTTGATTGGCAGCAGTAGTGATGATTGAAAAGGTCTCAATAGTTTCTTCGCCAAGATGGGTGTTGGATTCCCAAATGCCGCCAAAACCCAGAAGGCTTTGATCTTTGGGGCTGATGAAAAAAGGCTTTTTGCTTTTTCCGGTAGTCTTCCATTCGTAAAACCCGTTTGCGGGGATGATCCCCCGCCTTTTGTTAAATGCAGATTTGAAAGAAGGTTTTTCTGTAATCGTTTCAGCGCGTGCATTGATCATTTTTCCAGCCATGCTTTTATCCTTAGCCCAGGAGGGAATCAACCCCCAGGAAAGAGTAGAGGGGCTTAAATTTCCACCCGTTCCTGCCTTGATAAACAGGCATGATTGGCTGGGCGCAAGGTTGTAGCGGGCTGAAAATGCCGGGAATAAGTGTATTCCAAGAAACAATTCCAGCAAGGTTTTGTCAGCATATAATGCGAATCTGCCACACATCGTATACCCCGGGGATAAATCACCCCTTTTCAAATGTTATAATTGTTTCATATTAATCTATGAGGGCAGTTGTTTGATTGTAAATATCTGCCATTAAATTTTATTCAGACAAGGGGTAAGCCAATGACCGAATCTACAAAAAAAATGGAATTCAAAACTGAATTAAAACAGCTCCTTTACTTGATCACGCATTCGCTTTACTCGAATAAAGAAATTTTTCTTCGAGAATTAATTAGTAATGCAGGCGATGCCATCAATAAGATCCGATTTGATTCCTTAGATCAGCAAGATGATCTTGAGGGGAATAAAGATTGGAAGATAAAAATAATAATCAACAAGGAATTGGGAACTCTGACGCTTTCAGACAATGGGATTGGGATGTCGCGTGAAGCGGTGATTGAAAATTTGGGAACCATTGCCCGCTCCGGTACTAAAAACTTTCTTGATCGGATCAAAGGTCAGGAAGGGAAAACGAAACCTGAACTCATCGGACAATTTGGCGTTGGGTTTTATTCCGCTTTCATGGTTGCAGATAAAGTTGAAGTTTTATCTCGCATGGCAGGGAAAGCAGAAGACGGCATTTGCTGGATTTCTGATGGTCAGGGCGAATTCACCATTGAATCTAAACCGAAAGCTGAACGCGGTACTGATGTTATTCTTTATTTGAAAGAGGCGGATAAGGATTTTCTCGAGAGTTTTAAAATTCGCTCCATCATAAGGAAGTTTTCTGACTTTATTGAGCACCCTATCGTTCTGGAAGTTGTAGGCGAAACAAAAGATCCTGAAGAAAAAGATGAAGTCCTAAATTCTCAAAAAGCTTTATGGCTTCGCAGTAAATCCGAAGTTACTCAGGAAGAATACGACACTTTTTACAAGCAAATCAGCAATGATTTTCAGGAACCTGCGAAAGTAATTCATTACACCGCAGAAGGTATGAATGAATTTCGGGTGCTTTTATTCATTCCACCAAGCCTGCCTATGGAATTTCAATTTGGGGATGTCAAGATTGGCCCTCGATTGTATGTGCAACGCGTTTTGATCATGGATAATTGCGAGCAACTTTTGCCCTCGTATTTAAGATTTGTCAAAGGCGTGGTGGATTGTGCTGACCTACCATTAAATATATCGCGTGAAATATTGCAGCAAAATCCCGTGCTGGAAAGGATTCGCAAGGATGTAGTGGGAAGTATTTTAAAAGCTTTGAAAGACATGAAGAAATCAGAGCCAGAGAAATATCTTAAGTTTTTTGCAGAGATGGGTTCCATATTAAAAGAAGGTTTGCGAGTCGATTTTGAAAATCGTGAGAAAGTTGCAGACCTATTACTTTTTAACTCTTGGAAAACAAACGCAGATAAAACCATCACCTTGGAAGAGTATGTTTCTGCAATGCCAGAAGGGCAGACGGAAATCTACTATCTTGCTGGCGAAAGTCGCGCCCAGGTTGAATTCTCGCCCCTGCTCGAATCGTATAAATCCAAGCAACAGGATGTCCTATTGCTTCTTGATCCCATTGATGAGTTTTCTCTGCCTTACTTACAAGAATACAAGGGTAAAAAACTGAAGGGGATCGATAGGGTTGATAGCAGCAAATCGGATTCTGATGCAGAAATACTGGAAGCCACCAAAAGCCGTTTTGCGGGTTTTGTTGAACACCTAAAAGCCAAGCTTGGTGTTGTTTCAGATGTTAAATTAACTTCGAGGTTGAAGGAAAGCCCTGTGGTACTGGTTTCAGAGTCGGGTGGTTTTTCTGCAAGTCAGGAAAGGTTTTTGAAGAAGATAGGGAAGGCGCAGGAAGGAATGGAATCGAAGAGGGTTCTTGAAATTAATCCTGAGCATTCGCTGGTGCTAAAGCTTCGCGATTTGCATGAAGAAAAAGCTGATTCGCCTAAATTGCAGGCTGGTATCGAAACCTTATACGACCTTGCATTGCTTGCGGAAGGCTCTAAAGTTCAAGATCTCGGAGGCTTCATGAAAAGAGTTCAGGAAGCAGTACTTAAAGGTTTGTAAGGGGCTTTCCGGTTCACGCAGATTGCTTTTTCAATAAAATTGACAGTTGTTTGAATCTGTTGCCTAAAAGCAATAAATTGCGGGGACTATAATTGTAATGAAGACGAATCCCACTCGGGTTTTTTTGATGCGCCATGCTGAAACCAGTATCCCTGGTGTTTTTCATGGTGCAGAATCCGATATTGGGCTAAGTGATCGTGGGATTGAACAAGCCAAAGCTGCTGCTCGTTTTTTTCAAAACCACAAACCAACCAAGCTAATTTCTTCAGGTATGCTAAGGGCCTTAACTACTGCTTCCGAAATAGCTTCCGCCTGCAATCTTGAAATTGAAGTTTTCAAGAATTTGCATGAAAGAAAAGTAGGTACACTTTCTGGTACGGTAAATAATTTGCCTGATGGCCCTTGGAGGCAGACTTTATCCCGCTGGCTGAATGGCGAAACAGGTTTTGCTCCGGAAGGCTCTGAATCCTTGGACCAAATGATTGCTAGAATTATTCCTATTTGGAGCGAGATTACGAATAAATATCAGGGCGAAACGGTCGTGATAGTCGCTCATGGCGCAGTACTCAAAGTGCTTTTATTAACCATTTTGCAGGAGTGGTGTATCGCTGATTGGGATAAATTTGGTGTAATTCCTAATGTGGGTATCACGGAATTGGTGTTTAATCAGCATTGGGAATCTAAAAGGTTGAATGAGGTTCCCCACGGTGCGCCAGAACCCACTGGATTTGTGTTAAACGGTTAATCCGACTTCTTGCATGGATGGTTTGAAGTTCATCCCTAGGAAAGGGTGCTTGTGCAATTTAGACTTTCAATTCTGATGTTTTTGCAGTTTGCTTTGCCAGGTGCCATGTTACCTCTCTACAGTATGCGCCTTAAAGAATTAGGTTTTACTCCGATGGAGTTGGCAATATGCTGTGCGACGCATGGCGTTGGAGCTTTGCTTGCACCTTTGGGCGCACAACTTGCAGACCGATACTTTGCAGCAGAGAAATGCGTTGCGGTCTTTAGCCTGCTAAGCAGTTTGTTTTTAATTGGTTTGGCATACGCTGAAAGCTTGTATCTAGTTTGTTTACTAACCCTTTTTTTCTGGTTGCTTACCGTTCCAATTATGGTGCTTTGCAGTACCATTTGTTTTATTCATTTGAAAGATCCTGAAAAAGAGTTTGGGATAGTTCGTTTATCGGGCACCCTAGGCTGGATGTTGCCTGGTTGGATTTTATTAGCGCTCATTAGCATCTTTCCCAACAATAATTTAGAAGGTCAGGCGAGTGAGCAATTTATCATTGGAAGTATTTTTGGCTTTGTTGTAGCTGTTTATGCATTGACCTTGCCTACTACTCCCCCAAGCCCCAGTAAGGTTGATAAATTTGCTCCGTTGGGCGCTTTAAAATTGCTCCGAGGTTGGCCCTTTGCAACTTATTGCCTTTGCACTCTTGGTGTTTGTATCACTATGCCCTTCACCACCCAAGCCACTCCATTGCTTTTGGAATATTTGGGAATTGTCCAGCCTTGGCTTAGCCCTACGCTAACCATATCGCAGGTTTCAGAAGTGATATCCCTTTTTTTACTGCCCATGTTTCTTCTTAGATTGGGGCTTAGAGGCAGTATGCTGTTTGGATTAATCTGTTGGACTATTGCCCTATATGTTCTTTCAGTTGGTCAACCTGTGGGATTAGTGGTTCCCTCCCTTGCATTGAACGGATTGAGCGTTACCTGTTTTCTGATAACGGGTCAGGTTTATGTGAATATGCAGGCCAAGGGCGATCTAAAAGCCAGTGCTCAATCGCTTCTTACCTTTGTGCAAGGGATAGGTTTGGTTTTGGGGCATATTATGGTTGGATTGTTGCGTTCGAGCAGTCAGAATGCCACGAACATGCGCGAGGAATTAGTGCTTGCGTTTCAAGTTGCAGCAGTTATTAACGGGATGCTTTGTGTGATTTTTTATTGTTGTTTTAGGCCAGTGTTTGGCAAGAAGTCTATGGTCGAAGTTAAATAAAAAAGGGAAGGCATTTGAGCCTTCCCTTTAAGGTTTTGAAAGGAAATACTAAGCTAGCAATTCCTTGATTGGGTTTGCACCCTTTTCAACAATGCGGATAGGCCTTCCGATTGGTGTTTGAACTTGCTTCGTGTAATCGATTCCAAGAACACTGCAGGCAGTGGACATAAAATCAATCGTGCTGATGGGGCGTTCTTCGACAGTTGCGCCTTGTTTGTCGGTCTTGCCAATGACTTGGCCACCTTTAATACCACCACCAACCATGACGCTGGTCCAAGCTTTTGGATAATGATCACGGCCTGGTTTGGTACCGCGTTGGTTGATTTTAGGTGTTCTACCAAAATCACCCATCCAAACGATAAGGGTGCTATCAAGCAAACCACGCTGGTTAAGATCGCTAATCAAGGTAGACATACCTCCATCAACTTGTGCAGAAAGAGATTTAACGCGTTCGAAATTGTTTTCGTGAGTATCCCAACCGCCAAGGTTGACTTCAACGAAACGAACACCGGTTTCAATAAGTCTTCGAGCAAGAAGGCAACCTTCGCCAAACTTTCCTGAACCGTATTCAGAACGAAGGTTAGCGGGTTCGCCACTGATGTCGAAAGCCTTTGCTTGGGCAGACTTCATCATGGTTACAGCGCGTTGGTAGGTGGTCTGATGAGCGGCCCCTGCTTCGGATGAATAATCTTTAAGGAAGGCTTTTTCCATTTCATTCAAGAGCGATACTCTGGAATTAAACTGGTTGTCACCAACTAGAGCACCAAGATTAGCAACCCCTTTACTAGCATCTGCGATGTTGAGTGGTTGGTGTTTGGATCCAAGGTAACCGGATCCATAAGATCTGCCACCGTTAATGGTAACAAAATTTGGAATTGGCAAAGCAGGGTTGCCTGTTTCCATGGAAGCGATTGCGCCAAGGCTTGGGTAGGTCAAACCGCCTTGGCCTTCTTTGTAGCCTGTATGAAGGAAATAAGAGGCCCGAGCATGAGCTCCTTCGCCTGTGCTCATACCGCGAAGGAGCGCAGATTTATGCATCCATTTGGCAAATTTGGGGAAGTGCTCGCTGATTTGAATACCACTTACATTGGTTGAAATGGGTTTGAATTCGCCAGCGCCATCAGAATCGGGCTTTAGATCGAAGGTGTCTTTATGGCTTGGGCCACCGCTCATATACAAAAGGATACACGATTTGTGTTTTGCCTGAGTTTCAGCAGCATGCCCTGCAAGAACGTTCATCCAGCCCGAAGCAGAGATGCCACCAACGCCCATGGCACCCAACTTCATGAAGTCTCTACGATATAAACCGCCCATCATTTCATTATTCATATTAGTATCCTTGAAAAAGTAACAGAGTAACTGTGTAAGAATTACTTTTAGTGGTTAAGTGTGAATTCACTCGTATTTAATAAAACCCAAAGCATATCTCCCAGCCCCTTGTTTTTGTCAGTGGCTTGGGAAAGGAAGTTAGTCATACGCGATGATTCTTCATCGGTAGGCATGCGATTTAGCACAGAAAGGTAAACCTTTTCGATTGCAGTTTTTGTATCTGCATTTTTATCAACCAGCCTTTGAATGATGTTAGCAGAATTCATTTGTGGTGAATTCATCAGGCGAAGAATCTGAGGAATACCTGTTTCGTAACTAAGTGCAGAGGTTCCTTCTTCAGGTTGAAAAAAGGCTACAAACTGCGATCGAGCGCCTTTGGGTTGATTCTTTTCAGCTTTGACCTTTCCAAGTTTTTGATCTGCTCTAGTTGGTGCTCCGAGAACGGTTGTCAAGCTGTCGAACAATTGTTCAGGCGTCATGTTTTTGATAGGCATGCGTGCCAACAGAGCAATATCTGTTTCTTTGTTTGAAGTATTAGGCTTGCTACTTCTTTGGTATGTTTCGCTATTGCAGATCGAACGGATTAAAAATTTAAGATCGAAGTTTGAGGCAGAAAACTGGGTAGCCAAGGCTTCTAAAAGTTCGGGGTGGGTTGCAGGATTTCCATCATGCATATCGTCGATAGGGTCTACAAGGCCTTTGCCGAAATACTGAGCCCATACTCGATTTACCATTGCTTTACTGAAGAATGGGTTGGTTTTAGAGGTCAACCAGTTTGCAAGTACGGGTCTGTAAGGCTCAGCAGAGTTTAGGGTTGCTTCGCCAGATGCCAGAAACGTTGCAGGAACAAACTTTGCAGCTTCGGGTAGGCTCTTTTTGTTCTTGTTAATCCCTTTGCCCTCGGTAACCGTAGGGGAGGAGGTATCTTTTCCACCGGGTGGCTTGGCTTGAACTTTCATGAAGAATGCTGCCAATCCCCAATAATCGTTTTGCTTCCAATCAACGAAAGGATGGTCGTGGCATTGAGCGCATTGGAGTTGTACACCGAGAAAAAGTTTGCTTACGGAGTCGGTCATTTTGTCGACAGAAGCATTGGAGATGAAATAAGTGATGGAGCCATTTTCATCTTGGGGCCCGGTAGAGGTTAACAACTCCTTGGTTATTTGATCCCACCCGGTGTTCACATTGAAATGTTTTTCTAGCCAAAGGGTTAGGGGTTCGGTTTGAACCCTGCGGTTATCGGAAATTCTGGGCAGTAGAAGTGCCTGCCAAATGTCAGCCATATGCTTGCCAAACTCATCATCTGAAAGCAGATCGTCAACTAATTTTACTCTTTTGTCAGGGGTGGTGTTTTCAAGGAATGATTTGGTTTCAGATGAGGTGGGAATTCTGCCAATGATGTCTAGGTAAGCACGCCTTTGAAATTCTGCATCGGTACTTTTTGCGGAAGGGGTAACTTTTTCTTCATTGATTTTTTTGCTTATTTCAGCATCGATTATGGCTGATAAAACCTTGCTTTCAATCAATGGCTTTGCGGCAATTGGCTTGGCAGAAGTTTTGATAAGCTTCTTTTCCTGCCTCTTCTCTTGCTTGCTTTGGGGCTTGGTATCTTTTTCTTCTGGGGTAGCTGCATCTGCAATTTCAATAATTGCGAAGACCAAGGTTAGCACTAGTAATTTTGAGGCTATTGTTTTTCGATCTAACATAATGAATCCTATTGCAAAATACATGGCAGGACTTACGGCAAGCTATCTATTAAACCCTGTTTTTGGTGCTATGTTTCGCAAAAGTATTCGTTTTTTTAAGATATTTTTTGAAAGACTAGGTTTTTTGTAAGTCTTTATTCAGCAACCACTTGTGTCTTATGTTTTGGTCAGATATTTGTTTGCAGAGGGAGAAAAAATGAGTTTTTAAGGGTTCGGGAACCGAATCTAGTGCTTGGTTCCCTTCTGGGGTCTTTAAACAATTAATAAGTGCTTCAAAAAATGGGATGGCAGTTGCAATAAGGTCTGCGGAGTTAAGGGGGTGGGGGGTGGCCTGTGATTCTTGAGGTTGAGTCCAGGTTTTTGCCTGATCCAGGAATTCTTGCCCGAGGCTGGAACTCAATTCGATTTCGTCTTCGGTTTTGCCAAATAGATTTTCGAATAATTGGTTTTTCTTTTGAAGAGATACCAGAACTTTCTCTTCGATACTTGCTTGCATAATAAATTGGAAGGATTGCACGGGTTTTTTCTGCCCCATGCGGTGGATTCGAGCCATGCGTTGTTTTAAAACAGCAGGGTTCCAAGGGATGTCCAAATTAAAAAGGGTGTCTGCAAATTGTAGGTTCAATCCTGTGCTACCTGCATCGGTGCTTAGGAAAATCATAGTATCCGGGTCGTCTCTGAATTGTTTGACAATATTCGCCCTGGAAGCCCCAGGAAGTTGCCCGTGTAAAAAAACATAGCCTAGTGAGTTTTTCTTGAGCATGCTTTCGATAGAAATGAGAAACTCTTTTGATTCACAAAAAACCACAATCTTTTTTGTGCCAGATAAGATCAGGTCTTTTAAGCGGATTACAAGTTCAATTATTTTAGGAGAGTCCATTGGGCTGGTTTTATCATCTGCCAAGGATGCGCAGTTGCAAATCAACCTCAATCGGGCCAGAATTTTCAACAAGCGTGTGCGGTCTATTTGGGTAAGGTTTTTTCTTGCAACTAGTTTTGCTAATTGCTCCATAGCTTCGGCATGTAATTTTTGTTGGGTTGTTGATAATTCGAGATGGATGGGGGTATCAACTTTTTCAGGGAGATCCTGAAGTATTTTGTCACGCGATCTTCGCAGTAAAATAGGCTTGAGCTTTTCCCGAACCTGATCCAAATTGCGGTATCCAATTGTTTTACCTGTCGCATCAATTATGCGATGATCCTCAAGAAATTGAAAAGCAGGGCCAAGTCTGCGGGCGTCTACAAATTCAACAATGCTGTAAAGTTCTTCAAGGCGGTTTTCCAGGGGAGTTCCAGTAAGAACAAAGGCAAATTTGCTTTTTAGCTTTTTTACTTCCCGGGTGGTTTCAGCCTCCCAGTTTTTAATTCTTTGTGCCTCATCCAAAATAACGAGGTCAGGTTCCCATGCATTAAGTTTAAGAAGATCATTTTTCACAATATCGTAGTTTACAATGCGGTAAAAAGTGGGATTGCTGTATGCGTTTTCCCTTTCCTTTTCAGAACCATCAATCACCTGTACCTGCCTAGAGGTGAACTTTCTGATTTCCTCGACCCATTGGAATTTAAGTGAAGCGGGGGTTACTACCAAAACGCGTTCCAAATTGCGTTCCCGTGCCATTAATTCAACTGCTGCCATCGCTTGAATCGTTTTTCCCAAACCCATGTCGTCTGCCAGAATACATCTAGATCGATGCGCAAGAAATAATGCGCCTTCAACCTGATAAGGCAGAAGCTCGGTTTGCAGTAGCTTGGGGTGCCATTGGTCGTTTGCATAAAGAGTGCGAAGTTCATTTTCCCTGAGGGCCATTTTGTGAGATTCAAGCTCATCGTTGATGAAGTCTAACGCATCCGAGTAAACGGTGATTTCCTCAGGGTTTTTTTCAACCTGCCTCATTAGTTCTGCAAGATCTGCATTTGGCTTAATATCGCCATTGGAATCGAAATAGGTCTGACCAAGGGCAAGCAAAGCAGGCGAAGGGCGGTGGGGAAGGAGAATTGCTAGGCGAAGTTTTGTATCGTACCGGACGATGATTTCAGGCCGGGTGACTTGGGCGTGTTTTCGCTTCGGTAAACCGTGTGCATTTTTTTGAAGGACATCAAGAACGGCTTCAATGTGCTTGCAGGATCCAAGGGTATTGGTTTTAAAGTCGGGGCATTCGCAGAAGTTCTCACCGGTGTTAAACCCTCGGATGCTGACTCTGTAAGCTGTATTTTTGGGATTGTTGATTACACGATAATCACTGAAAACCTTGTTTCTACCAAGGTTCTCAATGCGAAAAAGCGACTGTGCAGCCCGTTGCCGCCTTAAATCAAGCTGTTCTTCTCGTAACATCTGTGGGCACCTAAGGAATTAGAATCAGAACTTATTCTAGCCTGAAATCTAGTTCTGGGGTGTAAATAAGTTGCTGTGCCCCGGAAGCTTAGTAAATTAGAAGCATGTTGAATTGCTATTCCCTAGGTGAGAAGAACATTGACACAAACTCCAAATCACGCAATTGACAAAGTTCGGGTCAACCTTGGGGTCAGAAGTTATGATATTCTGATCGGGCAGGGGTTGCTTGGCAATTTGCCTTCGCTATTCCCGAATGTTGCCCAAGCGACTTCCGTTTTTGTTGTTTGCGATGAACATGTGCAAGCGGATGCTGCCCTAGTTGCGAAGGGTTTTCAAAACCAAAACATAAATGTGACTATTGCAGCTCTTCCCTCCGGGGAAAACCAAAAGTGCCTTGAAAGTGCTGCAAAACTTTTTGATCAACTTGTGAATATCCATGCTGATCGAAAGACGATGGTCCTTGCTTTAGGGGGTGGAGTGGTAGGGGATTTGGCCGGTTTTGTGGCTGCTACTTTTAACCGAGGCCTTAATCTTTTCATGGTGCCCACAACCCTGCTTTCGATGGTTGATAGTTCCGTAGGCGGGAAGGTTGGGATTAATCACCCCAAGGGAAAAAACCTTATCGGGGCATTTCATCAACCTGCTGGAGTAGCTATCGATATAGATGTTTTGAGATCGCTACCTGATCGCGAATATCGTAGCGGTCTTGCAGAAATCGTTAAGTACGGGATGATAATGGATGCGGAATTGTTCGCCTTCCTCGAATCAAACGCTGAAGGCATCCTCGCACGAAAACCCGAGTTGCTGATGCATATCATTAAGCGTTCATGCGAATGCAAGGCAGAAGTTGTTTCGCAAGATGAAAGAGAAGAAACTGGCCTGCGGGCAATACTTAACTTCGGCCATACCTTTGCACATGCTTTCGAAACCATCGGTGGGTATGGCTCATGGTTGCATGGTGAAGCGGTTGCTGCCGGGATGGTATGTGCTAATAAAGTTTCGCTTAAGCGCGGCTTGATCGATGCAGATACTGCAAGCAGGATGGTGGCTTTGCTGAAAGCCTTTAAACTGCCCACTGAACCCCCAGAGTTATCCTCTGCTGCGCTTTTAGAAGTGATGAGGAACGATAAAAAATCAGTCCGAGGCAGTCTACGATTCATTCTTGCAACTAAGCTTGGTGCAGTTGCTTTGTTTGATGATGTTACCGAAGAGAATGTTAAAGGAGTTTTGTCACCACTAATCTGAAAGGTTCGCAACGCCCATGTATGAACCCTCTGACGAAGAATTAAAACCTTGGTTATTATTAAACTTGGTGCCCGGTCTCGGGCCCAGGCTTACTAAAGCCTTAATAGAAAAGTTTATTACGCCCGAATCAGTTCTTTCTGCAAGTGTGCAAGCACTATCTGAGATTCCGCATCTTGGTTTTACTACCGCAGCCAAGCTTTACGATTCATTCAAAAAGTATAATCCCGATCAAGAACTTTCTTCGATGCGTGCCCATGGAATCAAGGCTTTGTTGCTGAACAAGCCTGATTATCCGGAGTCGCTGAAAACCATCTGGGATCCACCCTCGGTGCTTTATTTGAAAGGCGAAATCTTGCCCGGGGATGGAAAAGCTGTTGCGATTGTAGGCTCAAGATCGTGTACCGAGTATGGGAAAAAGATGGCAAGAAGATTGGCCAAAGGGTTGGCAATGGCGGGTTATACCATTGTGAGTGGGTTGGCGCGGGGGATTGATGGTGAAGCGCATCGCGGGGCTTTGGAAGCAGGGGGCAGAACCATAGCAGTGCTGGCAGGTGGGCTATCGAAGATTTACCCACCGGAGCACGCTGGCCTTGCATTGGAAATCATTAAAGCAGGAGCCATTGTTTCCGAGGCAACCGTTTTACAAGCCCCACTTCCGGGGATGTTTCCCGCGCGTAATCGCATTATTAGTGGAATGAGTAAAGCAATTATCCTTGTGGAGGCTGCGGAAAAAAGTGGAGCCTTGGTGACGGCAGTTCATGCATCTGAACAAGGCAGGCCTGTGCTTGCTGTGCCTGGAAATGTTGAATCGTCAGCAAGCGGTGGCACCAATTCTTTAATAAGAAAAGGTGCTATTTTAATTCGGGATGTTGATGATGTTTTGCAAGAGTTAAAAGATTGGGCTCCATCATTTACCCAGAAGCTGTTGCCCGGCATCTCGGCTGAAGTTACTCCCCCATTGATACCTGAAAATCTCGATGAAGCAGAAACGAAGATTTGGCAGGCTCTGGCGAATAGTGAATGCAATATGGATGAACTCATTCGCACAAGCGGGCAAAACGCGGGGGTTGTTGCAGGGAAATTGTTGGGAATGGAAATGAAGCGCATCATTAAAAGGCTGCCCGGAAGTAGATTTGCCATTTGCTAGAAAACTTTTGTATCTTCCACCTCATCCCCTTAGAATCACTTTTCTGGTTGTGATTTCTTTCTCTTTAATTTGAGGATCAAGCATGAGATTTTTATCCCGTTTTGTCATCAAGCCAATAGCTGCTTCGTTGATGGTGACCTTGCTTTCCAGTTCGGTGGCTTTGGCCCAAAAAGAATTTAAAAGCGGTATTGAATGGCCCGAACCCAAGGTTGTGACTCCTGGAAGTGCTGAGGTTGCGCCTTCTGATGCCATTATTCTTTTCGATGGCAAGGATCTTTCCCAATGGAAGAATGGCGAGAATTGGATTATCAAGGATGGCGCTGCAACTGCAAATAAATCTGGTATTTCAACCAAGCAGGCCTTTGGTGATGCACAAATTCACCTTGAGTGGGCTTCTCCTGAAAAAGTTGAAGGTACAGGCCAAGGTAGAGGTAACAGTGGTGTTTACCTAATGGGTAAATACGAAGTTCAAATTCTTGATTCATTCGTTAATAAGACTTATTTCGATGGCCAAGCTGGTTCCATTTACAAGCAGTATCCACCTTTGGTGAACGCTTGCAGGAAGCCTGGCGAATGGCAGACGT
>Ga0209296_1000474_pt1 | contig 34842 bp, 32 predicted proteins | sample S_130206_EF_Meta_FD_187319 | JGI IMG/M metagenome (GOLD analysis project Ga0209296, IMG submission 187319) | Freshwater microbial communities from Lake Simoncouche, Canada to study carbon cycling - S_130206_EF_MetaG (SPAdes) (version 2) | ecosystem: Environmental > Aquatic > Freshwater > Lake ... | reverse complement strand
CGATGTGCGCTCGCTCGTCTCTGAGATCATCTCAGTCAACTCACTTGCTAGCGTGGACGTTGCTACAGGTCAGAAGCTGCGGATCCCGCTTAAGTAGGGCTCTAGGCTCAATAAAAAAAGGTTGGGCCGCGACACGAAATAAACTTTCCTACTCAGCAGGCAGAGTCTCAAGAAATGCTTTATAGTTCCCACTAGATGTAGGGGTCGAAAGCGCAAAAACTTCCATAAGTAGTGTTTGTACGGTAGTTTAGCCAATTCGCCAATACACCCGAATTTGGGAAATATTGAGCATTCGAAGGGAGACACGCCGAGATGATTTGCCCATTCTGCAGACACGATGATTCCCGCGTTGTGGACTCTCGCCCCATCCAAGATGGGACAGAAATCCGCCGCCGCCGCGAATGTCCCAAGTGCGGCCAGCGCTTTTCAACCCAAGAGGTGGCACTGCTGAACATCATTAAGCGATCAGGGGCCACTGAGCCATTTAGCCGCGAGAAGGTTCTTGTCGGCGTTCGCAAAGCGTGCCAAGGTCGGCCAGTAGATGAAGATGATTTGGTTTTACTTGCCCAGCGAGTTGAAGAGACCCTTCGCTCGACAGGACAAGCTGAAATCGAAGCTCAAGAAGTAGGGCTAGCAATTCTTGCGCCACTACGCGAACTCGATGAGGTTGCCTACCTCCGATATGCGTCTGTGTACCGTAACTTTGCCTCCCTTGAAGATTTCGAAGGTGAGATAGCACTTCTCCGCGCCCTTCCTTCGAGTGCAACACAAGCAAAAAGTAATACAAGGGCAACATCACCAGATACAACATCAACAGTTCAACAGAAGACGGGGAAATAACACATGTCAGATACGGTCATCAATCGACCAATAAAGATCAAAGCTCATAACACCGTAAAGGGTAAGGGCTTAACGATCGAACGCATTTATACAACTGAGGGAGTTCATCCTTACGATGAAGTCAAGTGGGAGCGACGCGATGTTGTTCAGGCAAACTGGAAAACCGGTGAGACTGTATTTGAACAACACGGTGTTGAGTACCCTGACTTCTGGTCAGTAAATGCTTCAACAATCGTTACAACAAAGTACTTCCGTGGCGCAGTAGGTGCTGAAAATCGCGAATGGTCTCTTAAGCAGGTCATCGATCGCGTTGTGCTTACCTATACAAAGGCTGGAAAAGAATTCGGTTACTTTGCTACAGATAACGATGCAACAATCTTTGAGCATGAACTCACACATATGCTCATGCACCAAATCTTCTCTTTCAACTCCCCTGTCTGGTTTAACGTAGGAACTGCTGCCCCACAGCAAGTATCTGCATGCTTTATCTTGTCTGTTGATGACACGATGGATTCAATTCTTAACTGGTATCGCGAAGAAGGAATGATCTTTAAGGGCGGTTCTGGTGCCGGTCTTAACCTCTCCCGTATTCGTTCATCAAAGGAACTCCTTAAGTCAGGTGGAACAGCCTCTGGCCCAGTTTCATTTATGCGTGGAGCAGATGCATCTGCTGGAACAATCAAATCTGGTGGTGCGACCCGTCGCGCTGCAAAGATGGTTGTTCTAGATGTTGATCACCCAGATATCGAAGAATTTATCGAGACTAAGGTCAATGAAGAGGACAAGATTCGCGCCCTTCGTGATGCTGGCTTTGATATGGACCTAGGTGGAAAAGACATCATCTCTGTCCAGTACCAGAATGCAAATAACTCAGTGCGCCTTTCAGATAAGTTTATGAAGGCCGTTGAGAACGGTGAGCAATTTGGTCTGACAGCTCGCTCAACTGGTGAAGTAATCGACACCGTTGATGCGCGCGAACTCTTCACAAAGATTGCACAAGCTGCATGGGCATGTGCTGACCCTGGTGTTCAATTTGATGACACCATCAATGATTGGCACACAACTCCTGAGACAGGTCGCATCAATGCGTCTAATCCTTGCTCTGAGTACATGTCACTTGATAACTCATCATGTAACTTGGCTTCCCTTAACTTGATGAAGTTCCTCAAAGCAGATGGCTCATTTGATGCAAAGACATTTGCAAAGGCATCAGATTTGATCATCACAGCGATGGATATCTCCATCTGTTTCGCAGATTTCCCAACTGAGGCGATCGGTGACACAACTCGTGCCTTCCGTCAGCTCGGAATTGGATATGCAAACCTCGGAGCCCTCCTTATGGCATCAGGTCTTGCATATGACTCAGAAGGTGGACGCGCTCTAGCTGGCTCGATCACTTCACTTCTCTCTGGAACAACATATAAGCGCTCAGCAGAGCTTGCCGGAATTGTTGGACCATATGCAGGCTTTGCACAGAACGCTAAGCCACATGCACGCGTTATGCGCAAGCACGCTGCTGCTTCATCTGCTGCAAAGCAGGAGACCACACTCGATATCGATGTATGGAATGAAGCAAATAAGGCGTGGGATGCATGCCTTGCAACAGGAGATAAGAACGGATGGCGCAATGCGCAGATCTCAGTTCTTGCACCTACTGGAACAATCGGTTTGATGATGGATTGCGATACCACTGGTATCGAACCTGACTTCTCACTCGTGAAGTTTAAGAAGCTTGTCGGTGGCGGCTCAATGCAGATCGTGAACCAGACAGTTCCACAGGCTCTTCGTAAGCTTGGTTATGCTGAAGAGACTATTGAAGCGATCGTTGAATTTATCGCTACCAATGGCCACGTCATTGATGCACCAGGGCTCAAGCCTGAGCACTATGAAGTATTTGACTGTGCACTCGGTGCACGCTCGATTGCTCCCATGGGCCACGTGCGCATGATGGCTGCTTGCCAGCCGTTCTTGTCAGGTGCTATCTCAAAGACAGTAAATCTTCCTGAGGATGCAACTGTTGAAGAGGTAGAAGAAGTACACCTTGAAGCATGGCGCATGGGCATTAAGGCACTTGCTGTCTATCGCGATAACTGCAAGGTCGGTCAGCCACTGTCAGATGGAAAGGCTAAGAAGAAGGAAGTTGTTGCAGATATTGAAATCGCAACACCTGTGCGCAAGCGCCTTCCTAAGTCACGTCCTGCAACGACAACATCATTCTCAGTCGGAGGCGCAGAAGGTTATATGACCGCTGGCGCATACGCTGATGGTGCTCTCGGTGAGGTATTCCTTAAGCTCGGCAAGCAGGGATCAACTCTTGCCGGCGTGATGGATGCCTTCTCGATCGCAGTATCAATTGGTCTTCAATACGGAGTACCACTTGAGACATTCGTTGAGAAGTTCACCAACTTGCGCTTTGAACCAGCAGGTATGACAGATGATGCAGATATTCGTATCGCACAGTCAATGATGGATTACATCTTCCGTCGCTTGGCACTTGATTACCTCCCATTCGAACAGCGTTCAGCAATGGGTCTCTACACATCAGCAGAGCGTGCAGCAGCTCTCGATAACGGTGGCGAATATGCACCCGTATCTAGTCAAGCGAGTGCGAGTGCTGATACCCCAAAAGCACCTGCGGTTGTGGCGGCTCCTGCGGCTGTAAGTAAGCCGGTAGCTGTAAAGATTGAAGCTGCGCCCCTTGCAGCAACAATCGGTTCATCATCTGATCTCCTTGAATCAATGGGAATCAAATCTGATGCACCAATGTGTATGACATGTGGCGTGAAGATGCGTATGTCAGGTGCATGCTTTGTATGCGAAGGCTGTGGAAACACATCTGGTTGCAGCTAAAACTTCTCCGACCCCGTTCAAAAACCCCGCTCACAAGGCGGGGTTTTTGCATTGCTAGCAAATTTAGATAGCTACTTCTTTGCTGAAAGTCCCTTTTTCAACTCTTGGGCAGCTGTATAAACTCCTAATGCTAGTCCAGAGTTGAAAGAGCCAATCATGATTGCATTTAAGTTTGCGGTTGCAATCTCAAGCGTCGGGAATTGGTATAACTTGAAGTCAGCATCACACTTATTTCCAGCCTTGGGTATGGCTAGAACTGGTGGCTTTGTCTTGGGGCCGCTCGGATAGAGGTGGATGCAGAGGTTGATCGGATTCTTCTCCTGCGCGGCGGCATTTGCTCCCGCGAGGGAAGTCGAAGCCAGCGCCAGCGTTACAATAATAAGGAATAGGGCTCTGAAAGGTTTCATGGCATGAGTATAGGACGCCCCTCACACTGACTATCTTGAATTTTCTTTAAACTGACCTTAGATTTGCGACCTCTCTATAAGCCCTGGAGGCGCCTCTGGGTCTGATTTTCTCTTCACCTACCGCTAAGAATAGGAAAAGGAATTATGAAAGCAGCAGTACTTCACAAATACGACGAATCTTTGACCGCGAGTAACTGGGTTACTTACGAGGATGTTCCAGATCCAAAGATTACAAAGCCAACAGATGTCTTGGTAAAGATAGGTGGAGCAGGAGTCTGCCGTACTGACCTTCACGTCATTGAAGGTCAGTGGAGATCTCGTATGGATCCAGATGGCAAGACCCTTCTTCCTTACATCATGGGCCATGAGAATGCTGGCTGGATTGAAGAAGTTGGATCTGAAGTCACCGGTCTGAAAAAAGGTGATCCCGTAATTTTGCACCCACGTCTATCTTCTGGCTTTGAGATCGAACACCGTCGCGGAGAAGATATGCACGGCACCGGAACATTCCCAGGTGTGAGCGAGAACGGCGGATATGCTGAGGCTCTCGTGACTAGCGTTCGCAACATCGTTGCACTTCCAAAGACACTCGCTCCAAAAGCTGTAGCTGCATATGCAGATGCAGGACTTACTGCATATCACGTTGCTAAGAAGGCATCACGCACACTGCTCCCAGGTCAATTTGTAGTTGCTATCGGTGCAGGTGGACTTGGCCACATTGGAATCCAATGCCTTAAGGCGATGTGTGCTGCTGAAATTATCGTTGTTGATATGTCAGATATGGCCCTGAAGCTAGCAAAAGAGAGCGGCGCAGATCATGTCGTAAAGGCAGATGGCAATGAGGTAGAAGCAATCATGCAGATTACAAAGGGCTTTGGCGCAGAAGCAGTCATCGACTTTGTTGGCGAAAAGGGTTCAACGAAGAAGGGCCTTGAAATGACACGCCCTCTTGGTAATTACTACATCGTTGGCTACGGCGAAGATATTGTTGTTAATACGCTGGATTTGGTCACCACTGAGCGCAATATCATCGGTAACTTGGTAGGAACCTGGGCTGATCTCAATGAATTGATGTCATTGGCTGAGCGCGGATTAGTTCACCTATCGACAGTTGAATACACCCTCAAGGATGCTGATCAAGCTCTGCACGATCTCAATGCAGGCAAAGTTAAGGGTCGCGCAATTCTCGTTCCATAAAACTGGAAGTAGATTGCAAAGTCTCGGAACCATCCCAATAAAGGAGATCAACTGCCGATGAAGAAGATTGAAATTGCGGCATTTGGCGGTTCCGAGACTTTGCAATTAGTTGATGCACCTATGCCGACTCCGACCGGCACCCAGATTCTGGTCAAGGTGGCAGCTGCCGGGGTCAATTTCGTAGATATCTACCAACGAAATGGAAATCCTGTCTATGGGATGACCGTGCCCTATACCCCAGGCATGGAAGGTGCTGGCATCGTTGAATCAGTGGGCAGTGATGTCACAGGTATTAAAGCTGGAGATCGCGTCGCTTGGACATGGGCGCTCGGAAGTTACGCCGAATATGCCATCGTCGAAGCGGCGAAGGCGGTCATTGTTCCGCAGGGCCTTGAGCTCGAAGAAGTCGCAGCATTTATGTTGCAGGGAATTACCGGCCATTACCTCGTTAATTCCACCTATGAAATTAAACCAGGGGATATCGCACTAGTGCATGCTGCTGCTGGTGGTACCGGAAGTCTGCTCACACAACTTATTCTCCTCAAGGGTGGCGTCGTCATAGGCACGACATCGACAGATGCTAAGGAAGCAAGCGTTCGCGCACTGGGCGTGCAGCATGTCATTCGCTATGACAGAGAAGATTTCGTTCAAGAAGTGAAGAAGATCACCAATGGCCGCGGAGTAGATGTGGTCTATGACGGAGTCGGCGCAAAAACTTTTGATCAATCACTCCAGTGTTTAAAGCCTCGGGGAATGATGGTTCTCTTTGGCGCAGCGAGTGGACCTGTTCCACCCTTCGAAATCATGAGATTAAATTCTTCTGGCTCTCTCTTTCTCACTCGACCAACACTTGCCCATTATGTGGCGGACGCTGCTGAATTTGCGATGCGCAGCAATGCGATTTTTGATTTATTACTTAGCGGTAAGTTATCGGTGCGAATAGACCATCGTTATCCACTGGGTGATGCGCGTCAGGCACACGATGATCTGGCCAGCGGGAAGACCAGCGGGAAGTTAATACTGATTCCTTAGCTCAACTTGTCTCATATTCTGGGATTACTTTCTCGCTACGTGGCAACAAATGTGATGAAAAAGTTATCAAAAAAGCGCTCTCCAGCCCCAAGAACTCTCTTAATCTTTGGGCACCAGTCAGAAGCTGTTTGCCCCGCCAAGGTCTATTTAAGGCAGGTAAAAAGTCGAGACATAAAAGTTATCTGTAGTGAACCCTCACTGCAGATAATTGCTACAACTACTCAATGGAGAGGCAAGACATGCAAAATACAAAGAAGTTGCGTGCGTTGTCAGTTGTTGTTCCAACAGTTTTGATCGCATCACTGTTAGCTGGAACAATTACAACTGGCGCGAACGCCGCAGATGCAGGAATGGGACCTGGTCCTAAGAAGAAAGCTGCATCAGTAAAAGAAGGATCTTTGATTGATTACACAAAGCAGCCATACACTCCTAAGGCGTATGCATCTGCAGCCAAGGTAAAAGATGGCACACAAGATTGCTCGTACTACAACACGAGCATGAAAGATTATTCAGGACAGAAAATTACTGTTCTTGCTCCACCACCACCTAACATGGGTGAGCCAATGGAACAACATGGAGCAATGTTCGCTAAGTTAACTGGTGGAAAAGTAATTATTCAGCACGTTCCAGTAGGCGATCTATATCCAAAGCAACAGACTGCTTTCCAGACAGGTGCAAGCCCATGGGATGTTGTTGTTAACTTCTCTAACTGGATCGGTGACTTCCAGCAGTACTACTACGACATTCCCGCTAAGTACACAACAGGCAATGGCGAATTAGCCTCAATGCTTCCTTTGTACAAGGGAATTTACTCATGGAATGGAAAGACAAAGTTCTTCGGAATCGATGCTGACCGCCACTTCCTCAAGTACCGTACCGACGTCATTGAAGATGCTGCAGCAGCAGCGTTCTACAAGGAGAAGACTGGCAAGACACTTGGAGTGCCAAAGACTTGGGCTGAGTACAACTTGATGGCTTCAACATTTAACGGATACAAGGCAAAGGCTCAGCCAGCAGGCACAGCATTTGCTGGATCATCTGAAATCACAAAGCGCGATGACTTGATGTCAACAGCGTTTATCAACCGTGTTGCACCTTACGCAAAGAATCCAAATGTTAAGACAGGATTCTGGTTCGATAAGAACATGGTTCCACAGGTTAACAACCCAGGATTCGTACAAGGGCTGACAGATTTTGTTGCTTCAGCTAAGTACTGGCCACAGGGTGGTGGAAACTTCGGTCTCTCTGACGAAATTACATCATATGGTCGCGGTGATAGCTTGTTTAGCTACACATGGGATGATGCTTGGTCACAGGCTAACCAGAGCGATAGCCCAATCGTGGGTAATGTAAAGGCTGCTCCAAACCCTGGTGCAGAGAAGGTTTGGAATAGCGAAACCAAGAAGTGGGATACACCTGCTGGTGGCGTTAACCGTGCTCCTTACATCGCATGGGGTTGGTCATCATCAATTCCTGTAGCTTCAAAGAATAAGCAAATGGCACTTGACTTCCTTTGCTTCTTTGCAAATAAGGCTAACCACGCAATCGATCTAACAATCGGACGTACAGGTGTTAACCCATCTCGTACAGAAGACTTCACTACAGATTTCTGGGTGAAGGGTCTTGGCTGGTCAGCGCCAGCTACTCAGTCATGGATCGACACAATGAACAACTACGCCACAGCTAAGAACCGCGTATTCGACCTTCGCGTTCCTGGCAATGGTCAGTTCATGGGTGCGATCGCAGACGGTGTCGCACTGGCTCTAGCGGGTCAGAAGACACCTCAGCAAGCTCTTGATGAAGTTGCTGCTAAGTGGGTTGAGATTCTCAACACCATTGGCAAGGACAAAGTTAAGGCTGCTTACCAGAACGTGATCAAGCTAGAGAATTCGTAAGAATTCAATAGTTAGTTTGGCTTAGCGACAAGTTCGCGGGGGCCTTATCGCCACTAGGCGAAAAAGCCCCCGCGAACTCGTTCTATTTATGTGGTAATTTTGATTTCTTGAAAGTTTCTGGGAGAGTTCAGCCCAAATTCGTGAGGAGATGAGTTCATTGACGAGCAAGTTCTATAAGAGGCTCTTCCTACTTCCAGGGCTGCTCCTCCTTATTGCAATCATTATCTTCCCGCTTCTATTCACAATTCGTGTGAGTATGGCGAACTGGAATGTTTCTCACTCCGGATTAGATTGGGCAGGCGGAGCTAACTGGGCTCGCATGTTCCACGATGCCAACTTCTGGCAATCACTCTTCAGACTCTTCTACTTCTCTTTTATTACAACAACCCTGCAATATATTTTAGGTTTTACCGCAGCGATGTACGCATGGAAGGGATTTGCATCCCGTCGATTTTTCAGAGTGCTCTGGCTAGTACCACTGATGACAACACCCAGTGTGATGGCGATCGTGTGGCGCTCCATATTTAGAGAAGATATTGGCGCTGCAAATGGACTCCTATCGAAATTCGGAGTTGATCCCATCGCATGGTCTACACAAATCTTCCCAGCGACAGTAACAATCACAATCGCTGAAGTCTGGCAGTGGACTCCATTTATGTTCCTCATCTTGCTCGCAGGGTTACTTAGTCTTCCAAAAGAACAGTTCTTATCTGCTGAAATTGATGGCGCTACTCCGTGGCGCACCTTCTGGAGCATTACCTTCCCATTGATGGCTCCAATCAGTATCGGCGCAATCATTATTCGCCTCATTGAAGCATCGAAGATCTTCGATTCAATCTTTAATTTAACTTCTGCTGGTCCAGGTAACTCAACTGAGACACCTGCCTACTATCTCTACACGCGTGGTCTTCGAGAATTCCAAATCTCCTACGGTGCAACGATGGGCCTCATGTATTTGATTTTGGCTATCTTGACTTTGACCATTTTAGGTAAGATTTTTGCTCGCGTATCTAAGCCAAGGGGTATCTAACTCATGAATAAGATTTTTAAATATCTCTTTATCTTTATCTGGAGCGCTTTTGTGCTCACTCCACTATCGTGGGCTTTGGTCACTAGCTTTAAGCCACCAGCTGCAGTAAATAACGGGGCAACATTTATTCCATGGCTTCAATTCCAACCTACCCTTGATGGCTGGAAAGACATCACAGGTATCTCTGGCTATGCCAATCTATTTCCACCGTTGATCAATAGCGCAACGGTAACTTTCTTCTCCACTTTGATTAGCTTGACCCTTGGCTGCATGGCCGCTTACGGACTTTCTCGTTTCTCATATGGATGGAAGAATTACAAAAACCCAGACATCATCTTCTTCTTCATCTCTCAAAGAATTATGCCCCCTGCAGTTCTCGCTGTGCCTTTCTTTATTCTTCTCAAATCGCTCCATCTCTTAGATACAAAATTAGGGTTGGTTCTAGTCTTAACGTCAGGGTTGATGCCAATCGTTGTCTGGCTCTTGGTTGACTTCTTCAATCAGTTGCCGAAGGAGATTGATGAGATGGCGATGCTCGAAGGATGTAATCCTTTTGAGGCATTCATTAGAACAATTCTTCCCCTCGCGAGACCAGGACTAACTGTGGCTGGAATGTTCGCAATTATTTTTGGGTGGAATGATCTCTTCTTTGCACTTGTTCTCACCTTCACCAATGTCCAAACTTTGCCGGTTGCAGTGGTGGCACTTAACGGAACCGTGACACCGTTCTGGACTCTCTCTGCCTCGGCAATCTTCTCGATCTTGCCTCTGGTGGGACTTGCTTTCGTCGTTGAAAGATTCCTCTCTAAGGGTGGATTCGCTGGAGCTGTTCGATGAAGGGTGCGCTGTGAGTCTGAATTTGAGCCAAATATCAGTTGAAGGCGAGTCAGAGGTAATCCTTAAGGACATCACCTTTGACTTCAAGCCTGGAAAAATTTACGTCCTTATCGGAAGAACAACTTCCGGCAAGACCTCCCTCATGAGAACTATCGCTGGGCTCCTGGAGCCAACTGATGGAGAAATCCACTTAGGTGATGTTCGCTTAGATGAGGTTCCTATCTGGGAACGTGGAATTGCCATGGTCTATCAGCAATTTATCAATTACCCACAACGCACAGTGCTCAATAACGTTGAGTTCCCATTATTGCGTGCTGGGGTATCAAAAGCGGATGCCAAAGCTCAGGCGTTAGCAATGATTGAAAAAGTTGGATTGACTGAATTTATCAATCGTAAGCCTTCTCAGCTCTCAGGCGGACAGCAGCAACGCGTAGCTATTGCACGTGCTCTTGTAAGAAATACTGGTGTGGTTCTTATGGATGAGCCGCTGATGAACTTGGACTATAAATTGCGCGAACAACTTCGCGAAGAATTTAGAGTTCTTTTCAAGGGTAGCGAGAATCGCGTGACTATCTATGCAACGACTGAACCGTCCGAAGCGCTATTCCTTGGCGATGAACTTCTCGTAATGCATGAAGGTCGCATCATTCAGCACGGAAAGCCAGATTCTGTATTCGAAAATCCATCGACGATAGATGTGGCTCAGATTGTTAATGATCCTCCGATGTCCATTCTGGATGCAGAGATTAGAGATGGCAAAGTCAGCATAGGCAATCTCATGAGTTTTGCAGCTCCTGCCCACGTGAAGTCGCAGAAGGATGGCAGATACAAGATTGGAATCCGAGCAAGCGAAGTTGTCCTCGGCGGAAGTGGATCAAACTCTGAGCAAGGCGAGGTATCACTCTCTGAAGTCTCTGGCTCTGAAACTCTTCTCTACGTCAAATTAAATATTGGCGAAGTAGTTTTACAGCTTGAGGGAATTCATGACTACTACATTGGTCAGAAAGTTACCGTCTCTCTCGCTCCGGATCGTTTGTTCCTATTTAATTTGGATGGCACCTTATGTGCAGCTCCAGGAAACTAAGGGTGAGGTAAATGGCCAGAATTACTTTTACTGATATCGGACAGTCTTACGATAAGAATCCAGATCAAGAGACATGGGCGCTCAAGCCAATTTCAATGGAGCTAGAGTCTGGAAAGTCTTACGCGCTCGTAGGTCCTTCTGGTTGTGGCAAAACCACGATCCTCAATATCATCTCAGGCATCGTTACCCCACACCAGGGTCGCATCTCATTCGATGATGTTGATATGACCAAGGTGCCGACCGCCAAGCGAAATGTTGCCTTGGTATTTCAATTCCCAACTATTTACAAGTCTATGACCGTAGAAGAGAACTTGGCATTTCCTTTAGTCTGCCGAAAGTGGGAAGCGACAAAGATCAAGGCTCGCGTTGGAGAGATTGCAGAGCAGATCGGTATCTCTCACAAGCTCAATAGATCAGCGAATAAGTTGGGTGCAGATGAGAAGCAGTTGATTTCACTCGGTCGAGGACTTGTGCGCGACGACGTGACTGCATTGCTCATGGATGAACCACTCACTGTGATTGATCCACAACTCAAATTTGAGCTCCGCAAGCGAATCAAGCAGATTATCGCTGGAAAAGATATTACTGTCGTGTATGTAACTCATGACCAGTACGAAGCAATGACATTTGCGGATGAACTTCTTGTGATGAGCCTAGGAAAGCTTGTGCAGAGAGGCACCCCTGAAGATCTCTTTGAACGTCCTAATAGCAAGTATGTTGGAAACTTTATTGGCTCTCCAGCTATGAACTTCTTTAAAGCTGAAGTTGTCGACGGCTTTGCAAAGATTGGCGACTACAGCCTGGCTGTTTCTCCGGACCTCAAGAAGCATTCAGATCGCCACCTCGAGTTTGGAATCAGACCAGAGCACATCACCGTCCAGGATGGCACAGGTGAGAATGTTGTCGCTGCTGAATTCATTGGCCATGATGATTTGGGCTCAACGCGAATCCTCAATTGCCGCTTTGGTGGATCTGTCATCAAGGTAAAGGTTGCGCGCAGTTTCCAGATTCCTCAAGCAGGGCGCATAAATATCAAATTGCCTAAAGCGAACCTCTTGGCCTATCGCGATGGCCTCCAAGTTCTCTAAATAACGTTTATATAACGCTTTTAAGCTCAAAAAATGAGCGTAGTTTTGGCACTTTTCCCCAAATTAGAATGAACTTTCACGAGGCAAGCCGCCGGTTTAAGTAGAAAGTTGACCGCTCCCAGAGTACCTTTTCTCAACGGATTTGCGGTGGACGCAAATTTTCCACTAGGCAGTCGAAGGGGAACACATGAAGGATGGAAACTTTGTTCTCGATGCGCACACCGGTTTCTGGGATGCGAGCAAAGAGAACATCAAGAATGAATACGGCTTAGCTTTCGCCGAAACATTCTATGCTTTTCAAACAGGATTTAATCCACCAGATCCAAAATGGACTATGGACTTTGATAAAGAGTTCCGTAAAGTAGATCCAGATTGGTACTTGCACCACATGTTCGTACGTGGCGAAATGGATATGGCAATTCTTTCAACACAGGTATTGTCAGATTTCTATCACACAGGATTTACAAACTCGAAGCGCAATGCTGAAATGGTTGCTCGTGCACCAGAGCGTCTCATCGGTCTAGGTGGAGTGGATCCACGCGATAAGAACGCAACTCGTCAGATGCGTGAGCAAGTTGAGCGAGATGGTATGAAGGGTTTCAAGTGGTACACAGCTGAATGGCGCGGTGAATCACGTGGTTGGAAGGCAAATGATCCAGCTGTATTCCCGTGCTACGAAGAAGCGATTGCAATGGGCGTTAAGAACATGCACTTCCATAAGGGTCCGGCTGTAGAGCCACTCTCAATGGAGAAGTTCGATGTCTATGACATTGACGAACCATCTTCACTCTATCCAGAACTCAACTTCATTGTTGACCACATTGGTCTTCCACGTCTTGATGAGTTCTGTTGGATTGCTGCACGTTCAACAAACGTGTATGCATCACTTGCAGTTGCGAACGCATTTATTCACAAGCGTCCTCGCTACTTCGGTGAGATGATGGCTAACCTCCTCTTCTGGCTCGGTGAAGACCGCATCATCTGGGGAACAGACTTCCCAATTTGGTACCCACACTGGATTCTTGATGAATTCATGGAGTACCAGATCCCAGACGATATCGCTGAAGAATTTGGCGTACAGCTAACTCCAGAAATCAAGGCCAAGATCATCGGCGGAAACGTCGCACGTCTATACGGCATTGATACAGATGCAAAGCTCAAGAAGATTGAGAACGATGAATTTAGCCAACGTCGTAAGGAATTCCTTGCGAACCAGGCTACTTATGTTGGCGCTTAATTCTGAGCTGAACATTTAGTTACTAACTACAGAGAGAGAAGTCATGTCAACAACATCTATGAGTATCGAAGAGGTAATTCGTACTGCGGCAGGAAGTGTTCCCGATCCTGAAATCCGCAAGACCATGGGTCAGCTTGGCATGATTGACGAAGTTGAGTTGAGGGAGGGTGGTAACGCAATTATCCGTTACCACCTGACCTCGCCTCTCTGCCCATCTCCTTTTGCCATCTCAATCGGCAAAGAGATACGACGTCGAGTTGAACAAGTTGAGGGAGTCACGCGTTGTACAGTTGAAATTCGTGATCACTTCATTGCAAAAGATATTGCAGCCAAAGTTAATGAGGTTGAGATCGCAAAGGATGCGCCACCATGGCTATAAGGTATGAAACAGGAAGCACCTACTTTCCTGGCTACGAAACAGCCGAATCAGTTATTGAATATCTCTCTGCAGATGAAGTGGCGCGCAGATGTCTGAAGAATCGACGAGAACTATCACTATTAGAAATTCCTTCAGTCATGCGCGTAGCGAGCATTCTGGCCGAGCGCACCAGAAAACCAGATATTTGGATTCGTAGCGCGATAACAACCTTGGATCGATTCTCTCGCGAAGTCTGCGATGGAGATTTAGAGGCAGCGCTGAAGGCAGGACAAGCAGATCCATTGACTGCAGAGCTACTCAATCAAAAGTATTTACAGATGCATCAGGATCTCACTTCAGTCCAACTTGCGGCCCTGATTTTAGGACCCAAGCTATGGTGGACATTTAACGGAGTAGAAGTCCCATGGGTAAAGCAATTCACCAGTGTGCCTCGCCCTCATATCGCAAATAGCAAGAAGGGTGATTTCGATCCTGTCGTGCGCCTACTGATGCTCAGCTTGGTGGGTACTGGACTCGACTTTGAAGAGTTAGAAAACATTAAAGTCAAGGACTCTGGATCATTGGATATCGATGGAAATCTCGTCGAAAATCCCTATAGCGACCCACTAGTTCTCCAATTTCAGACAAAAGAGGGCCCTCGTGTGACCTTCTTGGGCGAAGAAGCCCGCGAAGCACTTTCACATCAATTGGCAATTCGTAATCCAAAATCAGAGGACTCACTCTTTGCCGATGCAGAGGAATTTAAGCGATTTATGGAGCACGCTGCGACTCGAGCTGAATCCATCATTGAGACCGTTAACGGCGTCAATAGCACCCTCTGCAAAACTGTAGGAGATTTCTTCTTAGAGTGGGGAATCCCAGGTCGTAATTTCTGGACAGAGAACGGCCTCACTCGCCCCGAAGATTAAGAGCTACAGCTCTAGTTATTTTTTAGGTACTAGAGCTTGCCGGCCCTGCCAGATTAGCTAGGACTACTGCTCGACCTGACTCCAAGCGCGCTATCGGTACTCTAAATGGCGAGCACGATACGTAATCGAGGTTCAATGAGTGGAAGAAGTGGATACTTCGTGGATCCCCACCATGCTCGCCGCAGACACCAATTTTAAAGTTTGAGGTGTGTGTACGCGCTTGCTCGGTAGCGATACGGACTAATAGCCCCACGCCATCTTGATCGAGGGACTCGAATGGGTTAAATGGCAGTAACTCAAGATCTAGATAGCGAGGCAGGAAGCTTGACTCAACATCGTCACGACTAAAGGCCCAGGTCATTTGGGTAAGGTCATTTGTTCCAAATGAGAAGAAGTCTGCATAGTCAGCAATCTTGCCTGCAGTCATTGCAGCACGAGGTGTCTCAATCATGCTGCCAATAGGAATATCAAAATGCTGACCTGTTCCGGCTAAAGTCTGCTCGATGACCTCTTCAAGTGTCTTGCGAAGATAGAGCAGCTCTCGCTGAGTTGCAATGAGAGGGACCATAATCTCTGGCATCGGATTATGGCCTAACTTACGAACCTCTAAGCAAGCGTGCACAAGTGCTCGAACCTGCATTCTAAATAGCTCTGGAATCAGAATTCCGAGGCGGACTCCACGTAGTCCCAACATGGGATTAGATTCATGGAGACGCTTGACGGCATTGAAGACGGCATGTTGGCGAGGAGTAATTTCTTCTCCTAACGCTTCAGCGCGCGCCATCTCTGCACTTAATTCGGCGATATTGGGTAGGAATTCATGCAGAGGTGGGTCTAGAAGGCGGATAGTTACTGGAAGTCCGGACATCGCCATCATGATTCCGACAAAATCACCGCGCTGGAGTGGCTCCATTTCAGCGATGACGCCTCGCTGTGCTTCTTCATTCTCGGCCAAAATCAAACTTTCGACATAGGCGCGACGTGGCCCAAGGAACATATGTTCTGTGCGACAGAGTCCGACCCCCTCGGCGCCAAGGATGCGCGCCCGCACTGCATCCTCTGGGGTGTCGGCATTTGTTCTAATTTTAAGGACTCGAGAAGCATCAGCATGAACCAAGATGCGATCAACAGCCTTTACGACGGGAGTTGCTTGCGTTGAGTTGGCATCAAGCTTGCCCTCTAAGTACGCAGTTACTGGAGATGCGATTGTCGGTAGCGCGCCTAGGTAGACAATTCCACTTGTCCCATCGATGGAGATAACTTCACCTTCATAGACGGTGCGGGAGCCAACTGTAAAGAGATTTGCACGTTCATCAACAGAGATGCTCTCTGTTCCGCAAATGGCTGTCTTTCCCATTCCGCGTGCGACAACTGCTGCGTGTGAGGTCTTACCCCCGCGACTTGTCAAAATACCTTCTGATGCAACCATGCCAACGAGATCGTCAGGACTGGTCTCTCGGCGAACAAGAATTACCTTATGTCCTGCCCTAGCTAGGTCGAATGCGCGACGCGAATCAAAGACAACTTCCCCCACTGCCGCACCAGCTGAAGCAGGGATGCCGCGCGCAATCTCTGTTACTTGTCCAGAGAGATCGAATTGGGGGAACATCAAATGGCCAAGTTGCTCGCCAGAAATTCTAGAGAGCGCTTCATCCATTGAAATTTTGCCTTCGTCAACTAATTGCAGCGCAACACGGAATGCCGCCTCTGCTGTGCGCTTTCCCACTCGAGTCTGCAGAATCCAGAGCTTTCCGCGTTCAACGGTAAATTCAATATCGCAGAGATCTCTGTAGTGGGTTTCGAGTAGAGACATCACCCGGTCAAGTTCTGCAAAAGCCTTTGGCTCGCGTTCATTCATCTCATTCAGTGACATGGTGTTACGGATACCAGCAACCACATCTTCACCTTGGGCGCGATCGAGATAATCACCGTAACTTCCATTTTCACCGGTGGCTGGGTTTCGCGTAAAGGCTACTCCGGTTCCGGAATCGTCACTTAAATTTCCAAAAACCATCGATTGAATATTTACCGCAGTTCCTAAGTCAGAGGGGATTCGTTCGCGTTGGCGATAAATTTGTGCACGCTCAGAGTTCCAGGAGTGAAATACTGCTTCTACAGAACTGACGAGATGTTGACGCGGATCGGTAGGGAAGTCCTTTCCAGTCTGTGCCTCAATCTCTCTGATGAGAGCCTGCGAAAGAGTTTTGAGGCCTTCCACTTTCAATTCCCTAACGCTCTGAACAGAAAAACTCTCGAGAATGCGAGCTTCAATCTTATGGAAATCTTGTGGCGAAATATCGCAGACGATACGTCCGAACATATCAATGAAGCGACGGTATGAGTCCCAAGCAAATTCAGCATCACCTGTTTGTTCTGCCAGTGATTGTGCGACTTCAGGAGTCATTCCAACATTGAGAACTGTCTCCATCATGCCCGGCATAGAGAACTTTGCGCCTGAACGAACTGAGACTAAGAGTGGATTTTTTGGATCTCCAAACTTCTTGCCTAACATCTTCTCGAGTTCACCTAAGGAATTTTCAATCTCGCCAGTTAATGCGGGCGGAATAATTCCTGAAGATAGAAATTCTCGGCACGCTTGAGTGGTTATGGTAAATCCGGGAGGGACGGGAAGGCCCATCCGAGTCATTTCAGATAAGTTGGCACCCTTACCACCGAGCAGATCGGCCATAGAGCGATCCCCGAAGGTAAATGGATAAACCAGCGGCGATGCGGGCATGCCCAGATAGTACATCTTTTCCTAAATCAGGAAAATTGGGAGTGAAGGTGGCCCTAAATATTGGCCCAGCCTGTTGTACATTACGGACCAGAAACTACCCACTGGAGATAGCAATGGAGAATTTGGTTAAGTGCACCTTGAGCGCCGATGCCTTGAGTGAGATCCGTCGCAAGGTAAACAACAGCCGTAAAGATACTTCTGTCTCCAGCAAGAGTGCGGCAGCTCACGAGATTGTGTCTCACGATATGAGAGTAATTACCGCCTTTCTTACAGAAGATTTTGAGGCATCTGTGACCACGTTCTTCACTTCGAGAGTACAGCCAGAACCATGGCCAGAAATTAATAGTTGGGATTACCCGGGTCCTTGGGTCAATGCAGTCACTGAAGAGATCTCATCGATACTCGAGGATAGAGAGTTCAGCAATATATTTTCAAAGAGCGGTCTCTACTCTCTTCGCATTGCCAAAATTAGCTAGCGCTTCGCATCTACCTTTCAGGGCAATCATCAATTACCATTGACCTATGGCGAAGAAGATAATCTCTAGACAACGTGCAGCGGCAAAGTTCGGTTGGTTGGGGGCGCTCATCGCCCTTGGTTTCACCCTCTTTTGGCCGAGCATCCATCCAACGACTCTCATTGGTAATAGCGCCATTGGGTATGTCGTTGCATTCATTATTAACTACTTTTTCCGTATGGCTAAGGGCAAATAAAAGCACTTAAACCCTAGGAATTAGCGCTTGCTGCTGATATTTTTCCGACATGAAAAATACTTTCAAGCAGGGCTTACCTATCTTTGCAATCTCATCAAATATGAGAGCTGGGCTGATTCTTATCGGCCCACTGTTGCCCATCTTGAAAGCCGAGTATGGAATCAGCGTCTTTACCGAATCCATCCTCGCCGCTACACCGCTTCTGTGCTTCTCGCTCTCTGCAATTTTAATGCGAAGCATTAGCAAGCTAGGAAATACAAATCGAATCATTTCTTATGCGATTACCGTGTTAACTCTCTCGCTCTTCTTGCGTACAACATTTAATATCGCCTCAATTCTCATCTTCTCAATCTCACTTGGGATATCAGTAGCTGTCTTGAATTACATGCTGCCTGTATGGGTCAAAGAGAACAACACGGGAAATGCTGGATTATTAACTGGAATCTATGCAACGGTAATGGGATCAAGCGCGGCAATCTCACTGGCAATTACCGCTCCACTGGCAGAAGCAACATCTTATTCATGGCGCCTTGCCATGCTTCCATGGTTCATCATCGGCGCTCTCGCATCTTTGTGGTGGTGGATAAAGATCCCTAGCTCACCAAAGCCAGAAGTTGTTGAGTCGACAGAGAGCTTCTGGGCAAACCCACTCTTTAAGAGTGGTGCTGCTTGGTCAATTACCTTCTTCTTCGGCCTTCTTAACATGATTCACTATGCTTCTGCAACATGGCTTCCAACTATTCTCTTGACCAAGGGATTTACTCTTACCCGCGCTGGAGTTCTCGTTGCGCTAGCAACCCTGATTGGTTCGCTACTTAGCCTGGCCGTTCCACACTTTGCATCTAAGCAGAAAGACTTCCGACTCGTTCTGGTGATCTTCTCGATCTTCTTAGCGGTCTCGTACTTTGCAATTTCTGTAGATTCTGGAGCCAGACTCTGGCTCTGGGTGATCTTGGGTAATATCGGAGTCTATGTAACCTTCTCGACGGCGCTCTTCTTAGTTGTCTTCCGTGCTTCAGATGCAACGAAGACCAAATCACTCTCTATCATGATGCAATCCGTGGGTTACATCATGGCAACTGTGTCACCCATCGTGCTGGGAAGACTCTTTGATATTACGGGCAATTGGAACCAAGCACTGTACTTCATCATCGCACTTGCAGCGATTCAAGTAGTCGTTGCACTCAAAGCTGGATCAAGAGAAAAGGTTTAATTAAGACCTGTAATCTGATTGAGAAGCGGTCTCTTTTCGTAGAGACGTAGGAACTGCTCTTCCACCATTTTTCGTGCCCGTGGATCGAAAGCTCCGCTATCTCCACCAACGTGTGGAGAAATAATCACATTAGGTGCTGACCAGAGCGGATGGCCTGCGGGTAGCGGTTCTGGATCTGTAACATCGAGACCTGCAGTAATTCTTCCGGTGTGCAGCTCTGCAACTAGAGCATCCGTATCAACAATGGCTCCTCGTGCAACATTGATAAGAGTTGCCCCATCTTTCATTCGCTTTAGTCGGTCGGCGTTAATGAAATTATGAGACTCTTTTGTCAAGGGCAAAATCAAGATAATGACATCAAGTTGTGGAAGAAAGGCATCGAACTCTGATATTTTCCGTGCTCCATCACTGCCGGTTCTAGAGAAAGCTGTCACTTTAGTTTCAAATATTTCTAATAGAGATACGATGCGTTTTCCTATATGCCCGTAGCCCACGACCCCCACATGTGAATCTGCGAGAGCAGGTTTTCGAGTGCGGTGCCAGATACCCTTGTTCTGGTTATCCATAAATTCGGCAAATCCGCGACGAGAGGCGATTGTCAATCCAATCGCTAATTCGGAAGTTGAAACATCGTGCAGACCAGATGCGTTGCACAGTACTACGCCTTCAGGGATATGCTTCAAAATATCTTCGTAGCCAGCTTGTGAGTAGTGAACAGTTTTAAGATTTTTCATCTTGGGAATGATTTCCAAAGTTTTAATTCCGCCCATATAACTCGGGCAATAGAACTCAATGTCATCGAACTGTGATTGGGCGGGAATAAAGCCATCCGTATCTAAATGATTCATACCTTCAGGTATGGTGAGATCACTCCATTGAGTCCAAATCTTCATCAGGGTCACCTCTCGACTGGTTCTGGTATTCCTTGTAATTCACGTCGGAACAGGCGAAATTCTAACCCTTGGAGCTATCGAAATTGATACAGGGCAACGAGGTCAACCCCGAGTGAGGGCTGAGCACGTAACCTCCTCTAGGTTTATGCATTAGAATTTCCTCAGTTGTTATCGGGGTCGATGTAATTTCGAACCGGCGGTTATAGTCCGCGACCCGCACATATCCAATGGGCGGTTGACTCAGTGAAACTCTGAGACCGACGGTTAAAGTCCGGATGAGAGATAACAGCGGAATCGGTGCACCATGTTTATCGATGACGCCTATGCGCATCTACACACACTGAGCCTTCAAGGTCTCGGTGTGAGTACCCCCAACCCAAATGTTTCAGCTGCAATCTATGGCGCAGATGGGTCTTTGATTGCAGATGGTTTCCATAACCGCACAATGTCAGTTGATCACGCAGAGGTAGTTGCCTTGAAAAAAGCAGGGGCGGCAGCGCGTGGGGCGACGATGGTGGTCTCACTTGAGCCATGTGCTCACGCAGGAACAACGCCGCCTTGTGTGCAGGCGATTATTGATGCAGGTATCTCTACAGTTATTTATGCAGTTGCCGATCCCAATCCGATTGCGGCAGGCGGTGCCAAGAAGCTTGCCGATGCCAGTATCGCGGTGGAATACCGAGAGTCTAAAGAGCTGAGATATGTGCAGCGCGCATGGCTACATAAAGAGAAGACCGGACGTCCCTTGATGCTTTGGAAAGTTGCCACAACACTGGATAGCAAGGTGGCGGCAAGTGATGGCACATCGCAGTGGATTACAGGACCTGAATCACGCGCGGATGTTCAAGAACTTCGTGCGCAATCTGATGCCATTTTAATTGGTACTAATACAGCCCTGGTTGATAACCCACATTTAATCCCTCGTGGGCATAAGGCTCGTCCTGTGCGCATCATTAGTGGTGAGCAAGAAGTTCCTTCCACCAACAGAGTATTTGATAATGAAGCTCGCACGATCTCTGTGAAGAGTAAATCTATTCCAGAGTTGATGAAAGTTTTAAGTGATGAAGGATTTAGCCAAGTACTCGTTGAAGCAGGTCCCACATTGGGCTCTGCGCTGATGGCATCAGGAAATATCGATGAACTCATCATTTATCAGGCTCCCAAGATGCTGGGTGCGGGTAAAGAGTTTGTGAGCCACCTCGGTATTTCAACGCTTGCTGATCATCTTGAGCTTGAACTTCTCTCTGTCCAGCCATTTGGTAGCGATATCAAATCTCACTATCTCGTGAAGGGGCGCTAAATGTTTACAGGACTTATTACAGAGCTGGGCACAGTCTCATCCATTACGCGTGGTGAGAGCTCTGCAATCTTTACGATTGCCGCACCAAGGTCAGTTGCAGGCTTATCTATCGGTGATTCCATTGCAGTCAATGGAACATGTTTGACTGCAACTTCGCTCACCGCTGATTCCTTTACAGCAGATGTGATGGTGCAGACGCTTTCATTGACATCCCTTTCTCAATTAGAAATAGGTTCTGGTGTAAACCTAGAACTGGCAGCGAAGATGGATATGCGCATGGGCGGACATATCGTGCAGGGACATGTGGATGGAACGGGCACGGTCATAAGCCTTACACCGGGGGATCAGTGGGCGGAGTTTGTCATTGCTGTCCCTTCTCACCTCACAAAGTATGTCGTTGCACAAGGCTCAATAACTCTCGATGGAGTATCGCTGACTATTGGTGCAATCGATGATGCTAAGGACACTATTACTGTCTGGTTGATTCCTGAAACTCTTGCAAAGACAAATCTTTCTCATAAGAAGGTGGGCGATCTGATTAATATCGAAGTTGATATTCTGGCTAAATATGTGGAGCGCTTGATCTCAAAGGGGGCCACTCGTGGAGAGTAATTTTCTAGATGCACTCGATCGCTTTAGACGCGGTGAGATGGTGATTGTCGTCGATGATCATGATCGCGAGAACGAGGGAGACCTCATCATGCTCGCCGAGCATGCAACAGCTGAGAAAACCGCCTTTATGGTTCGCTACACCACAGGAATTTTATGTGTGGCAATTACTGCAGAGCATGCACATCAACTGCGTCTTCCTTATATGGTGGAGCAGAGCCAAGATGTGCGAAAGACTGCCTTTACCGTCTCTGTTGATCTAGCTGCTGGAATTACAACAGGAGTGAGCGCTGTAGAGCGCACAGCAACTGTGCGCGCACTGGGAAGTGCGACAACACGGGCTAGCGATTTCATCCGTCCAGGCCATGTCTATCCACTGATTGCCCATAAGGATGGCCTTGCAGCACGTGGTGGTCACACAGAGGCCGGTATCGCCCTTGCTGAACTCACTGGTTCATACCCGGCAGCACTTCTCTCTGAAATCGTTGCAGAAGATGGCTCGATGGCTCGCGGTGAAACGCTTGCGCACTTTGCAGATGAGCATGACATTCCGGTTATCTCCATCGATGAAATCAAGGAGTATCAGAGCAAGCTCACAACTCTGCCTCAAGTTCTTACCTACCCACGCCATCAATTTGATTGGGTGAAGGTTCAACTGCGTGATGCCGAATGGGATCTTGCAACCTATCCATCACTGAAGCACCGCGAGCAAGTGGTGATGCGCTATTGCCTTGAGGATAAAGTGCCGATGGTGCGCATCCACTCTGAGTGCTTTACAGGCGATGTCATTCATTCACAGCGCTGTGATTGCGGTCAGCAACTCGATGCCTCCATTGCAGCGATTGAGGCCTATGGCTGTGGATACATCATCTATATCCGAGACCATGAAGGTCGCGGAATTGGACTGACGGAGAAGCTCAAGGCATATACCTTGCAGAATGAAGGTATGGATACCATCGATGCCAATCTAGAGTTAGGCCACTTAGTTGATTCACGTGATTGGTCTGAGGCGATTGCAATCTTGAAAAACCTTAACCTCGTAGCCATTAAGTTATTGACCAATAACCCTGAAAAGGTGAAGGCTGTGACCGATGGTGGGATTGTATGTGAGCAGGTATCACTGACGATCACACCTAATGAATTTAATAAGAAGTACCTTGCAACAAAGGCAGATCGCCTTGGACATTCGGGAGGAAAATAATGGCCGGCCACGCACCTGAGATCGCAGTACCAAAGTTTGCCAAGGCAAAGATTGCAATCATCTCCTCTTCTTGGCACCTTGATATTTGTAACGACCTCATAGCCGGTGCTACGCGCGCACTTGAGGCAGCTGAAGTGAAGAAGATTAAAGTCATCTATGTTCCAGGTTCCTTTGAGATTCCACTTGCTGCGCAGAAGATGTTTGAAAAGGGCTATGACGCTGTCGTTGCAGTGGGCTTAGTTCTTAAGGGTGAGACTCCACATTTTGATTATGTCTGCCAAGGCGTCACACAAGGTGTGATGGATGTGCAGCTCAAGTGGTCAAAGCCTGTTGGTTACGGTGTCTTGATGTGTGATGACCTTGAGCAAGCGATTGCGCGATCTGGGCGTGCTGGTAGTAAAGAAGATAAGGGTTATGACAGCGCTATCGCTGCCCTTGCTCTGATGGGTCTGTAATGAGAGAAATGAAATCTGTAGCGTGGAGTCAAGGACAGTGGAGCCGTAAGCCGGTATCAGTGTCGGAAAGTAGCGGCTCACTACTCGTTGAAGCAGCTGCTGAAAGTGATTGGTGGCGCACAACTGCCTATGGGTTCATCCATGATGATGGACATGCACTCGTTAAAGAGTTCCCTAATGAATCCGCGGTGGAAGTTACATTCATCCTGAACTACACCGAACAATTTGATCAGGCAGGAATCTTTATCACCAGTGGCTTCGAGAATTGGATTAAGGCAGGTGTTGAATTCTGTGATGGTTTCCCACAAGTGGGGGCTGTTGTCACTGATGTGAACTCAGATTGGTCTGTAGCCCCTGTGCCAGAGTGGATGAATAAGGAAGTCACTATTCGAGTCAGCAGATCAGGTGATGCGGTCACGATGCGCGCAGGAGTAGATGGAGATTTACGTCTTGTTCGTGTGGCACCTCTTGACCCATCTCGCACATGGAGCGCTGGTCCTATGTTCTGCGCTCCGACTCGCGCAGGGCTCGTTGTTACCTTTACAGGGTGGTCAATTGGTGAAGCGGATTCAGAGCTTCACTAATTAGGCAACCAGCAGAGAAGGTCAGCCTAGAAAGATAGAGTGCGCCCCATGAGTGATCTATCGGCGCAGGTGCGAAGTGCACTCGATGCTGCCGTCTCCGCTATCGGTGGATCTGCTCGTGAAGGCCAGATTGAGATGGCAGAAGCTGTTGCTAATGCACTTACCGACCGTCATCACCTTATGGTTCAAGCAGGTACGGGCACAGGAAAATCACTTGCCTATTTAGTTCCAGCACTCGTTCATGGGCGCAAAGTATTGGTGGCAACTGCAACACTGGCTCTGCAGCGTCAATTGGTAGAGAGAGATTTACCTGCAGTAGTTCCAGCACTTGAAAAGGCGTTGGGGCGTGAGATTACCTTTGCTATCTATAAAGGCGTGGGTAACTATGTCTGTCTGCAAAAGATGAATGCAGATGACACAGATCCTGATGGCGAACTCTTACTGGAATCTTCCTATTTAGAGAAAGATGCCAAGAGATTAATTGCGTGGGCGAAGACTCCTGGGGTTTCAGGTGATCGCGATGATGCACCTGAAGTGGATAGGCGAGTGTGGGCTGCCAACTCTTTATCAGGGCGTGAATGTGTGGGCGCCGATTCTTGTGCATGGGGAGCACAATGTTTTGCAGCAAAGGCGAAGGCAAAGGCGCAAGATGCTGATGTTGTCGTTACCAACCACACCTTGCTTGCTATCGAAATTGTTGACTCTCATCCCATCTTGCCTGAGCGCGATGCGGTGATTTTGGATGAGGCCCATGAATTTATGGATCGCACAACGCAGGCTGTGACGGAGGAGTTGACATCAGGACGTGTGCAGCGCGCAGCTGCGATGGCTCGTAAATATATGCCGGGTAAACCATCTGATGGATTGACCCATGCAGCAGATAATTTCCATGATGCGATGGAAGATTATGGACAATCGGTGAAAGGTGACTTTGCTGCGCAGGGAAGATTGGATGACATTCCCAGCGCTCTTGAGGCACCGATTCGCAAGGTGAAAGAGGCGGCAACTGCCCTTGTGCAGTTGCTCAATGCTGATGATGAAATTATCGATCCTGATGCCAATGCAGAGCGTGCTCGCGTCAAGGGCGCCGTGCAGGAGATTGCAACGACTGCGGGTAAATTACTGAAGATGGGCGATGAACATGTGCTCTGGTATGAACCCACATTTTCAACGTTGCACTTAGCACCGCTATCGGTCTCACATATCTTGCGCAGTAATTTACTGACTCAGAACCCTGTCATTGCAACCTCTGCAACGCTGACTGTGGGAAATAACTTTGATGCGATGGCGCGCAGTATTGGTTTTGTTGTGGGCTCAGATACTGATTCTGAAGTAGCACCCGGTGATATTGATCCTGCCAATGTGCAGATGTTGGATGTGGGCTCTCCCTTTGACTTTGCCAACCAAGGCGTTCTCTATATGCCCAAGCACCTTCCTGAACCAGGCCGCGATGGTCCAAGCCAAGAGGTATTGGATGAACTTGGTGAACTCATTGATGCAGCTGGAGGGCGCACATTGGCTCTCTTTAGTTCATGGCGCGGAGTTGAGGCAGCTGATGCCCACCTGCGTAAAGTGTTAGTGGATTTACCGATTGCGATCATCACACAAAAGCGCGGAGATGCTGTTGGCCCCCTTGTGGAACGTTTTGCAAAAGATGAGACATCTATTCTTCTGGGCACGATGTCTCTCTGGCAGGGCGTTGATGTGCCAGGTAGCTCTTGTATTTTAGTTGCCATCGATCGCATACCTTTTCCGCGTCCTGATGAACCGGTGATGTCTGCTCGCTCATCCCTTGCTGATGCATCTGGCGGCAGTGGATTTATGCAGGTCTCCGTTCCTCGTGCAGCACTCTTATTGGCGCAGGGGACAGGGCGTTTGATTCGCAGTATTGAAGATAGAGGTGTTGTTGCCATCCTTGATTCACGTATTGTGACCAAGAGATATGGAAGTGTGTTGCTCAATTCAATGCCGCCACTATGGCGCACAAGTGATCCAGCTATTGCCCGCGATTCACTCAAACGGCTACGCGATAGCCTCTAATTCATCAATGATGGTGCGCACCTGCGGCCATGTCTTTGCAAAGCTTGGGTGAAGTGGCAGACGTGTGACATCATCGAATTTCACCCACCGCACCTCATGTGATTCATCATTGAGTTCATGGCCTTCAAGCTTTTCATTGGCAAGAGCAATCACTGTGGAGTAACTCCAGCCATTGTGATCATCGGTGAAGGTGTGAACGGCTTGCAGATCTTCAGGATTAATCCCTGTCTCCTCAACCGCCTCTCTCATTGCGCCATCAATAATGGATTCGTGTGAATCCCGTGCTCCTCCTGGAATTCCCCATGTATCGCCATTGTGAACCCAGGGTGCGCGATGCTGTAAGAAGATGGCGCCATCTCGAATAATTAGTAGCCCTGCTGCGCCATGTTTGCCCCAATGTTGAGAGCCGCATGCGCACTCAATCCATCCATCACCATCGCGCGCAGCCATACTCCTAGAGTATCCACAGTTGGCTTTTTTTGAACTCTGAAGTGCTGCGCGCACATCTACCCTCCCGCGCATGAAGAAGTTACTAGCGCTCTCGCTCATCATGACATCACTCTCACTTCCCGCCCATGCCGCAGATTGCATTGAGAAGGCATGTATTGATGTCTATACCCAAGATGGAAAGATTGTTATTGAAGGACGTAAAGGCAGTGGCCCGGTTGAGAAGAAAGCTGTGGCACCTGCGCCTAAACCAACGCGTAAGCCTGTGGCGCGAAAGCCGGTTGCACCAAAGCCGAAGGTCATAGGGACTGCAAAGCCCAAGGTCGTAACATCTACGAGAAAGCCTGTGGTGCGCAAGAAACCCACACCAGCTCCCACAAATACTGCAACATCTTTAAGTGACAAGTTGGTTGAGATGCTGCCCACTGCAGGTATTTCCTATTCACCATCTTTTCAACCACTGATCAAAGTCCCCGTCTTCTTCTGGTGTGACATTCCGCAGGTTGTCACAAAGAAGATTGAAATTGTGGGAGAGATTGTTGAAGTCTCATTGAAGCCAACATTTATCTGGCATTACGGCGATGGAGTTATTTTTACAACGCGTAAAGCAGGTGCTCCATACCCGGATGGCGAAATTCAACATTCCTACTCCACTCCTGGCCACTATCTCGTGCAGCTCATTACGAGTTGGGATGGTGACTTCACTGTGCAGGGCGTGAAGTTACGTATTCCGGGTGAGATTAAGAGCGTCTCCATTGTTCCCATCACTGTTGTTGCAGCACCGTCACGTTTTTCACCACCAGTTCGCTATACACGTTAACCCACTTGCCTGAAAGGTATATATGACAACTCTTACATCCCCTCACGACCTCCTTGCTGCAATTCCATTTCTCATCGGCTATCACCCACAAGATTCTCTGGTGTTGGTCGCCCTTAAAGATGAGGCAGTGGGGATGGCGATGCGCGTTGATATGCCCGTTGGTGTGAGCGCGGAAGGCTATGACTTACTTGCATCGCACTTTCTGCGAGAAGAAGCAGATGGCGCTTTTATCGTGGCATATGTGGGGGAGGGCGCAGTAGATCCTGAGAACGTTCTGATTAATACATCTGCTGCCTTAGTACGCGCCGGCATTGATATTAAAGAGTCGTTGATTGTGCGCAATAACCGTTTTCGCTCGATGATCTGCTCTGATCTCACCTGTTGTCCGCCTGAAGGAAGTGCTATTCCAGATCTTGGTTCATCTCGTATTGCTGCAGAGCATGTGATTGCCGGCCACCCTATGCCATTTGAGAACGTGGATGGCTTGGTGCAATCCATTGCTGCAGTTGCATCCTCCTTTGAAAGTGTGTGGGCGGATGAGGTGCAAGCGTTCTGGGTAAGCAGTGATAGTGAAGAGATTCAAGAGCTGCAGCGCGATGGAGCCACAGCGATTATTGATTTAGTCGGTGAATACCGAGAGGGACGAGGTGCAGAAGATAGAGAACTTGCAGCTCGTGTGATTGGGCGCCTCAGTGATATCCAGGTGCGCGATTTTGCACTGGGTTCTCACACAGATGAGAGCGCAGATTATTACTGGGCGATGTGGCGAGATCTTCTGCGTATTGCACCTCGTGGATTTGTAGCCCCTATTGCCTGTCTTTTTGCAGCGATGGCATATGAACGTGGGGAAGGAGCACTTGCCCATAAAGGGCTAGATCGTGGGCTGGGTGATGATGATCAATACTCACTGGCCCATCTCTTGCGCCGCGTCTTCACAGCAGGCTGGCCACCACAGTCATTTTCTGCGATGAGGATAGAGCTTCACCCCAAAGTTGTGGCGGCAATCTTCGGGTAATATATGCAGTGGTCACGAGTTCTCATCGATAGCCCCGGCTGATGAGACGGCAACCCTCCACCGCGGTGGGGTGCTCCGGGTGACGACCAGGTAGCTGCGCATTATGTGTAGCTGCAAGTGCGTGAAGGATTTATCTATGAGTAGAACTCCCAACTTCGATGTCACTGGTGCGTGGCTTGAGGGCGATGATCCAGGTGAACGAAAGTTTGTCAAAATTGGTTTTCTCCTTTTAGAGAATGGCGAAACACTTCCTGATATCACTATCGCCTACCAAAGTTGGGGAACGCTGAATGCGGATAAATCCAATGCGATTTTGATTAACCATGCGATGACTGGTTGGTCTGATGTCACCGGATGGTGGCCACAGATGGTTGGTCCAGGGCTGCCCTTTGATACCGATAAATATTTCATCATCTGCCCCAATGTCATTGGTGGCTGTCAGGGATCTACCGGGCCTTCAAGTATTGCCCCGGATGGAAAGCGTTATGGCTCTCGCTTTCCCATCATCACTATTCGCGACATGGTCAACGCTGAAGTGGCCTTTAGTGATGCGCTCGGAATTGAAAAGTATTTGCTGGCTGTGGGTCCATCGCTCGGTGGAATGAGATCGCTGGAATGGGCTGTGCAGCTGCCTGATCGCGTGGGAGCTATCTGCACAATTGGTTCATCGGCTGTTGCCACAGGAGATCAAATTGGAACAGCATCGATTCAAATTCGTGCAATCAAGGCAGATCCTCACTTTAACGATGGTGATTACTACGAACAGAGCCGCGGGCCTATCGATGGCATGGGAATTGCTCGACGTATTGCCCATCTGACCTATCGCACTGAATCTGAGATGGATGTGCGCTTTGGTCGCCAGCTACAGGGAGATGAGACTGGTCGCTACGCCGTTGAGTCCTATCTGGATCACCAGGCCCTCAAGCTTGCCCATCGCTTTGATGCCAATACCTATATCGCTCTGACCGATGCCATGAACTCTCATGACATTGGCCGTGGCCGTGGAGGAGTGGCTGCAGCCCTTGAAGCCATCACAGTTCCAGTCGTTGTGGTCTCTATCGATACCGATCGCCTCTTCCCACCTCGACTTCAGGTTGAGATATCTGAGCTAGTTCCGACTGCAAGCGCCCCAATAGTCATCAGTTCTGACTTTGGACACGATGGATTCTTGGTTGAGGCTGAGGCGATGGGCGATGCGATTCGGCACGCCTTGGATGTTGCAGGTACAATATAGGTATTACTTCGAGCAGTTCGAAGAAAAACCAAAAGGACAATTGTGGCTGTATTTAGTGCGCTCAAAAACAAGGCAAAGAGCAAGAAAGCTGCGGCAAAGCCAGCGGCAAAGAAATCTGTAGCGAAGAAATCAGCTACTAAGAAATCTGCTCCTGCAAAGAAGGCCGTTGCGAAGAAAGCTCCCGCAAAGAAGGTCGCACCTGTAAAGAAGGTTGCAGCAAAGCCTGTTAAGCCAGTCAAGGTTGAACTCAAGAAAGATCTCTCTCCTAAGGATGTACAGCAACTTGTTGATTTGAAGAATTTCGTTGCTCGCCAGAAAGAGATTGTTGAGACTCTTGCTGCAAGTGGAATTGATAATTACCGCAAGGCAGTCAAGAAAGAATTTATGGCGCTGGCACTTGAGGCCCGTCAGCTCGATGATGTGATTCCAGAAGCCACAGAGAAGGCTCGCAAGGCAGGACTGGGCACACCAAGTCGCATCCTGTCTAAGGCACAGCTTGCACTCATCGCTCCTAAGGAAGAGGCAAAGGCGGCAGATGTTAAGGGCGGCAAAGCTGCAATCGTTCTTGATGAAGATGGCAATGAGATTGTTGTTGAGGAAGTTGAGCTTGAAGATGTGGATACTCTGATTGCAGAGGCATCAGAGATTATTGATGCTGAATCAGATGGGAAAGATCAGCCACGCGTTGTCACACTCTCTGATGAGACTAAGAATGAAGCTGGCTCCTTTACTCTGCAGGAAACTGATGCAGAAGACGAAGAAGAAGATAAGAACGAGCGCGAGAAGCATAAGAAGGACCTAAAGAATGTGAACCTGGTTCTTGAAGCTATCAACGGCCGTATTCAAGGCGTTGAAGTTGCTCCGAAGCACAATATTGATCAGGCTGATGCGAAGGCCCTGACCTTTAAGCAGATCCAACAGCAATTTGCGATGAGCACCTTCAATGAGAAGTCAGCGAAGATGATTGCAGAAGCTGTGAATCAGGGATATTTGAAGAACCTTGACGATATGCAGTACTACTTCAATGAGCAAGCGCGATTTATTCAGATTGAAATCAAGCGCCTTCCTCCAGAGCAGACAGTTCTCACAGCAGGTGCGACAGCAGACCCTGTGAAGGATTACCTCAAGCAGATTGGCCGCGTTGCACTACTGAATGCAGAGCTTGAAGTGGAACTTGCAACACGAGTTGAAGCCGGTCTCTTTGCTGATGAAGCTTTGAAGAATACAAAGAAGATTGATAAGAAACTCAAGCGCGAGCTTGAATGGATTGTTGAAGATGGAAAGCGCGCAAAGAATCACTTGTTGGAGGCAAACCTTCGTCTCGTTGTCTCTCTTGCTAAGCGCTACACAGGTCGCGGAATGCTCTTCCTTGACTTGATCCAGGAAGGAAACCTCGGTCTTATCCGTGCTGTTGAGAAGTTCGACTACACAAAGGGCTACAAGTTCTCTACCTATGCCACATGGTGGATCCGCCAAGCAATTACTCGTGCGATGGCAGACCAGGCTCGAACCATCCGTATTCCTGTTCACATGGTTGAAGTCATCAATAAGTTGGCACGTGTGCAGCGCCAGATGCTTCAAGATTTAGGACGCGAACCGACACCGGAAGAGCTCGCTAAAGAACTTGATATGACACCTGAAAAGGTTGTTGAAGTGCAGAAGTATGGTCGCGAACCAATCTCACTTCACACACCACTGGGTGAAGAAGGCGACTCTGAATTCGGTGATTTGATTGAAGACTCTGAAGCTGTTAAGCCAGAAGAATCAGTGACATTTACTATCTTGCAGGAGCAGTTGATGCAGGTTCTTGGTGGTCTTACCAACCGTGAAGCTGATGTGATTAAGGCTCGTTATGGACTTACTGATGGTCAGCCAAAGACCTTGGATGAAATCGGCAAAGTCCACGGTGTGACACGTGAGCGTATTCGTCAGATTGAATCTAAGACGATGTCAAAGCTGCGCCACCCATCACGTTCGCAATCACTGCGCGATTACCTCGATTAAAAACTATGTCTGACGCAACGGCATTTATCAATCCCAAGAGCGGATCCATCCGCATTACGGGGGTGGTAGATATCGTTGATGCTGAGGGCAAAGTGATAGAGACTGTTGAGAACCCAAAGTTCTGTGGTTGTGGCCAATCAAAAGAAAAACCCTTATGCGATGGTTCGCATAAGGGCATTCTTAAGGATTAAGTTACTTAACTTCTACAAGCTTTTCTGACTCGTCCTGGATCTTTGCTGCAACGGTCTTCAGCTTTTCTGCATATTCCTTGCCGTGATGGGCACAGAACATTAACTCGCCACCAGTTACCAGAGTTGCACGCACGTAAGCTTGTGCACCACAACGATCGCATCGATCGAGGGCATTTAGAGGTGTGGATTCGAGGATTACTTGCTCGGTCATCGCGCTCTCCATATCGCTTAGGTGGGAAGTTCTTGTATATCTATGGAACATCATGCCAGTTCTCTTTATTCCCCGCACGGCAAATTGATTCCAATATTGTAAATTTTTATCTCTCCGAGCGTATAAATATCGATAATTAGGGGATATCTCACCTTCGGCCAATCAATATATGAGACCTTCGGCGCGCTTACCTTGTTGCGAACGATTGGCTAGATAACCTTTGCCACCGTGGCAGATGAATTGAACTTCGATGCAGCGGTGGATTCTAAAGATAGCTACACCGCCAAAGACTTGGCTGTCCTTGAAGGACTTGATGCCGTTCGTAAGCGCCCAGGAATGTATATCGGCTCCACCGATTCACGCGGCTTGCAGCATTGCTTGTGGGAAATTATTGATAACTCTGTCGATGAGTCGCTAGCTGGTCATTGCAAGAAGATCGAAATTAATCTTGAGTCAGATGGCTCTGTTGAAGTACACGATGATGGTCGCGGAATTCCTGTTGATAAGGAACCCAAGACTGGACTGACCGGCGTTGAAGTTGTGATGACAAAGCTACATGCCGGAGGAAAATTCGGTGGCGGTTCATATGCCGCATCCGGTGGCCTTCACGGTGTGGGTGCATCCGTTGTGAATGCATTGGCTGAACGTCTGGATGTGGAAGTTGACCGCAATGGCAAGATTTACTGGATGTCATTTAAGCGCGGAGTTGCCGGCGTCTTCGATGGCGATGGACCGAAGGCTGACTTCACACCGCAATCAGGACTTCGCACTATTGGAAAGATTTCTGCAAAGGTAACTGGCACGCGTACCAAGTGGTGGTCAGATCGCCAGATCTTCTTAAAAGAGGCAGAGCTTGATATTGAAGATATCTATGCGCGAGCTCGCCAAACTTCCTTCTTAGTTCCAGGGCTTTCCATTACCGTTAACGATAACCGCAAGAAGGAGAAGAGTACGCAAGTCTTCTTCCATAAGGGTGGAATCTCTGAATACTGCGACTTCTTACAACCTGATGCACCCGTTGGTGAAGTAATTCGTATTTATGGATCAGGGCACTATCAAGAGACTGTTCCGGTCCTTGACGATAAGGGCCATATGGTTTCAACTGATGTTGAGCGCGATATGGAAGTTGATATTGCACTCAAGTGGGGTATGGGCTTTGACACCACGCTGCGCTCATTTGTGAACATCATTGCAACGCCTAAGGGTGGCTCTCACGTCCTTGGCTTTGAGCGTGCGATTACCAAGGCATTTAATGAGGCGATGCGCAGCGCAGGAATTTTGAAGAAGAACGAAGCCGATGTCATTAAAGATGACGTCATGGAAGGCCTGACAGCCGTTGTCACAGTGCGTATGTCTGAGCCACAGTTTGAAGGACAGACCAAGGAAGTACTCGGCACAGCAGCTGCCACAAAGATTGTCTCTGCAGTTGTTGCCGATAAGTTGAAGGAGTTCTTCTCCACAACGCGTCGTATCGATAAGGCCAATGGCAAGTTGATCATGGAAAAGATTGCCAATGCCTCACGAACGCGCATTAGCGCACGTGCTCATAAAGATATTCAGCGCCGCAAGAATGCTCTGGAATCATCATCGCTTCCTACAAAGCTCTCTGATTGCCGTTCTGAAGATGTCACTCGTACAGAGCTCTTTATTGTGGAAGGTGACTCAGCCCTGGGCACAACAAAGGCTGCGCGTAACTCAGAATTCCAAGCAATCTTGCCTATTCGAGGAAAGATTCTTAATGTGCAAAAGGCATCTCTATCCCAGATGCTCGATGATAAAGAGTGTGGCTCAATCATTCAGGTTATCGGTGCCGGCTCTGGTAAATCATTTGAGCTCGATGAAGCGCGCTATGGCCGCATTATCTTGATGTCAGATGCCGACGTTGATGGCGCACATATTCGCTGTCTGCTTCTTACATTGATGTATCGCTATATGCGCCCGATGCTCGATGCTGGTCGCGTCTTTGCAGCAATTCCTCCACTTCACCGCATTGAAACAATGGGTGTGGGCGGAAAGAAGGGTGAATACCTCTATACATACTCCGATGATGAGATGAAGAAGGTCACCGCAGATTTGAAGAAGAACGGCAAGCGCTGGAAGGAACCTATTCAGCGTTATAAAGGTTTGGGTGAGATGGATGCAGATCAGCTACGTGAGACCACCATGGATCCTGATGCTCGCACGTTACGCCGCATCACTGTTCCAGATGGAGAAGCGGCTGAGAAGATGTTTGAGCTTTTGATGGGCTCAGATGTGGCCCCACGTAAGGAATTTATTGCAACAGCTGAGATCGATCGCGAGCAGATTGACGCCTAGGCTTTTTCAATCGATTGAGACTAAGTCGAAGTACTCATCTTTCCAGATATCTTCATCGCCATCAGGTAACAAGATCA